>Ga0209050_1003404_pt1 | contig 11791 bp, 11 predicted proteins | sample Araplavi_mTSA_r2_FD_184276 | JGI IMG/M metagenome (GOLD analysis project Ga0209050, IMG submission 184276) | Arabidopsis root microbial communities from North Carolina, USA - plate scrape MF_Cvi_mTSA_r2 (SPAdes) (version 2) | ecosystem: Host-associated > Plants > Roots > Endosphere | place: USA...
GGCGGACGAAGATGACGACGGGGCAGTCCGGAGCGAAGGCTCCGGACCGCAATCGTGGGCGATCGTGCCCACGGGGACCGCGGCGTCGGGCGACCTACGAAGATCGATGAACGCGACCGACGAAGATCGGAAGAATGCGACCTACGAAGCCGCAGCCTCCCCCTTAACTTCGCCCACAAACCGACAATCCAACTCCAGAGACAACTCATCCATCCCCAGAATATCCACCTCAACCGCAGTCCCGCGCTCAAACTCCGGCATCCCCCCCACCCGAGTCACCAACGGCGCATTCGCAAACCGCACCAGATCGTCCCGGAGCACATGCGCCACCGTCCGCGTCACGCCGTTCTGCTTCAGCCAGCGCAGGCACCAGTAGCGTTCCATTGCGCTCTGGAATTCCGCCCAGGCCGCGTATTGCGCGTCAAAGGCGCCGATGATGGCGAACAGGTCTGCGTCGCGCGGCTTGAAGGGGGCGATCAGGCGGGCCGAGACGCCGTGTTCCACCGCGGCGATCAGTTGCCATTGGTTGACCAGGTCGACGTAGCGGCGCAGCGGCGACGTGCTCCACGCGTATTGGGGAACGCCGATGGCCTCGTGCGGCAGCGCCTGCGTGCTCATGCGCACGCGGCCAGCTTGCTGCGAGCGGTAGATGCCCGGCACGCCGTGCTGGTTCAAGAGGCCGCCCCACAGGTTGTTGGCCAGGATCATGTATTCGGCCACCATGCGATCCAGCGGCGCGTTGCGCTGGCGCGGGACCAGGCGCACGGGCGTGTCGGGATCGTCGGGGTTGCCGTCCAGGTAGAAGCTGTACTCCACCCGGGAATTGTTTTCCGGCTTGCCGCGCACGTTTTCGCGTTGCGCGGACAGGGCCTGCGCCAGCTTCCAGAGCGGGCGCAGCCAGTGGCCGTAGGGGAGGTCGGCGTCCGGATCGGACAGGCTTGCCTCGGTGACCTGGCTGTCCAGCATGTTGTGGCGCAGGTTTTCGCGCACGACGATGCGTTCCAGGCGGGTTTCCGATTCGATGACTTCGCCGGTTTCGGGATTGGCGGTGACGTACAGCGATAGCGCGGGCACTTCGCGGCCGGCGTCCAGGGAGAACGCCTGGATGACGCTGTCCGGCTGCATCGGGATCTTGTCGCCGGGCATGTAGACGGTGGACAGGCGGGCGCGGGCCAGCTTGTCCAGTTCGCTGTCGCGGGTGACGGACAGGCCGGGCGCGGCGACGTGGACGCCGACGCGCACGCGGCCGTCGGGCAGCGTGGAGACGGAGAGCGCGTCGTCGATTTCCGTGGTGGTGACATCGTCCACGGAATAGATTTCGGCGTCGGCCAGCGGCAGTTCGCGGTCGATGGGCGGCAGTTCCACGTCGGGAAAGGCCAGGCCGCGCGGGAAGTTGACGGCCAGGAAGCGGCGCTTGTGCAGCGCGAGCGCGTGCGGCCAGGCGCCCAGTTCTAGCAGCAGGCGGTCAGGCGTCTTGCCCAGCTTGGCGCACGCGGCGTCCAGGGCCTTCCATTGCTGCGAATTCTTGTCTGGACGGATCAGGAGCGATTCGGCGGCCTGGGCGATGGGTTCGGGCAGGCGGCCCGCGGCCATTTCGTCGACCCATTCCTGCTGCTGTTCGGCCTGGCGCTGCTTCTTTTCCAGCGCGGCGAGCGCGGCGGCCAGGATGTCCGGCGGGGCGGGGCGGTAGCGGCCCTTGCCGCGGCGGTGGAAGTACGCCGGCGCGCCGTGCAGGCGCATCAGCAGCGCGGCCTGCTCGACGGGCGTGGGGGCGTGGCCGAAGTAGTCGGCGGCCAGGGCGGGCGAGTCGAATTCCTCTTGCGGCGCGCATTCCCACAGGAATTGCAGATCCAGCGTCTCGGCCGTGGCGGCCGCCTGGGTCATCAGGGCTGCCGGATCCGGCGAGGCGAAGTTGAACAGGGTATTGGCGCGCTTGATTTTGCTGCGCTTGCCCGACTCCGACTCCACCTGCAGGCTGGCGTCGGTCTCGGACAGGATATTGCCGGCCTTGAAGCTGCCGTCATCTTCGTAAAACACATACATGGTGGGGATCGTCCTGGGCGGCGGCCTCGCGCCGCCTTGCGCAGCTTTGTGGGTGTTGAAAGTCGATATTGATTATCAGGTGCGTACCGGCTTGCCGCCTAGGGAGAATTCAAGCACTTCCGGCATCCAATCCGCGAAATCGGACAGGCCGTGGTCGCTGCCTTGCACGATGCGCTGGCGGCAGCCGGCGTATCGGTCGCGCATCTCGCGCCAATCCAGCACTTCGTCGCCGGTCGCGGCCACCAGGAAATACCGGTCGGGCTGCGTGATGCGCGGCGCATGGATGGCGGCCAGTTCGTCCACATATTCGGGCAAAAAAACGAACGGCGCGCCGGAATGATACATGTGGTGCTCGCCGACCTGGGTGGCAAGGTCGCGCGCGGCGTGGACGGCGGGATTCAGCAACACGGCCTTGCAGCCCAGCTGCTCGGCGATCCAGGTGGCGTAGAAACCGCCCAGCGACGAGCCGATGACAGTCAGTTCGCGCGGCGAATCGGCGTCCGCCAGCCGGTCGCGCGCCATGCCCAGCGCCAGGTCGATGGCTTGGCGCGGGCTGGCGGGCAGTTGCGGGCAGGCCCACGCATCGGTCAGGCCGCGCGCGGCCATGGCGTCCGCCATCAGGCGGGCCTTGAAAGAATCGGGCGACGATCGGAAACCGTGTAGATAGAGGATCATTGCTTGCTGTTTCCGTGTGCGTTGCGGGAGGCGGCCGGCTGAGGGCTTGAATTCCGGACATGCGGGTCTGGCAGGGCCAGCCCGGCATGTCCGGCAGGGCGCGCTTTGCCGGGTTCGGCCAAGCGGGCGGAATCAGCCCCGCGCCTGCAGCGCATCCAGCAGCTTGCCATGGATGCCGCCGAAACCGCCATTGCTCATCACCAGCACCTGGTCGCCCGGCCGGGCGGCGCCAGCAACGGCGTCGACGAGCGCGCCGATGTCATCGTAGCTGGAAGCCCGCCCGCCCAGGGGCGCCAGCACTTCAGCCGGGTTCCAGCCCAGCGCATGCTTGCCCTCGCTGGCGCCAAAGCAGAACACCAGGTCAGCGTCGGCCAGCGCCTCGGGCAGCCTGGCGGCCATGGTGCCCAGCTTCATGGTGTTGGAGCGCGGCTCCAGCACGGCCAGGATTCGCGCCGATCCAACCTGACGGCGCAGACCTTCCAGCGTGGTGGCGATGGCGGTGGGATGGTGAGCGAAGTCGTCGTAGACCTTGATGCCATTGACCGTGCCGCGCAATTCCATCCGGCGCTTGACGCCGCCGAAGCGGGTGAGGGCATCGATGCCCTGTTCGGCGGGCACGCCGACGTGCTCGGCGGCAGCCAGGGCAGCCAGCGCGTTCATGCGGTTGTGCTCGCCGGTCAGCGACCAGCGGACGGTGCCGGCGTGGACGCCGGCGCGCGTGACCTCGAACGCGCCGTCAGCGTCCGGTGGCGACGCCTGCCACTGCCCATCCGGGCCGAACGTGACGGTATCCGACCAGCATCCCCGTGCAATCACGCGGTCCAGCGCATCCGATTGCGTCGGTCGGACGATACGGCCCGAGCCGGGGATCGTGCGAACCAGATGGTGGAACTGCGTTTCGATCGCCGCCAGATCCGGGAAGATGTCGGCGTGATCGTATTCCAGGTTGTTCAGGATGGCGGTGCGCGGGCGGTAGTGAACGAATTTGGAGCGCTTGTCGAAGAACGCCGTGTCGTATTCGTCCGCTTCGATGACGAAGGGGCGGCGCGCCGGGTCGTAGCGGGCAGATACGTGCAGGTCCTGCGCCACGCCGCCGATCAGGAAGTTCGGGGCCATGCCTGCGGCTTCCAGCACCCACGCCAGCATCGAGCTTGTGGTGGTCTTGCCGTGCGTGCCGGCCACCGCCAACACGTGCGCGCCCGGCAGGATGTTGTCGCCCAGCCATTGCGGCCCGGACACATAGCGCGCCCCGGATTCCAGAATGGCTTCCATCAGCGGGTTGCCGCGGCTGACCACGTTGCCGATCACGTACAGGTCAGGCTTGAGCGCCAGTTGCTCCGCGCCAAAGCCTTCGATCAGTTCGATACCCTGTTCGGAAAGCTGGGTGCTCATCGGCGGGTACACGCCGGCGTCGCAACCCGTGACTTTATGGCCGGCGGCGCGCGCGATCAGCGCCAGTCCGCCCATGAAGGTGCCGCAGATGCCAAGAATGTGCAGGTGCATTGATAAATCTCCTGCCCCGCATTGTATATATAGCGGCCCGACAAGCCGGCGCCTCGCGCCTGCGGCGTAAAACGGCCGCAACGGTTATCATCGCGCCATGAATCGACGCCTACTTCTTTCCGCCGCCGTGGCGGTGGCCGCGACTGTCGCAGGCGGCTATACGCTGATGGGCCGCAAGCCCAAGAACGATGCCGCGCCGGCTGACGCGGGCGATCCGGTCGCGGGGCTCATGCAGATGCAGCTTCCGGATCTGAACGGCGCCTCGCATTCGCTGGCCGGCTGGAAGGGCCAGCCCATCGTGGTCAATTTCTGGGCAACCTGGTGCGCGCCGTGCGTCAAAGAGATGCCCGCGCTCGACGCTTTGCAGAAAAAATACCCGCAAGTACGCTTTGTTGGCATCGGCGTTGATTCTGCCGCCAACATGCAGAAGTTTGTCGAGAAAGTACAGGTTTCATACCCGCTGTGGGTGATCGGCGCCGGCGCCATCGATACGCTGCGAAAGCTGGGTAATCCTAGCGGTGGCCTGCCTTTTACTATCGTTTTCAACGCAGATGGCAGCATTAACCGGAAGATATTGGGTGAAGTCCAGCCCGACGATCTGGATCGCACCCTTTCGGGTTTGAAGGCGTAAGTCTGTTGGACAAATAGTAGGAATTGGCGTAAAAAGCTGGTTTATCGGCTGTTTTGCCAACAATTGGCAATCCACAATTTGGCACGCGCATGGCGCAAAACATACTGGTATTGCATGGCCCGAACCTGAACCTGCTCGGCACCCGGGAACCTCATATCTACGGCAGTCTTACTCTGGCCCAGATCAATGAGCGTCTCGAGCTGCTTGCGGGCGAATTGGGCGCCACGCTGACTGCGTGGCAAAGCAATCACGAAGGTGCGCTGGTTGACCGCATTCAGGCGGCACGGCAGGACGGCACGGACTTCATCATCATCAACGCAGCGGCATACACGCACACCAGTGTCGCGATTCGCGACGCGCTGGCCGGGGTCGCGATCCCATTTATTGAAGTACATTTGTCCAATCTGTATAAGCGAGAGCCGTTCAGGCATCACTCTTATCTGTCCGACTTGGCGCAGGGCCTGATCAGCGGCCTGGGCGCGGACGGCTACGAGGCCGCGCTGCGTTACGCAGTGCGGCACTGATCTCGCATCAATTCAACGCTTTTACATCTTATACGGCGCGAACCCCGACGCTGGGACGACGCCGACACTATCTCGGGAAGCAGCTTCTATGGATCTTCGAAAACTCAAAACCCTGATCGACCTGGTGGCTGAATCGGGCATCGCCGAGCTGGAAATCACCGAAGGCGAAGGCAAGGTCAGAATCGTCAAGTTCTCGCAGACGCTGCAGCCGGTGGCCTACCACCAGCCCGAAGCCGGCGTGCCCGCCGCGCCCGTCGCCGCCGCCGCCGCGCCCGCCGCTGCGCCGGCCGCGCCCGCTGCCCCGGTCATTCAAGGCCACGTCGTGAAGGCCCCGATGGTCGGCACGTTCTACCGTTCGCCGAACCCGGGCGCCGCCCCGTTCATCGACGTGGGCGCCACCGTCAAGGAAGGCGACCCGCTGTGCATCATTGAAGCCATGAAGCTGCTCAATGAAATCGAAGCCGACAAGGCCGGCGTCATCAAAGAAATCCTGGTCGAAAACGGTGAGCCCGTCGAGTACGGTCAACCCCTGTTCGTCATTGGCTGATAGCTGAACATGTTCGAAAAAATCCTGATCGCCAATCGGGGCGAAATCGCCCTGCGCATTCAGCGCGCCTGCCGCGAGCTGGGCATCAAGACCGTCGTCGTGCACTCCGAGGCCGACCGCGAAGCCAAGTACGTGCGCCTTGCCGATGAATCCGTGTGCATCGGGCCCGCGCCGTCGCGTGAAAGCTACCTGAACATGCCGGCCATCATCTCGGCCGCCGAAGTTACGGATTCCGAGGCAATCCACCCGGGTTACGGGTTCTTGTCCGAAAATGCCGACTTCGCCGATCGCGTCGAGAAGAGCGGTTTCGTGTTCATCGGCCCCCGCCCGGACACGATCCGCCTGATGGGCGACAAGGTCAGCGCCAAGCGCGCCATGATCGAAGCCGGCGTGCCGGTGGTGCCGGGCTCGGAAGGCGCGTTGCCCGACGATCCGCAGGAAATCCTGCGCACGGCGCGCGAAGTCGGCTATCCGGTCATCATCAAGGCAGCAGGCGGCGGTGGTGGCCGCGGCATGCGCGTGGTGTACACCGAGGCCGCGCTGCTCAATGCCGTCACGATGACGCGTTCCGAAGCAGGCGCCGCGTTCAACAACCCGGAAGTCTATATGGAGAAGTTCCTCGAGAACCCGCGCCATATCGAAATCCAGGTGCTGGCCGACGGCGGCCGCAACGCGGTCTGGCTGGGCGAGCGCGATTGCTCCATGCAGCGCCGCCACCAGAAGGTCATCGAGGAAGCGCCGGCGCCCGGCATCGCCCGCCGCCTGATCGAGCGCATTGGCGACCGCTGTGCCGACGCCTGCCGCAAGATGGGCTATCGCGGCGCCGGCACGTTCGAGTTCCTGTACGAAAACGGCGAGTTCTATTTCATCGAAATGAACACCCGCATCCAGGTCGAACACCCGGTCACCGAGCTGATCACCGGCGTCGATCTGGTGCAGCAGCAGATCCTGATCGCCGCCGGCGAGAAGTTCACGCTGCGTCAGCGTGACATCACGTTCAGCGGCCATGCGATCGAATGCCGCATCAACGCCGAAGATCCGTTCCGTTTCGTGCCCAGCCCGGGCCGCATCACGAACTGGCATACGCCTGGCGGTCCTGGCGTGCGTATCGACTCGCACGCGTTCAATGGCTACTTCGTGCCGCCCAACTACGATTCGATGATCGCCAAGGTCATCACGTACGGCGACACGCGTGACCAGGCGCTGGCGCGCATGCGCATCGCGCTGTCGGAAATGGTGGTGGAAGGCATTTCCACCAACATCCCGCTGCACCGCGAAATGCTGCAGGACGCCCGCTTCATCGAAGGCGGCACCAGCATCCACTATCTGGAACACAAGTTGGCGCAGCGTCCCTGACCGACTCTGGGGCCTCACGGCCCCTTTTGCGTTTTACCTTGTTGATGTTTTAAGGTTGATCGGGCCGCGGCGGATGCCGCGGCCCGTTGACCAGATGGAAGAGAAAAATCATGCGTGAACTCGTGCTCCATTGCTCGGAGACGCAGGCCGAAGCCCTGTCGGACGCCTTGCTCGAAGCCGGCGTGCTGTCGGTCTCCGTCGAAGATGCCGACTTCGGCACCGAAGTCGAGCGGCCGTTGTTCGGCGAGCCGGGCACCGAGCCCGACGTCCAGGCATGGGACCGCAATCTCGTCGTCGCCTTGCTGCCCGACGGCGCCGATCCCGCGCAGATCATGGAAGAAGCCGCCCAAACCGGGGAGCTCGATGCATCGGTGTTCGACGGCTGGAGCCTGCGCGACGTGCCGGACGCCGACTGGGTGCGCCTGACGCAATCGCAGTTCGGCCCGATCCACATCGCCGAACGTCTCTGGATCGTGCCCAGCTGGCACCGCGACAATCCCGATGTGCCCGGCCTGGACACGGCCTTGCCCGACCAGGACGGCGCCATTCATATCGAACTGGACCCGGGCCTGGCGTTCGGCACCGGCAGCCACCCGACGACACACCTGTGCCTGGCGTGGCTCGAAGCCGAGCTTCCCGCCGGCGCGACCCTGCTGGACTACGGCTGCGGATCCGGCATCCTGGCCATCGCGGCGCGCAAGCTGGGCGCCGGCCCCACGCAGGCGGTCGATATCGACGCGCAGGCGGTGCAGAGCACGGTGTTCAACGCAGAGGTCAACAAGGTCGAGCTGCAGGCCATGCTGCCCGACGGACTGGCGGACGGCACGTTCGAAGTCGTGGTCGCCAACATTCTGTCCAACCCCCTGAAGGTGCTGGCCCCCATGCTGGCTGGCCGCGTTGCCGCGGGTGGCCACCTGGTGCTGTCGGGCGTCCTGGAACGCCAGGCCGAGGAGGTCGCGGCCGCCTATGCGCCCTGGCTGGCCATGTCGGTCTGGCGTGCGCGCGACGGCTGGGTCTGCCTGCACGGCAAGAAGCCCTGAGTCCCGGCAGCAGGAGCACGCCTCATGGCTCTGACCACCCGCTGCCCGCAGTGCGGCACCTCGTTCAAGGTGGTGCCTGATCAGCTTCGGGTCCGCAATGGCCTGGTGCGTTGCGGCGCCTGCTCGACCGTTTTCGATGGCCGTGCGTGCCTGGTGTCCGCGCCGGGTGCGCCTGTCGCGATCACCCCGCCGGCCGCAGCGCCGCTGCCATCGTCCGCCGCGGCCGTGGCCGCGCCCGTGCTAGCCGCGCCCGAGCCGCATCCGCCCGCCGCACCGTTTCCGGAACCGGCCTTTACGCCGGTGTCGACACCGGCCCCGGCGCCTGCACCTGCCTTCACCCCGGTGCGTCCGGCGGCGGTTCCGCCGCATGTGCCGCCGCATGTGCCGCCGCCCGCCATCGTGCCGCCCCGCGCAACGCCCGCCGTGCCAGCTGAGCCGCGCGTGATTCTGCCCTGGGAAGACGAGCCCGAGGCGCCGCCCGCGCCTTCGATTCCGCCCGCGCCTTCGATTCCGCCCGCGCCTTCGATTCCGCCCGCCGTGCTGCGCGGCCGCGACGACATCCGCAAGCGCCCCGAGCCGGAAGCGGCCATGCCGGATGACCCCGCCGACGACGAGTATCTCGACGATGACGGCGAACCATTCCTGCGCGAGCCGGAGCCGCCCCGCACCGCGCCCGCGCCGCGGCCCCCCGTGTTTCGCAACGAACCCATCGTCGCCAGCCGGTCCGGCGAGCCAACGCTGGACTGGCGCGCCGGGCAGCCGCGCAGTGATCCGCGCCTTGATGTTCGCCACGACCCGCGTCAAGGCCCCCGCCAAGATCCTCGTCACGACATCGCCGACGACTTTCGCGACCAGCATCGCGACGATGTCCGCGACATCGAGCGCGACGACGAATACGAGGACGAAGACGACCTCGATCACGCCGCCCACGAACCGGTGCTGGGCGACACGCGCACGCGTTATTCCAGCGCCACCGACGTGGGCCGTGCGCCGCCCGAGTTCCTGGACCAGGACCGGATCGAGCGTAGCGGCCTGGTGCGCAAGCTGTGGGCCTACGCCTGCCTCATCGGCCTGATCGTGCTTGCCCTGCAACTGCTCTACGCATACCGCACCGATATCGCCAATTCCGTGCCGGCGCTGCGACCGGTCCTGGAGGCCGCCTGCAAGCCGCTGGACTGCACGGTCGGCTACGCGCGCCGCCGCGATCTCATCAGCATTTCATCGTCGTCGTTGCAGCCGCCCAAGGGCGCCGCCGCCATCGATGACGGCCGCACCCGCCTGGTGCTGACCGTGATGCTGCACAACCGCTACGACAAGCCGCAGCATTGGCCGGCACTGGTGCTTGAACTGAACGACCTGTCCGACACGGTGGTCGTGCGCAAGGTGCTGATGCCCGAGAATTACCTCACGCCCGAACAGTTGAAGGGACCGTTCGGTCCCCAGGGTGCATTGAAGATTTCAGTCCCCATTGAAGTGACCGGCGTTCAGGTCAATGGCTACCAACTCGACAAGTTTTTCCCGTAAAGGATGACAAGCATGGCAACCCCTGTTCTGGTCTGCGGTTCGATGGCGTTCGACACCATTGCGGTGTTCGAAGGCCGCTTCAAGGAACACATTCTTGCCGACCGCATCCAGTCGCTGAGCGTGTCGTTCCTGGTGCCCAGCATGCGCAAGGAATTTGGCGGCTGCTCGGGCAACATCGCCTACAACATAAACCTGCTGGGCGGCGCGCCGGTGCCGGTGGCCACCATCGGTGAAGACGCCGGCGAATACATGCAGCGGCTGTCGGGCCTGGGCATCGACGTCAGCCGCGTCAAGGTCATTCCCGACACGTTCACCGCACAGTGCTTCATCACGACCGACCTGGACGACAACCAGATCACCGCCTTCCACCCGGGCGCCATGTCGTTTGCCGCGCAAAACGACCTGAGCGACGCCGACGCCGCCTGGGCGATCGTTGCGCCGGACGCGAAAGAAGGCATGTTTGCCCACGCCGAACGCCTGCACAAGCGCGGCATCCCCTTCATCTTCGACCTGGGCCAGGCAATGCCGCTGTTTGACGGCGCCGACCTCGAGCGCATGCTCAAGCTGGCGCAGGCCCTCACGGTCAACGACTACGAAGCCGGCGTGGTCGAGCAGCGCACCGGCCGCAGCGTCGCGGACATTGCGCGCACGCTGCAAGCGGTGGTCGTGACGCGTGGCGCCGAAGGCGCCACCCTGCACACCGAAGGCAAGACCATCCAGATCGAACCCGTGCGCGCCTCGCAGGTGGTGGATCCCACCGGCTGCGGCGACGCGCAGCGCGGTGGTCTGCTGTACGGCCTGACCAGCGGCTGGAGCTGGGAAGACAGCTGCCGCCTGGGCAATGTCATGGGCGCCATCAAGATCGCTTCGCGCGGCCCGCAGAACCATGTGCCGACGCGTGCCGAGATCGACGCCGTGCTGCACGCCACCTACGGCATCCATCTGCCTGCCTGATCGGCCAGGACTCCCCGGGAACCGACACCTCGCACACAGGTCGAACGTCAGCGCATATTCAATGGCAACGGGCTGTAGCCCGTTGTTTCGCGCCTGAGTTTGCAGCTTCTGGCGGAGCGTTTCAGTCTGTTGCGGGTGCGCTTGCCGGGCGTTGCGGGCGGAGTATCATCAGTCACCGTCGGTCGTGCCCGAATGAGGAGTCCAAATGAATCATATAAAGTCTTTTTCCCTGGTGACGCCGCGTACCGGCCGTTGGCTGGCTGTCGCGGCTGTGGTGACGTCGATGGCAGTGCTTGGCGGTTGCGCAAACCCCAGCGCCTCCAGCGGCGTGTACAGCTACGATCAAGCGCAGCGCGAACAGATTGTCCGTAACGGAACGGTCACCGGCGTGCGTCCGATCGTCATCCAGAACGACAAGTCCAGCGGCGTCGGCATGGTGGCCGGCGGTGCGTTGGGCGGCGTGGCTGGCAATGCGATCGGTGGCGGCACGGGCCGCACCATCGCCACGGTCGGCGGCGTCATCCTTGGCGCGCTGGCGGGCAACGCCGTCGAAAACCGCGCACAGAAGAACTCCGGCCTGGAGATCACGGTGCGACTGGATAACGGCGAGACCCGCGTGGTCGCCCAGGAAGCCGACGTGCCCATCAGCGTGGGCCAGCGCGTCCAGGTGATCAGCGGCGCCGGTCCGACCCGCGTCACGCCGATGTAATCGGCCCAGCCCGCAATCAAAAAGCCCGCGCAAGCGGGCTTTTTTGTCGCTCGCCCGCAACGCAGTCCCCCGGGATTTACCCGCGAACGTTACCTTTCCAAGCGTTTTCTCGCCATTTCCTCCATAAGTTTCATGGCGATTCGACGGCCGAAGTGCAATGATTGCGACGGCGCGGCAGTCCGGATTTAATGTAACCACGTGCTTCCGGAAGCCCCGCTTGCTGGCTGGAATTTTTCAGTTTGGTTTCAGCTGTTTTCTGTATCCTCGTCGCCTGAATCCCGGGGC
>Ga0209050_1003407_pt1 | contig 11780 bp, 12 predicted proteins | sample Araplavi_mTSA_r2_FD_184276 | JGI IMG/M metagenome (GOLD analysis project Ga0209050, IMG submission 184276) | Arabidopsis root microbial communities from North Carolina, USA - plate scrape MF_Cvi_mTSA_r2 (SPAdes) (version 2) | ecosystem: Host-associated > Plants > Roots > Endosphere | place: USA...
CATCCATGGCCGGGGGCGGCTAACCCGGCATCCATGCCGGGTTGCCCACTGCGCAGAACCTGCGCTCGGCCTCACGAGGGGGCGTACACCGCAACAGCGTCCGAGGCGGCCTACCGGCCGGCCTGTTTGCTGGCTTGGATCCGCGAGATTTCGGTCGGCTGACAGGCCGCCATCGCGAGCAAGCTCGCTCCCACAGAAGAGCAAAGGCAGGTCGGCGTACATCTTCGCTCTTCACCACTCATCAGGCCGAGCGTTAGCTCGCCTGCCGCTCTTGATCTTGATCCACCCGCCCCCTCGGAAGGCTGAGCGGAGGTGTTCATCAGGGGGCAGGCGCGCAGCGCCGTTCGACGAAGTCGAACACATCGAGAGGAGGTCGTCGCGAAGCAGACCGGAGGCGATGCGCCCTGATGAATACCGGAGCGAAGGAACCCCGAGCCTAGGCGAGGGGCCGTACGTAAGGGGCGAGCGTTTTTTGCTTACTTTTTTAGGCGCTTGTAAAAAAGTGAGTCGCCGTAAGGGCGAAACCATAAGCCGCCGTTACCGCAGCAATGGATATGTACACGGTCAACAAGAGACAGGTCGGCTGACAGACCGCCATCGCGAGCAAGCTCGCTCCCACAGTAAATCGGTACATCCGCAAAATTCAGTTCGATTAACGCACAATAAAAAAGTGCCCCGATCTTTCGACCGGAGCACTTCATAAAACATCGCCAGCTATATCAAAGCATCAAGCCTTAGTGCGAAACCGCCCCACTCGCCCCCAACCCAGTCTGCGAACGAACAAACTGCGGGAAGAACAGCGCCCGCTCATTGTCAGCCGCAGTCGACTTGTCAGTGACCGAGAAGAACCAGATCCCGACAAAGGCAATCATCATCGAGAACAACGCCGGGTACTCATACGGGAAGATAGCCTTCTCGTGATGCAGGATCTGCACCCAGATGGTCGGGCCAAGGATCATCAGGCCTACTGCACTGATCAGACCCATCCAGCCGCCGATCATCGCACCGCGAGTGGTCAGCTTTTTCCAGTACATGGAAAGCAACAGTACCGGGAAGTTGCAGCTCGCCGCGATGGAGAACGCCAGGCCCACCATGAACGCGATGTTCTGGCTTTCGAACAGAATGCCCAGAACGATGGCCAACACAGCCAAGGCAATGGTGGTGATCTTCGAGATACGAATCTCATCCTTCTCGTTGGCCTTGCCCTTCTTGATCACACTGGCATACAGGTCGTGGGACACCGCCGAAGCACCCGCCAGGGTCAGGCCGGCCACTACCGCCAGAATGGTCGCGAACGCCACGGCCGAGATGAAGCCCAGGAAGATGCTGCCACCGACTGCGTTGGCCAGGTGCACCGCCGCCATGTTGTTACCGCCGAGCAATGCGCCGGCCGCGTCTTTGAAGGCCGGGTTGGTGCTGACCAGCAGGATCGCGCCGAAACCGATGATGAAGGTCAGAATGTAGAAGTAGCCAATGAAGCCGGTTGCGTACAGCACACTCTTGCGAGCTTCCTTTGCATCACTCACGGTGAAGAAGCGCATCAGGATGTGCGGCAGACCCGCTGTACCGAACATCAGTGCCAGGCCGAGGGAGAACGCCGAGACCGGATCTTTCACCAGACCGCCCGGGCTCATGATCGCCTCACCCTTAGGGTGAACCTTGATCGCCTCGGAAAACAGCATGTTGAAGTCGAAGTTGACGTGTTTCATTACCATCAGCGCCATGAAGGAAGCGCCGGACAGCAGCAGAACGGCCTTGATGATTTGCACCCAGGTGGTCGCCAGCATGCCGCCGAACAACACATAAAGGCACATCAGCACGCCCACCAGAATTACCGCGACGTGGTAGTCGAGGCCGAACAGCAACTGGATCAGCTTGCCCGCACCGACCATCTGGGCGATCAGGTAGAACGCCACCACCACCAGCGAACCGCAGGCAGACAGCGTACGGATCTGGGTTTGCCCCAGGCGGTAGGACGCCACGTCGGCAAAGGTGTACTTGCCCAGGTTACGCAGGCGCTCGGCGATCAGGAACAGGATGATCGGCCAGCCCACCAGGAAGCCGATCGAATAGATCAGCCCGTCGTAGCCTGAAGCGAACACCAGCGCGGAAATCCCCAGGAAAGACGCCGCCGACATGTAGTCACCGGCAATCGCCAGACCGTTCTGGAAACCGGTGATCTTGCCGCCCGCCGCGTAGTAGTCGGCAGCCGACTTGTTACGCTTGGAGGCCCAGTAAGTGATGCACAGGGTTGCCCCTACGAATACCACGAACATCAGGATCGCGGAGACGTTAAGCGGTTGCTTCTGCACGGCACCGGTCAGGGCGTCAGCCGCCCAGGCGCCCGGTGCAAAAGCTGCGATGCTCAATAGAGCCAGTAGACGCCGGATCATTGCTGAGCCTCCTTGAGAATCGCATTGTTCAGGTCGTCAAACTCGCCATTGGCACGGCGTACGTAGATGCCGGTCAGGACGAAGGCCGAGACAATCAGCCCGACACCAATCGGTATGCCCCAGGTAATCGAGGACTCAGGGTTGATTTTTGCCCCCAGCACCTGCGGCCCATAGGCAATCAGAAGAATGAATCCGGAGTAAAGCCCTAGCATGATCGCCGAAAGAATCCAGGCGAATCGCTCCCTCTTGCTGACCAGCTCCTTGAAACGCGGGCTGTTTTGAATCGAGAGGTAAATGCTGTCGTTCATTGTTTTTATCCTCGCAGCACAGATTGAAGTGGAACGGTATCCACTCTATGCGGCTGCGGGGCAGGTTCCAGACGACCTTAGTCTTAGAACCACATGACAGATTCGCCAATTATCAGCACACCATAAATCAATGTGGGAGCGGGCTTGCTCGCGAAGAGGTCGTATCAGTCACTATCAAAGTTGACTGTCAGACCGCTTTCGCGAGCAAGCCCGCTCCCACAATTTAAAGCGAGGTGCCTGTTACTTGGTCCAGTCAGCCACGCGCTCAGGATGTTTGGCGACCCAGTCCTTCGCTGCGGCTTCAGGTTTGGCACCGTCCTGAATCGCCAGCATCACCTGTCCGATTTCATCCTTGGATTCCCACTGGAAGTTCTTCAGGAACTTGGCCACTTCCGGCGCCTTGGCCTCAAGCCCTTTGCTGCCGATGTTGTTCACGGTTTCTGCCGCGCCATACACGCCTTTCGGATCTTCGAGGAAGCGCAGTTTCCACTTGGCGAACATCCAGTGCGGTACCCAGCCGGTGACGGCGATGGATTCGTTTTTCTTCTCGGCACGGGTCAGCTCGGCAATCATGCCGGCGCCGGAACTGGCCTTGAGTTGATAACCGGTCAGGTCGTAGTCCTTGATGGCCTGGTCGGTCTTGAGCATCACGCCTGAACCGGCGTCGATGCCGACGATGCGATTCTTGAAGGTGTCGTCGGTTTTCAGGTCCTCGATCGACTTGGCCTTGACGTACTCCGGCACGATCAATCCGATTTTTGCATCCTTGAAGTTCGGGCCGTAATCGACGACCTGATCCTTGTTCTTCGTCCAGTATTCGCCGTGGGTCACCGGCAGCCAGGCCGACAGCATGGCGTCGAGTTTACCGGTCGCCACGCCCTGCCACATGATCCCGGTGGCAACGGCTTGCAGCTTTACGTCATAACCGAGTTTCTGCCTGATCACTTCGGCGGCCACGTTGGTCGTGGCAACGCTGTCCGACCAGCCATCGACGTAACCGATAGTCACTTCCTTCCCGGCGGCACTGGCCACGGTAGAGCTGATCGCCAGCACCAAAGCGGCACCTGCGCCCAAGAGTCGTCGCATCTTCATCGTTACTTCCCCGAAAGTGCTGCGCTCGACGGATGCCGAGTCGCTTAAACGTATTGTTATGGTGCACAGCGCCCCCATCACGCCTCACAGCAAACTCGTCCCGACATCAGCGGAGTACTGACGCCTCGATAATCAACCTGACGCTCATCGCGACCTGCTCTGCCAGCGACCTCAAGGCATCGAGAAACGACATCAGAAAGCCATTAATCCTGACCATGGCAAACGTACCTGCCAAACCGCCCGAACTTTGCATGTCAAAATCATGCAGGCCACCAAGCGCGCGGTAAATGCAGGTAACATGCGCCGCTTTGCTCCCACACGGCCTGACCATGTCCGCGACATCCCGCTTTCCTTTTGCTGCTTATCTATTCGCTTGCCTGCTCGGGCTGTTTGCCCTTGGCGGCTTCTGGTACGGCCTTGGCAAACCGGTGATCCTGCCGGACGCGGCCAGCGCCACGCACAAGCTGCAATGCGCGTCCTATACGCCGTTCGACAAGGACCAATCGCCGTTCGACGTGCCATTCAACTTGCGCCCCGAACGTATGGATGCCGACCTCGCACTGCTGTCAAAAAGCTTCGAATGCATCCGCACCTATTCCATGACCGGCCTTGAAGCCCTGCCGGACCTTGCGCGCAAACACGGCTTGAAGCTGATGATCGGCGCCTGGGTCAACAGCAACCCGGTGGACACGGAAAAAGAAGTCGACCTGCTGATCGCTTCGGCCAACGCCAACCCGGATGTGGTCAACGCAGTGATCGTAGGCAACGAAACCCTGCTGCGCAAGGAAGTCACCGGCGCGCAATTGGCGAGGCTGATCAACAAGGTCAAGAGCCAGGTCAAACAGCCCGTCACCTATGCCGACGTCTGGGAGTTCTGGCTCAAGCACCCTGAAATTGCCCCTGCCGTGGACTTCCTGACCATTCATTTGCTGCCGTACTGGGAGGACGATCCATCGAACATCGACGCCGCCCTGCAACATGTGGCGGAAGTGCGCCAGGTGTTCGGCAACAAATTCGCGCCCAAGGACGTACTGATCGGCGAAACCGGCTGGCCCAGCGAAGGCCGCCAGCGCGAAACCGCCCTGCCAAGCCGGGTCAATGAAGCCAAATTCATTCGTGGTTTTGTCGCCATGGCCGAGCAGCAAGGCTGGCATTACAACCTGATCGAAGCCTTCGACCAACCATGGAAGCGCGCCAGTGAAGGCGCGGTCGGTGGCTACTGGGGACTGTTCGATGCCGATCGCCAGGACAAGGGCGTGCTGGCCGGGCCAGTGACAAACGTCCCGTACTGGTCGCAATGGCTGGCGGTGGGCGGCCTGATCTTTATCGGCACCCTGCTGCTTGGCGGCCGGGTTCGCACGACGCGCGCGGCGTTGGTGCTGCCACTGCTCGGCGCATTGGCCGCCTGCTCGATTGGCGCCTGGGGCGACCTGGCACGCGTCACCACCCGCTTCACCAGTGAATGGCTGTGGGTCGGGTTGCTGACCGTACTGAATCTGCTGGTGCTGGCCCACGCTGCACTGGCACTGAGTCCGCTTGACGGGTGGCGCGGGCGGGCTTTCGATTTACTGGAGCGCCGTGCTGGCTGGCTGGTTGCAACGGCAGGTTTCGCGGCGGCCGTGATGATGCTGGAACTGGTATTCGACCCGCGCTATCGCAGCTTCCCGAGCGTGGCGTTCATCGTACCGGCGCTGGTCTACCTGTGCCGCCCGGTGAGCGCGCCGCGCCGGGAAATCGCCCTGCTGACTTTCATCATTGGCGCCGGCATCGCACCGCAACTGTTTCGTGAAGGTTTACTGAACCAGCAGGCCTGGGGCTGGGCGCTGGTGAGTGTGTTGATGGTGGTTGCGTTGTGGCGCTGTTTGCGGGTTCGCACAGCTTGATTTCGCATTGACCCGACTGGCCTCATCGCGAGCAAGCTCGCTCCCACAATTGATCTTTATCGCACACGGACTTTGTGTTCACTGAAGATCCACTGTGGGAGCGAGCTTGCTCGCGATAGCGGACTATCAGGCGCTGCGGGAAGCCCTGACCAACCGCAACCCCGCAATCACCACCGCAAACACCGCCAACGTCGTGTTGTACAAGGCCAACGCCGGAAAACCGAGCACCAGCGCCAGCACTGCCAACCACCACCCCGCACGCCCGGACAACACAAAGCCGATCACGGCAGCAGCCAAGGCGCCCCAGCCCAGAACCCCGAAGTGAATCATCAGGCCCAGGTTCGAACGCACCTGGCATTCCCAACGGCTTGCCTCATCCACGCAAATGCCGACCCACTGCGCATCCTCCATGAAGCCATAACGCGCGCCATAACTGGCGGCCAGCCATACAGGCAGCAAAACAAGCAGCAGGATCACGGGCAGGCGGCGGGACATGAAACACTCCAATTGGCGAAAAACGGCGGCCAGCTTAATCTCCCTTGAACCTTTCGCAAGCTATAACAACTGTTAACTGGGCATTCAATCGCTGCAAAGTGTATCGTCCAGCTACTATAACTTCGAAATCAGGCCTGTTTGGTGCCGAGGCTTGGCACTTTGGCGCGTATCCGGTGGTCATAGCCTGCGAATTTCATTTGACACCTTCTTCTAAGGGATTTAGTCATGCTCCGCTCCTTGCGCTTCGCCGCCCTGTTTGGCGGCCTTATATTGAGTGCGTCCGCACTGGCGGTCGACGTTGACGCCGCCAGTTATGGCTACCCCCTGACCAACCCGTTCGAGGCGACCATTGCGACCACGCCGCCGGACCTGCGTCCGGAGCTCCCCCTGGACGATGACATCGATCAGACCGTGCGCAGTGTCACCTTGCGTCCGGAACGGGCGTTCGAATTGCCGGACAATTTCTGGGCAGTCAAGAAACTCGACTACCGCATTGCCACGCAAGATCACGCCGCGCCGCTGATTTTCCTGATCGCCGGCACCGGTGCGCGCTATGACAGCAGCCTGAACGAATACCTGAAGAAGCTCTATTACAAAGCCGGCTACCACGTGGTGCAGTTGTCATCGCCCACCAGCTATGACTTCATCAGTGCCGCCTCGCGCTTCGCCACACCGGGCGTTTCCAAGGAAGACGCCGAAGACCTGTACCGGGTGATGCAGGCCGTGCGGGCACAGAACCCGAAAGTGCCCGTCACCGATTACTACCTGACCGGGTATAGCCTGGGGGCACTGGATGCCGCTTTCGTCGCGCACCTGGACGAAACCCGCCGCAGCTTCAACTTCAAGAAAGTCCTGCTGCTCAACCCGCCAGTCAACCTCTACACCTCGATCACCAACCTCGACAAGCTGGTCCAGACCGAGGTCAAGGGCATCAACAACAGCACCACGTTCTATGAACTGGTTCTGAACAAACTGACCCGCTACTTCCAGCAGAAGGGCTACATCGACCTCAACGATGCCCTGCTCTACGACTTCCAGCAGTCCAAGCAGCACCTGACCAACGAACAGATGGCCATGTTGATCGGCACCTCGTTCCGCTTCTCGGCGGCCGACATTGCCTTTACCTCGGACCTGATCAACCGTCGCGGCCTGATCACCCCGCCCAAGTTCCCGATCACCGAAGGCACCAGCCTCACGCCATTCCTCAAGCGTGCGCTGCAATGCGACTTCGACTGCTACATCACCGAACAAGTGATCCCGATGTGGCGCGCCCGAACTGACGGCGGCAGCCTGCTGCAATTGATTGATCAAGTGAGCCTGTACGCGCTGAAGGACTATCTGCACGAAAGCCCGAAAATCGCCGTCATGCACAACGCCGACGACGTGATCCTCGGTCCTGGCGACCTGGGCTTCCTGCGCAAGACCTTCGGTGATCGCCTGACCGTTTACCCGCACGGGGGCCACTGCGGCAACATTAACTACCGCGTCAACAGCGACGCCATGCTGGAGTTCTTCCGTGGCTAAATACCTCCTGCTTTTCGCAGCGTTACTCTGTGCAGGCGTCGCGCAAGCCGACAACAGCAAGGCCAACGCTCCCGTGGTCGTCGACAGTGACGGCTTCAAGGAACCGTTGAGCAAACTCAAGTTCAACCCGGGGCTGGACCAGCGCGAATTCGAGCGTTCGACGCTCAGCGCACTGGCTGTCTACGATCCGCTGGAAGAGTGGAACCGGCGCGTCTACCACTTCAACTACCGCTTCGACCAATGGGTATTCCTGCCAGTGGTCAATGGTTACCGCTACGTCACCCCGAGCTTCCTGCGCACCGGCGTCAGCAACTTCTTCAACAACCTCGGCGATGTGCCGAACCTGTTGAACAGCCTGCTGCAACTCAAGGGCCAGCGCTCACTGGAAACCACCGGGCGACTGCTGCTCAACACCACCATCGGCATCGCCGGCCTGTGGGATCCGGCCACCGCCATGGGCCTGCCACGCCAGAGCGAAGACTTCGGCCAGACCCTGGGCTTCTATGGTGTTCCGGGCGGCGCCTACTTCGTCCTGCCGATCCTCGGTCCGTCGAACCTGCGTGATACCGGCGGCCTGCTGGTCGATTACACAGCCGAGAATGCGATCAACTACCTCAACGTGGCCGAAGTCAGCTCCAACCATCCGGAAGTCTGGGTCCTGCGCGGCATCGACAAGCGCAACCAGACCACCTTCCGTTATGGCCAGCTGAACTCGCCATTCGAGTACGAGAAAGTGCGTTACGTGTATACCGAAGCGCGCAAGTTGCAGATCGCCGAGTAATTCAGGCAGCCGAAAAACACTGTGGGAGCGGGCTTGCTCGCGAAAGCGGTGTGTCAGTCACCAAAAAGGTTGTCTGACACACCGCTTTCGCGAGCAAGCCCGCTCCCACATTTGCTTAGCGTTGTCTTCAGCCTTTCAGGGCTTTCCAGATCTTGCCGACAGCCATAACCCCAGCCAACACCACCGCCCCCGCCACAATCCCCGCCACGCCATTGAGCAGCACCGGCACGATAAATCCGCCACTGCCTGCCGCCGCACCAACACTTTCGATCCAGTGATGCACCACCGGCACACCGTGCGTGAGAATCCCGCCGCCCACCAGGAACATCGCCGCGGTGCCGATCACCGACAGGCTCTTCATCATGTACGGTGCCGCACGCAGAATCCCGCCGCCGATGCTTTTCGCCATCCGCCCGGTTTTTTGGGTCAACCACAGGCCAAGGTCGTCGAGCTTGACGATACCCGCCACCAGTCCGTACACACCGACCGTCATGACAATGGCAATGCCTGAAAGCACGATGATTTGCTGGGTCAATGGCGCACCGGCCACGGTGCCCAAGGTAATGGCGATGATTTCCGCCGAAAGAATGAAGTCGGTGCGGATCGCGCCTTTGATCTTGTCCTTCTCGAACGCCACCAGGTCAGTGGCAGGATCGGCCACCGCCTCGACCAGCTGCGCATGCTCGACGGCGTCTTCAGCCTTGCTGTGCAGGAACTTGTGGGCGAGCTTTTCAAAGCCTTCGAAGCACAGATAAGCGCCGCCGACCATCAACAGCGGTGTGACCAGCCACGGAATGAACGCACTGATCGCCAACGCCGACGGTACCAGGATCAATTTATTGATGAACGAACCCTTGGCGACCGCCCAGACCACCGGGATTTCCCGCTCGGCCCGCACGCCGCTCACCTGCTGGGCATTGAGCGCAAGGTCGTCACCGAGTACGCCGGCCGTTTTCTTGGCGGCCATTTGGGTCATCAATGAGACGTCATCCAGCACGGCCGCGATGTCGTCGATCAGTACCAGCAAACTGCTTCCTGCCATGAATCCTGTTTCCTTCTGCAATGAATGCGCAGCAGCATAGCCCGACATAAGAGCCTACGGTGCATTCTTGAGCGCCGCGCGAGGCCGGTGATACCATGCGCAACCGCCAGAACAGGCAAGGAATCACCGGGTTTATGAGCACTATCCGCGAGCGCAACAAACAATTGATCCTGCGTGCCGCCAGTGAGGAGTTCGCCGACAAAGGCTTCGCTGCGACCAAAACCAGCGACATCGCAGCCAAGGCGGGATTGCCCAAGCCCAACGTCTACTACTACTTCAAATCCAAGGAAAACCTCTACCGCGAGGTCCTGGAAAGCATCATCGAGCCGATCCTGCAGGCTTCGACACCGTTCAATCCGGACGGCGAACCCGGTGAAGTGCTCAGCGGCTACATTCGCTCGAAAATCCGCATCTCCCGCGACCTGCCTTTCGCCTCCAAGGTGTTCGCCAGCGAAATCATGCACGGCGCACCCCACCTGAGCACCGACCTGGTCGAACAGCTCAATGGTCAGGCCAAACACAACATCGAGTGCATCCAGACCTGGATCGACCGCGGACAAATCGCCCCCATCGACCCCAACCACCTGATGTTCAGCATCTGGGCCGCCACCCAGACCTACGCCGACTTCGACTGGCAGATCACCGCCATCACCGGCAAGGCGAGGCTGGATGAAGAAGATTACGAAGCGGCGGCGCAGACGATTATCCGGTTGGTGTTGAAGGGGTGTGAGCCGGAGCGGTAGACCGAGTCGCGGCCTTCGCGAGCAGGCCCGCTCCCACAGAGGATTTGCAACACCATAGATCCAATGTGGGAGCGGGCTTGCTCGCGAATGGCGGCAACCCGGTTTTAGATCAAACCCTGATCGCATCCCACAACGGATAGTCACCCAGCTTCTCGACCAGCCCTGCCCGCAATGGGTTAGCCACAACGTATCGAGCCAGCTTTACCAGGTCTTCCTCTTTTCGCAGCGCATGATCATGAAAGCCTTGCTGCCAAAGGCTACCTGTTCTACCGAGCGCCGAATTGACTGCACGAGTGCTCAGGGATTTCGCCTGACACATCAATTGCGCCAGCGTCCCCTTTTGCAACTGAATCAACCAATGGAAATGATCCGGCATGACAACCCATGCCAGTGTGTCGGCAAAGCCGTCATCCTGTGCTTGCCGGAACTGGTGAACAACCAGTCTGCCAAGGGTGTAATCCCTGAAAACAGGCTCTCGTTTCAGGGTATTGGCAGTCAGTAGGTAAATGCGGTTTTGCTCGGCGTAGGGGCCGATGCGCAGGCGGTGTGATGCTGACAGCTCAGGCATTCCTTGCCCTCTCTCATGTTGAAGTCATGAAAAGGCTAGTTCAGCGGCTACGGACCAATGGGGGTAGAGCTTTAGCTGGATGTGTCTGGTAGATCGCCTTCGCGAGCAAGCCCGCTCCCACACTTGATCGCTGACGTTCACAAAATTTGTGTACGCAAAAAATCCAATGTGGGAGCGGGCTTGCTCGCGAAGGCGATTGATCAGGCGCTACAGATCAAGCCGCCACCCCCGCATCCGCCACCAACCCCAACGCCTCGATGGCATTGATCGCGCACTGCTCGTCAACATCCGACAGATCGCCGCTGATCCCCACCGCCCCCAACACATTCCCGTCCTGATCCCGCACCAGCACACCACCCGGTGCCGGCACGACACTGCCCTGCCCCAGGCTGTTCAACGCGGCGATAAACGCCGGGCGTTGCTGGGCGTCCAGCGCCAGCAGGCGTGACCCCTTGCCCAGCGCAATGGCGCCCCAGGCCTTGCCGATGGCGACGTGCGGGCGCAGCAGGCTCGCGCCGTCTTCGCGTTGCAGGGTGATCAGATGCCCGCCGGCATCCAGTACCGCGATGGTCAAGGGTGCCGCGGCGATTGCCCGCCCTGCGTTGATGGCCTCGTTGACCAGGTTGACTGCGACTTTCAAGGTTAAAGCGCTCATGGTGCCGTCCTCATTTTGTTATAGGGAAAGTCGTGGGGCTGCGCTTTTGTGCCGCAGCCCGATGCAACAAATAGAACACAATGGATTATTTTTTTGTATACAATAATTCTCGAAAGGCGCCACATGCGACGAAAAGCCACAGTAGAACTGGCTTCCGACGAATGAAACAAGCGCTTGAGAAAATGGATTGACCTGCGCCGTCCGCCGTGAATACACTCTGCGCAAAGCCACTTGTATACAATTACAAAACGTAAAGAGGCACAAAACCATGAGCAAAATGAGAGCAATCGAAGCCG
>Ga0209050_1003411_pt1 | contig 11765 bp, 6 predicted proteins | sample Araplavi_mTSA_r2_FD_184276 | JGI IMG/M metagenome (GOLD analysis project Ga0209050, IMG submission 184276) | Arabidopsis root microbial communities from North Carolina, USA - plate scrape MF_Cvi_mTSA_r2 (SPAdes) (version 2) | ecosystem: Host-associated > Plants > Roots > Endosphere | place: USA...
TCACGGTGCCGTCCGCTTCAGCGCGTACCCACTCGTGGGACTCGGTGTACTTCAGGTCTGCTGGAATGTTGCTCATGTTGGCTCCAAGGCTAAGGTTATTGTTTGTTTCTGCTTAATTCTGGCTCAAGCAGCCAGGATTTTACCGTTACGGACGAAAGGCAGCTTCACCACGGTGGCGGCCAGCTTCTTGTCGCGGATTTCCACGTGCACGGTGTCGCCCACGTTCACGCCCATCGGCACGCGCGCCAGCGCGATGGCCTGCTGCATGGTAGGGGAGAAGGTGCCGGAAGTGATCTCGCCGGTTTCGCCGGAAGCGGCGATGACTTTCTGGTGTGCGCGCAGCACGCCGCCTTTTTCGCGCAGGATCAGGCCGACGAACTGGGCGTTCTGGCCTTTCGCTTGCAGGGCCGCCTTGCCGATGAAGTCGCGCTCGGAGACCAGGTCGATGGTCCACGCCAGGCCGGCATCCAGCGGGTTCACGGTTTCGTCCATGTCCTGGCCGTACAGGTTCATGCCGGCTTCCAGGCGCAGGGTGTCGCGCGCGCCCAGGCCGGCCGGCTTCACGCCTGCCGCGTTCAGGGCATTCCACAGGTTTTCAGCCTGTTCCGCGGCGACGCCGATTTCGAAGCCGTCTTCACCGGTGTAGCCGGTGCGGGCCACCATGGCTTCCCCAAAGGCGGTGCCTGGCACCAGGGCCACGTTGAATGGCTTCATTTCAGCGGTGGCTTCCTTGGCTTGAGGGATCACTTCCCATACCTTGGCGCGGGCGTTCGGGCCTTGCACGGCGATCAGGGCCATCGCGTTGGCGCCGTCGCGGCGCTGGGTGATGGCCAGGCCGGCGTTGGTGGATTCGTTCTGCTGGTTCATCCACGCGATGTCTTTTTCCGCGGTACCGGCGTTGACCACCAGGCGGAACCATTCCTCGTTGATGAAGTAGATGATCAGGTCGTCAATGACGGTGCCTTCCGGGGTCAGCATGCAGGAGTACAGGGCCTTGCCCGATACCTGCAGCTTGTCGACGTTGTTGGCGACCAGGCCGCGCAGGAAAGAACGTACGTTGGCGCCCTTGATGTCAACCACGCACATATGGGCCACGTCGAACATGCCGACGTCGGTGCGCACGGCATGGTGCTCTTCGATCTGGGAGCCGTAGTTGACCGGCATGTCCCAGCCGCCGAAGTCGACCATACGGGCGCCGAGGGCACGATGAGCGTTGTTGAGTGGGGTTGCTTTGAGCGTCATTGATACCTCGGGGCAGAGAATAGGGGTTAATAAACGTAAACATGAATACGCCTACCCCTCTGTCCTTGGTACCTGAGAGATAACGGGAAGGTAATCCCGCACGCCCCTTCGGTGGACCCTGCGCGATGGCGGGCCGCTCTCCAGAGTTTTAGCCCATGGGGCCCTTGTTCGGTCCTTTTGCCTGAGAGTTTCTGGGTAATGCCCCTTCGGCGCCAGCGGCTGCTGGTCTCTCCCGATCAAGACTTGCGACTATATGACAGGAGGGCAATAAAGTCAATCTTGCGGCCCCGGGAACCCGGGCTGGGGGCGCTGGTCCAATGGCGATGAAAACACCAAACGACGACTATGACAATCCCTGGAAAATCGCGGTTGAACGCTATAACAGGGAATTTCTTGCCATCTTCTGCCCCTGGTTGGAGGCGGCAATCGACTGGGCCGTGGATCCGGAGTGCCATGACCAGGAATTGCGCAAGCTTACCCGCGACGCAAAAACCGGCCAGCGACGATTGGACAAGCTGCTCAAAGTGCGGCTGCTTGATGGCCGCGACCTGTACATTCACCTGGAGGTTCAGGTTTGCCGTCAGCGCGGCTTCGGCCGCCGGATGTTTACTTGCAACAGCAGGCTGTTCGACCGGTATGCCTGCCCGGTTGCCAGTATTGCGGTCCTTGCGGACCGCAGCCCTGGCTGGCGTCCAAGCTGCTTCGTGTCGGATGCCTGCGGAACCCGGTTGTCGATCGAGTTTACTGCAATCAAGCTGCTCGATTTCGACCCTCCGCCGGCAGGGAGTGAAGACAATATGTTTGCTCTGCTCGTCAGGGCGCATTTTGCGACCTTGCGGACCCGGCATAACCCCGCAGTGCGCCTTGCGAGCAAGCTGGAGTTGACGAGGCACGTGTACCTTGCGGGCTGGGCGCAACGGCGCATTCTGGATTTTCTCGATGTATTAGACTGGTTAATGAACTTGCCTGCGCCGCAGAAGGCTCTCTACGAGGCGGCATTGGGCGAACTGGAACGGAGGTTGGATATGCCATACGTAAATTCAATGGTGCGTGACGCCGTCGAGCGTGGGGAAGCGCAAGGCCTGGAGCGAGGCCTGGAACGAGGCCTGGAGCAAGGCCTGGAGCAAGGCCTTGAGCAGGGGCGTCTGATGGGGCGCCGACAAATGTTGCTCGAATTACTGGAACAGCGCTTCGGGACATTGCCGGGCCACATGCGGGAACGAATCAAGGCAGTAGGTGAGCCTGAGTTGTCGCGCTGGTCGGCAAAGTTGCTGGTGGCGCGACGCCTGGAAGACGTGCTGGCCAATGACTGAGTAGGGCACGCCCGCATCACGGTGTGCGCTAGAATGACCGGACATCCATTTACAGAGTGGAGCGACCATGAGCGAAGAAAAGCAAAAACGCGATACGGAGGCCTGGTTCACCCTGTCCGGCGACGTGAACAGCGATATGGTGCACCGTGTCTTCGACGCGGTGGCGGACATGACGGAAGACGGCATCGAAACCGCCCATATCCTGATCCAGTCCAACGGCGGCTACGTCAGCGACGGGCTGTGCCTGCACAACTACCTGCGCAACCTGCCTATCAAGATCGTTACCTATAATGGCGGGGCGGTGGCCTCGATTGCCGTGATCCTGTTCCTGTCCGGCGACGAGCGCTATGCCAGCGAAACGGCGCGTTTCATGGTGCACAAATCGCACGCCAGCGCGCCGCACGGGGCGCGCCCGGATGCGCTGCGCATCATCGTCGAAGGCTTGCAGGCCGACGACGCACGCACCGAATCGATCCTGCGCAAACACGTCCACCTGACCGACGAGCACTGGAACATCCACGCCTATTCCGACTTGCACCTGACAGCGCCGGAAGCGGCCAAGGTTGGCCTGGTGAACGAAGTGGCCGACTTCAAGCCGCCCAAGGGCAAACGCGTCACGAATATCTGAAGCGGAATATCGGAAACGACAAGGGCCTGGAAGCAAGCTCCCAGGCCCCTCATGCGCCACCGGTCATTTAGCGATTGCCGCTACGGCTGGCAGGTGTCTTCTTGTCCGTCTTGCTTTGACGGCCGGTATCGGACTGCTGGCTGGCAGGCTGTGCGCCCGAACGCGAGCCCTGGTCGGCGCTTTGGCGCGTGCCGGAACTCGAACTTTGCTTGCTGGATTTTTGCCTGGATTTCATGACAGTTCCTTTCTGAAGGATCGGAACTTCATCATGCTTTGTGTAATAGTAAAGGTGAATCGGAATATAACTGACCGGCGTGTAGGACTTGATCTTGCACCATTGTGGTGCAAACTCGGCTGTTTGACCACATTGCCGAAAATAATTGCAGATTCTTTTGGTTTACCTATTGCCAGGCGGAAAGAATCTGCGACAATGTGAATAACCACCAAAGTCAGGCCAGACCATGCTCCCAGAAAATCCAACATCTTCGGCGCCCAAAAAAGCGGTCACGCCGCGGCATGCCTTGCTGGAAAATCTGATCAGCCTGGTCAACAAGCACATCAGCGATCAGTTCAACGAACTGTCCACCAACTGGGCCGGCAGCCTGGTCGACGCCGACGAGGCGGTCGACGTCAAGACCCTGCAGGCACGCCTGCGTGCCGGCAATCGCTTGCGCACGGACCATTACGCCTTCCTCGGCATCTTTGCCAAGCAGCTTGAAAACGACCTGCGCCTGGAAATCGCGCAACTGGCGCCGGGCCAGAAGGCGCCAGTGCGCAAGATCGCCGAGTCGCTGTCGCTGGTATCGATGGAGGAAATGGATACCAAGGTGACGCTGGGCAGCATCAGCAAGGCCTTCGAAGTCAAATACTCGGACGGCCTGGCCACGCTGAATGTCCGGCTGGCTTTCCTGCTGGACCGCGATATCCTGCGCATCAACCAGAATCCCTTCCGTCCGGAGGTGTTCCTGGGCGCCTTCCAGCAGGCGTGGATCGACTTCATCAAGGATGAAGAGGCGAATGAGCTGGTCAAGCCATTCCTGCGCCCGGAGGAATTCTTCGATCTCGGCCCGATGTTCGAGGAGCTGAGTACCGCGCTGGAACGCAAGGGCGTGGGCCCGGGTTCCGTTGAAAAACACAAGACGCGCCGTGCCGACTCGCACGACGCCTCGCAAGCTCCGTCCCGCAAGAAAAACCAGCAGGCTGCCCTGGCTGAACAACTGCGCCAGTTCTTCTCCGGCGCGAGCGATGTGCCTGGCGGCGGCAATGCCGGCCCGACCGGCTTTGAACAATTGGGCGACCTTGACCTGTCGCTGCCCACGATGAGCGTGACGCCGGGCCTGTATGGCGCACCGGCACATACCGCGGATTCGGCTGCACCCGCAGCGCCTGTGGGCGCGGCACCGATCGCCGCGCCCGCGCAAGCAATGCCGGCGCCTGGATTTGCGGTCGGGGCTGCGCCTGGCATGGCGATGCCGGCTGGCCCTGGCATGATGCCTGGCATGGTAGCCGGCCCTGCTGCGCCAATGATGGCGGGAATGGCCGCTGCTCCGGGAGCGCCGGCAGTGGGCGGCATGGTGATTCCTGCCGGCGGGGTAGTAGCCGGCGGTGGACTGCCGATCATTTCCGGCGTGGGTGCCGGCATGCCGGGCATGGCGGTGCAGGGCGGCGTTGCCGCAGCACCGGGCGTGCCGATGGCCGCCGGGACTGCGATGGCGGGCATGCCGCTCGCGAGCGGCGGTGCGGTGCCAGGTATCGGCGTACCGGGCGGCATGTTGGGCGGTGTTGCGGTACCGGGCGTGCCGGGCGGCGTGGCAGTGCCTGCAGGCGGCTGGACGCAAGGGCCGGCACAGGGCTTCCACGGTGGCGCCAACAATGAAGCGGCCCAGCGCGCGTCGCTGCTGAGCTCCAAGGAGCCGTTGATGAATTTCCTGGCGCAGCTGCAGCGCGGCGTACCTTCGGGTTCCGTGTTTGCCGGCGCCGAGGGCGGTGCCGTGGCGGCGCCAGGCATGCCGATCGGCCTGGCGCCAGACATGCCGATTGGCCTTGCGCCAGGCTTTGCGACCGGTCCGGTGCAGGCAGGCGGCGGCGCCATCCCGGCGCCCGGCTTTGCAGTAGGCGGCTCGATGGGCAATGTGTTCCTGCTGCCCCAGATCAAGGAACAGGCGCCGGCTGGCAGCCTGACCCGCGCCGACGAAGGCACCATCGACCTGCTGTCGGCGGTGTTCGAGTCCGTGTTCCGCGACGAAAGCATTTCGCCCGAGATCCGCAACCTGATCCGCTTCCTGCAGATCCCGGTGCTGAAGGCTGCGCTGGTCGACAAGAATTTCTTCTTCCAGGAAGCGCATCCGGCGCGCCGCATGATCGACCTGCTGTCGCGCATGGGCTGGGAGAACCGCAAGGACCCGGACGATCCGCTGTACAAGGCCATGCAGCGCAGCGTGGAAAAGGTCAGCGAAGATCATGAAGAGGAGATGACCGTCTTTACCGAGGCGGTCAATGAACTGGAAGCGTCCATCAAGGCGGAGGAAGCCGCGGCGGCAGCCGCCATGGCGGAGCCGATCGCCAAGGCGCTGAAGCAGGAAAAGATGTCGGTGGCGGCCAAGTCGGCCAAGGATGCGGTGGCACTGCGCATCGGCACCGGCGAGGTGGTGGCGATCGTCGAAGCCTTCCTCGAGAACAAGTGGGTGTCGGTGCTGACCATCGCCTACAGCGTCGATGCCGAAAAGCCGGGTGCCGTCAACAATGCCACCCAGACCATGGATGACCTGATCTGGAGCGTGCGTCCAAAGATTACCCAGGACGAGCGCAAGAAACTGATTGGCAAGCTGCCTACCTTGCTGTCCACGCTGAACAAGTGGCTGGACGTGATCAAGTGGCAGGATGCGGACCGCCTGCAGTTCTTCGCGGAGCTGGCCGAATGCCACGCCTCGATCGTGCGCGCGCCGATTGAAATGTCGCCTGAGCGCCAGGTTGAACTGGCGATGGAAGTGGCCAAGAAGGATGCCGAGCGCCGCATGCAGCTGCAGGCTGTGGCCGAAGTGAAGGCCGAAGAGGCGCCGCCGCCGGACGATGATGCAACGATCGAGGTGGACAGCCTGGCGCGCGGCATGTGGCTTGAGTTCGACCAGGAAGACGGCAGCCAGCGCAAGGTCAAGCTGGCCTGGATCAGTCCACTCAAGACACTGTACATCTTCTCCACCACGGGGCGCCAGGAGGCGTTCTCGATCACGGGCGAGGCCATGGCGGAGCAGTTCCGCAAGGGTACCGTGCGCCTGATCCGCACCGAAGGTGTGGTGGCTGCGGCGCTGTCGGTGGCAATGGGCGGTGTCGCCGCCGTCAACGACGACCACCACGACCTGCCCGCCAACGGCACCTCTGCCTAAGTCTTGCGCAGGGCGGCCAGCAGGCCGTCCGACGCGTCCTCGATGTAATCCAGCACCGTGTCGAAACCGTTCGCGCCGCCGTAGTACGGATCGGGCACCACGTCCGATCCCGAGTGCGAGGCGAATTCCATGAACAGCCTGACTTTCTGGCGGTATTGCGCGGGGCAGGCGCGTTGCAGGATTTCCAGGTTGTCGTGGTCCATGGCCAGCACATAATCGAAGCGCTCGAAGTCTTCGGCGGCCACTTTGCGGGCCCGCTGGGTGCTCAGGTCGTAGCCGCGGGCGGCGGCATGATGGGTCGAGCGCGGGTCGGGCGGATTGCCAATATGGTAAGCGTGGGTGCCGGCCGAATCGATATGCAGATCGAGTCCGGCGGCCTGGGCGCGGGCCCTGAATACACCCTCCGCGGTCGGGGAGCGACAAATGTTACCCATGCATACAAACAGGATGGCGGTTCTGGTCTTCATTTTATTCTTGCTATACAGGGAAAATGGTATGATTAGCCACTTTTTTAACACGTCCCCGCGGGCGAAGTACAGATAAAACGTGCGTCTATCTTCCATTAAATTGTCGGGATTTAAGTCGTTCGTCGATCCCACCAATTTCCAGGTACCCGGCCAGCTGGTCGGCGTGGTTGGTCCAAACGGTTGCGGCAAGTCCAATATTATCGACGCTGTGCGCTGGGTGCTGGGTGAATCGAAAGCCTCCGAGCTGCGCGGCGAGTCGATGCAGGACGTGATTTTCAACGGTTCCACCCATCGCAAGCCGGCCGGCCGCGCATCGGTGGAGCTGGTGTTCGACAACAACGAGGGCAAGGCGTCCGGCCAGTGGGGCCAGTACGCCGAGATCGCGGTCAAGCGCACGCTGACGCGCGATGGTACGTCCACCTACTACATCAACGGCCAGCCGGTGCGCCGGCGCGACATCACGGACATCTTCCTGGGTACCGGCCTGGGACCGCGCGCCTACGCCATCATCGGCCAGGGCATGATCTCGCGCATCATCGAGTCGCGCCCGGAAGAACTGCGCGTGTTCCTGGAAGAGGCGGCGGGGGTATCGAAGTACAAGGAGCGCCGCCGCGAGACCGAAAACCGCCTGCATGACACGCGCGAAAACCTGCTGCGCGTGGAAGACATCCTGCGCGAGCTGAATAACAACCTGGAAAAGCTGGAAGGCCAGGCCGCGGTGGCAACCAAGTTCCACCAGCTGCAGTCCGACCAGGAAGAAAAGCAGAAGCTGCTTTGGCTGCTGCGCAAAAACGAGGCGCAGGCCGAGCAGGCGCGCTACTTCCGCGAGATGGAGCAGGCGCAAAACGACCTGGAAGAACAGACTGCGAAGCTGCGCAATGTGGAGCTTACGCTGGAGCAGATGCGCCAGGCGCACTTCGCCGTCGGCGACCGCCTGCACCAGGCGCAGGGCCACCTGTACCAGACCAATGCCGAAATCGGTAGCCTGGAGGCGCAGATCAAGTTCGTGATCGAGTCGCGCACCCGCCTGCAGCAGCAGCTGGCGACCCTGACCGCGCAGCGCGACCAGTGGTCGCAGCAGGCGGAGGAATACGGCGGCCAGGTCGCCGAAGCGGAGATCAACCTGGAAGAGCTGTCGGCGCGGGTGGAAGAGGCGCGCATGCTGGCGGAACAGAAGGGCGAATTGCTGCCGGTGCTGGAGCAGGAATGGCGCGAGGCGCAGACCAGAAGCAGCGAGTCGCGCGCGCGCATCATGCAGGCGCAGCAACAGCTGGAACTGGAATCGGCGCACCAGCGCAATGCTTCCAACATCCTGGCCGGCCTGGCGACGCGCAAGGAGCGGCTGCAGCAGGAAAAGGGCGGGTTGGCCATGCCGGACTCGTCGCACCTGTCGAACCTGAAGATGCAGCTGGAAGAAAAGCAGCAGTCGCTGGAAGAGCAGAACATGATGCTCGAGGAAGCGCTGGAGCAGCAGCCCAAACTTGAGGAGGAGCGCCAGGCGGCGCAGGCTGCCGTGCAGTCCGAGTCCGCCGCGACCCACCAGCTGGAAGCGCGCCTGAACGCGCTGCGCCAGCTGCAGGAGCGCGTGCAGACCGAGGGCAAGATCACCCCATGGCTGCAAAAGCACGAATTGAACGAGCTGCCGCGCCTGTGGCAGAAGCTGGACATCGAACAGGGCTGGGAAACGGCCCTGGAAGCCGTGCTGCGCGAACGTACTTCGGCGCTGCAGGTATCGAATATCGAGTGGGCCAGGCACTTCTTCAACGATGCGCCGCCGGCCAAGCTGGCGCTGTTCGCGCCCGCAGTTGCCGCCGCCCCCGCGGCAGCCGGCGACGCGGGCCTGCGCCCATTCCTCGACCTGCTGAAGCTGAACGATCCCGGTTTGCGCGGCGTGCTGCAGGACTGGCTGCACAACGTGTTCCTGGCCGACGACAATGCCAGCGCCTTTGCCGCGCGCGGCACGCTGCCGGCAGGCGGCTGCTTCGTCACCAAGCAGGGCCACATCATCACCCAATCGTCGGTGCGGTTCTATGCCGCGGACGACGAGCAGGCCGGCATGCTGGGCCGCCAGCACGAAATCGACAACATCACCAAGCAGTTGCGCGCCCAATCGATGCTGGCCGAAGAAGCCCGCAGCCGCGCAGTGCGCGCCGACGCTGCGCTGGGCAACCATGGCCGCCTGCTGACCGAGCTGCGCGCCAAGGTGCAAAGCCTGACTGCCAGCGTGCATACGCTGCAGCTGGAAGTAGTCAAGCTGTCCGAAATCGAAGCCCGCTTCAACCAGCGCAGCAACCAGATCGAGACCGACCTGGCCGAAATCGCCGTGCAGGAAGAGGAGCAGATGCAGGTCAAGCTCGAATCCGAAGAGAAGTTCGAGCAGCTCGACATGGAACTGGGCAACCTGCAGGGCGAACACGAAGACGGCCAGACCGCCTTCATGCAGAAGGAGCAGCGCCTGGCCGACGCACGCGAAGCGCTGCGCGAACTGGAGCGCAAGGCGCAGGAAGCCGAATTCGCCGAAAAGTCGGGCCGCAACCGCATCGATGAACTGCGCCGCAGCATCGCCACCGCCACCGCGCAAGTGGCGCAGGTGACGGAGAGCCTTCAGGCGGGCAAGCTGGAACTGGAAGGGCTGGAGGCGGGTACCGCCAACGAAGGCCTGCAGGACCTGCTGGACCGCCGCACGCAGCAGGAACGCGCGCTGGCCGACGCCCGCCATGAGCTGGACCAGATCACGCAGCAGCTGCGCCAGTTCGAAGACTCTCGCATGCAGTCCGAACGCAGCCTGCAGCCGCAGCGCGACAGGATCACCGAGATGCAGCTGAAGGAGCAGGCCGCGCGCCTGAACCAGGAGCAGTTCGCGCAGCAACTGGCCGAAGTGCAGGCCGACGAGGCCGCGCTGGCCGAAAAACTGCACCCGGACATGAAGGCGTCCTACCTGCAGGGCGAGGTGACGCGCCTGACCAATGCCATCGCCGCGCTGGGCGCGGTCAACCTGGCGGCGCTGGACGAACTGGCCACTGCGTCGGAGCGCAAGAACTTCCTGGACGCCCAGAACCGCGACCTGACCGAAGCGATCGCAACGCTCGAAGATGCGATCACCAAGATCGACAAGGAGACCCGCGACCTGCTGCAGGATACTTTCGACCGCGTCAACCAGAGCTTCTCCGAGCTGTTCCCGATCCTGTTCGGCGGCGGCCAGGCGAAGCTGATCATGACCGGCGAAGAGATCCTCGACTCCGGCGTGCAGGTCATGGCGCAGCCGCCCGGCAAGAAGAACGCCACCATCCACCTGTTGTCCGGCGGCGAAAAAGCGCTGACCGCAACGGCCCTGGTGTTCTCGATGTTCCGTTTGAATCCCGCGCCGTTCTGCCTGCTCGACGAGGTGGACGCGCCATTGGACGATGCCAATACCGAGCGCTTCTGCCGCATGGTGAAGCGCATGTCCGAACAGACCCAATTCCTCTTCATCTCGCACAACAAGATTGCGATGGAGATGGCCAATCAACTGATCGGTGTGACGATGCAGGAACAAGGTGTGTCGCGCATCGTGGCGGTGGACATGGAATCCGCCGCATCATTTGCTACAGAGGCTCAAGCCGCATGATTACAGATCTTCAAATGAGTTTGATTGTCGCCGGCGGCGTATTCGTCGTTGGCGTCATCAGTTACAACAAATGGCAGGAGTACAAGCTGAAAAAACGCGTCGAGCGCGCCTTTGACGGCCAGCATGACGATGTCCTGATGCGGTCCGATGACGGCGTGCGCGCCGAGCCGCGCTTCCATCTCGACGACCTGCCGATGCCGGACGCCGGCTCCGGCGCGTACGGCGTGCCGGAGCACGTTGGCGGCCATGTCGGCAACGTCGCCGCGCCAAGCATTGCGCCGGACAGCGGCGAGCCTGCGGCGCCGGTGCGCAGCGCCGATGCCGACGTGCCTGCCGAAGAGCTGGCAACCAGCCTGGTGGACCCGCTGATCGATTGCCTGCTGCCGCTGGAACTGGAAGCGCCCGCGCGCGGCGAGAAGCTGCTGCCGGCCCTGCAGAAGCTGCGTTTTGTCGGCAACAAGCCTGTCCACTTCATCGGCCTGGCCGTCAGCGGCGACTGGGAACCGGTGCGCCACGGGGTGGTGTACACCAGGCTGCAAGGCGGCGTGCAACTGGCCAGCCGCAGCACTGCACTGAACGAACTTGAATACTCCGAACTGGTAAGCCGCCTGCGCGGCGTGTCCGATGAAATCGGCGCCGAACCGCAGATTCCGGACATGATCGAAGTCATGCAGGACGCGAAAAACCTGCACCGCTTCGTCGCCAACCATGACGCGCAACTGGGTGTGAACCTGGCCTCCAACGGCGCGCCGTGGAATATCGCAACCCTCCTCGGAGCGCTGGAGAAGCTCGGCTTCGACGTGCGTCCCGACGGCCGCTATGCGATGCCGGACGGGGAGGGCGGCTACCTGTTCTCGCTGTCGACCAACGTGACGCTGGCCGAAGAAACCACCTCGCGCCTGACGCTGTTGCTGGACGTGCCTTGCGTTGCCCCGGCCCGCGATGGCTTCGGCTCCATGATCGGCTGCGCCAAGAACCTGATGGCGCGCCTGGATGCAACCATTGTCGACGACGCCAACCAGCCGCTGGCCGATGAAACCCTGGCCAGCATCGCCGGCCAGGTGCGAGAGTTCTACGACGACATGGCCGCTTCGGATATCCCGGCCGGCTCCACCCGCGCGCTGC
>Ga0209050_1003413_pt1 | contig 11757 bp, 12 predicted proteins | sample Araplavi_mTSA_r2_FD_184276 | JGI IMG/M metagenome (GOLD analysis project Ga0209050, IMG submission 184276) | Arabidopsis root microbial communities from North Carolina, USA - plate scrape MF_Cvi_mTSA_r2 (SPAdes) (version 2) | ecosystem: Host-associated > Plants > Roots > Endosphere | place: USA...
TGCGCGAAGACGCGGTAGCGCAGGCGCTGGGCGTCTCGCAGGTCTTCCTCGCAGTCGGCCCAGCGGGTTTCCAGCAAGGTGGCGGCGGTCGGGTCCGGGGGCGTGCGCTCTTTCATGCGGTGTCTTCGTCAGTTGGAAGGGGGATACCGGTCCACCAGGCGGTTCTGCCGCCGGTTGAGCCGCGCGAGCGCCAGCAGGCCGATGGGCCGGACGCCCGCCTTGCGCTGTGCCGCACCGATGGTGAACAGCAGCCGCTGCTTGGCGAAGACCATGCGGAAGCCCTGCACCACGCCGATGCCGGGGTCCCAGGCCTCGATCGCCTCGGAGCCCGCGCCGTTGATCTCCATGATGGTGAAGCCGCGCCCCGCGCCGAGTTCGCGCAGGCTGTCGTAGCGCACGTCGAAGCGCCCGAAGTGAAAACCCGGCATGTCGCGCGCCACCGCGTCGATCGCGCGCACCAGCTCGGGCGTGACGAGCGCCGCGCCGTTGCGGTACAGCCCGCCCACGCGGGTCGAGCCGATGGTGGCCAGCCGCACCTGCTGGCCGGCGGCGGGCACGCTGTCCGGCGGCACGCTGCACGCGTGACGCGGCGAGCGCGCGATGCGCCGGGCGCGCGCGTCGCCCGCCACGAGTTCGGCCACGGTGCTGCGCCCGTCGCCCGTCACCCGCGGGAAGTAGCGCAGCGCCAGCCCGATGATGCGGCCCTCGTCCGTGACCGGGTCGCGTGCGTAGAAGATGCCCGCTTCGCCTTCCTGCGGCAGGTAGTGCTGCAGCACCACGGTCTCGCCCGCGGGAAACGCCGCGAGGTACGCCTGCAGGTCGGGCATGCCGTGCAGCAGCCGCACGCCGTAGCCGCACAGGCCGAGGTCGGGCTTGGCGACCACCGGGAAAGCGAGGCCGGCAGCCGCCATGCTCCGCTGCAGCGAGGCCGGCGTGGCAGTGCCGTCGTTGAACACCGCGCAGTGCGCGGCCGTGAGCGAGCGCGCCAGCGGTCCCATGCCGCGGAAGTACTCGAGCTTGCCTTCGCCCACCAGCCCGCCGGACGTCAGGTGCGGATTGGCAGCCGAGGGCACCGTGGGGCCGCCATGGCGCAGCGACAGCCACAGCCACTGCATGACCAGCGGCACGCAGATGAGCCACTTGGGCATGCGCTCGAGCACGCTGCATTCGCGCACCCCGGCGAGCGGGCCGGTGGCCATGTCGAGGTCGGCCGGGCCTGCGAGGTCGAGCCGGGCGGCCATCAGGCGGCCTCCGGCGCGCGTGTGGCGACGAGGCCCACGGCGGCGATGCGGTCGATGTGCGCGTACACCGGCCGCTCGAGCTCCTCGCCGAACACGTCGGGGTCGATCTCGGTGTACGACCATTCGGTGCCCGACGCGGCCAGCAGCGGACGCATCTCGGCCAGGAACGGGTCTTCGCCGTCGACCATCGCGACGCCGGTGTACAGCAGCAGCTGCCCGCCCGGTGCCAGGCGCCCGAGCGCGTCGGTTGCGATGCGCGCGCTCAGCGCGCGGCCGAGCCGCGTGCCGCCATGGCGGTAGGCGCGCTGCGCGGCGTCGTCGAGGTAGGGCGGGTTCGACACGATGAGGTCGAACATGCCGTCGACCGCCGCCAGCGCATCGCCCTGCGCCAGCGTCACCGTCACGCCGGCCACTTCGGCGTTGACGGCGGTGTACTGCAGCGCGAGCGGGTTGATGTCGTTCATCACCACCTTGGCCGGAATGCCCAGGGCGGCCAGCGCCCGCGCCACCGCGATGCCGCCCGCGCCGCTGCCGCAGCCCACGTCGAGCACCCGCAGCGGTCGCGGCTGCACGATGCGATGCGCCAGCGCATGGCCGAGGAAGCGCGCGAAGCGGCTGGTGTCGGGCCCGAAGAACACCGCGTTCTCCTCCACCGTGGGATAGGCCGAGTGAAGGAACAGGTCGTCGCCGAGGCTCGCGATGCGCACCGTGCTGCGCAGCAGCGTGCCGGTGCGCGCGACGACGCCGGCGTGCTCCATCGCGGCCAACAGTTCCGGCGCCACGGCGCGCGCCTCGAACGGCAGGTTCCAGCCGAAGATGTCGCGCAGCGTGGCACCCGGTTCGCGCCCGCGCCGCGCCAATACGCGCTGGTGGGTGAGCGGCGTGACCGTGGTGAAGCGGTAGCCGGTGGCCGCCACCTGGCGCAGCACGCCGGCCGCGTTCAGCATGCAGCGGCCTCCTCGGCATGCAGGGCTTCTTCGAGATGCGCGGTGTAGCGGTCGAAGCAGCGCTCGCCGCACACGAGCCGCATCAGCGCGCCTTCGGCAATGAACTGGCCGCAGGACGGCTCTGCCGCCACCAGCGGATGGATCACCTCGCGCAGCCATGCGCGCGCATGCGACACGTCCAGCGCCGCATGCAGGTCGAAGTACGCGCGTGCGCGGCCGCTCAGGCCCAGGCGCCGCATGCCCGCGGCCACCTGCTTCACGCGTCCCGGCGCGGTGAGCTCGATGACGCCGAGCGCGCCGATGGCGTGGTAGCCGTAGCGCCGCGTGGTCGCCAGGCCCACCATGGTGTTGGCGAGCGCCAGCGATTCCCACACGGTGCCGTCGATGGACGGCTGCAGCCCGAGCTCGCGCACCATCTGCTCCAGCATCTGGCCGTGCATGGCGCTCTGCTTGCCGTGGCCCATCTCGTCCCAGAAGTTGCGCGCGCATTCGAGCTTGGGCTGCGGCGGCAGCTTGACCTGGGTGTAGGCCAGAAGGTCTTCGAAGCCCGCTTCGCCGGCGGCTTCCTGGGTGAGAAACCAGCGCATCTGCGGCAGCGTGGCCTCCTGCGCAAGCCGTTCGAACAACGGATGGTTCTGCCCGGGACCGTTGTGCGCAAGCCGTTCGAACCAGTGGACGAAGTGGTCCGCATTGCCGGCCGAGCCGCAGGCCGCCACCTGCACGGTGGTGCGCAAGGCTTCGAGAAAGCCGCCTTCGAGCAGGCGGTATTCATGCTCGCGCGCAAGTTCTTCCTTCCAGCCGGGAGCGGGCGTGCCCGGCTTCAGCCGATCGGCGTTGAACCGCGCCAGCCGCCGATGCAGCGAGGCGTTCGTCTCCGGGGTTTTCTGAGCAGGCATGGCCGGTCCTTGTCACCGCTGGGCAAAAAGGCAGGTTGCGCCTTTGCGCGGCGGCTGTCCGTCAGACAGCGGCTACAAATTCGCCCCCTCACGCGGGGCGCCGCACTCAGGTCGCCCAGATGCGCGGCGTGGCGGCCGGCAGCTGCCAGAGCTCGCCGCGCCATGCCTGCCAGACCTGCCGCAGCAGCTGCATGGCGGGTTCGACGACCGGTGCCAGCACGCGCAGCACGACCACCTCGGCATGCGGGCTGGTGGCACCGGCGCTGTCGGCCAATCCGTGCGCCTCCAGCAGCCTGCGTGCGTGCGCCAGCAGCGCGTCGCGGCGCGCGCGTTCCAGGGGCGATCCGGCCACGAAGAACAGCGATGCCATGCAGCGATGGCCGCCCAGCCCCAGCGGGCTCTGCAGCAGCCGGCGGTCGGCCGCGTCGATGCGTCCGCGCTCCAGCCACACGCCGGGTACCTCGATGTGCTGCAGGTAGGTACCCCGCTCGAAGGGCTGGCCGGCGTTGGGCAGGCCGAGCGCGGTCACATCCCAGCCGATCAGCTCGGCACCGGGCGCGGCCTCGATGGACAACCGGTTCTCCGCCTGGCAGCCGCTGTAGCAGATGGCCTCGAGCGGCAGCCATTCGAGCCGTGCGCCGGCTGCGAGCCGGATGCGGGTGCGCTGCAGCGCCAGCTCGCCTTCGGACCGGTAGAAGCGCGAGGCGCCCGGCGTGGTGATGAGGCCGTGGCTGCCGTCGGCGGCCTCGATGTCGATGTCCAGCGTGTCGCCGCCCACCAGGCCGCCCGGCGGGTGCACCAGCACGTTGTGGCAGACGCTGTCGCCCTCGGGGTAGAGGCTCTGCAGGATGCGCAGCGGGCCGTCGTGGCGGAAGCGGGCGACGGTGCGGGCGGCTTCGTGTCGATAGGAGAGATGGAGACGGGCGTGCCAGGGCATGCAGCGAGTCTCGCACGTGGCGTGCAGCGCCTAGGGTGCGCTGCGCGCCTGCGATCTCTGCTTCTTCATCTCGCCCGCCGCCTTCACCGCCACTTCCTTCAGTTCCCGCACCATGAGGCTGCCCTGCATCGCGCTGGTGGTGAGGAAGCTCACCGGCGGAAGGTTCCATCCCAGCCGGTAAGGCAGGGCTCGCCAATGGCCCTTGGCCTCCATGTCGTCCACGACGTCGCGCGAAAGGATGGAGATGGCGTTGGGCTCGTCGCGCAGGGCCGTCTCCAGGGTCCGGATGGACGTGGACTCCAGCATGGGCACGGGCGGCTGCACGCCCGCACCGACGAAGACGGCGTTGTAGGTGCGCCGCATCGGCGTGTTCAGCGGCGGAAGTATCCAGTCGAGCTTCGCCAGGCCGGCCCAGTCGAGCGGACCGCGCGACAGCCTCCTGGCGCTCCTGGCGGACACCACGAGGCAGGGCTCCTGCTCGTAGAACGCCTCCTGCACGAGGCCCGTGGCGTCACCGTCGTACGAGCGGCCGATGGCGCAGTCGAGCTCGCCTGCGAGCAGCAGTCCCACCAGTTCGTCGGTGGTGCCTTCGCGCACCATCGCCGCGACGCGCGGCGTGCGGTGCAGCAGATGGTCCAGCAGGGCGGAGATGAACTTCTGCGGCACCTGCTGCGTGAGCCCGATGCGCACGCGGCCGCCGCGCCCCGCCTCGTAGGACGAGAGAACCTGGGCCGTCGCCTCGAGTTCGGCCAGCGCGCGCTTCGCATAGGCCAGCACCGCCTCGCCGCTCGGCGTGGGAACGAGGCCGCGGCTGGTCCGCAGGAAGATCGCGCTGCCGAAGACCTCCTCGACCTCCTTGAGCGCCTTGGTCACCGCGGGCTGGCTCACCCGCATCTCGGCGGCGACCCTGCCCAGCGTCCGATGCCGGTCGATGCGTTGCAGCAATGCAAGCTGGCGCAGCCTCAGGCGTGAAAGGAGCGCCTGGTGAAGCATCTCGGCAGGGTCGCGGAAGGAAGACAAGCCATAACTCCCAGGTTATCGGTGCATCAGTTTATAGATGCTTTTCCTGAATCGACCGGCCTAGACTTTCCTCATGACATCACCGTGCAACATCCACGATGTGGACCTGGACCTCCTCGCGGCCTGCACCACGCCGGGGGACGGAATGGCCGCGATCGATGCGCTGCGGCGCCGGATCGCACCGCAGTCGATCTTCAGCATCCAGCAGAACGTGACGACCGCGAGCGATGCGGCAGGCGAGGTGCTGCTGCGCCGCTTCCACTCGTCGGAAGCGGAGCGTTTTCCGGTCAACGGCGCCAAGCGCAAGACACGCACGCCATGGACCGAATGCCTTTTCGTCGAGGGTCGCCCCTTCGTCGGCGAAGGAGCGCATGTGCTCGCGCAGCATTTCGACGACTTCGAGCAGATGCGTGCCATCGGCCTGCGCAGCGTGATCAACGTGCCGCTCATGCAGGGCGCGCTCTGCTACGCGACCTTCAATGTCTTCGGCACCCGCGACCGCTGGCTGCCGGAAGAGATCCTCGGCATCCGGCTGCTGGCGCTCGCCGCCGCGCGCTGGGTGCCTGCCATGCCGGGGCTCGCCTACAGGTTCGCGGCGGCGCCTGCCGCGTCCCATCTTTCCGCCATGCAGGCGCAAGCGCGCTGAAGGAGGACTTCCATGCCCGTGACCGCGTTGCATCACTTCACCATCCGCTGTGCGCCGCAGGAGCTGCCGCTGCTGCTGGACTTCTACACCCGCGTGCTGCGCCTGGAGGCCGGCCGGCGGCCCGAGATTCCCGCGCCGGGCGCCTGGCTCTATGCCGGAGGCCAGCCGATCGTGCACCTGTTCGCGCACCTCTCGACGCCGGACGCGCCCGTGCAGCCGGTCACCGGGCATGTCGACCACATCTCCTTCCGATCGCACGGGCTCCGGGAGATGCGCGCGCACCTGGGCGGACTGGGCGTGCCGTTCAGCGAGGCACCGATTCCCGGCTGGAACATCCATCAGCTGTTCCTGCATGACCCGCGCGGACTGAAGATCGAGATGACCTTCTGGCTGGACCAGGAAGAAGCCGCGGCACAAGTGCAGCAGGAAGGCGGCGCGACATGACCGAGTTCCTGCAGGCCGGCGAGGTGCGCATCGCTCTCGAGCGGGCCGGCGAGGGGCCGCCGCTGGTGCTCATGCACGGCGCGGAAGCCACCCGGCAGATGTTCGCAGCGCTGGTGCCGCATCTGGCGAGCCACTTCACCGTCATCACCTACGACCAGCGCGACTGCGGCGAAACCGAAGCCCCGGAACACGGCTGCACGCTGTCGGACCTCGCGAACGATGCGCAACGGCTGATCGGCGGCCTGGGCCTCAGGCGCGCACACGTGTTCGGGTCTTCATTCGGCGGACGGGTGGCGCAGGCGCTGGCGCTGATGCACCCGCGCGCCGTCGATCACCTGGTTCTCGGCAGCACCTGGCCGCTGCCGAGGCCGCTGGAAGAGCTCTGCCCCGACGCGCGCCGCCTGGGCGAGGTCCGGCGCGGTCTTCCCGGCACCGCCGAAGAGCTGGCGACATGGTTCTTTCCCGAGGCTTTCCTGGTGGAGCGGCCCGAGCTGCGGCGCTTCTTCGCGAACGTGCGGCCCGCATCGCCGCGGTCCGCGCGGCGCGCCGCCACGGTGCAGACGGCACTCGACAGCGGCGTGGCCGGCATCGTGGCGCCCACGCTGCTGCTGGCCGGCGAGCTCGATCGCGTGGTGCCGGCCAGCGTGACCCTCGCCATGGCGGCCCGCATCCGCAATGCCAGCGCCGTGCTGCTGCCCTCGGTCGGCCACGTGACGGCGATGCAGGCGCCCGAGGCGCTCGCCCGGCACATGGTTCATTTCTTGAAGCCCACAGGAGTCGACGCATGAACGCACCGCTACGCCCCGACTACATCCGCATCGAGGGACTGTCCAAGACCTTCGGAGGCGGCAACGAGGGCGTGCTCGCGCTCAAGGACATCGACTGCACCATCGCGCAGGGCAGCTTCGTCACCATCGTCGGGCCGAGCGGGTGCGGCAAGAGCACGCTGCTGCGCATCCTGGCCGGGCTGCTCGACTACGGCATGGGCACGGTGATGCTCGACGGCCAGCCCATCCGCGGCACGCGCCGCGACGTGGGGGTGGTGTTTCAGAGTTCCATCCTGCTGCCCTGGCGCACCATCCTGGAGAACGTGATGCTGCCGGCGGAGGTACTGGGCCTGGACATGAAGAAGGCCCGCGACCGCGCGATGCAGCTGCTGCAGATGGTCCGGCTCGAAGGCTTCGAGCACAAGCTGCCGCGCCAGCTGAGCGGCGGCATGCAGCAGCGTGCATCGATCGCGCGGGCACTGCTGCACGACCCGAAGATCCTGCTGATGGACGAGCCCTTCGGCGCGCTCGATGCCATGACGCGCGAGCGCATGAACCTCGAGCTGCAGCGCATCTGGATGGAAAGCGGCAAGACCGTGGTGCTGATCACGCATTCCATTCCCGAGGCCGTGTTCCTGGGCGACAAAGTGTTCGTGATGTCGCCGCGCCCCGGCACGCTGGAGCGCGTGCTGCCCATCGACCTGCCGCGCCCCCGCACCATGGACGCGATGTCGCATCCGCGCTTCGCGGCGGCGTCCGCGTCGATCCGCGAGCGCTTCTCGCACGCTGCCTCGTTCGACTGAAAGGACGCCCCCATGACCACCGCCATGCTGAACTCCTCCCGGACCGCATCGTCGGCCGACACCGCCACGCCGGTCGCCACGCCTGTGGCGCCGAGGCCGCGCCGGCGCGCCAATCCGCTCGCCTCCACGCGCGTGCAGTCCGTCCTGCTGCTGGCCGCATTGCTGGGCTCCTGGGAGGCCGCCGTGCGCTGGTTCAAGGTGCCGCAGCACCTGGTGCCGCCGGTCAGCGACATCGCGGTCGCGCTGTGGCGCGGCCTGGCCACAGGGCCGATGGCGAAGGACGGCTTCTGGTACCACGGCGGCGTGACGCTGGCGGAGATCCTGCTGGGGTTCTTCGTCGGCGGCGGCATCGGGCTTGCGATCGGCATCGTGATCTCGCAGATGCCGCGGCTGGAGGCATTGCTTGAGCCCTACGTGGCGGCGCTGCAGAGCGTGCCCAAGGTGGCGGTGGCGCCGATCATCGTGGTGTGGCTGGGCTTCGGCATCAGCTCCAAGGTGGTCATCATCTGCCTGCTCACGTTCTTCCCGGTGCTGGTGACCAGCATCGCGGGCTTCAAGGCGGTGGACACCGACCGCATCGACCTGCTGCGCTCGCTGTCGGCGTCGCCCTGGCAGATCTTCCGCAAGGCGAAGTTTCCTACCGCGCTGCCGTACATCTTCGCGGGCCTCAACATGGCCGCGGCCTTCAGCGTGGTCGGGGCCGTGGTCGGCGAGTTCGTGGGCGCGCAGGCCGGGCTGGGCGTGCTGATCCTGCAGATGGAAGCGCAGGCCGACACCGGCGGCAGCTTTGCCGTGTGCATCGTGCTCTCCGTCATCGGCATCCTGCTGACCTCCGCGCTGCGCCGCGTGCAGCGGCGTGTCCTGCACTGGATGCCGGCCGACACCTCCCAGCGCCCGGTGAACACCTGAACCGGCCGCATTCCCGGTCCCTCTTTTTCCTTGAAGGAGCACAGCGATGTTGACGAGACGTGATCTTGGCCTGGGCCTCGGCGCCTGGGCCCTTGCGACGGGACTGCCGGCACTGGCGCAGGGCGTGCGCGTGATGAAGCTGGCGAACACGGCGGCGGTGAACGACCCGCAGCAGTGCTTCGTCACGGCGGGCCAGCATCCGCGGCTCAACTTCTACAAGCCCGCCGGCGTGGACCCGGAGTACGTCAACATGTCCAGCATGACGCAGGCGCTGCAGAGCCTGCGCGCCGGGCATGTGGATTTCGGGCCCGCGGTGCCGGGCATCCTGCTGCCCGCGATGGCCAAGGACCCGTCGCTGGACCTGGTGAGCGTCTACAAGTGGCTGCCGGGCAATGCCAACACGGTCGTGGTCAAGCCGGGCAGCCCGATCAAGTCGGTGGCCGACCTCGTGGGCAAGCGCATCGGCGTGCGCAGCCAGGGCGACGCGGGCATCGTCGTCACGAAGACCATGCTCGCCGAACTGGGGCTGAAGGACGACACCTGCGAGTACATCGCCATCGGCGACGGCGCGCCTGCCGGGGCTGCCATCGACAACGACCGGGTGGACGCCATGGTGGCCTTCGACACCGCGACGGCACGCATCGAACTCGTGGGCACCAGGCTGCGCTATGTGCCGCTCACGCCCAGGTTCGCGCGACTGGGATCGGGCTGGCTGTGCGTGCCGCGCAAGCTGCTGAAGGACGAGCGCAAGTCGCTGGTGGCGCTGTTCCAGGGCATGGCGAAGTCGACCATCTTCTCGAACGCGAACCTCGATGCGGCCATCGACCTGCACTGGGCGGTGTACCCCGAGAGCAAGCCCAAGGGCCGCAGCGAGGAAGAAGCCCGCAAGGAACTGGCGTTCATCCTCAAGGACCGCAAGAACAGCTGGATGCGCCGCCCCGACGACCCGGACCAGCGCATGGGCGCGTCGTCGCTGGCCGAATGGAACTCGAACATCGAGATGGCCGCGGAAAGCAGCAAGAACCCCAAGCTCGGCAAGGAGCTCGGCGACCCGAACCGCCTGTTCACGAACGACCTGATCGACGAGATCAACAACTTCGACAAGCAGGCCGTGATCCGGATGGCCAGGGAATTCAAGCTGTAGAGCGCACACCCACACACTCAGGAGCCGCATCATGAATGTCCTCGTCTCCGGCGCCAGCATGGCCGGCCTGTCTGCCGCCTACTGGTTCGCCCATCTCGGTCACCGGGTGACGGTGGTCGAGCGTTCGGACGGCCTGCGTCCCGGCGGTGCACCCATCGACGTGCGCGGACGGGCGCTCGGCACGGCGCAGCGGATGGGAATCCTCCAGCGGATCGACGACGAGAAGGTCGTGATCTCGCAGCCGGCGCCGGTGCTCGACGCGAAGGGAGAGCAGGTGGCGACGCTCGACCTGCGGTGGTTTGCCAACGAGACCGACGACGACATCGAGATCTCGCGCGACCGCCTCAACAACATCCTGCTCGATCTGATCCCGAAGGATGTCGGGTTCCGATTCAAGGTGTCCATCGCATCGCTCGTGGACGGCCAGGGTGGCGTGGACGTGGCGCTGACGGACGGCTCGCAGGGCCGCTACGACCTCGTGGTGGGCGCCGACGGCCTGCACTCCAACGTGCGCAGGCTCGCCTTCGGCCCCGAGAAGGACTACGTGCGGCACTTCGGCCACTACGTGGCGCTGCTCGACCTGCCGAAGGAGCGCGAGTGGTCCCGCGGCATGCTCAATGTGCCCGGCCTGAAGATCAGCGTGCGCAACGCGGGCGACGGACCGCAGGCCATGATGATCGCCGCCAGCCACGAGATCGACTACGAACACCGCGACCTTGCCGCTCACCGCAGGATCATCGACGGCTTCCTCTCGCGCGTCGATGCGTGGCAGGTTCCCGCGATACGCGCGGCGTTCATGGACCCGGCCGCCAAGGGCTTCTATTTCGACTCCGTGAGCCAGACCCACATGCCGAGCTGGATCAAGGGCAACGTGGCCGTGATCGGCGATGCGGGCCACTGCGCTGCGCTGCTGTCAGGCATGGGAACCACGCTGGCCATGGTGTCCGCCGAGACGCTCGCCCGAACCTGGAGCGAGTGCGGCGGCGACATGTCGGCCGCATCCCCGGTCTATCACGAGAGCCTGCGCCCCTACGTCGAGCAGTGCCAGGCCTTCGCGCACGAAGGCGCGCCGATCATGGTGCCGAGGACGCAGGAGGCGCTCGACCAGCGCAACGCGAACTTCCGGCGCTACGCCGAAAAGGCTGCCGCGTCATCGGCCGCGACCGCAACCGAGGGCAACGCCTGAGCAGCAGCCGGCGCCCGGCCGCGCCCGTCAGGGCAGCAGCAGGATCGCGCCGGTGACCGAGCGGCTCTCGGCCGCGCGATGCGCGTCGGCCGCATCGGCCAGCGCGAAGCGCGCGCCGATCGACGCACGCACCGCGCCCGAGGCCATGGCGTCGAACACGTCCTTCGCGTTCGCGCGGAAGGTGGCGGGGTCGGCGTTGTGCGGGAACACCGAAGGGCGCGTGAGGAACAGGCAGCCCTTCTTGTTGAGCAGCTCCGGGTCGATGGCCGGCGCCGGGCCCGAGGCCGCGCCGTACAGCGCCACCATGCCGAACGGCGCGGTGCAGTCCAGCGAGCCCATGAAGGTGTGCTGCGCGACCGAGTCGTACACCACGCGCGCCTTGCGCCCGCCGGTGGCGTCGATCACCTGCTGCACCCAGTCGGGCTGCGAATAGTCGATGGCCGTGTCGCAGCCTGCCGCGCGCGCCACCTCGCACTTGGCGGCGGAGCCGGCGGTGCCGATCACCGTGGCGCCCAGCGCCTTGGCCCAGCCGCTGAGGATCTGCCCCACGCCGCCGGCGGCCGCATGCACCACCACGATGTCGCCGGGCTGCACCGCGTGCGTCTTCTTCACGAGGTATTGCGCCGTCATGGCCTTGAAGAACACGGCGGCTGCCTCCTCGTCGGAGATGGCGTCGGGAATGCGCACCAGTTTGGCGGACGGCACGTTGCGGCGCTCGGCATAGGCGCCGACGCCTGCGTTCATGTAGGCCACGCGATCGCCCGGCTTCAGGTCGGTGACGCCTTCGCCCGGCACTTCGACCACGCCGGTGGCCTCG
>Ga0209050_1003414_pt1 | contig 11750 bp, 15 predicted proteins | sample Araplavi_mTSA_r2_FD_184276 | JGI IMG/M metagenome (GOLD analysis project Ga0209050, IMG submission 184276) | Arabidopsis root microbial communities from North Carolina, USA - plate scrape MF_Cvi_mTSA_r2 (SPAdes) (version 2) | ecosystem: Host-associated > Plants > Roots > Endosphere | place: USA...
CCGCAACAATCTTGCGCTCGGCGTAGTAGATGTCCTTCAGGCCGTCGATGAAGAGGTCTTCCAGTGTCTTAGTCGGCATGTGGTGAACTCCGCGTTAGAAAGGATGTCGTGTCGGCAGATGCCGACCGCTACAACCCCTTCAAGACTCCTCTGCCCCAATTGTTCCAACACGCAGCCCGTTACGCCCCATGCCGATCGGAACTGTTCAGCCGTCTGGGGGTCTCCGAGGTGTTCTCAGGTAATAAGACAGCGTTTTGCCTTGCGGCAGTAGTTCGGATCGTGAAGCGGAGAACTCATCGTGCGGACGATGGCGCGCTATCGGCGCCATCGTCATGTTCGGAATGTTCCGCAGTGCAAAAACCCTTTTTCGCCTTGATGGGATCCGAACCGCGGGCCACCCCGGCCGGAAAGCGGACGCGGCAGGGAAATCAAGTAGTTGCCCGCGAGCCCGGCCTACTGGCCTCTTGCTTCCGGTACGCCAATAGCATACCGTTGATGTGACGAGAAGAAGGCTGCTACGATGACGACGGTCGAGAAGATTACAATTGCACTGACACCTGAGATGGCGGGATTTGTGCGAAGCGCGGTCGATGCTGGCGAATATGCGTCGACGAGCGAAGCCATCCGCGACGCCGTGCGTGAGTGGAAGGAAAGACGGGATTTGCTGGGTTTTACGGTCGAGGATCTGCGAGCGCTTGTTCAGGAGGGTATCGACAGCGGACCGAGTTCGCGTTCGACGATGGCAGAGGTGAAAGCTGCCGCGCGCCATCGCTTTGAACCTTCACGACGCGAAAGCTAACTGTGCTTTCTATTGTCCGCACGGACCGTGCCGACGAGGACCTGATCGAAATCTGGTCCTACATTGCCGTTGAAAACATAGTCGCAGCTGATCGAGTTCTCGATGCGATTGAGGCGCGCTGGCAGCATCTCGCACGACACCCTTACTCGGGAGTGGCGCGCGACGACATTGCGCCGGGTATTCGGCATCTGGTCTCAGGCGAGTATCTTACTCTTTATCGGCTCACCGGCGGCGCAGTCGAAATCATCCGCGTGCTGCACGGGCGCCGGAAGATCTCCTCCCAAGTCGTTGTTTAAGGGGTGGCCTGTCAAGGGTGGCTACGGGCGCGAAACCACCAAAGCGACATCGCACGGTTGGCATACCGCACTATTATGGAACTCCCGCTACCTTGCGGCTTCGGCGGCTGGGTGTGTTCATCAAGCACGCCCTTTACCACGAGGCATCTCCACGTAGCACGAGATATGCGGGCACCAACTGGAAATGCGCTTTGAGGGCGCTGCTTCTGGTTTCCAACCTAGCTTCTGTTGGTGTCGCCGCCCGCCAACTGTATCGCCGAGCACTTCCCTTGGCGACGGTATTACGCGGCGACCAGGATGAGACGCGCGACAGACAGGGCTGATGTTTTGATTGTCGCGAATCATGCTGGTCGACCTCGTTGGCGCTGTTCACGGAGGGCCGCTCTGCGTCGGTGGCGAGCCACTGTCGCCGGCGGTCATTGCCATGACCCGCCTTCGAGATCCTGGGTACAGCGTCAAAGGCGAAGCTGTCCAGTGTCTTTCCGGGCGGAAGGTGCCTCGGGGAAATGCCTTCAACGCTGCGATGGGCACGCTCTGCCAGCTCGTGCTTGGCAATCGCCGACAGGGAGCGAGCTGCTGGCCATCCCTCCCGGTCCGCCTGTTCGGCAGATTGTGGCCATAGAGTTTTGATTGTCAGCAGCCGAAGTTCGTTGAGCACGATTCCGAGCCGTGTTTCCTCGATGACATGGGCGTCCCTCATGCGGCTTCTCCCGTCCCGATCAAGGCCTAATAACCGTTGAGCGATTCGAGCTGCACGTGAACAGTAGGCCGCTTAGCTGGATCTGGGCCGAACACCGTTCGCATGGCGGTCACATCCGGTAGATCGCCGGCATCTAGAGCGCGTCCATTTTACTCGGCGTCATACCCGCAGGATTTGAAGTAGTTGGCGCATTCCTGCTGCTCAAACATGGTGACGACCTGTCCGACCGTGTCCCATAGTGCCTCAACCATTCGCTCGGCTTTGGCGCGCAAGATTGCTTTCAGCTTGGCGAATGCCTTCTCAATGGGGTTGAAGTCCGGACTATAGGGCGGGAGATAAAGCAATCGGCATTCGGCACCTTGCCTGGCGCAGGCCTTCGGCCTTGTGGGCCGGCAGATTGTCCATGATGACGATGTCGCCGGGTGCCATGGTTGGAACGAGAACCTGTTGAACATGAGCCTGGAACGCGACCTCGTTCATCGCACCGTCGAGGACCATGGGCGCGGTCATGCCGGATACCCTTGCGTCGCCGCTCCCACATATTTGCACCGTCGCCGACTTTGCGGTGAGGCCCTCAAACCGAGCTTCACCAGAACCGGAAATGCTGAGATCGACCGCATCCAGGATTCCGGTCGCGGAAGAGTTCCCGCTACCCCTGATGTTCACCTGAAGCTCCGGTTGGTGGATCTGCGAGAGGTCAGATCGCCACCGCCGAGCAAGTCCCATCTGATGATCGCTGGTCCCAATAACTTGACATCGAGCCGTGACGCAGACCGGCCAGGCACGCAATCCAAGCCCAGTCGGCCAGATTCAATGCGCAAGTGACCAAGCAGCGCTGAATCTCCGGTGACGACGGCCCCAGCCTTTTCCCCTGGACGATGGTGGACGGAACCGGACAGTTCAATCGCTAGCCTGTCTCCTACGACGAAATGCAGCGTCACTTGCTGTTGCGTGCCGCTTGCAGGCTCGCACGTCGATCCTCCGCTCCATAGATATGCTGAGCTGGTCCAGCCGGACCCAGACAGAACGCTACCGAACGCCTGAAAGGCGGCGAGAAAAACCTGACTTCCGGATCGTGCCTAACGCCGTCCATCTATCGTTTTTGACGATATGTTCCAACAATCAACTGTTGTTAGAAGTGCATCGACGTTCCTGGCTTCGACCGCGCCGCCTTCCACAGTAAATTCAACGCCGAAGTGGTCGCGTTTTTCCAGCGAAATCTCGGGAAGTGAGCGCTCTTGAAGCGCACGGCCGAGGTTTTCGGTTGGTCATGCTCTTGAACCGCCGACCCGCCGATTCACGAGGCAATAATACTCTCCCTTCCCTCGTTGAACTGATCGAAGCGTGCTTCAAATGGCCGGGATAGCTGTGATTGTATTCGGGGGTGACAACAACAAATGCGTCGCCGGTCCGAAGGGTCTGGCTCAATATCATCATGGCTGGAGAGAGGTTTGTCTCGTGGATCGATGGGAGATCGACCTCGGCAATATCGACCACTTCAACGTCGAAATGCGGGATATTCTGGCTTGCTCCACAAACCAGCGACCGACTTTGTCGCCATATCGGTTCTCACGTCTGCTCGCGATGATGACCACCAGTTTCAGCCGACCCGGCATATCCTCTCTCCACAATAGGGTTGAGAAGACCTTTTGTCATAGTTCTTCGATCTACGGGATTGCGATAATATCGCTCAACTTGATCAAGGAAATGGAACATGCTGGATGCCCTCACGCTCGACCAGATGCGAATGTTCAAAGCGGTAGCCGATACCGGCAGCTTTCGAATGGCGGCCACCCATCTGGGCCGCGCCCAATCGCCGTCAGTCATTCCATTTCCAATCTGGAGGCTGAGCTGGGTATCACGCTCTTTGACCGATCGAGCCACCGCCCGACCTTGACCGCCCAAGGGCAAGTTCTATTGGAAGATTGCAAGGCGCTCCTGCTCCGCGCCGATGTCCTGCGCTACAGAGCGCGCGGAATGCAAAACGATCTGGAACTGTCGCTGACACTCATGGTGGATACCTTATTTCCGCTGTCGGTTATCAGTGCCGCCTTGTCGCGTCTCCATCAAGAATTCCCATCCGTCCGCATTGAACTCGAGATCGGGACGCTTGGCGGACCGCTCGACGCACTTCTCGCGGGCACGGCCGATGTTGCGATAACGGTCGGCGAAGACCTCCGGGATGCTCGGGCAGAGTTTTATTCCTTGATGCCCATCCGGATGGTCTCGGTTGTTGCCGGTCGCCATCCGCTCGGGGAAAATAGGAGACAACGGCCGGTTACATCGACGGAGCTCGCGGACCATGTTAAAGTCGTGCTGGTCGATCCGAGTGAACGGACCGCCGGCCGCGACTTCGGCATCATCTCCCAGAGGAAATGGAAGGTCGGGACGCAGGAAGCCAAGCACGCTCTTATTCGCGCCGGCGTGGGCTGGGGCAGGCTGCCGGATTGGCCGGTCAATGAAGATATCCAACGAGGTACCTTGGTGTCGCTATCGGCAACCGCGCTTGGAAATAAGGGGGCGACGGAAAGCTACGCCTATCTTTCACGCCGTATCGATCGGCCGCTATTGAGCGCTGGTCGCTTCTTGAAGCAAGCACTGCAAGAATGAAGTTATCTAAATTCCGCCGCCACGGCTGCGTCCGGATAATTCATTGATGGCTGAGGACTGACGTCCTCGGTCCGCGGGGCCAATCCATCGTCAGACGTCCGGATCGGAAAAGAGGTATGCTATTCGATCACTCGCGTTGAACAACGACTTCTATCAGGCGGCAGTGCGCTTCGATTACCGGCTCAAGGAGGCTCCGCGAAACCTCCGTCGGAAGATCGAGCCTGGTATGGCAGCTCCAATTGACCCCCAGGCAGGCAAAAGCTTTGCCGTAACCTTTGGCGACGACGGTGGATAATTCACCTGCTTCCGATAGAACTTGCTGTGGATCGTCCAACCCAGGCAAACCGACAAAAGCTGCTCTTGCCGCGTCGTGCAAAGTGGACGTCACCATGCAGATGCGGTTCGGATCGGCAACGTCGAGCATCCTGCCACCACGAATTTCTGTTCGAGCACGGGAAGCCAATCCCGCTCCAAGGTGCGCCCAAACATCAGTCTGATCAGGCGGAGGGGCCAGGCCTAAAGCTGCGTGGGTGCCGGCAAACCTCAGCTCATGCGCGCCGCTGTTCATCAAGAACAAGGAATGATCTGGGAACGCTTCTGGCAGCCACCGCGCGATCTCAAGGAACCCTGCCGTACCAGTGCCGCGTTCAACCGAGCATGTAAAGAAACCTGAACGAGGGGTCGACATCACGATCCATCGATCGCCACGATACATGCGTGCAACCAATGTCGGGCTATTCCCTTCTTCGCTGTCTCCACTCAGATAGAGCCTCACCGCCTGTCCCGCAGACGCCATCGCTGCGTAGTGCGGCAAATCGAGCGGCCGTCCGATGGCCAGAGGCAGCGGTACGAACGGCCGGTTTGCATAAGAGTTCAGGCCGACGATTTCACCTGTCGGACCGAACGGCAGAATGATCGCAGCCACGGCCTCGGCTTTCGTGACCGCTTCCAAGAGCGGACCAATGATCGACGTCCAGATCGCCGCATGACGACCATAGGGCAGTAGAATGACGGCAATGCAGCCTGCCGCTCCGGGTGCATCGGAAAGGCTGTGAACCATCGCCAAACGCCCCTCCACGCCGTGATCCGGCGTTGGAAAAACAACGGGCTGGGGATAAACTTCAAGTGAGATGCCGTGCCCTGCTAGCTCACATCGACGAGCCTGGAATGTCGGCACAGGAACGGGCACCGTTTCCAGCTTATACCCCACCTTGGAAAGCTCGTCAGCGATCCAGCCCGCTGTCGCGTGATCGCCGGCGCTACCTGCCGCCTTGTCTCCAAAGCTCGCGTGGATGAGGAGGTCCTCCCACAACCGATCGCCATTCAACATCAGCTCAACTGCCTCATTTATACATATCGGTCGCGCGTTTGAGCATCTCGGCTCGAACCGTTGCATCCTCCTGCGTGCCGAGCAGCGGCGCTTGCAAAAACTCTTTGACGTTCGCGGGATATCCATCCTCAAGGCCCGTGACGGTCGGGCGCCGCGCGGAACCCGCATAAATGAGCTGAGCCTTGTCGGAAAGGAAGAAATTCAAGAGCACCCGGGCGGCATTGGGATGAGGTGCATTCTTGACGATACCTCCGTCAAAGTTCCCATAAACGAGACCTTCGGACGGAAGAATGACCTCAAGCGGCAGGCCCTTGTTCAACAGAGTGTCGGGCAGGATGAACGGGATGTAAATCGGGTACTCTCCCCGTGCGACACGACGAGGACTGTCTCGAATTTCGCGGGTGAAGACCGGTTTGTTTTCGGCAAGGCGCTTTTGATAATCCTCGCCGAGCTTGGCGTAGGTTACCGCAAAAAAAAGGCCACCTCCTCCGACGGAGCGGAAATCGTCGGATAAGATCTTCCCCTTCCAGGCCGGATCCGCGAGATCCGCCCAACTCCTGGGGCGCTTCTCCTTTGGCATCGACGCGTTGACCACGATACCCATGCTTTGCGAAAACACGGGTAGCCTAAGCTCATTTCCGGCGAATTCGGGCGCCAGCCGGGATGCATTGGGGATATCCCCGTGTTTGTCGAGTACTCCCATAGCCTCGAGTGATACGGAACCTCCACTGAAGGACATGTCCGCGGCACCGCGGTTGGTCGCCAGCTCAAGGCGCAGTTTTTCAAACAACTCGCTTCCACGAAGTTCGAGCTTCAGCGCCTTGATCCCATATTCCTCCGTGAAGGCTGACAGGATTTCGTCAAGCTGAGGAACGCCCACTTGGGACGTGTACAGCGTGACTGTTCCTTCCTTCTTCGCCGCCTTGACAACATCCTCCCAGGATTGTTGAGCATGGGCAACCGTCGCCAGGCCTAGGGCCAGGCTCGCGACAGCAAATCCTTTAAGTACATTTGAGATCATCATTTCCTCCTCGAGCTGATGCGCTTGCACGACTGAACACACGACACAAAGTTGCTATCCGGATGATGCTCTCAGCTGGTTTTCTTCAGCGCGACTTCTGGATGGTCGGCATTATCACCAGTCTTCTGCAGGAATACGTTTTGCAAACGCAGTGTGCTTGCCATTCGGCCAAATCCACGTCCCGTGGTCCACGGCACCTCAACCTTACGGACGCGACGAGCCAGCGAGAAGTCCTCATAATACCAAGAGTGTTTTCGCAAAGACCGAAAGATCGGGCGTCTTGCCATCCGATCTGCTGCGGCAAGTCGATTCAGTTTTGCCGATTTGAGAAAGATGTTGAGCCCATTTTGAAGGTTCACGACGAAGCGGGAACCCGTAAGGTGACGTCTGCGCTCGGAGGACAAGGCATGGAGAACAACGAACTTACCGCGGTCCGGCTTCTAGACCAGCCCATCATCGCACCGGCTTTGTCGCCGCGGATCGGGACCAACATCAATGGACCGAGCCTGATCAAGGTTCCTTCCTGGGTGGAGCAGCCTCTCGGACGTTATTACCTCTATTTTGCCCATCATCGGGGGGATCATATCCGCCTCGCTTACGCAGATCATCTGATCGGCCCCTGGGCTATATACGAGCCTGGCGTGCTTCCTCTTTCGCAATCCGGATTCGCCCACCATCTGGCTTCCCCGGAGATCGTCATCGATCATGAGAAAAAGCAGTTCCGCATGTTTTTTCATGGCGGCGACGAGATAAAGCACCAATTCACGCGCTTGGCGACCTCGGGAGACGGGATCCACTTTACGGCAAAACCTGACAATCTGATGAACCCGTATGCCCGGTTATTCACCCACGGCTCCTGGGTGTATGCGATCACCATGCCCGGCAGGATTTATCGTTCTTCCGACGGCATTTCCGGGTTTATCGCCGGACCGACGCTGTTCTCGCTTCATATGCGCCATTCCGCGGTCTGGGTGGAAGGCGATGTCCTCCATGTCATCTATAGCAATCGGGGCGACGCCCCCGAGTGCCTGCTCCATACCAAGGTTCAACTAGACCGTGACTGGTTGGCATGGGAGGAAGGCTCCCCAAGGATATTGCTGGTGCCAGAGCGGGATTGGGAGGGCGGCCGGCTGCCCATAGAACCATCCGTGATCGGCCCTGCAGACGAACCTGTCAGGCAACTTCGTGATCCAGCGGTTTATGACGAAGATGGAAGGCGTTATCTGATCTATTCAGTCGCCGGCGAAGCTGGGCTTGCTCTTGCGGAGATCTTGTTCGCTCAAGAACGTTGAGCGAGCCGCTGGGTCCATGGAGTTCTCCAGCTACATCCTTTGCGAGGGCATTTGGCTTCACATTTAAGCCAAAAACAAAACCTTGCCGTTGAGATGATCGGCGCTCCTTCGCCATTGATCCAGTTGGCCGGTCAAATCAGCGCATTCTGAGCTTTTAGTTCCCTCCTGATCGTCTCGCTTTCTCGCCGGCGATCGACATTAAGCGCTGCCATCACTCCAGCGGCTTGCCCCGTTGCAAAAGCGGTGCCCATGACTCTGGAAGAGCCATAGGCAATGGAATCCGCGCCAGCTACCCGTCCCCCTAGGTACAGATTGTCGATATCGGCGGCCTGCAATGCGCCGGGCGGTATGTCGGCGAAACCTTCTCCGCCGACATCGATAAACCGGGCACGTCCTGGCGCCTCGTGGACTTCCATGGGCCATGCGGCTCGGCCTATCCCGTCGTCTCTACGCCGTCCCTGCTCCAGTGCTTTTCCGGTCAAGTCCTCCCGGGATTTTGGCCGGCGGGTTTCGCGAATACCGATTTGCGGCCCGGTCGCCACGATGTAAGCCTTCTCGAAGCCGCGGAGCTGGCGGAGAAGTCCGAGATTGCGCCAGGCTTCCTGCCTGGCCTGTCGCTCCGCCGCACCGAGGTCGGCTCCAGTCAATCCGTCGGTAACGAGGTCGATCGCCATCCACCAGTAATCGCCGGAGATGGGCAGCCGAAACATGACGCCACCGTCGCCACGATGGATGGGCGCATCCGAAATCAGGTTATGAACGGCGATCAGGTCCGCCATACGGTCGCGATCGAATTCGATGTCCGGCGCTACTCCGCCGATCCGGACGGGCATGGATGCTGGCTGGATATGTCGGCTGGTGAAACTGTCGACGCTCATCTCCGCGCCGGACAGAGATGCGAGTGTCGCCTCACCACTTGCATCGACAAAGGCACTGGCGTTGACTTCAAAGCCTCCGGCATGATCCGTCACGGTGATCGACGTAATCCGGCCGTCGTCAACCGCCGCACCGGTGACGCGGCTGTGCAGCAGGACTGAAACGCCGGCCTCGTCCAACAAACGATCCCCGGCGAATTTCACGGCCTCCGGATCCAGTAGAATGATCCTGTTGCCGCTGGGTGAAACGACGGGCGAAACGTCCTGGCCGATGCGCGCAAGGATGTTCAGGAACTGCTCGCCAGTACCACGCACGGCCACGATCGGCTCCGGGCCCTTCTGGAAGAAGCCGCAATAAGCTAATACCAGGGAATTTGCGGCAGCACCGCCGGGGAAACCATATCTCTCGATAAGAACGACTTTGGCGCCCGTTCCCGCCGCTGCGACCGCCGCGCTCATGCCCGCGGCGCCGCCACCGACCACAGCCACATCATAGCGTGCATTTCGAGCGTTAGTCATCGGTCGGGATCTCCCCAATGACGCCCATCGCTCCTCCAAGCGCAAGAAGCTGCGCCTTCGCCATTTCATGCCCCAACTGGATGGTCAGCCCGCGTTGAGCCGCTAGGTCCAGAAACGGCGTCCGTTCGGGGCTGGTAACGACATCTGCGGCAAGGCCGTCTGGCGCGATGAGGGTTATGGCGTTTTCCGGCACCGGCAGAGGATCGGCAGCAAGCATCCCGCATGGCGATTCATTGACCACGAGATCGAACGCCCTCGGCGGAATGGGGCCTGACCCGACGAGGAGATCGGGAAACATGACCGCAAGCCTGTAGCGAAGCGTTTCCGCCTGAACCTCGTCGATATCGTTGATGAACAGTTCAGATACGCCGTTCTCCGCCAACGCGTGACCGATCGCTCGGCCTGCCGCACCGGCTCCCACCAAAAGGGCGGATTTTCCGGAGGCGAAAAAGCCATTCGCCTTCGCCGCCTGGATGAACCCCTCGCCATCCGTCATGTCGCCCGACAATCTGCCGTCCGCGTGGCGCCGGACGACATTTGCGGCGCCAAGGAATTTTGCGCGCGGAGTGAGTTCATCGAGCAGCCTGGCAACCGCAGTCTTGTGTGGAACAGTACGACAAAGCCGTCGAGATTTTCCCATCCACGCACCGACCTGACAAAATCCTCGACCTGTTCCGGCCGCAGGTCGATCGGAATCATGGCCCGGTCTTCATGGCTGGCGGCAAAAAAGGTGTTGAAGTTCTCAGGTGATTTCACCTGGGCGATCGGCGTGCCGATCATTGCGACCAAACGGGTAGTATTGCCGATCATGATGGCGCCATCCTCTTCCTGGTTGCAGGATAGAAACGCCCAGGCATTGACGCCAATATGGAAATGGGTGCATTTCATAAACCAGATTTATGGGAGCCGAGGATCGACGTGGCGAACCCCAAACTCAAGGAACGCCAGATCGAGATCTTTCGCATCGTCATGGCGACGCGCTCGCTGACGGCCGCCGCTCGACATCTGGGCGTCTCCCAACCCAATCTTTCGATCGCTATAAAACGGCTGGAGGATCAGCTCGGCATAGCGCTGTTCGGCCGCATCGGGGGAAAGCTCGTCCCCACGCAGGAAGCACAGCTCATCTTCGAAGAGGCCGAGCGGGTCCATCAGCAGGCAGAAATGCTGTCGGACTCCATCTATTCGATCGCCCGCGGCAACGCGTCCACGTTCCGATTCGGCGCGACGCCAAGCATCGGCATGAGGCTCATCCCCAAGGCATTGAGGCGGCTGCAGCTGGCGGAAGTCGCCACCACCTATTACTGCGACTCTCTTCCACAGCGGGATATCCGCGACTATCTGCTTTTTGGGCGCGGAACATGTGTGGCGACCATCGCCCGGATCGACGACCCGGTCATCGAGACGACGGCGGTCGCCGAAGCCGGGCTGGTTTGCGTGATGCCGTCCGATCATCGGTTTGCGGACAAGGCATCGATCAACCCTGCCGAGCTGTCCGAGGAGACGCTCATCTCCTTCGGGTCGGCGACGACCCACGGCCTTTACATCGACGAGACCTATCGGCGGTTCGGCATCACCCGGAAGACCGCCGTCTACGTCCATTTCGTCGAAGCCGCGCTTTCCTTCGTTTCCGAGCGGATCGGCATCACCATCCTCGACGCCTTTTCCGCCATCGACTGCGCAACGGCCGGCATGGCGGCCGTTCCGATCGAAAACAGCGTATCGGTTTCCGCCTACGTCCACACCAGCCACCTGCGCCCCCGGCCACCGACGGTAGACAGCCTGATTGCCGCACTTCGCGCGGTCGCACTGATGGAAAACAGCTTTCCCAACGGAACAATCAAACCATGCATAGAGCCGTAAACGCACTTTTCTCGGGTTTCGAAGACAATATCGTCGAGACAGCCGATGCAAACCTCGCCGTCCTGACAGGCGGTTCCGGACCGGCGGTCGTGCTGCTGCACGGTTATCCGGAAACCCGAGCCGCATGGCATCGCATCGCGCCTGCGCTTGCCGAAAATTACACCGTCGTAATTCCCGATTTGCCAGGTTACGGAGACAGCAGGGTCAACCGAGCGCCGCAAGGCCTTGGCTCGAAACGGCGCATGGCGAAATGCCTGCATGAGATGATGAAGAAGCTCGGCCACGATCGGTTCGTCCTGATCGGGCATGACCGCGGTGGACGCGTCGCCTACCGGATGGCACTCGATTTTCCGGATGCTGTGAAGGCCCTGGTTTCCGTGACCGTGGTGCCGACGCCGGAAATGTGGGAGGGCGCGAGCAAGGCGTTCGGGATGGGCGCCTGGCACTG
>Ga0209050_1003418_pt1 | contig 11746 bp, 10 predicted proteins | sample Araplavi_mTSA_r2_FD_184276 | JGI IMG/M metagenome (GOLD analysis project Ga0209050, IMG submission 184276) | Arabidopsis root microbial communities from North Carolina, USA - plate scrape MF_Cvi_mTSA_r2 (SPAdes) (version 2) | ecosystem: Host-associated > Plants > Roots > Endosphere | place: USA...
CGCTGCAGCTCGCGGAGGTCGCGCGCAACATCACGGCCAAGGCCGGCGAATACGGCCTCGACATCGACCCGTCGCGCCCGGTGCACACGCTGTCCGTCGGCGAGATGCAGCGCGTGGAAATCATCCGTGCGCTGCTCACCAACCCCAAGCTGCTGATCCTCGACGAGCCGACCTCGGTGCTGACGCCGCAGGCGGTCATCAAGCTGTTCAACGTGCTGAAGAAGCTGTCGTCCGAGGGCTGCAGCATCCTCTACATCAGCCACAAGCTGCACGAGATCCAGGAGCTGTGCAGCGCCTGCACCGTGCTGCGGGGCGGCAAGGTCACGGGCGTGTGCAATCCGCAGCAGGAGAGCACGCAGTCGCTCTCGCGGCTCATGATCGGCAGCGAGCCGCCGCCGCTGCAGCACCGGCCGGTGCATGCGGGCGACGTGGCGCTGCGCGTGCAGGGCCTGACGCTGGCGCGCGAGGACCAGTTCGGCGTGGACCTCGAGGGCATCTCCTTCGACGTGCGCGCGGGCGAAGTGGTCGGCATCGCCGGTGTTTCGGGCAATGGCCAGAAGGAATTGCTCTACACCCTGTCGGGCGAGGACGTGCGTGCCGATGCCGCCATGGTGCGGGTGTTCGACAAGCCGGCCGGCCGGCTGCGCCCGCGTTCGCGGCGCGCGCTGGGTCTGCATTTCGTGCCCGAGGAGCGGCTGGGCCGCGGCGCCGTGCCCACGCTGGGCCTTGCGCACAACCTGCTGCTCACGCGCGGCGACGCGGTGGGCCGCGGCGGGTGGATCCGCACCGGCGCCCTCGACCGCCAGGCCAGGGCCATCATCGAGCGGTTCAAGGTGAAGGCGGGCGGCCCGAAGGCGGCGGCACGGTCGCTTTCCGGCGGCAACCTGCAGAAATTCATCGTCGGCCGCGAGATCGACGCCAACCCGAAGCTCTTCATCGTCTCCCAGCCGACCTGGGGCGTGGACGTGGGCGCCGCGGCGCTCATCCACGCCGAGATCCTGGCGCTGCGCGATGCCGGGTGTGCGGTGCTGGTCATCAGCGAGGAACTCGACGAGCTCTTCAACATCTGCGACCGGCTGCACGTGATCGCCAAGGGGCGGCTGTCGCCCTCCATCGATCGCGCGGCCGCCACGCTGCCGCAGATCGGCGAATGGATGAGCGGCCTGTGGCAAGGCCAGGCATCGCATCCGGAGGCGGCCCATGCTTAAGCTCGAACCCCGCCCCGAGCTGTCGCGCTTCTGGAGCTACGCCTCGCCGATCCTGGCGCTGCTGATCACGGTGCTCATCGGCGTGGCGCTGTTCGCCGCGCTGGGCAAGGACCCGGTGAAGGGCCTGCTGGTGTTCTTCTGGGAGCCCATCAAGAGCGGCTATGCGCTCGGCGAACTCATGGTCAAGGCCACGCCGCTGCTGATCATCGCGCTCGGGCTGGCCGTGTGCTTCCGCTCGAACGTGTGGAACATCGGCGCCGAGGGGCAGTTCGTGTTCGGCGCCATCGCGGCCGGCGGCGTCGCGCTGCTGGCCGACAAGACCACCGGCCAGTGGATCGTGCCGGCCATCCTGGCCGCGGGCATCGCCGGCGGCATGGTGTGGGCGGGCATCGTCGCGTTCCTGCGCGACCGGTGCAACGCCAACGAGATTCTGGTGAGCCTGATGCTGGTCTACGTCGCCACGCTGCTGCTGGGCTACATGGTCTACGGGCCGTGGAAGGACCCGAACGGCTACAACTTTCCGCAGACCAAGACCTTCGAGGCGGTCACGCAGATCCCGCGGCTGTTCAAGGGCTCGCGCGTGACCATCGGCCTGGTCATCGCGCTGGTGGGCGCGGGCGCGCTGTGGGTGTTTTTGTTCCGTACCCGCGCCGGCTTCGCGCAGCAGGTCGGCGGCCTTGCGCCGGCCGCCTCGCGCTATGCCGGCTTCTCGGCGCGCCGTGCCGTGTGGATCGCACTGCTGACCTCGGGCGGCGCCGCCGGCCTGGCCGGAGCGCTCGAGGTGGCCGGCCCGCTCGGCCAGCTCACGCCGTACGTGCCGGCGGGCTACGGCTTCGCGGCGATCATCGTGGCCTTCGTCGGCCGGCTGCATCCGGTGGGCATGATCTTCTCGGCCATCCTGATGAGCATGTTCTACATCGGCGGCGAGCTCGCGCAGTCGCGCCTGGGCCTGCCCAAGTCGCTCACCGGCGTGTTCCAGGGCCTGCTCCTGTTCACGCTGCTGGCCTGCGACACGCTCATTGCGTACCGCATCCGCCGCAAGGCCGCGGCCAGGGCGGCCGCCGCCGGCATGACCACCGCTTCGCTGCAGGCCAGCACGCCGATCACTGCGCCCGTCGCGCGTGCCACCGAAGGGAGCCGTTGATCATGGACAGTTATGCACTCCTGCTCGGCTCCACGCTGAGCGCTGGCACCGTCCTCGCCATCGCGGCGCTGGGCCTGCTCATCAACGAGAAGGCCGGCATCGTCAACCTGGGCGCCGAGGGCATGATGCTCTGCGCCGCCATCGCGGGTTTCGCCACGGTGGTCACCACGCACAACCCCTGGCTCGGCTTTCTTGCCGGCATGGCGGCGGGCGCGCTGCTGGCGGCCTTCTTCGGCGTGCTGGTGATCTGGCTCAACACCAACCAGTACGCGACCGGCCTGGCGCTGAGCCTGTTCGGCGTGGGCTTCTCGGCCTTTGCCGGCATCAACTTCGTGCAGGCCAAGCTGCCGGAGAGCGCGTCGTACGCCATTCCCGTGCTCGGCGACATCCCGCTGGTCGGCCCGGCGCTGTTCCGCCACCACCCGATGGTGTACTTCGCGGTGGTGCTGACCTTCGCGCTGATCTGGTTCCTCTACCGCACGCGGGCCGGCCTGGTGCTGCGCTCGGTCGGCGAATCGCCCGAATCGGCGCATGCGCTCGGCTATCCGGTGCGGCGCATCCGCTTCCTGGCGGTGATCGCCGGCGGCGCGCTGTGCGGGCTGGCGGGGGCGTACCTGTCCACCGTCTACACACCGCTGTGGGTCGAGGGCATGGTGGCCGGCCGCGGTTGGATCGCTCTGGCCCTGACCACCTTCGCCACCTGGCGGCCGGTGCGGGTGCTGCTGGGCGCCTACCTGTTCGGCGGCGTGACGATGCTGGGCTTCCACTTCCAGAGCAGCGGTGTCGACGTGCCGTCGCAGTTCCTCAGCATGCTGCAGTACATCGCGCCGATCGTGGTGCTGGCGCTGATCTCGCGCAACCCGGCGTTCATCCGCGCGAACATGCCGGCTTCCATCGGGAAGCCGTTCTACCCCGGCTCATAATCGCGTCTTCGTTTTTCCGCCAACCCGTCCTTTTGAGGATTTCCGACAATGAATGATCTGAACAAGCGCTCCCTGCTCAAGCTGGCTGCCCTCACGGCCGTCGCTTCGGCGGCCCTGATCGGCTGCGGCAAGAAGGAAGAAGCGGCAGCACCGGCCGCGGCGCCCGCACCCGCCCCGGCACCGGCCGCGGCAGCTCCGGCCCCCGCAGCACCGCTGAACATCGCATTCGCCTATGTCGGACCGGTGGGCGACGGCGGCTGGACCTTCGCGCACGACAACGCGCGCAAGGCCCTCGAAAAGGAATTCGGCGACAAGATCAAGACCACCTTCGTCGAAAGCGTGCCCGAAGGCGCCGACGCCGAACGCGTGTTCCGCGACATGGTCGGCCAGGGCAACAAGCTGATCTTCGGCACCACCTTCGGCTACATGGAACCCATGCTCAAGGTCGCGGCCGACAGCAAGGACGTGAAGTTCGAGCATGCCACCGGCTACAAGACCGCCGAGAACATGCGCACCTACGACAGCCGCACGTACGAGGGCGCGTACATGGCCGGCGTCATCGCCGGTGCCATGACCAAGAGCAACACCCTCGGCGTGGTCGGCTCGGTGCCGATTCCCGAAGTGCTGCGCAACATCAACAGCTTCACTCTGGGCGCGCAGTCGGTCAACCCGAAGATCACGACCAAGGTCGTGTGGGTGAACGAATGGTTCAGCCCGCCGAAGGAAACCGAAGCGGCCACGGCCCTCATCAACGGCGGCGCCGACGTGCTGTTCCAGAACACCGATTCGCCGGCCGTGCTCAAGACCGCACAGGAAAAGGGCAAGCGCGCCTTCGGCTGGGACTCCGACATGACCGCCTACGGTCCGAAGGCCCACCTGGCCTCGGCCACGATCAACTGGACGCCTTACTACGTCAAGGCCACCCAGGAAGCGCTGGACGGCAAGTGGGCCACCGGCCAGGCCTGGTGGGGCGTGAAGGAAGGCGCCATCGACCTCGTGTCGATCGCCGAGGACGTGCCGGCCGAGACCAAGGCCAAGGTCGAGGAAGTCAAGAAGGGCCTGAAGGACGGCAGCTTCGTGATCTGGAAGGGCCCGATCCTGGGTCAGGACGGCAAGGAAGTGGTCGCCAAGGACGCCGTGGCCGACGACAAGTTCCTGTCGGGCGTGAACTTCTATGTCAAGGGCGTCGAGGGCAAGGTCCCTGGCGGGAAGTAAGGTTCGCCCCCAGGCTTCGCGGCACTTCGTGTCCGCTTCTCCTTCCCCCTGCCGGGGGCAACACCTGAGGCCCGGCAGAGCCGGTTCCTCGGTGTTCCTGGACTCGCCCCCAGGGCTTCGCGCACTTCGTGTTGCTACTCCTTCTCCTGTCGGGGGCAACATCCGAGGCCCGGCAAAAGCCGGTTCCTCGGTGTTTCACCGAGAGGGGGCGCAACTTCATTGAAAGCCGCCGTCAGGCGGCTTTCCTCATTCAAGCAGGAAAGGTATCGCGCCATGGACTTCCGATGGATCGTTGCGACGGCGGGCGTCGGGCTGCTGTCGACCTCTCTTTCGCTTGCCGCATCCGCGGCCTTCTCCAAGGACGAGCAGCCGCTGCGCAAAGCGGTCGAGGATGCGGCGATGTGCTTCCACTTCGCCGGCGAGTTCTCGGGCGACGGCTCGGCGCGCGACAAGGAGGTGGCGCGCGAGCAGCGCAAGGTCTGCACGAAGGAAGGCCAGCGGCTCGTGATGCAGGCCTACCGGAAGAACCCGCGGGACGAGCGCCTGTACCCCGCGGTGCTGATGCTCGACGGCCTAGTGTCGGGGCCGCCGCTGTCCGACGCCGAGAAGGCGCGCCTGTGTGCGGCCGCGAAGACCGAACTGGTCTGCGACTGAAGCGTGGCGGCACGGGCGGCTAACATGCGCGCCATGCCAACCTCCTCTTGCCGCGACGGCGGCTTCGGCCGGCGCCTGGCCATGCAGTACGGCGTCGACGCCGTGCCCTCGCTCGTCGCCACCTCGCGCTGGGGCTCGGAAATCGGCATCGCGCACATGCGCTACGAGCAGCCCCACCTGTTCGTGCTGCCCCCGCTGCCCTCGGAAGACGCCTTCCTGCTCAGCGTGGAGATCGCCTCTGGCGGCAGCCGCCGCATCCGCAGCGGCAACACCACGCTGCGGCTGGGCCTGCAGCGCGAGGAAGCGCTCCACATCACGCATCTCTCGGAATCCTCCGTCGCGTACGTGTGCAGCCCTTTCCATTCGATGCTGTTCCACATGCCGCGCGCGACCCTCGATGCGTTCGCCGAGGAGATGGCCGTGCCGCGTGTCGGCGCGCTGCGCTGCGAGGCGGGCACGGTCGATCCGGTGGTCGCCAGCCTGGCGCGCGCCATGCTGCCGGCGCTGGTGCAGCCCGAGACGGCGAGCCGGCTGTTCGTCGACCACCTCGCGCTGGCGCTGAAGGCGCATGTGCTGCACGCCTACGGCGGTGTGGCGGGCGCGGCCAGCGCCGAGGCGAGCGGGCTCGCGCCCTGGCAGGAGCGCCGCGCCAAGGCCTTCCTGGTGTCGCGCCTGGCCGGCGATGTGTCGCTGGCCGAGGTGGCAGCCGAATGCGCGCTGTCGCGCAGCCATTTCAGCAAGGCCTTCAAGCGCACCACCGGTCAGACGCCGCATGCCTGGCTGGTCGCGCAGCGCGTGGATGCCGCGCGCCGCCTGCTGGCACAGCCGGGCGTTCCGATCGCCGAGATCGCCACCGCCTGCGGGTTCGCCGACCAGAGCCACCTGACGCGGGTGTTCTCCGCGCAGGTGGGCACGTCGCCCGCGCGCTGGCGGCGGATGCACGCGGGCTGACAGATCCGCCGGTTTGCTCGATGCCCTGCGCACCTTCGCGCTGACGGCGTCGCCGCCGCCCACCGCGCTCGCCACGCAATGGGTGCACGACGGCTCGGCCAGGCACCTGCTCGAGCAGGTGCGCGCGCAGACATGGGCGCGCCACGACCTGGCCAGCGGCATCCTGGGCGTGTCGGCGAAGGCCTCGGGCCGCGGCATCCACATCTGGCACCCGCCGTCGGCGCGCTGGACCGCACACGAGCTGGCGCGCGCGGCACTGGCCGAAGGTCTCTCGCTGACGCCGTCGGCCGCGTTCGCGGCAGGGGTCGACACGCCGAACGTGGTCCGGCTGTCGCTGGGCGCGGTGCGCGGCAGGGCCGCGCTGGCCGATGCGCTGCACCGACTGAAAAGCGCTGCTCGAGCGCGAGGCCGTGGTCGAGCGCCGGCTGGTGATCCGACGCGTCGCCGCCGCTTGTCGCGGCCGGGTATCGACGCACGCCGGCAGTGGGGGCGTGGCGCCTGCGCGCGTCGTGCGCTGCCTCGCCTGTCAGGCCCCGGTGCGCGCCACTTTCACAATGACCGCGGCAGCAGCGCCGGCACCAGCGGCCGGCTCAGCCGCTTCACCCACCACTGCAGCGCCTGCCCCTTGGCGCCGGTCTTCCAGGCCAGCCAGAAGGCCTCGGGCGCGCGCGGCTCCTCGGTCTGCAGCTCGACCAGCGTCCCGCGCGCCAGCTCGCCCTCGACGCACGCGCGCGGCAGGAAGCCGTGCCCCAGCCCCGCCACCTGGCAGGCGATCTTGGCGGTCATCGACGGCACCGCGATGCGCGGCTGCCCGGCCATCAGCCCGACGGTGCGGTCCGACAGCGTGCGTGCGCTGTCGCCCACCACGATGGCGTTGTGCCCGAGCAGGTCGCCGCGCTGCAGCGGCCGTTCCAGGCGCGTGAGCGCGTGCGTGGGCGCCACGCAGAACACGAACTCGAGGCTGCCCACGTCGACGGCCTGGTAGCCACCGCCGGCCGGACCTTCGCCGGCGGCGATGACCACGTCGGCGCGGCCCTCGCGCAAGGCCTCCCAGCTGCCTGTGAGCGCCTCGCAGCAGATGCGCAGCCGCGTGCCGCAGCGCAGGTCCTCGAACGCGCGCACGTCGTCGATGAGCGCCTGCGTCGGAATGAGCGAGTCGTGCACCAGCCGCAGCTCGGACTCGAAGCCGGTCGCGATCTGGCGCATGCGCGATTCGAGGTCGCTCGCGGCGCCCAGCAGCCAGCGTCCCTCCTTGAGCATCTCGCCGCCCGCAGCGGTGAGCGTGACGCGCGGCCCGTTGCGCTCGAACAGCTGCATGCCGAGCTGATCCTCGAGCTTGCCGACCGCGTAGGAGATGGTCGAGGGCACCTTGTTGAGCCGCGCGGCGGCGGCCGCGAACGAGCCGTGCCGGTCGATGGCGTCGACCACCTCGATGGCTTCCAGGCTGAGCTTGAGCATGTGTCGCTCCTTGAAAAGCGGATGTTCGAAAAATTCGATCATAGACGGCAAAAGGTTTCGCCAAAGAACCCGTCCTGAAGTTCGATGATTCATCCCATGCCTAGGAAAAATCTTCCGAAGCGAATTGTGAATTCAATCGAATTCAACTACTGACAAGGAGTGAATCATGTTGGAAATCCGCAGCGCCACCGACCGCGGCCTCGCTGACTTCGGTTGGCTCAAGTCCCGCCACACCTTCTCTTTCGGCCACTACCACGACCCGGAACAGGAAGGCTTCTCCGACCTGCTGGTGATCAACGACGACCGCGTCACGCCCGGCCGCGGCTTCGGCACCCATCCGCACCGCGACATGGAAATCTTCTCGTACGTGCTCGACGGCGCGCTCGAGCACAAGGACTCGATGGGCACCGGCTCGGTGATCCGTCCCGGCGACGTGCAGATGATGAGCGCGGGCACCGGCGTGCGCCACAGCGAGTTCAACTCGTCGGCCACCGACCCGCTGCATTTCCTGCAGATCTGGATCGTGCCGAACGCCAAGGGCGTGGCGCCGCGCTACCAGCAGAAGCACTTCGGCCCCGAGGAAAAGCGCGGCCGGCTGCGCCTGATCATTTCGCCCGAAGGCACCGACGGTTCGCTCGCGGTCCACCAGGACGCCCGCGTCCACGCCGGCCTGTTCGACGGCGACGAGCAGGCGACGCTGACGCTGGAGGCCGGCCGCTTCGCCTATGTGCACGTGGCACGCGGCAGCGTGGAGCTCAATGGCCAGCGCCTGAACGAAGGCGACGGCGTGCGGGTGCGCGACGTGCGCCAGCTCGACCTGGCCCGCGGCGAAGGCGCCGAGGTGCTGGTGTTCGACCTGCGCCCCAACGAACTGCCCGCGTTCTGAGCCGGCCCGCCGGCGGCAAATGTCCAAACGGGCTCATTAATCGACAAGACATGCGTCCTCGCCGAAACGAGGATGCAGCCCACGGTTCGATGCCCGTCGTCCACCTCGCTTTCCTCTCGCATTCCTCCCGCTTCCCTCGCGCGCTGTCGCTCTTCTTTCTTCTTTCCTTTTCCTTTTTCAACCAACCCTTTCACGGAGTCACTTCATGTCCATCAAAGCCACCCCCACCGCCGGCGCCAAGCTCCTCACGCCCAAGGACCACACGCTGGTCATGATCGACTTCCAGTCGCAGATGGCCTTTGCCACGCACTCGATCGACGCCGTCAACCTGCGCAACAACGCGGCGCTCGTCGCCAATGCGGCCGCCGGCTTCGGCGTGTCGACCATCCTGACCACCGTGGCCGAGAAGAGCTTCTCGGGCCCGATGTTCAGCGAGATCACCGACGCGTTCCCGGGCCAGAAGATGCTCGACCGCACCTCGATGAACACCTGGGAAGACGCGGCGGTGATCGACCGCGTGAACGAGATCGGCAAGCAGCGCATCGTGCTGTCGGGCCTGTGGACCGGCGTGTGCATCGTCGGGCCGGCGCTGTCGGCCATCGACCAGGGCTTCGAGGTGTTCGTCATTGCCGACGCCTGCGGCGACGTGTCCACCGAGGCGCACAACCGCGCGATGGACCGCATGGTGCAGGCCGGCGCACAACCCATGACCTCGCTGCAGTACCTGCTCGAGCTGCAACGCGACTGGGCCCGCACCGACACGTACGAAATGACCACCGGCATCGCGAAGAAGTTCGGCGGCGCCTACGGCCTCGGCGTGACCTACGCCAAGACCATGTTCGGCGCGCACGAAGGCTGAAACCGGCCGTGAGCAGCAAGATGAAGCCCTACGTCCTGTCGCTCGCGCTCGGCCTGCTGGTCGGCGTGATCTACGCACTGTTCCAGGTGCGCTCGCCGGCCCCGCCGGTCATCGCCCTCGTGGGGCTTCTCGGGATCCTGCTCGGCGAGCAGATCCCGCCGCTCATCAAGAGCGTGATCAAGCCCGATCCGGTGGCCACCTCGTGGCTGCATCACCAGGTCAAGCCGCACGTGTTCGGCGAACTGCCGCAATGCGCCAAGGCCGATCCGGCCGTCGCGGCCGCGGCAGCTTCCGCAACCACCAACGCCCGCAAAGACTCATGAGCGAATCGTTCGACGAACAACGCCGCCGCCTGTGCCTCGGCACGCTCGGCGCCGCCATTGCCGGGACGGCAATGGCCCAACCCTCCGCTTCAAGGAAACCCGACATGGCAGGCACCGCCACTCCCGACCTGATCCTTCACAACGGCCGCTTCACCACGCTGGACCGGGCCAACCCCGAGGCCGGCGCCGTGGCCATCAAGGACGGCCGCTTCCTGCGGGTGGGCCGTGCCGAGGACGTGCTGCCGCTGGCCGGCAGCGGCACCCGCGTGGTCGACCTGAAGGGCAAGCGCGTGCTGCCCGGCCTCATCGACAACCACCTGCACATCATCCGCGGCGGCCTCAACTACAACCTCGAGCTGCGCTGGGACGGCGTGCGCAGCCTGGCCGATGCCATGGGCATGCTCAAGCGCCAGGTGGCCAACACGCCCGCGCCGCAATGGGTGCGCGTGGTCGGCGGCTTCACCGAGCACCAGTTCGCCGAGAAGCGGCTGCCCACCATCGACGAGTTGAACGCCGTGGCGCCCGACACGCCGGTGTTCATACTGCACCTGTACGACCGCGCGCTGCTCAACGGCGCCGCGCTGCGCGCCGTGGGCTACACCCGCGACACGCCCGCGCCGCCCGGCGGCGAGATCGTGCGCGACAGCGCCGGCAACCCGACGGGGCTGCTGCTGGCCAAGCCCAACGCATCGATCCTGTACGCCACGCTGGCCAAGGGGCCGAAGCTGCCCTTCGAGTACCAGCTGAATTCCACGCGCCACTTCATGCGCGAGCTCAACCGGCTCGGCGTGACCGGCGCGCTCGACGCGGGCGGCGGCTTCCAGAACTATCCCGACGACTACCAGGTGATCCAGCAGCTGGCCGATGCCGGCCAGCTCACCATCCGCCTCGCCTACAACCTGTTCACTCAGAAGCCCAAGCAGGAGAAGGAAGACTTCCTCAACTGGACGGCCACGTCCAGGTACAAGCAGGGCAGCGACTACTTCCGCCACAACGGCGCGGGCGAGATGCTCGTGTTCTCGGCCGCCGACTTCGAGGACTTCCGCCAGCCGCGTCCCGACATGGGGCCGGAGATGGAAGGCGAACTGGAGGAAGTGGTGCGCGTGCTCGCGCAGAACCGCTGGCCCTGGCGCCTGCACGCCACCTACGACGAGACCATCGACCGCGCACTCGACGTGTTCGAGAAGGTCAACCAGGACACGCCGCTGGCCGGGTTGAACTGGTTCTTCGACCACTGCGAGACCATCTCCGAGAAGTCGATCGACCGCATCGCGGCGCTCGGCGGCGGCATCGCGGTGCAGCACCGCATGGCCTACCAGGGCGAGTACTTCGTCGAGCGCTACGGCGCCGGCGCGGCCGAGGCCACGCCGCCCGTGAAGCGCATGCTCGAGAAGGGCGTGAACGTGTCCGCGGGCACCGACGCCACGCGCGTCGCCTCGTACAACCCGTGGGTGTCGCTGTCGTGGCTCATCACCGGCAAGACGGTGGGCGGCATGCAGATCACGCCGCAGCGCAACTGCGTCGACCGCGAGACCGCGCTGCGCATGTGGACCGAGAAGGTCACCTGGTTCTCCAACGAGGTCGGCAAGAAGGGCCGCATCGAGGCCGGCCAGCTGGCCGACCTGATCGTGCCCGACCGCGACTTCTTCGCCTGCGCCGAATCGGACATCGCCGACACCACGGCGCTGCTCACGATGGTGGGCGGCAAGGTGGTCTACGGTGCCGGACCGTTCGCCTCGCTCGACGAAGGCACGCCGCCCGCGGCCATGCCCGACTGGTCGCCCGCGCGCACTTTCGGTGGCTACGCCGGCTGGGCCGACACGAAGGAGGGCGCGCCGTTGCAGAACTCGATGCGCAAGGCGGCCGCCGCCTGCGCCTGCGCGAACGACTGCAACGTGCACGGCCACCAGCACGCCACGGCCTGGAGCAGCAAGCTGCCCATTGCCGACCTGAAGAGCTTCTGGGGCGCGCTCGGTTGCGCCTGCTGGGCGGTGTGATGAAGACGATGCGTTGGCAACCCTCACCCGTGCTGCGCTGGGTCGCGCTGCTGCTGCTGTGCGCGGCCTACCTGCAGGGCGGCTTCAACAAGGCGATGGACTTCGGATCGGCCATCGCCGAGATGAAC
>Ga0209050_1003420_pt1 | contig 11742 bp, 13 predicted proteins | sample Araplavi_mTSA_r2_FD_184276 | JGI IMG/M metagenome (GOLD analysis project Ga0209050, IMG submission 184276) | Arabidopsis root microbial communities from North Carolina, USA - plate scrape MF_Cvi_mTSA_r2 (SPAdes) (version 2) | ecosystem: Host-associated > Plants > Roots > Endosphere | place: USA...
GAGAGCCCCCCGTCGCTTTCGCTGCTCCGGGCCAGCGTGTAGCTCACAAATCCCTTTGTGGTGCGCAAAAGCTTCTCGATTTCCGCCTTGCGCTCCTCAAGGAGTGAAAATAGCTCTTTCGAGCCCTTGCCTGAGTAAGTTCTTACGACGACGTCCATAATGGTTCCCTCATTTGAGCGAGGCGTTCACTATGCGAACGAAGGCGTTCACCATGTGAACGCGCGTTGTGGCGAGCATCGATCCAAGCCGACGGCTCCGGTCCTGCCGACCAACATGCTAGTGCCCCTTTATACTTCATTCGCGGATCGACCACGAGCTAAAGTTGGCGGGGCATCGTCAGGCCCGTGCTTGGCTGCGACGGGCAATGAGTTGCCGCTGGGGGATTTGCTGCGTGATGCGGGAGATGCCACGAAAGTGGCAGAGGGGGTAACGACGGCTCGGCAAATAGAGTGGTCGCGACCAGCACAAAGCCAGTCGCAAGCCCGAATTCCCCACTCTCGCTTCAATCGCCGCCGGAGAAGAACTTCCATTTGCCGTCGGGGCTGATGCCGGTGCGGAAGAAGTTGTAGTTGCCGTTCTCTTCCATGCCGGCAAGGTCGCCGGCCGTGACGATCCGCAGGAGATCGACCCGTTCGGGCGGCGTCAGCTTCGAAAGCGGCTTGCCGGCGAAATAAGGCCAGACATAAGCTTCATCCGGCGTGCCGACGTCGAAATGCGCCGCACCGGTGGAGAGGATGTCGAGCAGGATGGCGAGGATCTCCTGGCCGTCCGCATCACCCGAAAAGCTCTTCAGCGTTTCGATCGGATCCTCGAATTCGCCGTTCATCACCTGCGTCTGGGTCGGTCCGGTTCCCATCAGGTCACGCAGGCGGGTGACGTCGCCGGAGGCCGCGGCCTCGACCAGCTTTTCGCGCATCTGCTTGACCGGTGCCGGCAGCTTGGTCATGTCGCGAATGATCTCCGCCGGCTTGTCGTCGGCCGGCGCGGGCTTGGCGGCATTCGGGTCCGCCGGAGCGGCAGGCGTCTTGTTGTCGCCGGCCTGGGCGGATCGGTTGATCGCGGGACCCGGCTGCGGCAGGGTCGTGCCTTCGAAAGCCTGCAGGATTGCGCGGCTCTGGGCAGGCTCCGGCTCCTGAGGCTCGACGCTCGGGCGCAGTTCGGACAGTGCAAAGGCCTGGCCGCCGGCCGCAATCGCGGCAGCAAGCACGGTTGCCGCCGAAAGGCGGAGGATCAATCGGGCCGTCGTCGTTTCCGCCGCGTTCCGCATGGGAAACCTCTATCGTTATTGAACGGTGCGCTCGGGGGAGAATTCGCCGGCGAGCATGCGGCTCCTGAGCGAATCAAGCATGGCTTCCGCGCCCATTTCCCCGTGTATGCGAATGGTCTCCCGCATGGCAAGGACCAGAGCTGCATCGGCGATGATTTCCGGCTCGATACCGTCGGCACGGCCGTCGGCCCATGCCTCACTCTGATATTCCAAGGCAGCCTGCATCTTCTCATGCACAATCATGTCGTCGATGTCGTTGCGGCCTGTCTGCATTCTGTCGTCCTCGGTGCCCGTTTGATTACTAGCCCGTTAAAAACTTTATCAGCCTTTTATCAAAACGACACGGCCTCCTGCCAAAAGAGGTAAATAATCCTCTAATTTCCGAAGCGCGCCGCTATTTCTGTCGCAAGTGTTGCGCCTTCGATACGATAACGCTCCTCGGCGGTCCTTGCCGCATCCGTGCAGGATGTATGCACGGCGGCAAACGAGCGATACCCCCGGTTGAAGGCCGCCGTCAACCGCTCGCGACGCTTTGGCTCCGTGCCGGTGTCGGCATCCAGCAGCTGCTGCATCGAGGCCCGCCATTCCGATGTCGATGCGCCGCAGAGCGCCCGCAGGTACTGGATGGAGCCGAGCACTTCCGCGAGCCGGGTCAGCTGCACGTCGTAGGGCGCCGGCTTTTCCCCGGCCACCGGAGGAGGAGGCGGCGCTGCCGGCTGCTGTTTGGCAGACTGGGCGGCAAGTGGCCCCGCGGCCGGCAATGCCGCCAGGAATGCCAGCAGCGTCAGGCGGCCGAGTCGCGGAAGAAGGATCATGAACGGGTCTCGAAAGGGCGCGATTGCAGTTGTCTTAGCGGGCATTGATCTCCGCCGCCAGCCTCTCGGCGCATTCGAGCACGCTGGCCGGCACCGGCAGCGAACGGATCTCCTCGACCGTATACCAGCCGGGATCCGCCGCGTCGTCGGCGGCGATCGCCTGCGTGTCGGAATCCGCCTCCACCCGGAAGACCGACAGGAAGAAATGCCGCCCGCCTTCTTTTTCGCTCTTCAGGTCATAGGTGGCGAACAGGACGGGATTGCGCACGACAATCCCCGTCTCCTCCAGGAATTCCCGCACCGCCGTCTCATCCGGCGTCTCGCCGGGTTCGGCCCGCCCGCCCGGAAAGGCAAACAGATCCATCGACGGCGGGTTCACCCGCCGGATCAACAGGAACCGGCCGTCACGTTCGAGAATGGCGGAGGAGGCGGCTTGCGGGGAAGGGGGCATATTATCGTCGTTCGGGTTCAGCGCGCTGCGCTGCTATGCGGCACAACAGTGAGGTCGTAGCCGATAGCCCGGATAACCTTCAAGATGGTCGCGAACTCGGGATTGCCCCCCTCGCTCAGCGCCCGATAGAGGTTTTCGCGCGAAAGACCGGCTTCCTTGGCGATCTGGCTCATGCCGCGAGCGCGGGCGACATCTCCTATCGCAGCGGCGATAACAGCGGGATCTCCATCCTCGAAAACCGCTTCCAGGAAAAGTGCGATACGCTCGTCGGTATCAAGATGCTCGACGATATCCCATTTTTTTGTCTCAACCGTCATTTCCGGCCCTCCAGACCAGCCGCCAGCTTTTTGGCCGATGCGATATCTTCCGTCTGGCTAGATTTGTCTCCGCCACAAAGAAGGATTGTGAGTGTCTGCCCGCGGCGGATGAAATAGATTCGATAACCCGGCCCATAATCTATGCGCATTTCGCTGATCCCGGATCCAACCGGCTTTACATCGCCGGGATTGCCGAGTGACAAACGATAGATACGGGCGTTGATCCGAGCCTTTGCCCGCTCGTCTCGTAACCTAGTAAACCAGGTCGAAAAGATTTCGGTTTCCTGAATTTCGACCATGTGAAAATGTAGCGTATGAGCTACAATTCTTCAAGCTGATGAGTTCCATGAAAACCTACCTCCTCTATGCCATCGCCGCCCTGGCCGAGATCGCCGGCTGTTTTGCCTTCTGGGCGTGGCTCCGGCTGGAAAAGCCGATCTGGTGGCTGGCGCCGGGCATTCTATCGCTGATCGTGTTCGCCTGGTTGCTGGCGCTGGTGCCGAGCGAGGCGGCCGGGCGCACTTATGCGGCCTATGGCGCGATCTATATCCTCGCCTCGATCCTCTGGCTCTGGGCCGTCGAAACCAGGGTGCCGGATCGCTGGGACATTCTTGGCGTCGCGGTCTGCCTCGTCGGCGGCGCAATCATCCTGTTCGGACCCAGAAGCGCCTGATCATCGCCGCTTGACCCTCGGAAAAGCCGATGCCACATAAGGCCCATGTGCGGACGCTACGCCCTGACGGCGACCCCCAAGGATGTTTCGGAATTCTTCAGCCTGGCGGATCTCGATGATTTCCCGGCCCGCTACAATATCGCCCCGACCCAGCCGATTCTTGTCGTCATGTCCTCGGAAAAGCGCGAGCCGGGCAGCAACCTGCCGGAGCGCCGCGCCTTCCTGGCCCGCTGGGGCCTGATCCCCGGCTGGGTGAAGGACATGAAGGAGTTTCCGCTCTTGATCAACGCGCGTTCCGAGACGGCGATCGGCAAGGCCTCCTTCCGCGCCGCCATGCGCCATCGCCGCATCCTCATCCCCGCCACCGGCTTTTACGAATGGCGCCGGCCGCCGAAGGAAAGCGGCGTGAAACCGCAGGCCTACTGGATCCGCCCGAAGCGCGGCGGCGTCATCGCCTTTGCCGGCCTGATGGAGACCTGGTCCTCGGCGGACGGTTCCGAGGTCGATACCGCCGCGATCATGACGACGGCGGCCAACGGCGGCATCCGCCATATCCACGACCGCATGCCGGTCGTCATCGGGCCTGAGGATTTTGCCCGCTGGCTCGACTGCAAGACCCAGGAGCCGCGCGAAGTGGCCGACCTGATGCGGCCGGTGCAGGAAGATTTCTTCGAGGCGCTGCCGGTTTCCGACCTCGTCAACAAGGTCGCCAATATGGGGCCGGACCTGCAGAAACCGGTCGCGGTGGCGCAGCCGGAAGAAGAGCCGCCGAAAAAGCCGAAGCCCGATTCGACCCAGATGTCGCTTTTCTAGCTTTCGCTCTGCCTCAGGACGGACCTTCCTATCATGACCCTGCTTTCCGCTGGCCTATCCGGCCTCGCCCTCGGTGCTTCGCTGATCATCGCCATCGGCGCCCAGAATGCCTTCATCCTGCGCCAGGGCTTGATCCGCGCCCATGTCTTCATCCTCTGCCTGATCTGCGCGCTGTCGGATGCGGTGCTGATTGCCGCCGGCGTCGCCGGGCTCGGCACGATTGTCTCGCAATCGCCGGTGCTGATCTCGGTGGTGACCCTGGGTGGCGCGGTGTTTCTCGGGTTCTACGCCTTTATGGCGTTCCGGCGGGCTGTCAGGCCTGCCGCGATGGTCGCCGGCGCGCCGGAGCCGATGGGGCTGAAGGCGGCGGTGCTCACCTGCCTGGCCTTCACCTTCCTCAATCCGCATGTCTATCTGGATACGGTCGTGCTGCTCGGCAGCCTGTCGGCGGCCTTCGAAGGGGCGGAGCGGGTGGCCTATGGCACCGGCGCGGCGATCGCCTCGTTCGTCTGGTTTTTCGGGCTCGGCTACGGCGCGCGGTTCCTGGCGCCGCTGTTTGCCAGACCCGCCGCCTGGCGGGTGCTGGATGTCGTCATCGGGGTGGTCATGAGCCTGCTCGCGCTCGGGCTCCTGTGGAGTTTCCTCGGCGGCGAATGAGGCGGCCCGGCTCCCGTCCGGCGGGCGGGATCAGCCGGCGGGCGTCAGCTTCGGCTTGCGCTTCAGCATCAGCGCTGCGGCAACGACGGCCTTCAGGCCGAGCGGACGGTAGGGCGGGGTGATTTCCGGCTTGGCTTCGATCTTCTTGGGGCTCTTTTCGGTGCTCATAGCTGTCTCCTCGTCACGCGATTCTGTTGTTTGCATTTTTGCGATCGCGGCTCTTCCCATAAAAGCGGGCAGAATCGTGGCCGGCAAGCCGGCACTGCCGCCCACGATTCATAGAACTGTCATCTTGCGGGAAACTGTTGCGCGGAAGTTGCAACTTACCGAGTGCGGACGCCTCTAAACGTTCGCACTGTCATCCTCGATTGTAATCGTGCCGTAGCGGCGGTGCCAGGCACGGGCGCTGAACGGCAGGACGAAGAGATAGGCGACGACGGTGATCGACAGCACTTCCCATGTGTAGCTCATCAGCAGCGCCACATAGAGCACCACGGCGAGCATGATCGGCAGCGTCAGGTCGCGGCGGATGCGGCTCGACTTGCCGGACCACACCGGAAGGCGCGACACCAGCAGGTAACCGATCAGCAGCGTATAGGCGACGCTCGCATAAACGAAGACCGGCGTGGCTTCGACCCCGAGGAAGCCGAGATAGACCGGCAGCAGCACCAGCATGGCGCCCATCGGTGCCGGCACGCCGACGAAGAATTCCGATTGCCAGTCCGCCTTGATGTTGCGGTCTTCCATCACGTTGAAGCGGGCGAGGCGCAGGCCGGCGGCGATCGCATAGAGCAGGGCGGCGATCCAGCCGATCGAATGCGCCTGGTCGAGCAGGAAGGCATAGGATACCAGCGCCGGCGCCACCCCGAAATTGATGATGTCGGCGAGCGAATCCATCTGCACGCCGAATTTCGACGTGGCTTTCAGGAGCCGCGCCACGCGTCCGTCGATGCCGTCCAGGAAGGCTGCCAGCAGCACCATGGCGACCGCCAGCTCGTACCGCCCCTCGAATGCGAGCCTGATCCCGGTAAGCCCCGCGCAGATGGCGAGTACGGTGATCAGGTTCGGCACCAGCAGCCTGAGCGGGATTTCCCGCAGGCGCGGCCCGCGGGCTTCGTCGTTCGGGCGGTTCGGCTCCGTGTGCGAATGTGGGTGCGAATGCGGATGCGAAGGCGGCGAAGCGGGCGTCTCCATGATGCTCTGTCTTCCCTGTTATGTACGGCGGCTGAGTGTCGGGCCCTTGGCAGAGCCGAATTCGGCAAGCACGGTTTCGCCGCCGATGGCGCGCTGGCCGACGGAGACGCGCGGCTGGCCGCCCGCCGGCACGAACACGTCGAGCCGCGAGCCGAAGCGGATCAGGCCGAACCGCTCGCCGGCATTGACCGGCTCCGTGGGCTTCACCCAGCAGACGATGCGCCGCGCCACGAGGCCGGCGATCTGCACCACGCCGACCTTGCCGTGGCGGGTGTCGATGACGAGCCCGTTGCGCTCGTTGTCGTCGCTCGCCTTGTCCAGTTCGGCATTGATGAACTGGCCGGCCCGGTATTCGATGCGCGACACCTGGCCGCGCACCGGGGAGCGGTTGATGTGGCAGTCGAACACGTTCATGAACACCGAGATGCGCAGCATCGGCTCGGAGCCGAGCTGCAGCTCGGCCGGCGGCACCACCATGGCCACATGGCTGACCCGGCCGTCGGCGGGGCTGAGGATCAGGTCGTCGTCCTGCGGCACCGCCCGTTCCGGATCGCGGAAGAAATAGGCGCACCACAAGGTCAGCACCAGGCCGATCCAGAACAGCGGCTCGGCGATATAGCCGAGGATCAGCGAGGCGATGAAGAAGGCGGCAACGAAGACGTACCCTTCCTTGTGGATCGGCACGAGCGTGTTGCGGATGGTGTCGAAGAGGTTGATCAACGTTTTCTCCCGTATGGTCAGCGCCAACTGACTACAGGGAAACCGTTTTTGCGGCAATGCGGTTCCGTGGCGCGATATCTGGCCATCCCGCCGGAGCCGGAGGGCGGCAACACTGAACTTGCTCTCCGTTATGCCGCTTCCGGCGTGGTGATCGCTGCCTGCCGCCTTTTTTCCAATCGCCTGATGAATTCGTCGCTTGTCGTGTGATCGCCCCTTTCGGCAGCCTTCACGATCAGTTTTTCCCGGACCAGGGCCGCATGTGCAGGTTCCCAGGTATCGGCGATACGCAGGTAGGCGCCGCGGAACCGCGGATCCTCGATATGCTTCTCCCAAAGTTCGGGATCGGCGCTGAACGCGGCCGCGATGAAAAAATCCCAGACCCGGTCATGACGAAACTGGACCCGGTCGACCATTTTATCTGCGCCGCGGACAGCTCTGCGAACGAGAAGCTTCCACGTGAGCAGGCTGGAGATTTCCGCGGGGAATTCCTCGGGCTTGAACCAGTTGCGGTCCTCGAGCCGCATGTCGACGGCGTGGCGACCGAACGGGGTAAGGGGGAATGGCTGGCCGTTGACGGCGCGATATCCCTGTTGCTCTTCGTCGCCCTCGTCCGCGAGTTGAAAGGCGGCATCGATCAGAGCGGTAGCGCGCGGCAGCGTACCCTGAGCCAAAAGATCGGCGGCGAAAGCAAGGTCGAAAGGGTTCGACAGCATGAGCGCCGCAGCCACGCGTTCGTCTTCCGTCGGCGCCTGATCAAGTGCCTGATGGATGAACGTCAGCACCGCGGATTTATACGCGTCCCCATGGCGTTTCTGCGTTTGGTCGGATCCGACCGGCCGGCTCATGAGGAATTCCTGCGTCTCCGTCCGGTTGAGCGGCAGCAGGTCGACGATCTTTGCTCCCTTGGGAGGCACCCACTCGATGGGTTGCGTGCCGATGAACACGTCGCCCTTCGACATGTCGCGGGCAAAGGTGCTGACTTTCTCGCGCGTGTCTGCGGAGACCTCGTTCAGTCCGTCGACTATGACGGTCATGGCTCTGGAATAGACCATGCTCCTAATGAAGCCGACTTCCTGGACCTGGTGGAGAATCTCCCCGATCGCGACATCCACGCCCTGCGTGCAGTCGCGCGCATCCAGGAATGCAACCGGGCCGCGGGTATTCAGGGCAATCCGTCTCAGCGTGCTGGTCTTGCCGAGGCCGGCTTCGCCACGCACGATGACGGTTCCTCGCAGTCCGGTTATCAGGCTGTCGATCGAGGCCGGGGTGTCGTCCTCGACGCGGGCGCGCCCGCCGCCAAAATAGCCCAGGCCGGCGAACTTGTCCGGGCGGGCGGCAGCGAGCAGTTCATCGTGGAACGGTTTCAGCAGCCGTCTGCGCAAAAACGGAAAGATCAGCAGCAGGAGGGGGACGAACCAGAGGCTCATCACGCTGCGAACATGGGGATTCCAGAAGAAGATAGCCTGAACGGTGGTGGACCAGGGAAATACGAACAGGAATGCTCCCCAGAACACCGCCCAGCCCGCAACGGACCAGCTTATCCACCTGTACCATGGGGCGGCCTTCTCGCGATCCAGGTGATCCGCAAGCGCCTGGGCGTGCGTGGAGCCTTTTTCCTTGAATTTTGCCTGGAGCTGCTCGACCGTGCGCCTCTCGTCGTAAGTCCAGCAGGATTGTACCGGTCCGTCCAGCGGAAGGTTGCGAAGCCAGATCACGACGGTCTGGAACATGTCCGACACCGATCTTTCCTGCGCCGGCGCGCGGCAGGCTGCGTAGATGATGTCCATGACGCGGGCTTCCGCCTCGGTCCGCGCCAAAGCCACCTTGCTGATCTCGCTCCATTGGGAAAGCAGCAGTTTCAGCACTCTGTGAGCGTTCTCGGGATTGTTCGCTACGGTCTCCGTCGGCACTTCGGCCGGCCGGCCGAGCCAGGAGAGCAGGAGCGGCGTCTGCTCCTTCTTCTCGTCCGCACCTGTCGCAAGATGGGCGATTGCCCGCAGCCTGCCGAGCGCCTGCTCGGCGCTCGTGTCGATGAGCTGTATCGCATCGACTGCGCTCAGAATTCCGCCTGGTCCGATGGACGAGAGCGCTCGGGTGGCGGCTTGTCGAAGCTTGTTCCCGTCGCTTTCCATAAACGACAGGAGTTTGGCGATGACGATACGCCGGCGCTCATCCGCCGGCACCGGCAGGACCGCAAATGCCTGCAGGGCGACGAATTGGGTATCGCTGTCGTCGCTCGCCAGCAGAGGCAGCAGCCTGTCGGCCGCGAGTTGCGCACGCTCGCCGGGCGTGATCGGAATGGCTGCCAATGCACGGGCGATCCCTTGCTCGACATTGCCGTCATTGTCGACGCCGAGGTATGGCATCAGCGCGTCGAGAATGGCGCCGGCATTTACCGTATCCTTGGCAAGGGCGGCCAGCGCCCGGACGGCGGCGTCCTGTACATCGCTGTCGAAATCTTCAAGAAGCGGCATCAATCCGCTGATGGCGGCAGTGGTCGGCTCGCCCGGAGGAATGGGAACGCCGGCAAGAGCCAGGGCGCCGGCCTTCTGCAGGTCGCTGTCGAAATCGGCAAGAAGCGGCAGCAGTTTTGCCGCCACGATCCTGGCGGGTTCCCCTGGCGGAACGGGAATGGTGGCGATGATGTTGGCGGCGCTCTGCTGAATCTGGCTGTTCGATTGGTCGAGAAGCGGATGCATCTTTTCGATCAGGACGATTGCGGCGTCGCCGGGCGGCTTCGGTATGGCTGTGAGAATTTCCAAGGCGCCCTGTTGGACGTTCTCGTCGGCATTCTCCAGAAGGGGCACCAGTTTGTCGAAGACGGTGTTGACCGGTTCAGCTTTTGCAGCGGCCGTGAGGGCCTTGATCATGGTCCTCCGGGCGACGGTGCTCTCGTCTCCAATGAGCGGCAGCAGCTTGTCGAAAACGCTTGTTGCGCGCGGTCCGGGCGAAAACGGAATGACAGCAAGGGCCGAGATGGCACCCCGCCGCACCGAAAAGCTCTGACTGTCGACGAGGGGGAGGAGTTCGTCGATAAACGCCTCCGCCCGCCCGCCTGCCGGAGGCGGAATTGTGGCGAGAGCCTCAAATGTGTACCGTTGCATCGCGTTGTTGCTGTTTTTCAGAAAGGGCAGCAACTTGTCCGTGACGGGGCCCGTATTTCCCTGCAGCAACGTCATGAGAGACTTGGCCGTAGCCTGTCGCAGCAGCGTGCTGACGTCGTAGAGGAGAGGGAACAGCTTTTCGGCAACCTTTTCGCTCCGGTTGCCTTTCCCGAGCGACGCAAGAGCTGTCACCGCCGCGCGTCTGAGCAAGGTGGGTTTGCTTCCAAGAAGGGGGAGCAGTTCATCGATAACGGCATCGGCGCGGGCGCCTGGCGGGAGGGGAAGAGCGCCCAGGGCTTCGATGGCAACCATTTGCTGCGCACTGCCGTCCTTCCTGAGAAGGGCCAGCAATCGTTCGATGACGGTATCGACCTTGTCGCGCATGGGCACGGCGCCCAGCGCCGCCGCGACGGCGCTTCCCGAGTCGCCGGCCTTTTCGATGACCGCAAGCATGCCGTCCAGGATCGCACCGGTCCTGTTGCCTGGCGGCAGGGCGGAAAGTGCCGTGGCGGCTGCCTGCACGGCGTCGAAATTGCTACTTTCGAGCAGAGGCAGCAGCCTGTCGGTCGCCGCATCGGCACGTGGGCCGGGCGGGATATGCTTTGCAAGTCTGCCCCACCGGAGAACCGCAGCTTCCGCGACACCAGGGCTTTTGTCGGCGAGTGCTGCTTCGAAGCCACGAACCATCCAGTCCGGATCCTGCGCAACCTGCGCTCTCGCAGCGATTTGCAGCTGCATGAGGAACAATAGCGCAAAAGAAATCCAGAAGGTCCGCATGCACCATCGCCAAAGTGATTGTATTGTGAATTTCTTAGTACTTCTAATTGATCTGCAAGCAAGACGGATGTCAAGGGAGGAGGCAGGCAGCTTGGCGGGAGAGCTATATCTTTCAGTATAGCCTGCCTTATCGACAGCGCGAGCCGGGTTGTTGGCGCCGGCTCGCGAGGTCTTGACCGTAAGTCGAAAATTTACACAAAACCGCAGCAGAGTCCTGGCGGCGGTCTTTGTATGGATCTTCCGGCCTTATGGATAGCGGCTCTCGGCGGCCGTTACCGCCACCCCAGTCCTGGCGCCACGTGCTTCAGGATGCTCTCGAGCACATGCACGTTGTAATCCACGCCGAGCTGGTTGGGCACGGTGAGCAGCAGCGTATCGGCCTCGGCGATCGCCTCGTCGGCCTTCAGCTGGTCGATCAGCCTGTCGGGCTCGGCGGCATAGGAGCGGCCGAAGATCGCCTGGGTCTGCGGGTCGATATTGCCGATCTGGTCCTGGCTTTCGCCGCTGCCGCCGAAATAGGCGCGGTCCATGTCGTTCATCAGCGCGAAGATGCTGCGGCTGACGGAGACGCGCGGTTCGCGGGCATGGCCGGCTTCCTTCCAGGCCTCGCGATAGAGGCGGATCTGTTCGGCCTGCTGGATGTGGAACGGCTTGCCGCTCTCGTCGGTCTTGAGCGTCGAGCTCTGCAGGTTCATGCCGAGCCTGGCGGCCCAGACGGCGGTCGCGTTGGAGCTCGAACCCCACCAGATGCGGTCGCGCAGGCCCTCCGAATGCGGCTCCAGCCGCAGCATGCCGGGCGGGTTCGGGAACATCGGCCGTGGATTGGGCCTGGCGAAACCTTCGCCGCGCAGCACGTCGAAGAACACTTCCGCGTGGCGCCGGCCCATGTCGGCGTCGGTTTCACCTTCGTCCGGTGCGTAGCCGAAGTGGCGCCAGCCATCGATGACCTGCTCG
>Ga0209050_1003421_pt1 | contig 11741 bp, 11 predicted proteins | sample Araplavi_mTSA_r2_FD_184276 | JGI IMG/M metagenome (GOLD analysis project Ga0209050, IMG submission 184276) | Arabidopsis root microbial communities from North Carolina, USA - plate scrape MF_Cvi_mTSA_r2 (SPAdes) (version 2) | ecosystem: Host-associated > Plants > Roots > Endosphere | place: USA...
TCACGAGAATGGCCAAACCGATCAATACACGTTTCATGAACTTCATGCTGGAAGATTTTTATTTACGCTTGATGCGCCCCCAATTTTGCCAGGATCTCAGCGGTGTGTTCTCCCAAATGCGGCGGCGGAAGAAGGTGAGCAGATTTTTCCGACATCGGCTGGGCCGCATAGGTCTTAACGCCCAGGCGATCGATCGAACGGAGGATCATTTCTTGTGCCTCGGGGGTTTCGAAGACATTTTGAACCGTGCTGATGCGCCCGCCCGGAATCTTGTGGTCGCGAAGCGCTTGGACCAGGTTGGCCGATGATTGCTGGCCTATCTTTTCGTGGAGCACGGTGTTGAGCTGCGCGCGGTGGGTTACCCGGACCGGGTTGGTTACAAAGCGCGGATCGTTTGCCGTTTCCGGGATACCCAGCACCATGCACAGATCCGAAAACTGGCGATCATTGCCCACCGACAGCAGGAATTCGATGCCGTCGGCAGTCTTGAACACATCGCCATACGGCGCAATGTTGGGGTGCGCCGACCCTTTTTTCTCCGGAACCTGGCCCGCCACGAGCCAGTTGGTGGCCTGGTTCACCAACGACGCCACGGCCGCCTGGATGAGCGACACCTCTACGAACTGGCTGCCGCCGGTCTTTTGCTGCCGCAGCATGGCCACTAAAATGCCTTCCTTCAGGTGATGCCCGGCCAACACATCGATCAGCGCTACGGGCATCTTCAACGATTCGCCACCGGGCACCCCGTTCATGTACATAAAACCCGCCTCTGCCTGGATCACGGCATCGTAGCCCACGCGGGCATCGTGCGAGCCGTAGCCGGTGATCTGGCCATAGATTAGGTTGGGTTGGAGTGTTTTGAGCGTGTGATAATCCACCCCAAGCCGGACAGCGTCGCCGGGTTTGTAGCTCGCAATGACAATATCGGATTGACGAACCAGGGCGTGGACGATCCGCCGGCCTTCGTCGGTGTCGAGCTTCACGGCTATGGACTTTTTACCAAAATTCACCGAACAGAAATAGGCCGAACGGTCATCGGTTTGTTCGCCGGCGGCTTTCCAGGTGCGGGTCACGTCGCCACCTGATGCCGGGTTTTCGACCTTGATCACTTCGGCGCCAAGTTCGGCAAAAAACTGGCCCACGCCGGGGCCGGCCAATACGGTGGCCAATTCCAATACTCTCAGTTGCTCAAACATGTATCTATATCGTTTGAAAGAGGCGATTAAAGGCAAAATCCTTACTTCGCCTCAAATTGTAAATCATTTCTCGCATTTTTGTGTTTTGGCCATTACAAAACATTGAAAATGAAGCGAATTGTTATTGCTGCGCTTACCCTCATCAGCCTGGCGGGATGCCTTGCAAAAAAAGAAACGGAGCAAGTGTTAAAGACCGGCACCTGGCGCGCCACCATCGAAATACAAGGCCAGCCCCTGCCCTTCAATATTGATATTGAAAAAGATAATGCCGACGGCTACGATGTATACTTACGCAACGCGGAAGAACGTCTGCTCCTCGATGAAGTGACCGTGACCGGCGACTCCGTCGACATCGTCCTTCACGTATTCGACGCCGACATCAAAGCGCGCATCAAAGGCGACACCCTGCAAGGGGAGTTCATCAAGAATTATGAGAAAGATTATAACCTTCCGTTCCTGGCAGTACATGGACAAACCTACCGCTTTGAAAAAGGTCTCCAGCAGGACAGCGTTCCCGACTTCAGCGGCAAGTATGCCGTGAACTTCATCCATGAGACCGACACCACGGTAGCCGTAGGCATCTTTAAACAAACCGGCGATAGCGTGACCGGTACATTCCTGACACCCACCGGTGACTATCGCTACCTGCAAGGCAATGTGGCCAACGGCATGTTGCAACTGAGCACATTCGATGGCAACCACGCCTATATTTTCACGGCCATCAAAACACCCGATGGCAAACTGATGGGCGAATACTATTCCGGGAAGACCTGGATGGAATTCTGGGAAGGCACAAAAAATGACAACGCTGCGCTGCCCGACGCGGAGAAGCTCACCTTCCTGAAAGAAGGCTACGAAACTGTGGCGTTCACGTTCCCCGATGTGACCGGCAAAAAAGTGAGCCTCACCGACGATAAGTACAAGAACAAAGTGGTCATCCTCCAGCTCTTCGGAACGTGGTGCCCCAACTGCATGGATGAAACAAAATTCCTGGCGCCGTGGTATAAAGAAAATCACGAACGCGGCGTGGAGATCATCGGCTTGGCGTATGAACGCAAACCCGATTTCGACTATGCCAGCAGCCGCGTGAAAAAAATGGCCGAGAAACTCGGGGTGACATACGACTTTGTGATCGGCGGCACAAACGATAAGGCCCTTGCCTCGGAAACGCTGCCGATGTTGAATGCGGTAGTTGCATTTCCCACTACCATATTCATTGGCAAAGACGGCAAAGTGAAGAAAATTCACACCGGTTTTTCCGGACCCGGCACGGGACTTTATTATGAACAGTTCGTGCAGCATTTTAACGAGACCGTAAATGAACTTTTACGCGAAGATGCCACTTCTACGATTACACCATAGTTTCGTAATTTTATAGGGATATGAACAAAAGAGTCGTTGTCGGTTTGTCGGGCGGAGTGGACTCCAGCGTCACCGCGTACCTGTTGAAAGAACAGGGCTACGACGTGATCGGTATGTTCATGAAAAACTGGCACGACGACACCGTGACCATCAGCAACGAATGCCCCTGGCTCGACGACAGCAACGATGCCATGATCGTGGCGCAACACCTGGGCATTCCCTTCCAAGCCATCGATCTCAGCAAAGAATATAAAGAGCGCATCGTCGACTACATGTTCGCCGAATATCAAGCCGGCCGCACACCGAATCCTGATGTGCTGTGCAACCGCGAGATCAAGTTTGATATTTTCCTGCAAGCCGCTTTAAAACTGGGCGCCGAATACGTGGCCACCGGTCACTATGCGCGCAAAGATTCTTTTGAAAAAGAGGGCAAGACCGTATACCGGTTGCTGAGCGGCAAGGATCCCAACAAAGATCAAAGCTATTTTCTTTGCCAGCTCACCCAAGAACAATTGTCGAAGGCCCTCTTCCCCATTGGTGAATTGCTAAAGCCGGAAGTACGCGCCATTGCAAAGAAAATTGATTTGGTGACGGCCGACAAGAAAGATTCACAAGGCCTTTGCTTTGTGGGCAAAGTTCATTTGCCGGATTTCCTGCAACAACGTCTCCAACCAAAAACAGGCAAAGTGATCGAGATCGATGCAGAAGCCGCTGTTTTCAAAAATGGTCATGCCGCCGATGATCTCCGCGCGCTTTCCGCGCACTATGAATTGGCGCCCGAACAAGGCGAAGTGATCGGCGAACATAAAGGGGCGCACTACTACACCATCGGCCAGCGCAAAGGACTCAACCTCGGCGGATTTGAGAAGCCGTTGTTTGTGATCGGTACGGACACGGAGAAGAATGTGATCTATACCGGCATGGGCGAAGATCACCCGGGGCTTTATCGTAAGGCTTTGTTTATTCCGAATAGCGATGAACATTGGATCCGTAGAGATCTTGCTTTAGCAGTAGGTGAATCGAGGGATTATCTCACGCGCATCCGCTATCGTCAGCCGCTGATGGGGTGCACGCTGCATAAGCGAGAGGAAGGACTTTACATGACGTTCGATAAACCTCAAAAGAGCATTACACCGGGGCAATTTGCCGCGTGGTATGAGGGTGAGGAGTTGGTGGGGTCGGGGGTGATCTCTTGAGCGCGGAAATCATTTTGAACCGCAGAGGTGCAAAGGACGCAAAGTTAACGCAAAGGCGCTTCGCGGTTTGACTGGGCGCTAGTTCCAGTTCTGCTTCATGCCGGTGTGTGTGCTGCTGGCTATCCTGGTGGTGATTTAAGATTCTTTGAATCCACTCACCCCGCCCGACACAATAAACTTCATGGCTGTTGGCCCCGAAATATTCAGTGGCTTAATGTTTTCCTTTGCTACAAAATAATGAAATCCCGAAAAGGCGTACGAATGTGGAAAGTAAACGACCACCATATCGTTCAGCCCGAGTTCCGTCAGGTCGGGCTGCGTAATGAATCCGATCTGAAATAAATTATTATCCTTGTTGATGCGCACCAGCACGGGCTTGTTGAATTTCTTTTTATCGCCTACGAAAGCGCCGAGCAAATCCTTTACGGCCGAATAGATCAGTTTTACCAATGGGATCTTGTTCATGCCGTGATCGAACCAATCGGCAAACGTCTTGAAGGCAAAATTAGTGGTCAGGTAACCGAAGCCTGTGATGGTGACGAGAATGATAAGAAAACCAAGCCCTGGGTACGGAAGATTCAAAAGGCTGTCCAGCTTTTGAAAGGAGAAGTAAATAAAGTAGGCGGTCGCGACGAGGGGTACAATAAAAAGTGTACCGCTAAAAAAGTAACGAATAAAACGCCTGATAGTACTATCCATGGGGGTTTACGTTTACACTACTCTCCTACTCAAAAAATCCACCGGTCAGTGCAGCACGATCATCTTGGCCAGCGCCAGGCGCACCACCTCATCCACTTGTTCTTCCAGGGTGACGTGGGTGGTGTCGAGGATGAGCGCGTCTTCGGCTTGCCGAAGCGGGCTTTCCTTGCGGGTGGTGTCGATCTTGTCGCGCTGTAAAATATTCTCCACCACGTCGTCGAGGTCGACCATCTGGTTTCTCTCGAGCAGTTCGCGTTGTCTGCGAAAAGCACGTGTCAACAAGTCGGCGGTCATGAAAACTTTCAAGTCGGCCTGGGGAAACACCACGGTACCGATGTCGCGGCCATCCATGACCACGCCGCGTTCTTTTCCAAGGCGTCGTTGTTGCTCCACCATGGCCAGGCGCACGTCTTTGATGGTGCTCACGGGACTCACCTTTTCCGATACGCGCATGGTGCGGATCGTCTTTTCTACGTTGAGACCGTTGAGATAGGTTTCTGATTTATTTTTTGAGCTGACCTTAAAGGTGATATGGATATCCTGTAGCGCGCGGGCCACTTCCTTCGGGTTGGTCATGGCCACGTGGTGGTCCAGGAAATAGAGCGTGACGGCACGATACATGGCGCCCGTGTCGATGTAGCGATAGCCGAGAATATTGGAGACCTCTTTTGCCGTACTGCTCTTTCCGCAAGCCGAATATCCGTCGATGGCGATGACGATTTTACGAAGATTCATCAGCAATCCTTTTGAGGACAGGGGATCGGTTTTCCGGGTTTCAGCTTTTTATGCTTTTTGGCATGATGCGACGACGAGCAGGCTTCCACCAGAAGTACCAGCACCATCAGGAGGGAAAAACGAATAATTCTCTTCACAGTGTTGCTTTTGTTTGGACCAAAAATAGGGCAAATGATGCCACAAACCTTTCTCTCCGACACTTTATTTTAACCACTCGGCCAAAATCCAGGCCCGGCCGGCGTGTTTCCGCGCACCGTCCACCGGCGCCCCGACGGTTAGACCGGGATGGAAAAATCGATGTTTGTACCCGCATACCCCATGCTTTTCACGACGTGCTTTAGTAAATTGTAAAAAAAACAAGGTGTAATGGAAACGAACGATCAAGGCAAAAACGAAAAGACCTCCTATAATTTCAGCAAAAAAATAGACGATTTTATGGCCGAGCTCAACGAAGCCGGAGAACGACTGCAAAAGGAATTCCATTTAAAATACGAAGAGCTGAAAGTGTCGGCCGAAAAAATGCGCAACGATGCCGAAAACAAGGAGCGGTGGCGCGAGGTCGAAGCCAGTCTTAAAAAAGCCGGCGACGAATTGGGCAACGCGTTCAAAGCGGCTTTTAAGAAAAAGGAAGATCCGAAATAATCTTGTTGTCGTTAAAAAAAATCGTTGTACCGCATAGGCTTCTTTATGCCGGTACAACGATTTTTATTCTATCCTATTTTAAAATGGCATGACCCGTTCCTGGAAATCGAGCGCGGTCACACCTTCGTTAGCTTCCATTTTCCCCGTCTGAAAATAACAATGCCGGCGACGGCCATCAACGACTCAGCAATGGAGATCGCAGCATATACGCCGATCGTTCCCACATTCAACGAATCCGCCAGCAGATAGGCCAGTGGAATTTGAAAAAGCCAGAAGCCCACAAAGCTGATCAGGGTCGGTGTTCGCGTGTCACCGGCGCCGTTGAACGATTGGTTGACCACCATGCCATAGGCATAGAAGACATATCCCAGCGAAACGATTTGCAGACATAACACACCCTGTTCAAGCGCTTCGACGTCAGTGGAAAATAAACCTAAAATAGGTCGCGCCAGCAGAAAGAATACCACCGTGACCACGCCCAGAAAAATCATGTTAAAGAATGCGGCGCGCCACACCGATTTTTCTGCGCGATCCGGAAACCCGGCGCCCAGATTTTGTCCCACCAGGGTAGCCGCAGCATTGGCCATGCCCCAGGCCGGCAAAATGGCAAACACGATCACACGCATAGCAAACGTGTAGCCCGCCAAAGCCGATTCTCCAAAACCTGAAATGATACGATACAGGAATATCCAGCTGCCCGACCCGATCAAAAACTGCCCGGTTCCTCCCGCGGAGATCACGATGAGGCGCCAGATGATGTCCCACTTCACGGACATATCTTTCCAGACAAGCTTGATCATACCGCTTCCTTTTACGAGGTGATATACCTGGTAAAGCACGCCAATGCTCCGTCCCGTAGTGGTGGCGATACCCGCTCCCTCCACACCAAATGCGGGAATGGGACCCAAACCAAAAATGAAGATCGGATCGAGCATCATGTTCACGATGTTGGCCAGCATCAACGACCGCATGGCAATGGAGGCATCACCCGCGCCGCGAAAAATGCCGTTGATGAGAAACAACATCATGATCGACATGTTCCCTGTGATCATCCAACGCGTATAACCAGAATTGTTCTTGATCAGCGTTTCACTGCCGCCCATGAGGCGCAACAAATCCTCCGAGAAAAAAATACCCACGACGCTCACGGCCAGCGACACAACAATGCCCACCACGATAACCTGTGATGCCGCCACCTTGGCTGAATCAAAATCCTTTTCGCCAACGCGCCGCGATACCATGGCGGTGGCACCCATGCCCAAACCCATGGCCAGTGAATAAATAAGCGTGAGCATCGATTCGGTCAAGCCGATGGTGGCGATGGCGCCGTTATCGTGCAACTGACCGACAAAGAAAGCATCAACCACCGCGAACAACGACTCCATGGCCATTTCCAGCACCATCGGAATGGATAAAAGAAAAATGGCCTTGTCGATGCTTAAGACAGTATAATCCTGTTGATCACCCCTTATCGCTTGTTTGAAAAGTCGAAAAAGGGAATTGACTTTTATAGAAAATGACATGAAATGACTTTAAAAGATTGAAAGAAAATTAAAAAAGGAAAAGAGCCCTCGGAAATGTGGCTTTAAAGAAGGGGACGGATCATGTCCGTCATTGAAAAAGCGAGGGTGTTCATAGGCGTGTTGGATAGCGCTTGCATGGGCTTACGTTAAAGATCGCAGAAAGGTTTGATTTTCACCCGAACATTTTCCAGATAAGTTCGGGACCTCACGCAATTTCTTTCCTTTGGCACAAAGCATTAGCAACGCGTGCATCCGGTCCAAACGCCTGAAAAAAGAAAAGGCCGCCCGAAGGCAGCCTTTCGTTTACGGGTTGTATTTGTTATTAATCTTTCTGAACGCTGCTTGCCCCCGAGACACTAGTGTTCACCGCAGGATTTCCACGATACAAAATAGAACTGGCACCCCCGGCCACAGCATTGAGCTCATCCGAAACCGTAACCTTCCCGCTACTGGCTCCCGACACATTAATATCCGCCTTGCCTACGGGATAGTCGAAGGCGCTCAACACCGATGCACCCGATACTTCTGCTTTCAATTCGTCGCCCAATCCAAAGAGGTTCAGGCTGGAGGCGCCGGACAGCACGAGGTTTACTTTGCGATACCCTGCATCCAGTTGCGATACCGATGCCCCCGAAAGGTAAATGTTCAGATCCTCGTCGCTCTCGAAGCCGATGATCCGGGATTCGGTGGCGCCGGAGAAGTTCACTTCTTTTAGCTTGGGCATGGTGATGGTGATGTAGGTGTCGTGGCGGCGGTTGGCATTGTCGTCGAATTTAATGATGAGCGTGCTGCCGCTTTTGAACACGTCGAGGTCGTTCAGGTTGCGGCGGTCGCCACGGATTTCGATGCCAAAGGTGTTGGCTTGTTCGACGCGGATATTGAAAGCGCTGCCCATTTCCAGGCGGTCGAAGTCTACGAGCGAGTAGGTTTCCGTGGATTCCTGCAGAGGGCCGGGATCTTCCGTGTGGTTACAGCCCGACAGGGCGACCACGAGGAGACATAGCGAGACCGAGAGTGCTTTGATGTACTTCTGCATAAGGGGTTCATTTGGTTTCCTGGTTAGGACAACCAGGATTGGAATTACCCCTATGCTGAGTGGAAAAAATGCAGAACTGAATTTTCAGGCAATAGAAATCGTCTTCACATTCACAAATTCCTTGATCCCCGCCTCCGAAAGCTCCCTGCCATAGCCAGATTTCTTAATCCCCCCAAACGGCAGCCGCTGATCGGATTTCATCAACGCATTCACAAACACCGACCCGGACTCCACCTCCCGCGCCAGCCGCTCGCCGCGCTCAATATCCTTTGTCCAGATGGAAGCGCCCAGCCCATACCGGCTGGCATTCGCCAATTTCACCGCCTCCTCTGCCGTGCGCGCCGTGATCACCGCGGCCAGTGGCCCAAAGGTTTCCTCATCAAACGCCGGGATACCGGGTTTTACATTGTCCAATAGAATAGGTTGGACGTTCGCTTGCTGGCGTTGCCCGCCCGTCACCACCCTGGCGCCCAGCTTCACCGATGCCTGTAACTGTTTCTCCAGTGTTTCCGCCAGGTCAACCCGCGCCACCGGCCCCATCGTGATGCCGGCCTCGAGGGGATTGCCTTGCCGCAGGGCTTTAATATTTTCCGCAAAGCGGCTCATAAATTCTTCCTTTACTTCTTCCACGACGATGAACCGCTTGGCACTGATACAGGATTGCCCTGCGTTTTGCATACGCGATTGCGTGGCAATCTTTGCCGTCATCTCCAGGTCGGCATCCGCCAATACAATGAAGGGATCGCTCCCCCCCAGTTCGAGTACCGTTCGCTTAATGTGTTTTCCGGCGATCGCCGCCACCTGCGTTCCGGCAAACTCGCTTCCAGTCAATGCAACGCCCTGAACGACGTCGGATTCAATCACGCTTTCAATGGCTTTGTTATCGATCAACAGGGATTGAAACGCGCCGTCGGGGAAACCGGCTTCACGAAACACTTTCTCCAGCAGCAACGAACATTGCGAAACGCTCGACGCGTGTTTCAGCAAGCCTACGTTTCCCGCCATCAGCGCGGGCGCGGCAAACCGGATGACCTGCCAGAACGGAAAATTCCAAGGCATGATGGCCAATATGGCGCCCGTTGGATGGTGCGACACCAGGCTTCTGCGGGCGTCGGTGGCGATGATCTGGTCGGCCAGGAATTTCTCGGCATTGTTTGCAAAGAACTCGCAGGCGCCTGCGCTTTTTTCGATTTCGGCGCGGGCCTCACCGATCACTTTGCCCATCTCCAGTGTGATGGTGCGGGCATACTCTTCTTTGTTTGTTTTCAGCAGACCGGCGGCCTTCTGCATGAGCGTTGCGCGCTCGGCAAAGGTGGTGCGCTTCCAGGTTTGGTAGGCCTTTCCGGCTGTGTCTAATTTTTTTTGAACGGTGGAGGCATCCATGGGCTGAAATTCTCCAACGACAGATTGATCAAAGGGGTTGATGGATCGTAGCATGGTGAAATAACGTTTGGGCGTTCAAAAAGATTAACAGCAAAAAGAAAAGCCAGGTTCATCACCTGGCTTTTGCTCTATCGATTAACAGCGGAAAATCATCCGATGGCTATGCGCTTGAATTCGGCTACCGTCAATCCCTTCGTCACGCTGTCGAGGTATTGGGCTACCGTTTTAGAATTGTCTTTCACAAAGATCTGGTGCAGCAGGGTGTTGTCCTTGAAGAACTTCTGCAGCTTGCCTTGTGCGATCTTGTCCACCATGTTGGCGGGCTTGCCTTCGGCGAGGATCTGTGCCTTGGCGATCTCCAGTTCTTTTTCGATGATGCTGGTATCGACCGATTTCTCGTCGATGCCCACGGGGTTCATGGCCGCGATTTGCATACCCACGTCCTTGCCGGCTTCGGTCACGTCCTTGCCGTTCACGCCTTTCAGCGAAACGAGCACGCCCAGTTTGGAACCGGCGTGGATATAGGGAACGATGGCTTCGCCTTTCATGTGAACATATTCGCTCACTTCGATCTTCTCGCCGATCTTGCCCACCAGCTCCACGATCTTGTCGTTGATGGTGAGGTCGCCGGCTTTCAGGGTCAACAAAGCTTCCTTGTCGGCGGGCTTGTTGGCGAAAGCGGTTTCGGCGATCAGTTTGCCGAGGGATTGGAACTCTTCGTTTTTACCAACGAAGTCGGTTTCGCAATTCAGGGCGATGAGCACGGCTTCTTTGTTGTCGTTGCTTACCTTAATGAACACCGAACCTTCTTTGGCGTCTCTATCAGAACGGGAAGCAGAAACTTTCTGTCCTTTCTTTCTCAGGATTTCAATAGCTTTTTCAAAATCGCCGTCGGCTTCGGTGAGGGCTTTTTTACAATCCATCATGCCGGCGCCGGTCATTTGGCGAAGCTTGTTTACATCTTGTGCTGAAATTGCTGACATAATTATTTTTTTGATTTACGAGTGGTTGAATATGGGATCGGCTTTAAACAAATCGTCCTACCAGCTTCTGTGTTGCAAAGCGGCAGGACGACCAAAAGCTTAATATCGTAATGGAATTATTTTGCTTCTTCTACTGCTTCGTCAACGCGTCTTTTTTCATCCTCGTCTTTCTTGTGCGCAGCATCTTCCTTGTCTTTCTTGCGCTCCTGCAGCGATTCTTCGATCACCTTGCCAACGTGTTTGGTGAGGATCGAGATCGATTTGAAAGCGTCGTCGTTGGCCGGGATCGGGAAATCCACGCCGGAAGGATCGGAGTTGGTATCCACCAGTGCAAACACGGGGATGTTCAACTTTTGAGCTTCGGTCACAGCGATGTGTTCGCGTTTTACGTCGATCACAAAAAGCGCTGCCGGCAATCTGTTCAGGTCGGCGATGCCGCCCAACAATTTTTCAAGCTTTGCTTTCTCGCGGGTGATCATGAGGCGTTCGCGTTTTGCCAGGTTGGTAAACGCTTCGTCCTTCATGAGCTTCTCGATGGAAGAAAGTTTCTTCAGCGACTTGCGGATCGTAGCGAAGTTGGTGAGCATACCACCCAACCAGCGTTCGGTCACGAACGGCATGTTGAGGCGTTTTGCTTCTTCGGTCACGATGTCTTTCGCCTGTTTCTTCGTTGCCACGAACATGATCTTGCGACCGGAGCGAACGATGTTTCTCAGGGCGAACGTTGCCTCATCGAGGCGCGCCAGGGTTTTGTTCAGGTCGATGATGTGGATGCCGTTGTTTTCCATGAAGATGTACTCCGACATCTTCGGGTTCCACTTGCGGGTAAGGTGACCAAAGTGTACACCTGCGTCCAACAATTCCTGATATGTTAATTTTTCAGCCATTCTCTTTAATCGATTAACGCTTGCTAAACTGGAATCTTCTTCTTGCTTTTCTTCTACCCGGCTTCTTGCGCTCTACCATACGGGAGTCGCGGGTCATGA
>Ga0209050_1003422_pt1 | contig 11735 bp, 6 predicted proteins | sample Araplavi_mTSA_r2_FD_184276 | JGI IMG/M metagenome (GOLD analysis project Ga0209050, IMG submission 184276) | Arabidopsis root microbial communities from North Carolina, USA - plate scrape MF_Cvi_mTSA_r2 (SPAdes) (version 2) | ecosystem: Host-associated > Plants > Roots > Endosphere | place: USA...
AAAAGAGATCCTTCATTTGCTCTCGGAAAAAGGCGAAGTGTTTGTGGAAGAGCTGAGCAAGTTGTTCAGCGTTAGCGAAGTGACCATCCGCAATGACCTGGACCAGCTCGAGCAGAAAAACACGCTGATCCGCGCCCGCGGTGGCGCCCTGAAGTTCGAGACCGGCGTGGCCAACGACCAGCGCCTGGCCGACAAGAGCCGCATCAACTTCCAGGAAAAAGCCCGCATCGGTAAAGTAGCGGCCCAACTCATCACCGAGTCGGACACGATCATCATCGACTCGGGATCCACCACGTCGGAATTGGTCCGTAATCTACCTGATTTACAGGATCTTACGGTAATAACCAACGCCCTCAACATCGCCAACCAGCTCATCACCAAGCCTAACATCAACATGATCATGCCGGGCGGTTATCTGCGGAAGAACTCGCTTTCGCTGGTGGGGCCGCTGGCCGAAAAAAGCCTGCGCAACTTTAATGTTGATAAAGCTTTTCTGGGCGTCGATGGTTTCGACACGCGCCAAGGCGTGTTCACACCCAACGTGGAAGAAGCCCGTCTCAATGAGATCATGATCGAGATCTCTAAAGAGGTCATCCTGCTGGTCGACTCCAGCAAATTCAAAAAGCGGAGTCTCGCTTTCATCTGTTCCATCGAACAGATCGACAAAGTGATCACCGACACCAACATCACCCCCGACGACAAAAAACGTCTTCAAGATGCCGGTGTGGAAGTCATTACAGTATAAGACAACAAAAAAGGTGAATAAATCACCCTATTGCCTTTAAACATAAGCTTAAATAAATAATGGACTTTCGTATCATTGTTTTATATTTAACCTTATGGCAAAGAAAACCTGGTTGCTCTATGCGATCATCACCACCGTTTTTTGGGGCGCATGGGGCGCTCTGATTGAAATTCCAGAGAAGGCTGGCTTTCCCGCCACGCTCGGTTATTCCGTATGGGCCCTTACAATGATCCCGTGTTCGTTGGTGGCGCTCTACCTTATCCAATGGAAACTCGAGTACGATCTGCGTTCCATCTTCCTGGGGTCGACGATCGGCCTGCTGGGTGCGGGTGGTCAGTTGATCTTGTTTCAGGCCTTGCGTGAAGGTCCGGCCTATATTGTATTCCCCCTCATTTCGCTCTTTCCGATTCTGACCATTTTCTTGTCGCTCATCTTTTTAAAAGAAACCGCGACGCGCAAACACTGGATCGGGATTGTCATTTCGCTGGCCGCGATCTTGCTCCTCTCCTATCAGCCGGCCTCCGGCAACGGGTCGTCGGGCTATGGCTGGTTGTTGTTGTCGATCAGCGTCTTTATCCTTTGGGGATTACAGGCCTATGTGATGAAGTTTTCAAACAACGTGATGAAGGCCGAAAGCATCTTCTTTTATATGATGGCGACGGCCGTCCTTTTAATTCCCGTAGCGGTGATGATGACCGATTTTTCGAAGCCGGTGAACTGGGGGTTCAAAGGTCCTTATCTCGCCAGCCTGATCCATGTGCTCAACGCCATCGGGGCGCTCACACTTGTATATGCCCTTCGCTATGGCAAAGCGATCATCGTTACCCCGATGACGGGGCTTTCGCCATTGATCACGGTAGTGCTTTCACTGATCCTGTATGGCGTAGTCCCCGGCCCGGTCCTCTCCGTGGGCATGGTTTTCGCAATGATCGGTATCTATCTCCTATCCGACTAAATCTTTGTTTGCGTCAAAGAAACATGTTATCGAACAATCACCAATCGTAATGCTATGTTATACAGTAGAAGAAACTTTCTAAAACAGACCGCAGCCGCGGGATCCCTGCTCACCCTGCCCGGTGTGGGCGTGTTCCAAGCCTTTGCCGAAGAAAAACGCACCACCGTCAGGATTGGGATGATCGCTGTCGGGTTGCGCGGCCAGGATCACCTGCAAGAATTGCTCAAGCGCAGCGACGTCGAGATCGTGGCCATGGCCGACCCCGATCCGAAGATGATGGCCATGGCCCAGGCCCTCATCAAAAAATACAATAAGAAAGCCGCCGTCGAATACGGCAAGGGACCTTACGACTATCGCAACCTGCTGAAGCGCACCGACGTGGACGCCGTCTATGTCTGCTCGCCCTGGGAATGGCACTTGCAACACGGCGTCGATGCCATGGAAGCGGGGAAGATCACGGCCATGGAAGTGTGTGGCGCCATCAAGCTGCAGGACTGCTGGGACTTTGTGAATGCCTATGAAAAAACGAAGACCCCTTTTATGATGCTGGAAAATGTTTGTTATCGCCGCGATATTATGGCGGTGCTGAACATGGTGCGCCAGGGAAGGTTTGGCGAAGTGCTCCACCTGCAAGGCGGCTACGAACACGATCTTCGCGGTGTGCTTTTCACCAACGGCCAGACCGACGAACCGGGTGTGGACTTTGGGGAGAAAGGCTTTAGCGAAGCGCGGTGGCGCACGCAGCATTATGTGAACCGGAACGGCGAGCTCTATCCCACCCACGGTCTGGGGCCGGTGGCCAACATGATCGACATCAATCGCGGCAACCGCCTGGCGCGGCTTTCCTCCATCGCAAGCAAAGCGCGTGGGCTTCATGACTATATCGTGAAAAATCCCAAAGGCGGGCCCAATCATCCCAATGCTAAGGTGGTGTTCAAGCTAGGTGATATTGTGAATACCCAGATCCAGTGCGAGAACGGGGAGACAATCTTGTTAACACACGACACATCGTTGCCGCGGCCTTACAACCTCGGCTTCCGTGTGCAGGGTACCAATGGCTTGTGGCAGGATTTTCATGCGGGCGAGCCGGAGGCGGGATTTATTCATTTCGAGGACAAGAGCCCGCATCATAAATGGGAAGATCCTAAACCGTATTTGGAGGAGTATGATCACCCGCTGTGGAAGAAGTATTCGGCGTTGTCGACCGAATCGGGGCATGGGGGGATGGATTTTTTTGTGGACAATGCTTTTATCGAGTGTATTAAGCGCGACGTGGAGTTCCCGTTGGATGTGTATGATCTGGCTACCTGGTATGCGATCACGCCTTTGAGCGAGAAGTCGATTCAGGAGAAGGGACAGTTGCAGGAGATACCGGATTTTACGAAGGGGAAGTGGAAGACGCGGAAACCTCTCTTTGGGGTTGGCGGGGAATATTAAATACAGGTCAGAACCGCAGAGACGCAACGGCGCAAAGTCAACGCAGTGCAATGCACTTAGATTTTTTTTGCATTTACTTTGCGCTTTGCGTCTTTGCGGTTAAAACCTATATTACGCTAAGGAACAAACTTACCCTTTTATGCCTACCGGAAGAAGAGAATTTCTAACCACCGTATCCCAAGCCATTGGCGCGTCAGTATTGCTGGGCGCGTCCGCCGGCGAAGCGTTTGCGCAGCAGTCTGCCCCTACCGTTGGTGAGGTGATCGACCTCATCCTGAAAACCATCCCGGGTGCACCGTTCCCCAAAACGGTAGACACGCTGAAGTCGGGCAACGCCTCCCAGAAAGTGACCGGCATCATCACCACCATGTTTGCCACGGTAGAGGTCATCCGCAAAGCCATCGCCACCAACGCGAACTTTATCATCGCCCACGAACCCACCTTCTACAACCACCTCGACGAAACGGCGTGGCTGGAGCAAGATGACGTGTACAAATACAAACGCGACCTCCTTGACAAGCACAGCATCGCCGTCTGGCGGTTCCACGACTACATCCACAGCCATGTTCCCGATGGGGTTAGGATGGGCGTGATGACGGCGCTGGGGTATGAGAAATATTATGATGAGAAAAATCCGCGTGTCTTCACGGTGCCTTTCCTGAAATTGAAAGATATCGTGGCCAACGCCAAGAAGAAACTCGGCATCCCAACGGTACGCGTCATAGGCGACATGGATCAGAGTTGTCAGCGCATCCTCTTGCTCCCCGGAGCCTCCGGCGGGCGAAGTCACATTCAGGGCATTGAAGCCGAAAAACCTGACGTGCTTATCATTGGGGAACTCAGCGAGTGGGAAACGGCGGAGTATGTTCGCGATGCTCGACTAAAAGGCGAAAAGCTCTCCCTTGTCGTCCTTGGCCACGCAGTGAGTGAAGAGCCTGGATTAGAGTGGATGGTTCCTTTTTTGCAGCCTAAGGTTCCCGGTATAAACGTTACGCATATTCCTTCGGGGAATCCCTTTTTGTTTGTTTAAACCTGAATTTACGTTAAAGGCCCTTGCAACGGAGTCGATGTTTTTTAGTCTGTATAATGCCCATCGTGCCCACTTGCTCGTGTCAAAGTTTGTCCGCCTTTAAAAACCAAATGAAGTCCGTGTTCCTCTTCCCACTCACAGCCGCATGAGACACATCAATAAAATTCGCCATCCTCGTCCCAATCGATAATGATCGATTTTGGAGTCACATCGTTCCATATCGCCGATGAAGTCTTAATGTCCAATGGTTTTGTGTAACCGTGTTTTAAAGTTTCATGAAAGTACTGGTAAACACGTTCTGAATCCTGTATTCTGTTGGCCGCAGTAAGCCTGCACCAAGTATGGCTCATAGTTAGCGTCCACAAAACCTATCTCTATTTTTTATGTTGTCAAAGTAGGGAATTTTGAATGGTTCGCTTTCATAAAAATCCGCATCGAATTCGCTAGGCGTTAATCGTCCTACAATTTTTGATTCAATTTCCATATCGTGGTTAAAGTTTTTGTTCCCAGCGGTTGGCGGCCCTTCAGATATATTTTCTTCCGATTACTGAATAATTTAATTTCCCAATCAGAACTCGACAGCAATTACCCCATTCCCGCACAACTCCTGGCTCCTGACTTCTCAAAAAAAAAGCCCTGCCCCCGAAGGTGACAGAGCTTTTCTTAAGTCAATCGCTCAAATTATTCCCCCGTGTAACCCGGGTTCTGACTGCCGAGAATCTTCGCGTCGTACGTTGGGATTGGGTAGAGGTAATCGTCGTCCGTGATGTTGGGGAGATAGTCGGGGTGGTTTACCGTGTTTATCTTGACCAACAGTCGCTTGCGGATGATATCGAACCAGCGATCGTATTCGAAGCTCAGTTCGTGATTGCGTTCGTCGATAACGGCATCGTCAAACGCCTCCTTGGACAATCCTGCCGGTAGGTCGGCCGTTGCGTCCGGTGTATTGAGCGGCAAGTTGAAGGCTCTGCGGCGAACTTGATTGATCGCTTCATACGCTTCGGGTGTCGGGCCACCGGCGGCCATGTTGGCAGCCTCTGCATACATCAACAGCACATCGGCATAACGGATAATGGGCAAGTTTGCCGTGGTCTGGCCGCTCTCATATTCATCTTGTGTGATGTAGGGCACCGTGAATTTCTTTACGAAGGGGCGCTGTTCATCAAAGTCGGTATATGGGATGCCGTCGAATTCCAGGATCAGGTAGGCGTCCTGGCGGGGTTCGGGGGTCTTCAGCCACTCGTCGGTCCAGGTGGGATCGAGGCTGGCGTCGCCCCATCCGTCCATCACGGCCGGTGTCCAGATGTGTGCATCGGTGGCGGGATCGTCGGAGGTGGAATTGAAACCCCACATCACTTCGGGGCCGTATTTGTTTTCGGGTTTGAAAACGTCTTCTACATTTTCGATGAGCGAGTAAGTGCCATCGTCCATCAGGTCGGCGGCCAGGTCTCTTGCCTTGGCGTAGTTCTCCGTTTTATTCAGGGGAGCGGTGGCCATGGTCAGGTAAACTTTCGTGAGCAATCCTTTAGCCGCGCCGGCCGTGGGTTTGCCCGGCTGTCCATCCCAGCCCGTGGGCAGGTTGGCGATAGCATATTGAAAGTCGCTTACGATAAGGTCATAGACCGTCGCGATGGACGTGCGTTCCTTGATGGGATTGGTGACGGGGTCAGGCGTATCTTCCGTGATGAGCGGCAGGTCGCCGAACAAGCGCACGAGGGCAAAGTAGTTGTAGCCGCGCAGGAATTTAGCTTGCGCTTCCAACCCGTCGATCTCGCCTTGGTCAATCCCCTTAAAGTTGCCCTTCTTGATGGCGCGCAGTACGCCGTTCACGTTGTTGAGCGCACTGAAGTGCTGATCCCACAGCGAGCTTCCAAAGTCGTTGGGGATCACCATGTCGCCGTCGAGCAACTGGTCGTCGTAAATAAAATTGCCATAGCCGTAGGAATAGCCCGGTCCCCAGGCGTTCCACAAGAGATTCATAGAGGCCGTGAGCGCGGCCTCACCTTGTTGGATGGTGGCATAATAATTATCGGGCGAGGTAAAGCCTTTCGGGTCTTCGTCCAGGCTCTGACAGGCCAACACTCCCGTGAGCAACAGCGGCGCGATATATTTTTTCAGTGATTTCATGTTGTTCATGTTCGTACGGTTAGAAAGTTAGATCGATACCCATGGTATATACTTTCGAAGTCGGATAGCTGGCGAAGTCAACACCAATGTTGGCATCGTTCGTGTTGAAGGAACTCACTTCCGGATCGTAGCCCGTGTACTTGGTGATGGTGAACAGGTTCTGACCCGATACATAGAGTCTTAAGCGGTTCATTCCCACTTTTCGCGTCAACGCTTGCGGGAAGTTGTAGGCGAGGGTGATATTCTTCAGGCGGATGTAAGAAGCATCTTCCACCCAACGGCTCACACGATTGTCGCCCACGGTCACCTTGCTGGTCAATCCGGCGGCTTTGCGCTCGCTTTGTTTGGTGAAGGCGGGAACACTGGTATCCTGGTTGTCGGGTGTCCAACGGTTCAGCAGCGCAGTGCTTGTGCCTTCTCCCGGTCTTTCCAAACGTACACGGCCAAGGTTGAAGAGGTCGTTGCCCTGCACACCCTGGATGAGGAAAGAGAGATCGAAATTCTTAAAGGAGAAACGGTTGTTCCATCCGAAGATAAATTTCGGGAACGCATTGCCGATCACGGTCAGATCGCTGTTGTTGATCTTTCCATCGCCGTTTACATCCTTGTACCGGATGTCGCCGGGCAACTGCCCAAAGGCCGCGGCTTTATCGCGGTCCGATTCGCTCCAGGTTCCCTCGGTGATCCAGCCGGTCATTTGGCCAAAGGGTTGTCCTTCCTGCAAATACAGCAACGCGGTATTGGCGTTGGTGCTGATGCCATAGCCCGCGCCGGGTGTAGTGCGGAACGGCAACTTGTTGGCATCCGTCAATTTCAACACTTTGCTCCGGTTGCCCGAAATATTGAAACTGGTATTCCACCGCAGCGCCCCCACCAGCGGATCGCCGCCGATCGAAAGCTCGATACCTTTATTGCGTGTAGAGCCGACGTTGTCAATGATATTGGGGAAGCCTGTGTAGGTGGGCAACTGGCGGCTCAGCAACAAGTCGTCCGTGGTTTTCACATAATAGTCGGCCGTCAAATTCAACCGGCCGTTAAACAAGCCGAGGTCGAGTCCGATGTCGGTTTGTGTTGTGCTCTCCCACTTCAGGTTCGGGTTGGCCGCACGCACAATGTCCATCCCGATGTTGGTCACGCTGCCGCCGTTGTAGGGATACCGTGTGTCGGCGGTAGCCTGGAGCTGCGAAAGCGAGGCATAGGGTGAAATGGCCTGGTTGCCGGTAACCCCCCAGCTGGCGCGCAGCTTCAGGTCTGTCACGGCATCCACGTCTTGCAAAAATCCTTCTTCCGAAATTCTCCAGGCCACGGATGCCGAAGGGAAGTAGCCCCATTTATTGTTTGCTCCGAATACCGACGAACCGTCTGCGCGATAGCTGGCGGTCAGCAAATATTTGTCCGCAAAGGAATAATTGACACGGCCCAGGAATGAATTGATGACGCGCTTGGTATTGAAGGACGCGGGCACCACGGAACTCGCTCCTCCCAGGTCATAGATCCCGGCTTGGTCCACCAGGAAATCGTTGGCCAGGATAGAGATGCCTTTGTTTTGTTCTACCTGCTGTTCGGCCACACCCGTGATCACAAAGTGATGACGTCCCACAGTCCTGTCGTAGGTCAGGATGTTGGAGTTTTGATAGCGGGTATACATGTTGTCATCCACGTTGCCTTGTCCGTTTTTCTGAAAACCGGCAAACGTGTTATTATTGAGGTAACGGAAGTTGTTCTGGTTGCGGGTGATGGCGCCGCCGGTTACGCGCAACGTGAGGCCCTTTGCGATCTTGAAATCGAGGAAGGCGTTGATGTTGTTGCGGATGGAGTTGTTTTCGGTATAAGCCTCCTTGGCGCTGGCCACGGGGTTCCACATGTTGGGCTCGCCATAACCGGAAGGGTGCTTGCTGTAGTTGCCGTTTTCATCGTACACCGGAATGGTGGCGTTCCACCGCGGAGCCACGCTCACCACCTGTCCGAGGGGGTCGATGATGGCTGACCCTTCACCAAAGGGCGGGGTGTTTCCGGTTTCCTTTATACCGGCCCAGCTCAAGCCAAAGCTTGCCCATTTCGTAATGTCCACGTTCACATTGGCACGAAGGCTGAAGCGCTTGAAGGCGGAGTTGATGAGTATCCCTTGCTGATTCAAATAGCCACCTGAAACCAAGTATTGCACGTTCTCGCCGCCGCCGCTCACCGAAAGCTGGTGATTTTGCATGGCGGCCGACCGGTATACTTCATTCTGCCAGTCGGTACCAAAACCGGCCTTGTCATAGCCGGCGATTTGTTCGGCCGTGAAAACCGGCGTCGGTGTGATCACCACGTTGCCGGGTTGATCCTGCGAAGCCTTAAAATCGTTGATGGACCGGGCAAAGTCGCCGCCGCTCATCACGTCGAGCTTCTTTCTCAGTTGCTGTACGCCGAGGTTGTAGCTATAGTTCACTACCGGATGTCCTTTTTTCCCTTTTTTCGTGGTCACCAGGATAACGCCATTGGCGCCTTGTGAACCGTAGATGGCCGTCGCGGAAGCGTCCTTCAACACTTCCATCGATTCCACGTCGTTCGGATTGAGCGAATTGAGATCGCCGCCTTGCAGACCGTCGATCACGATAAGGGGTTGGTTGCTACCCAGGATAGAGCTTGATCCGCGGATCCGGATCGTCGTGTTGCCACCGGGTGCGCCGCTTTGGTTCAACACCATGACGCCGGCCGCGCGGCCTTGTAACGCCTGGTCTACACGCTGTGTGGGCAACTGTGCCAGCTCGTCACCTTTCACACTGGCGATGGCGCCGGTGAGGTCGCTTTTCTTTTGCACACCATAGCCCACCACAACGATATCGCCCAGGGTAGCCACATCCGCTATCAACGCAACGTTGAAGACCGTTTGTGATCCGATGACAATTTCCTGTGATACATAGCCGATATACGATACCACGATTGTGGTGGCATCATCTGGAACCGATAGCTTGAAGCTTCCTTCTGCATCGGTCGTCGCACCGATGGCGGTTCCTTTTACCACGACGCTCGCGCCGGGAAGCGCTTCGCCGTCGCCGGTCACTTTACCGCTGATTGCTTTCTCCGGCGCCACCGTTGCCGCGGTGGCTTTGGGCGGCTCATTGGCCCGGGCCGCGATGCAAAGCATGCAAAGCCACACGAGGAGAAAGGCTTTGCCTGTGTTGTGTAGTCGTTCCATCATAGTCTATTGTTTGGTTTTTGTTGTTTGGTAGTTAAGATTTGTGTTCGGGTTGTGTAAGGCAGGGCAAAGGTTTTTCCTTGTCCTCATCCAGGCTTTGTTCCAGCCTGCTCCAGACTTCATGTTCGTCGCTTTCAATCTCCTCCTCTACCCGGTCGCGAAGCAGCAACAAGATGGTCCGTGCTTCTTCCAGCAGTTCAAAATGTTCGGGATGCTGGTGTTGCCACGACTCCCACTTCGACCGACTATCCTCATCCGGGCTGAGTACCCACCGCTGAAACGATTCGTCCAGCAAAAGGTCTTTTACTGCGTATTTGAATAACTCCATCGTGCGTAGGGTTGGCGTGTTACTGGGAAGAGTCGGCGCGGGCGCGGTTCTCATCGTTCCCCGGGGATATTTTTTGGGGTAAAAAAGAAGGGGACTCCCCTACAGAGCCCCCTCAACCTAAAACACTAATCGTTATATTCTATTTCCGCACCAGCGCGGGAACAATATCTTCTACGGCGCGCTCATCGCCCTTCGCCGGTCCATGCCATACCCCGCCGCCAAAGGTGATGACGTAGACCTGGGTTGAATCCATCGGGTCGATGTCGACACGTTTGCCCCATTTAAAATTGTAGCCTTTTATCCGGGTCCACGTTGTCCCTTCGTCCTCGGAGCGGTAGGCTGAGCCATTGAACCCAGAGGCGTAGTAGGTATCCACTCGTTTGTCATAGGTAATATCATGGATGTGCTGGTCACCGGGCAACACGGCCTGCCAGGTCTTCCCATCATCGCCGGAAGCAAAAATGCCGCCGCCGATATCGGAAGAGAAAACGCCTTTCATATTTCTGCCCCATGCCGCGAGCAGCAGGCGATTGCTTTTTGCCGTGGTCATTAAACACATCGGTCCGTTGGTGGCCGCGGGCAAAGAAACTTTTGTCCAGCTTTCCGCGCCGTTGTCTGAACGATAGAGCGCGCCATCCAGGGCGGTGCCCATGCTTTCGTCTTCGCCCCGGCGGCATACCACCAGGAACAATGCGCCATCTGAATCCCGTCGCGTGATGCGCCAGGCGAACGGCTCGGCACCTTCGATGCCCTTGTTCTTCTGTTGCCAGGTCTTGCCGCCGTCAGTGGATTTATAGACGCCCTTTCCAAAGGCACAGGCATAGAGCGTGCGTTTTTCTTTCGGGGTTGTGGGATCGAACAGGATGTGTGTCATCGCGCCTTCGCCGATGTCTTTGCTGATGATCTGCCAGGTCTTGCCGGCGTCTTCCGTCATCAATACACCACCTTTATAATTTGTCACACCGGTGCGTCGCCACATCTTGGGTCTGGGCAGGTCGTGTGTGCCGCTCATGACACTCCAGGCTCTTCCCTTCACCTCCGGGTCGAACGTCAACCAATACACACTGTTTTGCCAGGCACGGGGCACGCCGTTGTTCCGGCTGGCACTTTGCCAGCTTGCTCCACCATTGCGACTTTCCATCAAGCCTACGTCGGTGTTGGCGATGAAGGCATGCGTTCGGTCGGACGGGTCGAACATGATCCCATAGCCTGTAGTCACTTCCAATCCGCGCGATGTCCAGCCGCCATCCTTCTTGTTGGTGTATACTTGCTCCCAGGTCTTTCCGCCATCCGTCGTCTTCACGGTGCGGCCAAAATCCGTAGCATAGCATACTCCCGGGTCTGTGGGCGAAACGCCGATGGAAAATGGATTCTCACCCCAAGTGGGTCCAAATCTTTCGTTGATCCATTCTTCCGAAAAATTGGCCGAGGGATAGTTGTGTTCCTTTGTCAGTTTATCTTTCCATGCCAGCGTCCATGTGACGCCAAAGTCCGTGCTGCGGGCCACGCCCAGGCAGGTGGTATCGGCATGTACTATTAGATCCCGGTAAGAAACATACACCACTTCCGGGTGCAGCGCGCTGGTGGCAATGGTCCGGTATTCGGGCAGCGCCGCACCTTTCATGCTGTAAGACAAGATCCCGGCTTCGCGATTTGTCCAGGTGGCACCACCATCCGGCGAATAAAAAATTCCTGAAGCTTTTCCTTCCGGATCAAAATAGGATTTGCCGGCCATGGCATACAGTACAAATACATTTTTTGTTTCATCATATCCGCCGGTAAACGTCGTCAGTTGTGACACCCCTTTCGGAACGGGACTGGTTTTCCAGTTGCCGTTTTCGCGTACCGTCACGCCTTGTGCTCCTGCGATGTAAATCGTGCGACTGCCCGCCGGAGATTTGGGAACGACAAATACGTTCTTTACCTGGTCGT
>Ga0209050_1003424_pt1 | contig 11729 bp, 7 predicted proteins | sample Araplavi_mTSA_r2_FD_184276 | JGI IMG/M metagenome (GOLD analysis project Ga0209050, IMG submission 184276) | Arabidopsis root microbial communities from North Carolina, USA - plate scrape MF_Cvi_mTSA_r2 (SPAdes) (version 2) | ecosystem: Host-associated > Plants > Roots > Endosphere | place: USA...
CTGCTGACGGTGCCGCAAAACTTCTATGCCGGGCTGGCGAAGTACCCGCTGCTGGCGATTCCGATGTTCGTGCTGGTGGGTTCCATCTTCGACCGCTCGGGCGTGGCCAAGCGGCTGGTGGACTTTGCGATTGCCATCGTCGGACGCGGTCCGGGCATGCTGCCGCTGGTGTCGATTGCGGTGGCCATGTTTCTGGGCGGCATCTCGGGCTCGGGACCGGCCTGCGCCGCGGCCGTGGGCGCGGTGATGATCACCGCGATGTCGCGCGCCGGCTATCCGGGATCGTTCTCGGCGTCCGTGGTGGCCGCCGGCGCCGCCACCGATATCCTGATCCCGCCGTCCGTGGCCTTCATCATCTATTCCGTGCTGGTGCCGGGCGCATCGGTGCCCGCGCTGTTTGCGGCCGGCATGATCCCGGGCATCCTGGCTGGCTTTGCGCTGATTATTCCTGCCGTGTGGCTGAGCCGCAAGTACAAGATGGGCGCGCTGGAAGCGCACCTGCCCCGCCCGCCGTTCTGGAAGAGCCTGCGCGAAGCGTCCTGGGGGCTGGCGGCCCCCGTGCTGATCCTGGGCGGCATGCGGATGGGCTGGTTCACGCCGACCGAGGCCGCCGTCGTCGCGGTGTTCTATGGCCTGTTCGTGGGCGGCTTCATCCACCGCACCATCAAGTTCCGCGACCTCTACAAAATCCTGCGCGAAGCCGCCGAGCTGTCCGCCGTGATCATGCTGGTGGTGACGCTGGCCGGGATCTTTGCGTGGGCCCTGTCGACGCTGAGCGTGATCGACCCGATCACGCATGCCATCGTCAATTCCGGCCTGGGCGAATGGGGCGTGCTGGCGCTGCTGATCCTGCTGCTGATGACCGTGGGCATGTTCCTGGACGGCATCTCCATCTTTCTGATTTTTGTGCCGCTGCTCATGCCGATCGCCAATGCCTACGGCTGGGATCCGGTGTGGTTTGGCGTGATCCTGACCTTGAAGGTGGCGCTGGGCCAGTTCACCCCGCCGCTGGCCGTGAACCTGATGGTGTCGTGCCGCATCGCGCGCGTGCCGATGGAATCGACCGTGCGCTGGGTGGTGTGGCTGCTGGGCGCGATGTTCATGGTGCTGGTCGCGGTGCTGGTGTTTCCCGAACTGGCGCTGTGGCTGCCGCGCAAGCTGGGTTATTGAGAGAGGCTGGACGGGGCCGGCCCGGCAAGGGTTCCCGGCCATGGATGACAACAACAGAAAGACTCGCAGAGAGAGGAGACGCAACATGAAATTCCGCAACCTGATCGGCGCCGCGCTGTGCGCGGCAGCCGTGGTGGGCATGGCGCCCGTGCATGCGCAGAACTACAAGCCCGAGTACAAGCTCTCCATCGTCGTGGGCACCACGTTCCCGTGGGGCCAGGGCGCCGAGATCTGGTCGAACCTGGTGCGCGAGCGCACCGAAGGCCGCATCAACATCAAGGTCTACCCCGGCACCTCGCTGGTACAGGGCGACCAGACCCGCGAGTTCACGGCGATCCGCCAGGGCGTGATCGACATGGCCGTGGGCTCGACCATCAACTGGTCGCCGCAGGTCAAGCAGCTGAACCTGTTCTCCCTGCCCTTCCTGATGCCCGACTACGCCGCCATCGACGCGCTGGTGCAAGGCGACGTGGGCAAGGACATGTTCAAGCTCATCGAAAAGGCCGGCGTGGTGCCGCTGGCCTGGGGCGAAAACGGCTACCGCCAGGTCAGCAACTCCAAGCGTGAGATCAAGCGGCCCGAGGACATGAAGGGCATGAAGCTGCGCGTCGTCGGGTCGCCGCTGTACATCGACACGTTCACCGCACTGGGCGCCAATCCCACGCAGATGAGCTGGGCGGACGCGCAACCCGCGCTGGCCAGCGGCGCGGTCGACGGCCAGGAGAATCCGCTGTCGATCTACACGGGCTCCAAGCTCTACACCGTGGGTCAGAAGTACCTGACGTTGTGGAACTACGTGGCCGATCCGCTGATCTTCGTGGTCAACCGCGAAGTCTGGAATTCCTGGTCGGAAAAGGACCGCGACATCGTGCGCCAGGCCGCGCTGGACGCCGGCAAGCAGCAGATCGTGATCGCGCGCAAGGGCGTCACGCCCGAAGACCCGTCGCTGCTCAAGGAAATCGCCGGCCACGGCGTCACCGTGACGACGCTGTCGCAGGCCGATCACGACGCGTTCGTGAAGGCCACCAAGCCGGTCTATGAAAAGTGGAAGAAGCAGATCGGCGAGGACCTGGTCAACAAGGCCGAAAAGTCGATCGCAGAACGCAAGAAGTAAACGGCAAGAAGCAAACCGCGAAAGTTTCGCAGCAAGCCCCAGGGGAACCGGCGGCGCAAGCCGCCAACCGAGGCAGGGACGCTAGAATCCCGCCCACCAAACGGGCGCCGGCCACAACCGGCGCCCGTTATCTTTTTGGGCGTCTGACTTCCCTATTCCGGATAGCTGACTTCCAGAATATCCAGCTCATCGATGCCGGCCGGCGTGCGCAGCACCACCGTGTCGCCTTCCCGCGCCTTGATCAGCGCGCGCGCCACCGGCGAGATCCAGCTGATCTTGCCGGCCAGGGGTTCGGCCTCGTCCACGCCGACGATGGTGACGGTGTGTTCCTCGCCGGCCTTGTCCACGTAGACGACCGTGGCGCCAAAGAACGCCTGGTCGCGGTTGGGTTGGGCCTTGGGGTCCACGACTTCGGCAATATCCAGCCGCTTGGTCAGGAACCGCATGCGGCGGTCGATCTCGCGCAGGCGCTTCTTGCCGTAAAGGTAGTCGCCGTTTTCCGAGCGGTCGCCGTTGGACGCGGCCCACGACACCACCTGCACGACGGCCGGACGTTCCACGTTCATAAGCTGGGTCAGTTCGCCACGCAGGCGCTCGTAACCCTCGGGCGTCATGTAGTTCTTGGTGCCGGCCGGCAACGCTTGGGCCTGCGGCAGATCGTCGTCGTCCTCGTGGTCGGACTCTTTAACAAAGGCTTTATTCATGGCGGTTGCATCGCGATGGCGCGATCACTGTCGAAGCTTTCGGAATGAGCGGCGCAGGCCGCCCGCGTCAGAACCAGTCGTGCCAGACCGGCTTCAGGTCGGATGGCAGCGGCGGCAGTTGGCCCAGGTCCATCCGGCTTTCCTTGGGACTGTGGAAGTCCGACCCGCGCGAGGCCAAAAAGCCGTAGCGGCGCGCCACCTCGGCGTACTGGCGGGCTTCTTCCACGGTGTGGCTGCCCGTGTTGACCTCGATGCCCACGCCACCCAATTGCAGGAATTCGTCGAACAGCGCGGCAAACTGCAGGGGCGTGTACTTGTAGCGGCCCGGGTGGGCGATGACGGCCTGGCCGCCCGCGCCGCGGATCCAGCCCACGGCGTCGGCCAGCGTGGCCCATTGCATGGGCACATGGCCGGGGCAGTCGTCGCCCAGATGCTTGTTGAAAACGGTTTGCACGTCGGGGCAATAACCGGCTTGCACCAGGTATCGCGCAAAGTGCGTGCGGCTGATCAGTTCGGGGTTGCCGGCAAACGGCAGCGCGCCTTCGTAGGCGCCGGGCATGCCCATGTCTGCCAGGCGGTCGCCGATGCGCTTGGCGCGGGCCGCGCGTCCCGAGCGGGTCTTGCGCAGGCCTTCGACCAGCGCCGCGTTGGTGGGATCAAAGCGCAGGCCGACGATATGCACGGTCAGGCCGGCCCACGTGACGGAGACTTCGACGCCGGTGGCAAAGCGCATGCCCAGCTCTTCTGCTGCAGCGGAAGCTTCGGCGATGCCGCCCACCTCGTCGTGATCGGTCAGTGCCCAGACATCGACGCCATTGGCGAACGCCCGCTGCGCCACGTCCCGGGGCGCGAGCGCGCCGTCCGAAACGGTGGAATGGCAATGCAGGTCGATGTTCAGGGTGGGCGATTTCATCCGGCTATTGTAGAGAAGGCCCGGCGGCACGCCTAGCGCGGTGCCGTCCCCACATTGCCGCCCGTCCGGTCAGGACAGCAGAAAATCCGCCACTGGATTGACCTGATCGTCCGCGATCAGCGTGGGCGCGTGTCCCACGCCCGGCACCTCAAGCGCCTGTGCACGCGGATTGCGCTGGCGCATTTCTTCGACGGTGGCGCGCGTCAACAGGTCGGACAGTTCGCCGCGCACAATCAGGATCGGGCAGTCCAGCGCGTCATACGACCGCCACAGGATCTGCTCGCCCGCCGCCAGTTCTTCGGGCGTCTGGGCCGCCAGCGCCTGCGCGATTGCCAGGTCGTAGTGCTTAACCCACTTGTCGCCCTGCTGCGGGTACAGGTATTTGGCCAGTTCTGCCCATTGGGCGTCGGTATGCGGACCGAAGGTTTCCGAATTGGCGCGCATCGTCGCCACGGCCTCTTCGAAGGTGGCGAATTCACCAGGCGCGCCCACGTACTGGCCGATGCGCGACAGGGCGCCGTTTTCCAGACGCGGGCCCACGTCGTTGAGCACCAGTTTGTCCAGGCGCAGCCCCTGGTCAGGCGGCAGCATGCCGGCATGCGGGCGCATTGCCAGCATGGCCTTGGCGAACGCGGCGGCGCCTGACAACGCCATGCCGATCAACCCGCCCATCGACGTGCCGACCCACGACAGGCTGGCCGGGCGAAGGCGCGCGATGAGCGTCACCATGTCGGACACGTACTGGGGCACGGTGTAGAACGCCGGATTGACCAGCCAATCCGACCGGCCGCGGCCGACCACGTCGGGGCAGACCACGCGGTACGCGCCCGCCAGCCGGCGCGCCAGCGCATCAAAGTCGCGCCCGCTGCGGGTCAGGCCGTGCACGCAGAGCAGCACGCGGTCATTGGCGGGATCGCCCCATTCCCAATAGGCCATGCGGTGCAGGCCCGCCGGGCTGGCGCACGTGACGAATTCCAAACGGGGTTCCAGGCTGGCATCCACTTCGATAGGCTCCACGATCGGCGCGCGCCGGCACGGCTGCGCCACTTTGGCCGCTATCTTATCGGTTATGCAACGCCGGTGCGGCCTGCTCTGGACTATCCCGGCGGTCGTGGCTACGATCCTTGCATTCTCCGAGCGCCCGTCCTTCGCCTGCTTTTCGCCCGGCCCGCCGCGCATTGCCGTTGGCTATGGGCCCGATGCAATCATTAAATTGGAGTTGCATAACTTTCAAGGCGCACAGTAAAAAGCTTCAGGCATTGCCAGATCAGTCATCCCAAAATTGATATGGAGTCCGTATGCAGCAAAGCAGTCCCATCACCCCGCTGACCGAGCAGCCTGCCGGTCAACCCAGCGTCATTTCCCCTCCCCCCGCCCCCCCGAAAATCCTGCAGGACCTGATGGCGCGTGCCGACGTGCAGATCAACGGTTCGCGGCCCTGGGACATGCAGGTGCATGACAAGCATATGTACGAGCGGGTGTTCGCCAGCTGGTCGTTGGGGCTGGGCGAGTCGTACATGGACGGCGAGTGGGACTGCGACCAATTGGACGAGCTCTTCACCCGCCTGCTGCGTGCCGACATGGGATCGGCGGCGCTGGGCGTGGCGCGCATCAAGCTGATTGCCGAGCACCTGCGCCACAAGCTGTTCAATCTTCAGTCCAAGCATCGGGCGTTTGAAGTCGGTGAGCAGCATTACGACGCCGGCAACGACGTGTTCGAGGCGATGCTGGACAGCCGGATGATCTACTCCTGCGCGTATTGGGAACACGCCCAGACGCTGGAGGAGGCACAGGTCGCCAAGCTGGACATGATCTGCCGCAAGCTGCAATTGAAGGAAGGCGAGACGCTCTTGGACATCGGCTGCGGCTGGGGCGGACTGGCCAAGTTCGCGGCGGAGCGCTACGGCGTCAAGGTCACGGGCGTGACCGTATCCAAGGAGCAACTGGCCCTGGCGCAGGAACGCGTCAAAGGCCTGCCCGTGGAGCTGCTGCTGCAGGACTACCGCGATCTGCAAGGCCGCTTCGACAAGGTGGTGTCGGTCGGGATGTTCGAGCACGTCGGGCCGAAGAATTACGACACGTACTTCACCAACGTGCAGCGGCTGATGGCGCCCGAAGGCATTTTCCTGCTGCACACCATCGGTATCGCGGCCACCAGCCAGAGCACCGATCCGTGGATCGACCGCTACGTGTTTCCCAACGGCAAGCTGCCGTCGGCGCGCGAAATCGCGACGGCCGTCGAAGGCCGGTTCATCGTCGAGGACTGGCACAACTTCGGGGCGGACTACGACCGCACGCTGATGGCATGGTGGGACCGCTTCGAGCAGGCCTGGCCCACGCTGGAGTCGCGCTACGGCACCCGCTTCTACCGGATGTGGAAGTACTACCTGATGTGCTGCGCGGGCTTTTTCCGGTCGCGCGAAGGGCAGCTTTGGCAGGTGATTCTGACGCATCCGCAGCGTCAGGAGACGTACCGGTCGCTGCGTTAAACCCGCCGTATTCGCGCGTGCCCAGGCAAGCCGCCCCCTGACCGGGCGGCTTGTTGTCATTGGCGGAGGGCTATCGCGCCGCCCCCGCCTCTTCCCGGATCATGTCCGCCGCGCGCTCCGCAATCATGATCGTCGGCGAATTGGTGTTGCCCGAGGTGATGCGCGGCATGATCGACGCGTCGGCGATGCGCAGGCCTTGCAGCCCATGCACGCGCAGCCGCGCGTCCACCACCGCGCCGCTGTCGGCGTCCCGGCCCATCGCGCAGGTACCCACCGGGTGGAAGATGGTGGTGCCGATCTTGCCCGCCGCCTGGCGCAATTCTTCTTCGGTCTGGAATGCCGGTCCCGGCAGCCATTCGTCCGGCCGGTATCGCTGCAAGGCGGGCGCGGCGGCAATGCGGCGCACCAGGCGAATGGAATTGGTAGCCACGCGCAGGTCGTCGTCGGTGCTCAGGTAGTTGGGGCGGATGAGGGGGGCTTCGCTGCCCTTCTGCCCCGCCGGTCCTTGCGCGTGCACGCTGCCGCGCGACGTGGGGCGCAGGTTGCAGACACTGGCGGTGAAGGCGTCGAAACCATGCAGGGGTTCGCCGAACGCCCCCAACGACAGCGGCTGCACGTGGAATTCGACGTTGGCGCGGTCCTGGCCGGGATCGGATTTGGCGAACAGGCCCAATTGCGACGGCGCCATGCTCATCGGACCGCTGCGGCTCACCAGATACTCCAGCCCGATGCCCGCCCTGCCCAGCCACGTGGACGCGATACGGTTCAGCGTCTTGACGCCGTTCACCTTGATGATGACGCGCAATTGCAGATGGTCCTGCAGGTTCTCGCCCACGCCGGGCAAGGCGTGGCGCAGCGTGATGCCGGCTTCGCGCAGGCGCGCGGGCTCGCCGATGCCGGAGACTTCCAGGAGGTGCGGCGAGTTCACCGCGCCGGCCGCCAGCACCACTTCGCGCCGCGCGCGCAACGACGTCGCGCGGCCGTTCTGGTTGACGCGCACGCCGACGCAGTGCTTTTCATCGAATTCAAGCTGTTCGGCCAGCGCGCCCGTCATCACATGCAGGTTCGGGCGCTTGCGCACCGGCCGCAGAAACGCCTTGGACGTATTCCAGCGCCAGCCGCTGCGCTGGTTGACCTCGAAATAGCCGCTGCCGAAATTGTCGCCGCGGTTGAAATCCTGCACGCGCGGGATGCCTTCCTGTTCGGCCGCCGAAGCGAAGGCTTCCAGGATGTCCCAGCGCAGGCGCTGCGACTCCACGCGCCATTCGCCGCCCGCGCCGTGGAATTCATCAGCGCCCCGGTGATAGTCCTCGCTGCGCTTGAAGACCGGCAACACCTGATCCCAGCTCCAGGCCGCGTCGCCCGACAGCGCGGCCCAGTCCTCGTAGTCCTGCTTCTGGCCACGCATGTAGATCATGCCGTTGATGGACGAACATCCGCCCAGCACGCGGCCACGCGGATAGATGAGCGAGCGCCCGCCCAGCCCCGGCTCTTCGGCCGTCCGGTACATCCAGTCCGTGCGCGGGTTGCCGATGCAGTGCAGGTAACCGACGGGGATATGAATCCAGTGATAGTTGTCGCGCCCGCCGGCTTCCAGCAGCAGCACCTGCAGGGCAGGGTCGCGGCTCAGGCGGTTGGCCAGCACGCAGCCGGCCGAACCCGCGCCTACGATGATGTAGTCGTATGTCTCCATAAGCTCTTCTTATCAAGTCGCGGGTCCAAATCGAACGCCGCCACGGTGAGCCGCCCCGGCTACGACGTTGGACGCGCGCCGGGAATCTGGCAAGACTCTGGCGCAGGACGGGGCGGCTGTCCAATGAAATGTTGAAAAGGGGATTATTAGCGTCTCTAATAATGCTCGGCAGTTTCCACGCTTGGTCGGGTGCGGGTGGGTGTCAGACACCCCTGATTTTGTAGGACTGAATGAGGTGTCTGACACCACCGGTTTTGTAGGACGAAATGAGGTGTCCGACACCCTCCAACGCGATTTCCGGGAGCATCCATGGACCTGAAGCACATCCGCACGTTTGCCGCCGTCGCGCGCGAAGGTAATTTGACGCGCGCGGCCGAGCATCTGCATTTGACACAGCCTGCGCTCAGCCTGCATCTCAAAAATTTTCAGGAATCGCTGGACCTGACGCTGTTTGCGCGGACGGCGCAGGGGTTGGCGCCTAACGCGGATGGACGGGCGCTGTTGCCGTCGGCGCAGCGGGTGTTGGACGCGCTGGATGACTTTCAGCGCGCCATCGGCGCGTTGCGCGATACGGTGCAGGGCGAACTGCGCATCGGGACGATCCTGGACCCGGAATTCCTGCGGCTGGGCGCCACGCTGCAGTATCTGGTCGAGCATTACCCGAAGATCCGCCCCACCCTGCGGCACGGCATGTCCGGATCGGTCGGCCGGCAAGTGCGCGCCGGAGAATTGGACGTGGGGTTCTTTCTGGGGCCACACGCCCGGGACGGCAGCCAGCCCTCCGGCCTGCACGCCCAACCGCTTGCTTCCTTTTCCTATTACGTCGTCGCCCCAAAAAGCTGGAGCGCGCAGGTCGCGGGACGGGGCTGGGCGGAAATCGCCGCGTTGCCGTGGATCTGGACCCCGCCGGATTCAGTCCACCACCGCCTGCTGTCCGACAAGTTCGACGCCCTGGGCATTACGCCGCACGCGGTGGCCGAGGTCGATCAGGAGGCTTCGATGCTGGATCTGGTGCGCTCGGGCGTGGGCCTGTCCCTCGCGCGAGACGCCATCGCGCTGCGCGAATCGCAATCCAGCGGCCTGCAGCTCGTGAAAGGCCTGTCGATCCAGGCAGAGCTGTCCTTCATCACCCAGGCGGCGCGGCGCGACAATCCGCTCGTCGCGGCCGCCTTTGCCGCGGTGCAGGCGGCATTCGCCTGATTCGGCTGTCGGCCGCCGCACGTCCCAACAGCCATCCATGCTGCGCTGCGCCAAACGGGTGCAGGGCGCACACGGATATGCACCGATACGAAGCATGCGCGCGGATCCGCGCAGATCGGCCGCTGCCCCTCATCGCGCCTTCGCAACGCCCTCCTTCCCTATGAATCGCAAGGGAATTTCCCCCGACACATCGCGCCTCGACATACCTGGCATGGACTTTGCTTAATTGCCTATGTGCGGGTGCAAACCCGGCAAGACAACGTGAGCAGTACCGGCAATGGCGCCCCGACCGAAAGGTCCAGGGCGCCGTTTGTCTTTTGAAACCGAAAATCCAAGCCTGGGGAAATCCCATGAATGCAGCGGCCACCTCCGATTCCTTGCAGACGCTGATTGTCATCGGCAACGGCATGGTGGGCCATCATTGCGTCGAGCAATTGATCGCCCGCGGCGCCCTCGAGCGCTATCGCATCACCATCTTTGGCGAAGAAACCCGCCGCGCCTATGACCGCGTCCATCTGTCCGAGTACCTGAACGGGCGCGACGCCGAGTCGATGGCGCTGGGCGAGGCCTCGCTGTATGAGCAGGACGGCGTGACGCTGCGCCTGGGCGAGCCCGTGCTGGACATCGACAGCCACGCCCGGGAAGTCATCACCGCCAATGGCCGCTTCGCCTATGACAAGCTGGTGCTGGCGACGGGCTCCTATCCCTTCGTGCCGCCCATCGCGGGCGCCGAGGGCAATTCGCGCCTGGTGTATCGCAGCATCGACGACCTGGACCTGATCCGCGAAGCCGCCAGCGGCGCGCGGCGCGGCGTGGTTGTCGGCGGCGGGCTGTTGGGGCTGGAAGCCGCCAATGCGCTCAAGTCGCTGAATCTGGAAGCGCACGTGGTCGAATTCGCGCCGCGCCTGATGCCGGTGCAATTGGACGAGGCCGGCGGCGCGGCGCTGAAGGCGCGCATCGAGGCGCTGGGCGTGGGCGTGCACCTGTCGCGCGCCACGCAGGACATCAAGCCGGGCACGCAATACCGCTACCGCATGCGCTTTGCCGAAGGCGCCCCGCTGGAAACCGACCTGATCGTGTTCTCGGCCGGGATCCGTCCGCAGGTGTTCCTGGCGCGCAAGGCCGGGCTGGCGCTGGCCGAGCGCGGCGGTGTCGCCATCGACGACCGCTGCCGCAGCAGCGACGAACACATCTACGCCATCGGCGAATGCGCGTCGTGGAACGGCACGGTGTTCGGTCTGGTTGCCCCCGGCTACCAGATGGCCCGCATCGTGGCGGCCGAACTGTGCGGCGCGCCGGAACAGGCGTTTTCGGGCGCCGACATGTCCACGAAGCTCAAGCTGTTGGGCGTGGACGTGGGGTCGATTGGCGACGCGCACGGGGCCACGCCCGGCTCGCGCAGCTACCGTTTCATCGATGAGGCCGGCTCCAGCTACCGCCGCCTGGTGATCTCCGAGGACGGCAAGCGTGTCCTGGGCGCGGTGCTGGTGGGCGACAACAGCTACTACGACACGCTGCTGCAATACACCCAGAACGGCATCGCACCGCCCGCCGATCCGTCCAGCCTGATCCTGCCGCAAGGCCAGGCCGCGCCGCTGCTGGGCGTGGACGCCCTGCCCGCCACCGCCACGATCTGCTCCTGCCACAACGTCAGCAAGGGCGCCGTCTGCGACGCCATCGACGGCGGCTGTACGGACCTGGCGGGCGTCAAGGCCTGCACCAAGGCGGCCTCGGGCTGCGGCGGCTGCGCGGGCCTGCTCAAGCAGGTGGTCGAACACGAACTGGCCAGCCGCGGCGTCGTGGTGGACAAGAGCCTGTGCGAGCACTTTGGCTACACCCGCCAGGAGCTGTACGCGATCGTGCGCGTGAGCGGCGCCGAGACCTTCGAAGAAATCCTGGCCAGCCACGGCCGTGGCCACGTCGGCTGCGAGATCTGCAAGCCCGCCATCGGCTCGATCCTCGCGTCCTGCTGGAACCGGCCCATCCAGGACCCGCACCTGGTGCCGCTGCAGGACACCAACGACACCTTCATGGCCAACATGCAGAAGAACGGCACCTATTCGGTGGTGCCGCGCATGCCGGCCGGCGAAGTCACGCCGGACGGCCTGATCGCCGTCGGCATGGTCGCCAAGAAATACAACCTGTACGTCAAGGTGACGGGCGGCCAGCGCATCGACCTGTTCGGCGCGCAACTGCACGAGCTGCCCGGCATCTGGTCGGAACTCATCGCCGCCGGCTTCGAGACGGGCCACGCCTACGGCAAGTCCACCCGCACCGTGAAGTCCTGCGTCGGCAGCACCTGGTGCCGCTTCGGCGTGCAGGACAGCGTGAAGATGGCGCTCTCCGCCCTCTCCGACTTCCACTACGACAAGCTGGAGATCGACCTGGACCGCAAGGCGACTGGCGATACCGAACTGGGCTTGCATATCGCCGGGCGCAATCCCAG
>Ga0209050_1003425_pt1 | contig 11714 bp, 10 predicted proteins | sample Araplavi_mTSA_r2_FD_184276 | JGI IMG/M metagenome (GOLD analysis project Ga0209050, IMG submission 184276) | Arabidopsis root microbial communities from North Carolina, USA - plate scrape MF_Cvi_mTSA_r2 (SPAdes) (version 2) | ecosystem: Host-associated > Plants > Roots > Endosphere | place: USA...
TGCCCCGGTTGCACCGGGTAGATCTTTTGCCCATTAAAATCGTCGCTCCTGAAAGCACATAACAGGAGTGCTGCTAATATTAGATAATTCCGCATAAACAGGATTTATGATGCCTATGGGTTAGGACACCTGGAGGGGTGAGCTTGTCCTATTCAGGGAAAAAATTAAAAAGTAGTATTTTAGCATCTTTAGCAAAAAATAGCATTCTTAAATGAAAAATCCCAAATGGCATAGAGATGAGATCATCCTGGCGCTCGACTTGTACTTTTCTCAAGATAGGGGTCCTATTGACGTGAGAAACGCCAAGATCATCAGCCTTAGTCAAACGCTGAATGCGCTTCCTCTCTATAACTAACTGTCATCGTATGCTGCATAGAAATATGAGCACTTTGTCTGTGGATGTTTTGAAAGAGCATATAAAATTGGCTAGATAATGCCTTTTGAAGGTTTATTATTCTTTATGTAGTGATCATGTCCTTGTTGGTTCATTGAATTGTGTAAACTTCATAATAGTCCTCGTAAATATTTCCATTTGTGTCTTTTACGGGCCTACCGTTTTGGTCTTTTAGGTCATTTATTTTGAGGATGTTTTTATTGTTCTTGTTGACGCTATCTCCATTGGAAGTATCCGTCTTGCTCTTTGAGTTTCCTTCAATAGCTTCAATAATCCCGCTTTCAAAGACCTGAGTGATAATGCCCACATGGTGCCAAAGTTGTGGTTCATAAGGTGTATATTTGAAAAATAGATCTCCAGGGCGGATTGCAGAGAGGGAATTTGGAAGGTCAGCTCTTCTAATCAATTTGTTTTTGTTTAACGCAAACGATGCGGCAGCATCACAGCTTAGAGAATCAGGTAAAAAGTCGTTGAATTTAGCGCCTGATAAGTCGCATGCAATGTCAAAGATTGTTTTGACAAACCCAAGACACCAGGACGGGGCCTCTTTATCACTCCCATTGCAATAGCTCCTTACCCAAGGGCCACGGTTGCCATTTGAATTGTATGTTAATTCTTTGGAGTTATTCTCAAAATGTAAATGCGCAACTTTACAAATCAGTTCTCGGAAGCTTGTATAGTGAATTGCATTTATTTCAAATGCGTTCCTAAGTGGTTTACTCAGTTCGAAGAAGGTTTGTTGATCTACTTCTCCAGTCAGTGGTAGACTTTTGTAAGCTTGAAAATCTCTAACAGACGTAGCAGTCGCATCTCCGAAGTCACCGTCAATAGCAGTAGCATTGGGGCGCTTGAATGCAAAGTGATTTAGATTAATCCACTCTTGTATCTTTATGACGTCCAAACCCGTCGCTCCCTTTTTGACTTGCGTGTTTTGTTGAAAAGAGTTTAGCGTTAGTTCCTGTTTATATAAAGTGAAATTTCTCATATTTCATTATTAATTAGGGATGAATATTGTGGCTATGCTTGTAATAATATGATATTAACTGTTTGCACAGTCGATGTCTCTTTAAAAATGCCTTCATGAGCACCTTTTAATTTAATCTCAGTGAGCGGCGACCCAATGTCTCCCTTCCAGGTCACCTCTATTTTTTGAAACTTTTCAGGTTCTACCACTGCAATAAAAGTGTCTTTGGGGTTATCCGGGTCTACCATGGCAGCAGTTTGTCGCCGATATCGGTCACAATATTGACTTCTGCTTTTCTTACCCCTTCTGGTGAGGCCATTATCGATGCGCCCCCAGCCAGGGCTGGATCAACGCTCAATTTTATTTTCAAAGTAACCGGTTTATTAAGTGAAGCGTTTTCCCGCGTCTTTAGCGTGAGATAGGTGGCGCTGCTGATACCTGTAAGCGCTAATAAAGTTGAGTCCAGTACCGGAAGATCATTGAAGTTAAGCGTTGGAGGATATTTATAACGGTAAAAATAAACTACTATGGCAACAACTGTCCAAACCACGTTCTGAAAACGGTGAATGGAAATGCCGTTATTGTCGCTTAGAATGTCCCGGAAGAAATTTACGCTGGGCTGCAATTCTTGGTGCCGTACAACACCGTTTTGTATTTCCACGGTATCTAACACCGCTCCAATGGCAAAGGTGCCCGCTGAGATACCCATTAGCAGCAAGGCGGTTTTATTAATCTCAGGGATGGATCGATAGTCCCACAAAATAGCATAGACATAAACGCAGCTGATGATGGTGATCCAAACTGCAAGTTGTGTCCTGGAAAGCGAAAAAGGAGATGCTATTTTGTTCGGCTGATCATCCCGTTGATTATAGGATGCACGTGCAACTTCTATCGGACTGGTATTATGTGCGTTCCCTTGCGGGTCACGCAGGAGATTGGTGAAAAGGCACAGATAGATAAACACCAGGAAAATTAACGTAATAGCCATAATGGCTATAAGCTGGTTGCCGGATAGCGCTCCATATGAAATTTCCAATTCGGCTGCTTTACTTTTTATATTGTTCCGGTGATCCCTAACCTGTGCGGGAGCCAGTTTTTCGATCCATGTCTTAAAAAAACTGTAGGCTGCTTGTTTGAAATTCCCTATTACATATTTATTATTCAGTTCCTGTTCTATTTGTACTGCATTTTCAACTTCAGCTTTCGCCTTTATGCCGGATATCGAGTCCAGTTCAAGTACATGTTCCCGAATCCCGACAATAGTGCTCTGGGCATTGTAATAAGACCAGTATAGGATGGCGCCACCGATGCAGGTAACGCTCAAGATGATAAAGGCCAATACTTTTTTTGAAATGTTTTTCTTTTTCATTGGTAGTTGGTTATTTTAGGTGAACTGTATAAGGATTGAATGTTTAATGTGAAGATGACCATTGGCTCTTGGTATAAAAGCATAGACCAGTTGTTGTATGGGGCTTTGAAAATCCATGGTCACTTTTGAAGGAGCTTAGCGTGTTTACTGATTTGATAATCCTGTTGCTATATTACAGGATACCTAATTAAGATAAGGGGTGTTTTTCCCGTATTTCTGTCTGGTTTTCGAGGGTGGTACTTGATTTGCATTCAATTGTCCCGCTTTTCTGACAATAAAGCGACTTAAACTGCGAATGTATGCAGCATGCTAACAGCAGCATACTAATAGCATATGCTATTCTGGAAAACGTCTATATTGTATGTCGCTTAAAAACCGGGGCTTTTCAAAAAAAATGACAACGCAATTTGGCATCACAGCGACTGTTCATTGGAAGCCTATTTCAACGCCATTATAAGGTTATTCTTTCGGGGGTATGATCTTTGTTTTTAGAGTTGGTTAAAACCGGAAAAATAAAATTGGAGTAATCGGTATTAGGAATAGCGCTTTGAATTTCTACTGTTTAAGTTGAAGAATTTTTTCGACATAGCCAACAAATGATATGTATTTTTATTTGCTAAATTTATTAAGTATTGATTGCTATGTTAAAAAGAAGAAATTTAATATAGGCTCTAGGCTCTATGAAGGATGCTCGAATGTCAAGCGTTCATCTTCTCTGCCGCACATATTGCCTTCAAATGGCCCAACGGCGATTGGAACTTACGCTGACATTCCTCCCATAGGTCAGCATATTTGGCAGATGACCTGAATTCTCCATTCGAATTGTAGATCTTGTTCTTTTCATTAACAAATAACCTGAGCGTTTCAATAGCTTGGTATATTGCGATGTAGTTACCTTTATCCCATATGCTGTCTCCCAATAGTATATAATAGATAATGAGTTGATCCTGCAATTCCATTTCCGGCAGAATGGCGCCATCGGTCAATATATCCGCTCTTTTATCCTCCAGGAACTCATTCTTTAGTTGATCCAGCAGTTTGTCAAGGTCATCGTTCAATTGATATGCTTTAAAGAAAGTACCGAAAGGTTTATTTTTTCCATCCCTATTTCTGATGATCCTTTTCCATTCGTCAAATTTATACCGCAGGTAATAGGTTGCTTTTCTATCCATCCAATAGGAGCCGTAAAATAACAGGATGGATTGGAGCTTCCTTTCATTGTATTTTATAGCAGCCTGGGGAAAAAGGCAATCAAATTTTTCCAGTATTCCTTCTATGTCTGGAATGGAGGGATTTGCATCATAATCAACCAGGTGGGAGCTGTTAGCAGCGCCTAACTCTCCATCAAGATTTAACGGATGGTCTTCAAGCTTCCAAATCAAGGCTTCTGCATTTAGCAGCTCTTCTTCGTGGATGTTTTTCAGCCAATTGATCTTCACCCTCTCTTCCCTTGTAATATATTGCTCAGTTGTATTAAATAATCCATCTTGTAAAAGCCTGTTCACTCGCTCTTTCAGGTTTGATACCGAGCGGTCATTATTGTGATAACGTAGATAATAGAGCCTTAACACCCGATACGCCTCAGCCAGATTTCCATTATAGTCGGACAGATAGTACAGGACAGACCAGATGAATACCATCCTGTTACGTTCCGTTGATCTTGCGTCATCAGTATACTGTACAAACCAGTTTGTCCGCTTATAGTTGAACAGGTCCCATATAAGGTTCAGGCATTTATTGATCCACAATGAATAGGAATAAGCTGCACTGAATGCACTTTTATGTTCTTCCAGGAAAACCAGCGCATCGACGTACTTTTTAATCGTGGGTAGTGACAGGATCTTTGCCGTCTCCAATGTGCTCAGCCCTTCATCAATGTATTTTTGATGATCCACGAAGTGGTGTGTATGCCCCTGCAAGTAGGACTCCAGGCCTGCAATGCAGAGGAGGAATTCATTAAACCCAATATCAGCATTCTCATTATAATTATATTGGGTGCTATCATTGTCGCTGCTGCTTCTTCTGTCTTTATTCACCCAGAAGAGATCCTGCCACTTTTCCCATTCTATTCCCCATGCGCGTCGGTGGTTATTTTCTTTATTTTCAAAAAGTTTGGCCCTTAATTTTTCGTGATCTGTCAGCGTTCTTCCCCGGGAGTTCATGGTAATGTACAATTCTTCTCCCTGGAATGTTTCTTCTGTTTTAAAGTGCCAGAACCGGACCTTGTTCATGAGGAAAGTATAATATCCTATGGGGAATGGATGGAACCGGTTATATAACGTTTTGATAGTACCAATAAATGCCTTTATTGTTACATCATCATTATAATCAGCGAGAAACCATGTTTTTTGGGTGAGATCCCTGAAGTCATCCAATGTATGGGTGTGTTTTATCAACTCAAGCAGGAACCGGTGGGTATAACTTCTCACACGGTAGTCAAAGCCCAGGTTTTCTAGGGCAATATTGATCCGGAATCTTTTTTCAAAATCTTCTGTTTTCTGCTCGCCTACAGCAAAGAAGAAAAGCGATAAAAAGAGAGTAGTAAACCGTTGCTGGCCGTCGATCAGGTATACATCCTGGCTTACATCGTTATATACGTAATAATTGGGTTTATAAGAGTAGAGGAAGCCTATGTTGATGTCTGTATTGGCTTCAAACCCAGCCAAAGCCTTTTCCAGTATAGATATTGCTTCTTCCTGGTAGCTTGCCCGTCCCACAACCGTTGCCAGCGTTTCCTGCAGCTGGAGGAAGCCCGCTTCATTCAGCGACTCGGCTTTTTCTTTTTTTTCCTGTAGATCATCATAGAAAGTATCCAGTATATGAAAATCGTTATTGCCCCATACGTATTCACGTTGTATCTCGGGCACAATGAAATTGTATTTATCAATTAATTGCTTAACGCTAAGCTCTTCCATATATATTTCTTCGCTCATAGGGTAATTGTTAATTGAAGAAGGTAGTTAATGTATCCTTTATAGCAGTCTCATTCTGCTCAATATCTTCATTTGTCCAGTGTTCCAGGTCCAGGCTATCGTTGTCTGCGGTAACAAAATACCTCGCTATTACCTTGAAGGTATGCGGCTGTATAAAATTTCCATTATTGAAATGTGCAATAATCTTGGCCCGCTTTACAGCATAGGGCGCATTTTGGAGGCTTCTATTGAGGGAGTAGTATAGCAATACGAGGTTGCCGATGGAATTGATCCGTATGTCACTGATGCTGTTTTTAATGAAGTCCTCCAGCCTTGCCTGGTACTCCGGCTTGCCGTGGTTGGAGTCGTATTCGTCCAGGATACCGATATCTTTTACCCTGGCGTACTTGATAAGGAATTCGATATAACGTTTTTTATCTTCAGTTTCCTGTGGGTTCTGTGGGAAAATATGCTCGATATCATTGCCCACCTTGGTAAATGCCTGCGCCGGCAGAAAGGCCCTGTTATCCTTGATGTTCTCTATTATATCCAGTAGCAGCAGGATCTTTACCAGCTTGTCCTGGTTGTCTTCGTACCAGTTGTTTGTTTCCTTAAATACATCGGCTATCTCATCTCCTTCAAATATCAGCTGCTTTATTTTTTTCTTTAAGTATTGTTTAAATTGTTCCCGTTCTGCGTGAGCCTCCCAGGCTGCGACTATTTCCTTAAAATGCCTGTACTTCTTTGTATATTGATGAAATAGAAAGCCCAGGTAATGATAGATCTTCTGATCCTCAAACCAGTCTTTTAAAAGGTGATGCAGATGGATGATGGATTTATAAAGCTCTAGTGCGCTTTTATGCCGTTCAATAAAATCAAGGGATAAAACATCATGGCCTTCCTTTTCAGCATACAGGAGGTAGAGCAGGTTTACCGGGTGTTTATTAATATTAAACTCTACATCACCCTTCACGTCAATTGATATAAAGCGCCTGAAATATACACTGACTTCACGTTTACTCCACCAGTTATTAATTTCGTCTATTTCCCATCCAATCCTTACGCGGCGTTCGTTGACCCTTACAATATTCTTGATGTCCCCGGCCTTTTCCCCTTCTTCACGTGCTACTTTTGTTATTAAAATTGCTCTGACAAGGTCTGCTCCATCCAAGGGTATGCGTTTGGAATTAAGGTTGCCAAAGATCTTTTCCTCATTCTTGTCCGCCACCCTGTTAATGATCAGTTTAACACTTTGAAGCAGTTTGTTGGTGAAAAGAACGATCATGTCTTTTTTGTCCTCAAAGTAATGACTGATCTCGTGAGCGGTGGAAAAAAGATAATAGATATCCTGGTGATTGTAATGTTTGTAGTCTTTTATGAAGGAAGACCAGCAATCCTGCAGTTGGGCAGACGGCGAAAAGCACTGAAAAATTTTTTTTGTCTCAACAAATTCTGCCATGAACTGACAGGTATTTTCCCTGACGCGGTAAAATATTTTTTCTCTAATAAGTTCCTGTTGGTCAAGAAATGATAGCAACACAGTTAAAGCTGTTAAGCGTTGCTGACCGTCCACCACATTGTAGTAGTTTTCTTCCGGAACAATGGTAATATTCTGCAGGCAGTAGAACTTGTCGCCTGCAGGATCAAATTGATTAATGTCGTTCAGCATTTTTTTTACTTCTGCCGATGACCATTTATAGCCGCGTTGATATTCTGGAATATTGTAATGTGATTTGTTGTCTGACGTCAGATAGGTGCTGAATACGCTGTTGATATAGTTTAAGAGGTTACTCATTCGTCCATCAGGTTTAGGGATCAGATTTCAAAAGGTGGTGAAGTGCAAGGATACGAAAATTATATAAAATAACATGACCTGGATGGAAGAGAAAAATAACTGATATTCCAAAAAGCCTCGCCACAACTTTAGCAAGGCGAGGCAACTATTCGATAAATTCGAATAGTTAAGGTTGAAGGTTCGTCAACTCGGCGAACGCTATTGTCTGATATTAGTATATATATGTCAACCTAGGCGTTTTGGATTAAATAAATATGTTTCATTTTGAGAATGAGTATCCAATCTAATTGGCAATCGATTTCATTAGTCCTCCCGGCAGGTATCCTTTATCAAACCCGATTGTGAGCCGTCAGGCAAGGCTAAACGTTCCAATATCCCTTTATGGGCTATCCGAAACCGTTTAACAGATAATTCACAAAGACAGCGCTTAATCAATCATTAGAAAACAAAACTTTTTAATCGGATAGTACAGCGGGGTAAAACTGCCGTTGTTAAACTGGCAGCTGTCGTTTTTAAAATGACTGGCATATTGTTAGAATAGGAAAGTCAGTGTAAAACAATCAGCTGCGAACAACCAATACAGTTGAGATGTAAGTAATGATCAATCCTGGCTCAATTGGGCCGCCAAGTCCTTTTCCCTCTCGCCGCTTTTCCCGCTGCTATCTTTTGGTCATCCTGTTTTATCGTTATAATTAATGTGCATAGTCAATCTTATGCGCAATAGAGATGTTGTTGTTTAGCTGACAGGATTGAATGCTTATCGGAAAACGATCACATCTATTAAGATGTTATTGACCGGATCTTATGAACGTTAATTCTTTTTAAAAATTCGATTTTTCCCTATTGGGAATGGTACGATTTCATTGTGTAAACGATATAATAAAAGGGGTACTGTCTTTAATGCAAGAAGGCCAATTTTAAGTTGAGGAGTCGCCAACCATTATCTCCAGTTGCTATCTATATTGCGTTGCAAAGTGATTTCCTTATTCTATTAGCGGTAATAAGTATGTGCTTTTGTAAAAATAGTTTAAATTTTAGTCGAAAAATATTTCATTAATATATTATTAACTAAACGATTGATTTATGTGGGCTAATTTTATGCAACAATGCTTTCATACTAACATGATCAAACGAAATGTAGCGAGAACATACCTCCCTATTCAGATGATGACCACAACTGAAATGCCAGATAGCAAGTATGCCTATTGCCACTATCAGCTCTAGATGCTATTATGAACTATTTTCCCTCGTTGCAGTGTTTAGTGAACCATTCCTATACCCAAACTAGCAATCATGGTATTAGCATATATGATCTTCATCTTTTGGAGGAAAAGACAGACAAAACGTCCTAAAGCCGATAACCTTCTTGGAGCCGATAATTTGGACGAGGTGCTTAGATCAATCTGCCCCGACAAAGAGTTTGTCAAAGTGTTGCAGCAAAAGGCCGATGGAGTTACTACGTCGGTCGATGAATGCTATTTGGAAGACAAACTCAGAAATGACGAGAGCGTCATGGAATATTATGAGTTCATGCAGAAACAGCATCCAGATGTGGATCTTAGGCCCAGCTGTATAAAACGTCGTGCAAAAAAAGTAATCCTAATACTGGCCTTAAGCTTATTAGGGATGGGTGGGGTCTACGCCCTCTTTCATAAACCCCAAAAACACTCGACGTCCATATCTGAACGTGCAGACCATGGATTCTACCATTGGCGAATAAGTAGTGTGCTTGATTCAGCCCAGCTGTTATACAATAAAAAGTTCATACTGGAGCAGGACGATATTAAAGATATGTCATGCAGTGGCACACTGGATCCTGCCATGCCACTGGAAGATTTCCTGTATTACTTTGCGTTGTCAAATGGGTTGGAGTATTATTCAGACGCTGAAGATGTCATTCATATAAGAAAAGCAGAAAATAACGGTAGTATAGAAAAATAGTGTTGATACCAAAATAATTATACATCCAAAGGGCCCTGCTTATTGCCTGCCTGCCAGTCAATGATCAGGGTTCTTTTTTTAATTAAGTCCTCATATGCGAGCAATTAGGCAAAGCGACTTCCCAATAGACAGCAACTACCTTTTTAGTTCATCTACGGAGAAAATTATTGATTTTATTAGACGGAATCTCGTAGGCTCCTTTATTACCATTATAGTAATAGTTATTCCCTCAATAGGTATATTAGATGCTATAGTGTATTACTTATTTTTTGATATCAGAATCATCGAATATCTGAGCTTCCCCGAGAGCGCACTACTTTTCCTGGATAAAATAATCGGTAATGTTACAAGTATTGGAGGATATGTACTAATGGAAGTGTTTGTGTATAATAATCTTATAAAAGACCGCCGAACCCGATATCTTGTAAGTAAAAACCGATACCTGGCGCTAATATTTTTTTTTTGTGGCTATAACACTGCTCGGTATTTATAACGTTTATTCATATAATGATTTCGGAAAAAAAATAGTACTGTTTGATAAAAGAGGGCATTTTTATTCTACTCTTTCTCAGTTTATTTTTTCTTTGGGATCGGTCTGGATCTATATTACCGCAGTTAAGCGATATCGTAGCCCGGTTTTATTTTTTACTGATCGAATCTTGCCCATCATAGGTCTTTTTTTGCTTTGTACGTATTTACAAAACCGTAGTGTTGCGCAGACCATTTGGAATTTCCCGGATGAACAACGTCAATTGATATTAGAGATGGATGATAGCACTAAAATTAAAACTGGGAAGGATACGGTGTATTTGGGGCGGACTGCAAGCTCTATCTTTTTTCTTATCAGAATTGATTCGACAAAACTCATCATCAATAGTGGCAAAGTGAAAACAATTCACGTTTATCCTCATGATAAAATGCCGCTCTATACTTATCTCTTTCGTATGCTTTAGATGAAGCTTTAGGGCTAATATTATAACTCCTGAGAGCGGAGCCATGTAATACAAAGCTCTCAACATTGTTAGAGAAATACGTCCTAATAAAAAAAGTACAATTAGAGATAGTTAATTAAGGGCGTTGCTCCAATACTTATCTTTAGGTACAAGATAATGCTATGTTATACATACGACCTATTTGCACCTTACTTTTTCTTGTACTCGTATTATTTTTCTGCCCCTGTAAAGCTGCAGTATGGGAATATAAAAAAGGAAATTTATTATTACGATGGGACCTGGATAAGGATCATCTGGAACTGGTGCATACTCCTTCCGGCACTGTCAACTGGCAGGGGAGCCTCTTGCCGGGTTTCTGGTTGCGCGATGCCAGGGGCGAGAACAATTTTGTAAAGGCTAGCATACTGCCCACCACTTCCTTGATTGAAGGGGACCGTTTAACCTTAGCCCTGGAAATAGGCAAATACGGCAAGGGCAATTTACTAATAGAAAAAGCCCCCTGGGGCCTCCGCGTCAAAACATTCTGTGTGGAATGGAACACCACCCCACCAGCCATTATAGCAATGTACCTGGGCGCATCTTTACCGTCCACCAAACTGACAAGCTCCCTACCGGGATGGGACCGGCCTTTTCTACCGGACTGGCAAGCCATGGGCTACTGCGTCCCCGGCGCCAAGGCTGGCACCGTACAAAGCTACTTCCGCAAATGGGATATGGGGAATGCGACCATTGCGCTGGGCAATTTCGGGGCCTCCATGGGAACACCCTATGGCGCGGGCTTTCCACGTCCTGTATTGTTTGCGGGGATGGGAAATGACGGCGCCTGGCTCACTATAGGCGCAGGCAGCGTACCGGACGGTGCCCTTTCATTGAAGCTGCAATTTACCCGGAGCTGTTTACAATACCTCTACCGCGAAGACCTTTGGGGGCCTGTGCCCGGCAAAACCCGTGTATGGGAAGATCCCTGGCGCATCACCATGGACAGTACTGCCTATGCTGCTTTCAACGCTTATTACAGCTCCTTTCCACCCACAGAGAAAAAAACGACATTGCATGCAGCTGCCGCCTGGAATACCTGGGGTATGTGGCGCAACAAACAATATGATATCCGGCCCATTGCAGGTCTGGCGCAGCAGCTTGGTAATGAAACGTTGGTGCTGGACGATCCCTGGGAATCCTCGCAAGGCAGCGGCAAACCCAACATGACGCTTTTCCCTCGTTTTTATGAGGACCTTGCCTATATCCGTAGTAAAGGCATGGAAATAGGCCTCTGGGAAACTGTTGGCTGGGTGAAAGATCCCAGCGCACTTGGCCTTGATACAGCAGACCTGGTACTCGATAAAGCCCGGCGACCCTGCAAAACCAGCTGGAGCTTCGACCCGGCGG
>Ga0209050_1003426_pt1 | contig 11709 bp, 11 predicted proteins | sample Araplavi_mTSA_r2_FD_184276 | JGI IMG/M metagenome (GOLD analysis project Ga0209050, IMG submission 184276) | Arabidopsis root microbial communities from North Carolina, USA - plate scrape MF_Cvi_mTSA_r2 (SPAdes) (version 2) | ecosystem: Host-associated > Plants > Roots > Endosphere | place: USA...
ATATCGATCCTGACCGAAGAGGAAGTAATGATCATCAGCACCATCCGCGACATTTCGTATCGGAAGCAACTCGAAAATGAGAAATTCAACGCGGTGCTGGTGGCGGAAGAACGCGAACGCGAGCGGTTTTCCAAAGACCTCCACGACGAACTCGGCCCGGCCTTTTCCACGCTCAATTTGTATCTGCAGACCTTGAGCAAGAAAGAACCCGATGCCGACAAAAAGGAAATCCTGACCAAACTTTCCTCTATTGTAGACCTGGCAGTGAAACAGGTGCGGGAAATATCACACAACCTCAGTCCCTACGCGTTGCGCGATGCCGGCCTGGTGGACGCCATTGCCGCGCACCTGGTCAAGATCAAAGATAATAATGCATTGCAGGTTGAGTTTGCGCAAGGCGCAAGATTAAAGATTCCACACAATGTGGATGTCGTTCTTTACCGGGTCTTCCTGGAATTGTTGAACAACACCATCAAGCACTCCGGGGCCGACAAGATCAAAATATCACTGGAATGCTCGGCGCAAATGATTAGTTTTTTTTATATTGATAATGGAAGGGGCTTTGAGCCGAGTCATGCCTTGGAGAATAAGAACGGCATTGGACTGCGCAATATCGAAAGCCGGGTGAAATCGTTGGGCGGTAAAATTGATTTCCGTTACGACAACAAGGAGATGATCATTGGCATAACCATTCCCGCATGATAAAAATTATACTGGTCGACGATCACAAAATGTTCCGCGAAGGGTTGCGCTTTGCACTCTCCAACCTGGAAGGCATGGAGGTTGTGGGAGAAGCCGAAAACGGAAAAGTGTTTTTAAAGCTCTTGGAGCAAGCGCCCGCCGACGTCGTGCTCATGGACATCAGCATGCCGTTAATGGATGGAGCAGAAGCCACAGAAAAGGCCATGGAGGTCAACCCGGACATAAAGATCATCGCCCTGTCGATGTTCGGCGACGCCGAGTACTATCAGAAAATGGTGGCAAAAGGAGTAAAAGGTTTTTTGATGAAGGAGACCGGCATCGATGAATTGGCCCGCGCCATACAGCGGGTTCACAGCGGCGATACTTATTTTTCACAGCAGCTCCTGCAAAACATTATTACCCACATCACAAACCCCGTGGTGAGAGCGCCAAAGAACAAGACGCTGGAGCTGACCAAACGGGAAGAGGAAGTGCTGAGCCTGATCTGTAAGGGCTACAGCAACAAAGAAATTGCCGATGCCTTGTTCATCAGTCAGAAAACCGTGGAAGGACACAAATCCAACCTGATGGACAAAACCAATACAAAGAGCGCCATCAACCTCATGCTCTTTGCCATCAAAAATGGCCTCATCAACATCGACCTGCCGTTGATAAAGGGAAATCCCTCGTAAAAATCAGGAGAGCCCCTTCAAAAGAACGGGTAATTCATCTGTGACAATAGTCTGCACCACGTCTGATCTTTGTATAGATGCAGAAAACACTCCCCTTATGCAACCACACTTTATCAAATCAGAATCATCCAGCTTGTTCTTCACCCACGAGCTCATCCGAAAGCAATTGGCGGTTATCCTGAATGCCGAGATGTTCCGGTCGTCCGGTGTCCTGGTTCGCTTTCTGGAGTTTGTGGTGGAAGAGACCCTGCAGGGAAGAGCACATGAGATCAAGGAATACACGATCGGTGTGGCGGTCTTGCGACGGCCCGCTTCCTTCAACCCGCAGATCGATGCCATTGTGCGGATCAACGCCGGCCGCCTGAGGCGTTTGCTGAAACACTATTACGAAGGTCCCGGTCAAAACGACGAAGTGAGAATAGGTATTCCACGGGGAGCATATATTCCCGTTTTCGAACCGGTACAAAGCATAGAAGAGCCATCAGAAGAGACAGCGCCCTCCCGAAGCGCACGATCACCGCATGGCCTGACAGTGGCCATCATTCCATTTGCCAACGATAGCGCGGATGATTCAAAGCGCTATTTTGCCGACGGATTGGCGGCACAACTGTGTTCTTCGCTGGCATCGCTGCAAGAGTTTTCCATTGTGGCCTACAGTTCATCCCGCCGCCTGGAAAGCAAAGCGTCTGACCTGCGGGTGATGGGCAAGTTGCTCAATGCCCAATACCTTATTGCCGGAAGCATCTGGTTTACACCGACGCATTTCCGGCTTAATGTTCAACTGATCTTTGCAGAAGATGCCACACTGATCTGGACCGATACCTACGAAAGAACCATAGGCCAAAATGATCTGTATGCCCTGCAGGGCGACATCATTAGCAACATCGTTGTGGCGATAGGAAGTTTTAATGGCGTGATCTTACAACACCTCTGTCAAATTCCTGCCGCGATACGGAACACCATCTTGGGCGAATACGACGCCTTGTACTGGTTCTACGACTACAAAAGAAAATATACACCCGATGCATTGTTTCAGGCGCGAAATGCGATCGAAGAAACGATCAAATCGAATCCCCACTATGCGACCGCCTGGGCGGTATACAGTTATATTTATTCGGACAGTGCTTTCCTGCAGGTGCAATGGGTGGACAGCCCCCTGGAGGATGCTGTGGAATTTGCCGAGAAGAGTCTGGAGCTGAATCCGTCCGATCCCCTGGGTCATTTAGCCTTGGCGTTTGCGAAATTGTTGTTGCATAAAAAGAATGAAGCATTGAAAGCCTTGGAGCGATGTGTCGGCGCACTTCCCCTCTCGGCCGGTCATGCGGGATTGGTGGGTTCCTACCTGGTTTTGGCTGGAGAATATGACGAAGGAATGAAATACCTGGCGCAGACCACAAAGTCGAATGCCTATTACACATGGTGTGTGGATGTCTGTTTCTCCCTGGGTCACTTCAAGCACAAAAACTATGCAATGGCTTTCGAGAGTGCCAGCCGTGTCAATAACCTCATCACCCCGTTGGGAGTTCTTCTCCAGTCGTCAGTCCTTGGGAAGTTGCAATCGCACGAGGCGCCGGAATCGATACGGCTGTTGGAGAAAAGAAACCCGGTGATCAGAGAAGGCGCGCGCAAGTTGCTCGACACTTTTTTGCACGACGGCGATCTCGTCAGCGAGATCGTCCATGGCCTGGAGCTGGCCTATGGGTATGCCGAAGGTTAGTTCGCCGCTACAAAGAGGACCCGTTATGGCTGGGATTCGGGTGAGTATTTTTGTAGATTTAGTATGGACATGTTTCACGGATCTTTTATTTATGAGACCGACGCCTTCGTGCTGGTAGGAATTCTACTGGTGTGCATGGTATTGTTTATCTACATCGGCCGGAAGGTTGGCTTGAAACGCATCAAGGCGCCTGCCGGGGGCGAAGACGGTGTGACGGGGGCAACGATCTCGGCCATGTTCGGGTTGCTGGCATTTCTGCTGGCTTTCACGTTTAGCATGAGCGCAAGCCGCTATGACACCCGGAGAGAAAATATCGTCGACGAAGCCAACGCCATCGGCACGGCCATCTTGCGGGCCGATCTTTACCCGGAGGAAGAGCGCACCGCCTTCCGGAACGACTTCCACCAATATTTAGAAGCGCGCATACGCTATTTTGAGGTTGGCGGCAATATCGCAGAGGCCGAGAAAGCCAAGGGTGAGGCCGAGGGATATGGAACGCTACTTTGGGACCGCGCCACGAAATTGTCGCAGCAACCTGACCGCTATGCGGCCACCCTGCAGATGATCCCCGCACTGAACGCCATGCTCGACATCAGCACCACACGCCTCATGGCTGAACTTGCCCGCGTTCCCGACTCCATTGTGTCAATGTTGCTCGTCCTGTCGTTAGCCAATGCTTTCTACCTGGGCTACTCCTCTGCGGGGAAAGGAAACTTGGACTGGTTTGTTGCCGTTGGTTTTTGCATACTCACGTCGGTGGTCATCTATATCACCCTGGATCTCGACCGCCCCCGGCGTGGATTCATTCAACTGACCACGTCGCACCAGGCGATGTTAGAATTGCGCAAGCTTTTTTAAACGCAATGACATTCACCGATTCATGATCCTTATGATTTATCGCTTTGCCAACGAGTCGATGAGCGGCATGATCCGTGAAACGATGTCGTCCCGGAGTTTTTGAAAATCGTCGTTCACAGCGTTGACTTCCCAGTGGCTGGTTTTGCCTTTCCCTTCAAGGGTTTGCGGCAGACCGCAAAAGAGAATGACTTGTTCTACCGTATCGACATCGGCCTGCGACAGTTTTTTTGGTACGAAAGACTTGTCCAGGAGATTGTCTTCGAGGAGCAGCTTCTTTGTTTTGGGAGATATTTCCGGATCGGGATGCGTGCCCCGCGACACGGCTTGCCACGATAGATTTTTTTCTTTCGCGAGCTTGTTGAAATAGGTCGCCGCGATAACGCTCTTGGCCGATCCGTGTTCACAGACAAATACAAGGGTATGCACCTGGCCACGTGCCGTGGCAAAGACGACAAGGCAGAGGCAAATGAGTCCGGGGGTTTTCATGGGTATTTTTTGTTTGGTGTAACCTACTACGACATTTTGTAGAGAAACTGGATTTGCAGTGACATTGGAGTTTACCCATTCAAAATATACCCGCACCAACTCGAGCGCTATGAAAATAGGTTTCCCACGAAAGATACTCCACGATAGGTCAGATAAGAATGTATGTTGCCATGAAAGTATTATGATTTGTTGGGTTGAAACAATTCAATCAGGTTGCCCGAAGGATCTTCGAGCAGGATTTGTTTGCCACCGATGCCCACGACAATTTCGTTTCGGAAGTGAGCCTTTGCCTTTCTGAGTTTCTCCACGGTTGACTCCAGGTCGTCCACTTCGATCATAAACCGGTTCCATCCCCCGGGTGCGGGGATCGTTCCATCGGGCATGGCTTGCCCTGCGCCTCCCGATCCAGGCTTATTCACCACCAGGCGGAGGTCACCCTTTATGAGGGAAGCAAAACCGGGGCCGGGGTGATGGTCGACTGTAAATCCAAGCACTTCAGCGTAAAATGTAACAGCCGGATTCGCGTCATCAACGATATAACGTACGGTTACCATAGCATTTTGATTTAAGTTGTTAAAACAGACAAAGCGCGCCAGGCCATGGGGAGTGTGGCACTTTACCATGCTAACCCGTAGGATCCCAATTATGTTTTTCGTCCTGCACGTACTTCGCCCAGCTGTACAGCGCGTCATAGATTTTCATCCCAATCGCCAGTTGCTCCAGGTCGTCTTTGACATTGTAAGACAATCCCGCGGAAATCGCCCAAAGCCCGGCGGCTTGCGGTGCCAGTGCGAAACTGTCCGTATCCGCCCCTCGCACAATCGCCGCCAGCCGGTCGATGGCCGGGTCGGCGAGGTGATGCTTTTTCACGATGTAATCAAACGTGCAAAGGTCACCCTCGTGCGCATACTCCGCGCCGGGAATGTCATAGGGTATGGCCTCCAGTTCTTTTGCTTTGCTGAAAACTTGTTCCTTGGGAACATAAATGAATTCAGCCTCACGGTCGACAAAATTCTTGATCAGCCAGGGACAGGCAATACGATCAATTTTCGGGCGTTCGCGCGTGATCCATTTCATGGCATGTTGGTTTTGTTAGGTAATGCTACAAATCCGATGCGAGGAAGTATAGAACGGAATTTACTTTTGGGATGGGCTTTACTTTTGTCTGAACTTTTTTTGGCGCGTGGCTCAGAGGACAGAGCAGCCTGTGCAGATGGGCCGGGGTATTTAATTTCCGTTGCCTACATGGAATTGAATATGCCTTCGAATTCTACCGGATAAACGACTTCATACATCCAGTCATTTTCCCCGGTCATGATCCGTTTGGTGATCAGGACGTGATCCAGCAATCCTTCGTCGTTCAGAACTTCCAGTACAAGTTCGTGCGCACTGTCCCAGTCATCGATAAAGAACAACATGTTTCCGCCGGCACCCATGTCGCCCGCAAACCATTCTCCGAGTTTTCCGCGCTTCAGGGCTTCATCAATTTTGTCTTCAACACTTTGACGCAAATCGACAAACCCGAAAGATTCCAGATTGCTCATGGTGGAGTCTGGAACGATCTGGATAAACATGACGTCCCGTTCTTTTCCCAATTTAGTGGCCCACCCTTCCTTTTCGAAAAGCGTGGAGAGGGAGTCGACGGTTTTCGGGAGGTTTTTGAATTTTGTCACCGCGGCAAACCGTTGATGCGTCAGCGTATATTCATCGGTGTAGAGTTGTCCGTTTTGCAGAACGACCTCTGCGTCGCCGGCCAGGATGCGCCGGAATTCAACGGTGTCTTTTGGCTTTTTGTAAAAGGTCCGGAGAACTAATTTATCATTGCTCTTTGAATCGCCCAGCCGCTTCTGCTTGGGGCGATAGGTGCAGCCAAAACAGGTGATGATCCCAAGAAAAACAAAAAAATGACGAAAAAAGGATTTCACCGGTTGATCGTTAACTGCCATTGCCTTGGGCCTGTTGGGTAGAGACAATTTTTATTCTTCGACGAATATCGAACTTTTTCTTGAAAGACCTGACAGGATTCAGGGACGGAGTCAACATTTTCAGAGACACTGATGGCCTCGGCCCGTCAGGAGGAACTGGAAATATCCTAAATTAGCCGGTAGAGAATAAATTAAAGACCAAAAACAATAGCCAACATGAAACACGCTGCAAAGTCGCTCCGGGCTTTTATTGGAGCAAAGAACTTTGACGAATCCAGACAATTCTACAAGGATCTGGGATTTGAAGAGTCGCCAATAGGTAACACCATGTCCTACTTCCGGGTTACGGACACGCTAGGGTTCTATTTGCAAGATGCGTATGTCGAAGATTGGATAAACAATCTGATGCTGTTTCTCGAAGTGGACGATGTGCATCGCTATTGGAAAGAACTGCAAAGCCTGGAACTTCCACAAAAATATAAAGGCGTAAAGTTGACGCCCATCCGGGAAGAAAGTTGGGGACGGGAATGCTTTATGCACGATCCCTCCGGTGTGCTCTGGCATTTCGGCGAATTCCACGAGAAGCAATAGCGTCGGGATTCGTGGATGAAGGCGCTTGAAAGGGCCATTAACAAAAAAAAATCAGGCGATGCCGAAAATTTGTCTCGCAAAGAAATTTCTTTCCACTTCCCAAACGACCGACAAACGGCAGCTAATGCGGATAGAAGTTATTTTTTGTGGAATGACACCTTGGCGGTCTCGCGGGGCTTTGCGGGCAATGGTGTGTAATTGGGCATGATCTGTTAAATTTGCTGGATGTTCAAAGTTCTCGCGATCACTTTTTTTCTCCCCGTTTTCTCATTCTTTCCTCCCGCAAAGGATCGACTCCATCACGCCGTAGCCCGGGTGGCAAATGACACCCTCAAACGTGCCGACACCGTGCGGGCTGTTGCCGGAAGCGACACCCTGGAGACCAATGCTGTTAACCTCATTGCCTTTGCACAAACCCTGAAAGGAACGCCTTACAAATACGCTTGCTCGGACCCCAAAAAAGGTTTTGATTGTTCCGGGTTTGTTCAATATGTGTTCAATCATTTCAATATCCCGGTTCCCCGGAGCTCCATTGCGTTCACGAACGTGGGAAAAACAGTCGACCTCAAAAGCGCCATGCCCGGCGATCTTATTCTCTTTACGGGCACCAATAAAAAAGTAAGAAAGGTAGGCCATGTGGGCATCGTCATCGAGGCGTCCGACACCATCAGGTTTATACATGCTTCTTCGGGAAAAGCCTGGGGCGTAACCGAGACAACATTGGGCCCCCACTATAAAGCTCGATTCATCAAGGTAGTCCGGCTGCTGGAATGATTTTCACGCACCTGCGATCACCATCTCCCAAACGAATATCAAATCCGTCGGCGATCATCGTACGTGCTCCTGTGTGAAAGTGCAGGACAAATACAGATGATCAGATTCAGACGATTCCGTCCGACGGCGGACAACCCGCAATAGTGCTGTCTTCGGATCCAGAAGGCTTTCGACGTTTTACATCCTGGCATAATTCTTCATGTCATACAGCGGTCGCATACCTCACCTAAATCCTGGATTATGTACAAGAGTTACTTTCGCTACGGATGGAGAAACCTCGTCAACGGTAAAGCCTACTCGCTCATCAACGTTACGGGGTTGGCCACGGGCTTGGCCTGTTGCCTCGGCATAGGACTTTTCATCTATGATGAATTCAATTTTGATAAATTCCATCATCACCTGCCGCAGCTCTATCGCGTGGTTGAAAAACAAAAACAGGCCAGTGTGTTCTATGATGTGGCCTGCACGCCTGGTCCGCTGGGCGTGGCCATGAAAGCCGATTTCCCGGAAGTACAACAGACCTGCCGGTTGGGCCGGACCCAGGGCATTCTGGAGGTGGGGCAAACACACGTAGAGCCTGCCGACATCCGGCTGGCGGACAATAGTTTCTTTTCGATGTTTGATTTCAAATTGTTGAAGGGCAACCCCGCCCAGGCATTGCTTCGGCCAGACGAGGTCGTGCTCACCCGCTCCGTGGCGTCCCAATTGCTGGGCCCCGACTGGCCAACCAAAGCCAACCTCCTGGGAACGACCATCAACATGACGCGTTTCGGCGAGCACTATACCTTGACACTGGCCGGCATTGTCGACGACGCTCCCGTAAACTCCCACATCCGCTACGATGTGTTGCTTTCGATGCTGACCGTGGAGAAGGATGATTATTTTATCTGGGACAACAACTCGTACTACACCTATGTGTTATTGCACCCGTCGGCCGATCCGGTGGCGTTCGATCGCAAGCTAAGAACCTATATCGACCGCTACTCCGAGATCGGGTCGAAAGACGATGCTCGTACGCTTTTCCTGCAGCCCATGAAGGACATCTACCTGCACTCGAACTTTGATTTCGACAGCGACGATGCCCGTACGAGCGACATCGTGTATGTGCGCATTTTTTTTGCTGTGGGCTTGATGGTGTTGCTCATCGCCATGTTCAATTTCGTGAACTTGTCCACCGCGCGGGCCACGCATCGCGCGAAGGAAGTGGGTGTGCGCAAAGTGATCGGCGCGATGTATAAACAACTCGTCGCGCAGTTTCTGGTGGAGTCATTCTTGCTCACCGCGCTGGCCGTGGTGGTGGCGCTGGCGCTCTTGCAGCTTTTCCTGCCGCTGCTGAACGAGATCTCCGCGAAGTCGCTCTACGTACCCTTTGAGAAAACCGGGTTCCTGCTGGCCGTCGTGGTGGCCATGCTGGTCATCAGTTTGCTGGCCGGGCTTTATCCCGCCTTCTTCCTCTCGAGTTTTTCGCCGGTCAAAGTGCTGAAGGGCTTTTTGAAGGTCCGCTCCGGCATCACCTTCCGGCGCACGCTCGTGGTCGGACAATTTATGTTTGCCGTCATGTTGGTGATCGGCTCGATCGTGATCTACGGACAACTCCGCTTTATCCAGGATAAACACCTTGGATTTGACCGCGAACAATTGTTGTACGTGCGCCTCAAAAATAAACTCGCCGGCAAAGCGCTGACGTTTAAAACAGAATTGGAAAATCAATCCGGTATTATCTCGGCAGCGCCGGCCACCAACAGCATGGTCGATGTCTCGAATTCCACGTGGTCGGTCGGCTGGGAAGGACAGCAAGCCGACGATAAATTTTTGATCACACAAGTCAACACCGACGCTGATTTTTTGCGTACCATGGGCATGACGCTGGCCGCCGGCAGAAACTTCGTACCCGGCAAATCCGACTCAACCGCTTACTTGCTCAACGAGACGGCTGCACGTCGCATGGGATGGACCGCCACGCAGGCCATAGGAAAATCCGTTAGACTCTGGAGCACGCAAGGCACCGTGGTGGGCGTGGTGAAAGACTTTCATTTCCGCCCCATGACGGAAGTCATCGAGCCGTTTATTTTTCGCTATTGGGAAAACCGGGACTATTCCGGCGTTTTTGTGCGAACACAACCCGGCCAAACGCGTGAGGCCCTGACCACCCTGGAGAAGATCTACAAAACGCACGAAGACCAGGCCGCGTTGCAATACCAGTTCATGAGCCAGGCCCTCGACGCGCAATATCGCACGCAACAAAACAGCGGCACCATCATCCTGTTTTTCTCCGTACTGGCGGTGATCGTTTCGTGCCTGGGCCTCTTTGGCCTGGCCACCTACGCGGCCGAACAACGCACAAAGGAGATCGGCATCCGCAAAGTGCTCGGCGCCAATATGGCCAGCATCGTGCAACTTCTTTCCAGCGACTTCATCAAACTTGTCCTGGTGGCCATTGTGCTCGCCACGCCCATCGCCTGGTGGAGTACGGAGCGCTGGCTGCAGGATTTTGCTTATAAGATCGACCTGGAGTGGTGGATGTTCGCTGCCGCCGGCGCAGTCACCGTGCTTGTCGCGCTCGTCACGGTGTCGTACCACTCCATCAAAGCGGCCATCATGAACCCCGTCAAAAGCCTGAGGACGGAATAAGGTCATCGGCCCTCCCGGATTCGTGGGCTTGCCCGATGCAGGGATGAACCGCGTTTGAACGAAATCATTTCCTTGGGTTGACTGTAACGCCGGAAAAGACAACCTTAGCAAAAAAACAGATCATCAAACGGACGCATAAGTTGGCCACAAACGGATGGGATGCCGGCAATCTTAGCCTGCCTTCCCCTGCGGACATCGCCGGACTGGCGTCCTGCCTGGACGCCATCGCGCAAAATCCGCTGCTCTACAACGCCTCCAACTTTAACGATAGAATAGAGGCAATCGATTTTATCGAATGCCAGGTTCTTGATCAGCTGGACTGGCTCCAACAAAAAACGGGTCAGCCGGATCAACTGACCTTACTAAAACATCGCGCAGAAAAAGTAAGGGCGTGCCTGGAGGAAGTCAATGTTTCATTATTTGGAAACCTTCGCGAAAACATCCGGAACAAAAAATATACAAAAAATGATTTCGCGAAGATGATCCACGAGTATGTCGGAGCGGATTTGAATCCAGGTCGACAACAGAAAGTGATCGGCTACGACAACCTCGATGTCTTTCTCAACGGATTATTGTCGTTTCCCGTCATCCCGGATATGACCAAAGCATTGGAACCGGAAATGGTGTATTATCAAAAAACACCCGCCAGGATCATTCTCGAACTGGTGGAAAAATCCGCAATGACGAAAGAAGATGTTTTTTTTGATCTTGGCTCCGGCTTGGGTCAGGTCTCCCTGCTGGTAAATCTGCTCAGTGATGTTCCCGTCAGGGGTGTTGAATTCGAGCCTGCATTTTGTCACTACGCGAGAGCGTGTGCCGCGCGGCTTAATCTATCGAACGTTACCTTCATCCCTGCCGACGCGCGTGAAGCGGATTATGCAGAAGGCACGGTATTTTTTATGTATACACCTTTTGAAGGAAAAATGCTGCAAGCGGTATTGGAGATGTTGAAGCATGAATCGCAAACCAGGAAGATCAGGATTTTCACCTATGGTCCATGCATCACCCAAGTGGCCGCACAAGACTGGCTGGATTTTTTGGGATCTGATGTCAACCACCTGTACGCGTTGGGCATTTTTTGCAGCCGTTAACTCCCACGTCCCGACCGCGCGCCCTTGTTGGTGCCTTCCTAACAAGGGCACGAGGTTTTGGGGACGAACTCGAAACGTAACGGTGTAACGCTTCAACAACGGTACCCCTATATAAAAAAAACTGCCTGCGCCGACGTACCGATCGGGCAGGCAGTTCACCCTAAACTGCAAGAGAGGATCCTGTTATTCCTTGTCCCACCAGATCCGGGTGGTCCATAAATCCGGGCCTTGTGAATCGATGGCGGCCTTATAATTTTCGGTAT
>Ga0209050_1003432_pt1 | contig 11692 bp, 13 predicted proteins | sample Araplavi_mTSA_r2_FD_184276 | JGI IMG/M metagenome (GOLD analysis project Ga0209050, IMG submission 184276) | Arabidopsis root microbial communities from North Carolina, USA - plate scrape MF_Cvi_mTSA_r2 (SPAdes) (version 2) | ecosystem: Host-associated > Plants > Roots > Endosphere | place: USA...
TTTTCTTTTTGCTTTAGTAACAAAAGTAATTTCTTGTTGAAGTCGTGGGTCTTCTCCCCCAAGGGACCAAAGAAGGTTGCATCAAATTTTTCAACGGTGCGCACCGCTTGCTTGATGACTTTCTTTCCACTTTCGGTGAGGCCCACGGTCTTGGCGCGGGTGTCGGTGGCATGTTCCTGCCGGAAAAGAAAGCCTTTGGCTTGTAGCGTGCGCAACACCGTGGACGTGGTCATGGGATCGATCTTGGTGTGCGCCGACAACACGATCTGCGTCACCTGTTCGTGGTGCAGGGCCAGCCAGTGAATGCTGGCCATCAAGACGAATTGGGCGTGCGTGAGGTCGTGTTTTTCGAGCGCTTTTTTTAGCTCCCGTTGCCAGAGGAGGGTGACTTGCCACAGCAAAAAGCCGGGACTGTCTTCCGCCTTGTCAAAACTGAATGTGTTGTCGGCTGTTTTCATTTGGGAAGCAGGGTTGATCGGATCAGGTTAAAGTCTTCTTCTTTGATCTCAAAGAAACCAAATCGGAAAGGAAATCCCCAGGACTTTTTGTTGGTAATAAATTGAAGGTCGTTCACCAGCGGAGCCACCGGCGCTTCCCGGCAGGGATAGAAGCGTACGTTCCGCCGGAAGGGATGAAAATCCTTGGTCATGCTCACGGCATAGGCCTTGTCGTCTGCAGCCTGGCCGATCGCCGTGAAGGCCTGGAGCTTGACGTCGCCGTCGAAGGTCTCTTTGGGGGAATAGACCATGATCCAGTCGTTTGGGCGGATGCGTTTCAGCGGCCCTTCTTTCCCATGATTCGCCTGGATGAAACCCCCTTGCACGCCGCGACGGGGCGTGATCTTTCGAAGCCATGACGATCCAATATTTTTCCATTGCCATACGGGACGTTTTGTTTTTAATATGTATAAATATAATAAGTTAACATATTAATAGAACAAAAAAGAAGAAGCCCGGGGTTTCCCCCGGGCAGCTCTAGATTAAAGCGCACAACAAGATCGTTTACCGCCACCTTGTGCCACGGCGAGCGGCAGGTTTGTTTGTTTGTTAGTATTGTCTGTTCTCCTCCACTACCGTAGAGGGAATGAAATGCATCATGCCGAACATGCCCACCACCAGGATCGATACCAGACCGATAGCAAAGACCGCGGGATTGCTTTCTACCAGTTCAGGAGAGAAGATGTAGATGCCGGCAAACACCAGGGTGGCAGCGAGGATGATAAAGAAGAAGATGAGGGAAATGGGTTTCATAAAAATGGGTTGTTTGAGTTGGTTTGTGCTGGGGTAATTCCAAACCACATGCCACCGGCCCGACCGTTGAAAACAGCCTGAAAACGCACTTCTTTTTCCGGGGGCTTCCCAAAAGGGGATGAAAAAATCTCGAAACGGTAGGATAGGGGTGAATATTGTGCGCGGGCCTAGGTTGAGATCTGCCCGGGCGGTCGGCCTCCCCGGTTCGGGGATAGGTGTTGGAGAATGCTGGCGTCCGGCCAAACATGACAGGTTCAGGTCTATTTAGACGACTATTAAATTAGGTATCGGCACCCCTTTGGTGTCTCCCGGTTACGAAAAATCGATTTACTTTGACATTCCATTTTTTTTATTGCCATGTCGAGTAAACGCCCTGCCCTCGGATTCATTTTTGCCACACTGCTGATCGATATCATCGGTTTGGGCGTCATCATTCCCGTGATGCCTGACTTGATCAAAGAGCTTACCGGCGGCACCATTAGCGACGCCTCACGCTATGGTGGAGAACTGTTGTTCGCCTACGCCGTGATGCAATTTGCGTGCGCCCCCATCATTGGCGGCCTGAGCGATCGATATGGTCGCCGACCTGTTCTTTTAGCCTCGCTGTTTGGGTTTGGCGTTGACTACGTCTTTCTTGCTTTTGCGCCCTCTATTGGCTGGCTCTTCGTGGGACGTATTGTGGCGGGCATGATGGGTGCAAGTTTCACCACGGCCAGCGCCTACATCGCCGACGTGAGCACACCGGAGAACCGGGCTCAGAATTTCGGTATCATCGGCGCAGCCTTTGGTTTGGGATTTATTATCGGGCCGGTGCTGGGTGGCGTCCTTGCACCGCTGGGCTCGCGCGTGCCGTTTATTGTTTCGGCTTGTCTCTCGCTGGCGAATTGGCTCTATGGTTTTTTTATTTTACCGGAATCGCTCAAACCCGAAAACCGGAGGAAGTTCGACTGGGCGCGCGCCAATCCCATCGGCTCGCTATTGAACTTGAAGCGCTACCCCGTCGTCCTGGGAATGGTGGCGTCGCTGGTGCTGGTCTACATATCCGCCCATGCGGTGCAAAGCAACTGGGCATTCTATACAAAAGAAAAATTTGATTGGAACGCGAAGATGATCGGGTATTCGCTGGCCGTGGTGGGGTTGGTGTTTGCCGTCGTGCAGGGTGGTCTTATCCGCATCATCATCCCCAAACTTGGACAAGCCCGCAGTGTTTATGTGGGTCTCGGGTTCAACGCGCTGGGCTTTGTGCTCTTTGCGCTCGCCACGCAAAGCTGGATGATGTTCGCTTTCACGGTGGTGTATTGCCTGGGCGGCATCGCAGGTCCCGCGCTGCAAGGGATCATCTCCACGCAAGTTCCCGCCAATGAACAAGGAGAACTGCAAGGGGCCTTGACCGGTCTCATGAGCATCACCGCCATCGTCGGTCCACTGTTGATGACAAACACATTCGCCTATTTCACCGACGCGCATGCTCCCATCTATTTGCCCGGTGCGCCCATGCTGCTGGGAGCTGTCCTGACCATTACGGCAACCTTATTGGCCCGCGCCTCCCTCAAAAAAAACATGCCCCACCAACCCCCCACCACAAAACCCGGCCCTACCTCACACCCCCTCACCGACGACTCCTCCATCCTAACCCCCGGCTCCTAACAAAACCCACAACAAACAAATACCACTCACTGCCCACAAGAATTCCAAAGACTGAATACCGACCAAAGAATATCGCTACTAACTACTGAATTCTGGCTACTGAATTCTGGCTACTAAATTACAATCCCAACACCGTCTTCAACTTCACATACCCCGTCTTACTCAACGGAATCTTCGCCCCATTCTTCAACAACGCCAAATGCGTATCCTTCTCCAGCGGTTCGATGCGTGTGATCTGCGACACCGCCAAGATATACGACCGGTGCACCCGCACAAACTGATCGGTATCCAGGCTCTGTTCATAAAAGCTCATCGTCTTCTTTTTCAACAGCATCTCTTTCGCCGTAAAGATCTTCACATAATCATCGTAGGCCTCCAGGTACACGATCTCGTGCACGGGAATGATCCGGATGTTGCTGCCTTCTTTCACCACGATGCGGTTGCGTTCTTCCGGCTGACGCACTTCTTCGTTGATGAGGGCGTTCGTGGCCGGCTTGGCGCCGGATGTCTGGTGGTTGGCCAGCCACTTCTGAACGGCCTTGGCAAAGCGGTCTTTGCTAAACGGTTTTAGCAAATAATCGATGGCGTGGGCCTCGAAGGCTTTGATGGCATATTCGTCGAAAGCCGTGGTGAAGATCACGGCCGGGGGTTGTTCGATCAGTTCCAGCATTTCGAAGCCATTGATCTTGGGCATCTGGATATCGAGAAAGATGAGGTCGGGTTTGTGCTGGGCGATGGCCTTCACGCCCTCGAAGCCGTCGTTGCATTCCTGCACCACGGTGAGTTCGGCAAAATCGCGCAGGTATTCGGCCACGATGCTGCGGGCCAGCGGTTCGTCGTCGATCAGAATAACGTTCATCATGCGGGTTGAGGAATTTTGATTTCGGTTTGGAATAAAGGGCCTGTCATTTTTGTCGACAGGAGGTCCTGCCGCGCGTAGAGCAGGTAGAGCCTCCGTTGCACGGAATTGAGGCCGAAGCCGGTGCCTTGCCGCGGGCGTGAGGTCTCGGGGTCGAATGGATTCTCCACGGTGATCATCAGTTGTTTATCGGCTGCTTTGGCATCGATGCGAATGACGATCTCGCCCACGGTATCGTACAAACCGAACTTAATGGCATTTTCCACCACAGGCTGCAACAGCAACGAGGGCAGGGTGAGGCCGGCGGTTTCTTCGTCGCGGACGATCTCGGTTTTGAGGCGGTGACCGAAGCGCACTTTTTCGATCTCCAGGTATAGTTGTAAATGTTTCAGTTCTTCGTCGAGGGTGACAAACTGCTGGTCGTCTTTTTTGATCGTGCCGCGCAGGAAGTCACTCAGTTGTTGGATCATCAGGCGGGCTTGTTCGGGCTTGGAGCCAGCCAGGGCGCTGATGGAGTTAAGACTGTTAAATAAAAAATGAGGTTGTAGCTGTTGACGCAACGTAGCCAGTTCGGCTTCGCGCGAAAATTTCAGGGTTTCCTGTTCGCGCTTTTCGCTGGCGCGTTGTTCCTGGAGGTAAAACCAGATCGAGCTCTGCATGCCGATGAGGCCGATCATGAGCCAGGCAAATAATCCACGGATCACGTGCGATCCGGCGAGGTATTCCTGGTAAGGAACATTGTCGTGAAAGAAATAGGAGGCCATCAGGTAGCGGTGCAGCACGGCACAGAGGCTGGCCAGGGCAATGCTCCAGATGAGCAGATAAATCATGGTCTTGGGACTGGCCTGGTAAAATTTCATCGAGTTGAACATGATGTAGCCCGCGGTGGCTACCAGCAAGTTGAAGTTCGCCGCGTCGGCCAGTGCGACCTGCCATTCGAACCCGAAAGTGGTCCTCAGTGCATAGGTCTCGAACAGTACCAGGAGGATCCACCAGGCGGAACCCACCATGAAAATTCTTTTTGCGGAAACATTCAATTGCATATGCGGGAGAACTTTACCAAATCTTTAGAATAAAGGCATCGCGTTCAAACGGAGCGCGATAGCCTTTTGGTGGATAAAGTTAATGTACGGAGCGCCTTCTTCCATCTCATGGATGCGTGAATATACTTCCGTGCCATCTTCGAGGTTGTTCAGGGAGATGACTTCCGACACGTTGATGAATTCCCACTTCACCTTTTTCATGTTGTCGTTGTAGAAGGTGTCTTCCTCGTGCAGACCGATCATGCGGGCTTTCAGGAAGGCTTCTTCTTTGGTTTCGGCGGCTACCAACCGCAGTTGTTCGTCGAACTGTGCTTTCGAGCTTTGTTCGGCTGAAATGTTGAAGACGATTTTTGTGATGTACCAGTTCATAAGGATTACTTGTAGGGTGATTAAAATGATTTGCATAGGAATGACGATCGAGGGGTTTGGAATTGGACAGGAGTCCGGTTAAAAACTCCTGATTTCAATTCCACCGAATACGCACGTGCCTTCCAATACCAGGACTTTTGTTTCGTCATAGACCATACCGGGCTGGATATGACGCTTGTCTTCGATGGAGCCGAACACGGTCACCAGCTCGTCGGCCTGGATCTTCCAGTGCGGGGGGACCACCAGTTTGGTGCCGCCAAAGACTTGCACCACTTCCAGGTTCACACGGCCGTTGATGTCGGCCTGACTCATGTTCAGTTCCAGGCCGCCGAACATGCACACGCTTTCGCCGCCTTTAAAGTCCTTGCTGATCACGTTTTTTTTTGTTCCACCGAAGATGGATACCGAGTCGATGGTGTCGCCTTCGATGGGCTTGCCTTCGTGATAGTGGCTGTATTGACGCTCCCACCGTCTTTTCCAGCGCTCCTCGTTCCACCGTTGGCGGCGGTGACGGTGGTGGGGTTTGAACATGATGCCGATACCGATCAGGATGATCACCACAGGCCAGAAGTATCGCCAGATATCAACGTCGATGTGTTCTTTGCTGAGGAGGAAGGCACCGATAGCGATCGGAATGAGCCAGCCAAAACTCTTGAACGAATGACGGGCACCGACGTATAAGCCCAGGACGATCAGAAGCGAGGGCCAGGTAAAGATCCATTCGGGAATATCGGCACCGACCTGGCGGGCCAGCAGTAAACCACCGACGACCATCACCACCACGCCACCAAAAATGCGGCCCGAACGGTGGCCTCCCCACTCGGGGCGGTTGTCGGTAACTTTTTTATCTTCTGTTGTTTCCATCTTGTTTTCCATTTGTGTTTGATTTCTGATTCAAATAACGGCGTGATTTGGCCCTGCGGCCATCGTAAAAAGGCCGGTTCCGGGCGGTGGTAGGTGAATGACGGATGGGCGTCGGTGAAAATTCCAGACCCATTTCGCCCGGGCGCGCCGGAGTCGGCGAACGGGGCGGTGAACTTGCCAGATTGACCCGAAATGCGTTACCTTAATTGAAATTTCAGACGGCGTATGACCAACGAGGAACGTTTTGCGAAAGTTATCGCGATGTTCGATGACTACAATCAGAAGGACCCTCACCTGGAGACCTGGCAAGGGCAGCAGATCCCGAAGGAACTGTTGTATGCCCAGCGCATGAGCGAACGGCTGAAGAGCTATATGCCTGACGCCCCCGAATACCTGGTGCTCGCGGCCCGCTGCCAGCACATCGGGCGATGGGAGATCCCACGCAACACCTATGCGATGGATCGCAAGGGCTACCTGCAATGGCGCAACCAGCTCAAAGTCCACCACTGCAACATTGCCGACCGCATCATGCGCAGCTACGGCTATGACGACGAAACCATCCAAAAGGTGAAGTCGCTGCTGGTGAAGGAGCAGCTTTTCCACCATCGCCCCGACACGCAGGCGTTGGAAGACGTGATCTGCCTGGTCTTTATCGAATTTTATCTTGAAGAATTTGCCACCAAACACGACGACGCGAAACTGGTGGAGATCTTGCGAAAGACCCTGCACAAAATGTCGGCAAAAGCCATCGAAGCCGCCGGGAAAATACCGGTCTCCGAAAGAGTGGCCGCCCTCATCGGACAGGCCGTGGCCAACAGTCTCTAAGCCTGCAGGTTTTTCTCCAGGTGGATCAACAGATTTTCGGTGGAGCGGTCCAGGATATCAAATACTTCCTGGAAGTGCCGTTCGGTCCCGTAATAGGGATCGGGCACATCCTCGCCCGGAGCAGTAGGGTCAAAGTTGCGCATCATCGCCACCTTGTCGCGGTGGGCCGGGTTTTGCAGGAGGCGCAGCACATTTTGATGGTTGCTGCCGTCCATCACGAAGATGTGATCAAAATCCAGGAAGTCTTTAGCAGTGAACTGGCGGCCGAGGTGGTCGATGGCGATACCGTTCTTTTTAGCGTTGGCGATGGTGCGGGGATCGGGTGTGTCGCCCACGTGATAGTTGGCCGTGCCACAGGATGCTATCAGGAAGTGCTGATCGAGGTTCCGGCGGCGGACCTTGTCCTTAAAAATGGCTTCCGCCAGGGGCGAGCGGCAGATATTGCCCAGGCAAACAAAAAGTACCTTTACTTTATTCATAGTCGAAAACAGCGCAAAAACCGGTTATTTCGGTAAATCATCCCAAAATAAACACCCGGGTGGTTACGAAAGAAACCGCAGCGCTATTAATCGATGCATTAGTATACTTTTTAAGTAACCTTTTGATTTGAAAAGCCCCTCTCGCTCAGGAGGAGGCTTTTCTATTTTTAGGGCCTGGATTCTTTTTTAGCTTTGTCTGAAACGCAATCCGCCATGGAATTCATCATCGTCACCGAGCAATACGCTCCCGCCGTCGCCCTCATCCAACTCAACCGGCCCAAAGAACTCAACGCCCTCAACCGTCAACTCATGGAAGAAGTGCGCGACGCCCTGAAGCTCCTGGATGGCAACGCGAACGTCAGGGCCATCATCATCACCGGCAATGAACAAGCCTTCGCGGCCGGCGCCGACATCAAACAAATGGCCGACATGTCGGCCATCGATATGTTGCTGATCGACCAGTTCAGCACCTGGGATCAGATCCGGAAAACGAAGAAACCGGTCATCGCCGCCGTATCCGGATTTGCCCTGGGAGGAGGATGCGAATTCGCCATGACGTGCGACATGATCGTCGCTTCCGAAACGGCAACCTTCGGGCAACCCGAGATCAAGATCGGCACCTTGCCCGGCGCCGGCGGCACGCAACGCCTCACGCGCGCGGTGGGCAAAGCCAAAGCCATGGAATTGATTTTGACCGGGCGCTTTATGCCGGCAGAAGAAGCGTTGGCCCACGGGTTGATCAATAAGATCGTCCCCGTAGAAATGTATTTAAAAGAAGCGGTGGCCCTGGCCCAGGAAATTGCCCGCATGTCGCCCGTGGCCGTGCAGTTGGCAAAAGAAGCCGTGAACCGTTCGTTCGAAACGTTGCTCGACGAAGGCCTGGCCTTCGAACGCAAAAACTTCTACTTGTCGTTTGCCTCGGCCGACCAAAAAGAGGGCATGAAGGCGTTCATCGAAAAAAGGAAACCGAACTACACGGGCAAATAAATTCTTATCGGACCGTGACGCCTAGCCCTACCGAAACGGTGCTATACTTTTGCAAAGTATAGTCGGCCGAAAGGTAGATGGGACCCAGGTTCAGGCGCATGCCCGCGGTGGCCCGGAAGCTGTTGTTTTTGAAACTCATGGCAACGGGATCGTTGATGGCCGGGGTGGCGGGCACGAATTGATAAGAACCCTTCACATCCGCTGTTGTCTTCACGGCGTTGTAGCCCAATCCACCATAAAACGTAACCATGGCCACTTTCTTCGAGATGAGGGCCTGGATCAGCCAGGCATTCATGCTGTAGTGTAACTCCTGCGGCTTGGTGGCGTCGCCCGAAGCGACGTAGCCGGCAACACTGGTTGTGCCTTTCAGGTTGGTGTAGCCCACCAGTGCGGACAGATCGAAGGGGAGATGTTTGATGCCGGGGATGTGTTGCTTGATATCGTGCAAGACGCCGAAGCCGATGTATTTTACTTTTGTATCTCCCGCCGTCACTTCCGGCATCCACCGGATTTTCAGGTCGGTGTTTTTCACGATGCCGATACCCAGTTGCACAGTGGGCGCGAGGGCGCCGCTGATCTTGAAATTATCTTTGAAGTCCAAGCCCGGAGGGCCGCTAAAGGTGCCGGTCTGTCCGCCGTAGGTGGCGGCATAAGTGGTTGCGTCGGTTGGCCCTACGACGGTCGGAGCCTCGCCGCTGGTGGGCGACACGAGGGTTGTCGTTTTCAGACCCAGGTCGGCAGGACGGAAGTGGTTATCGGAAGAAGGAATGAAAACACCATTCACGGAAACACCCAAGTCGAAACCCAGCGTTTTGTGGGCCTTGGCCGTGGTGAACCAGCCCCCGTTGAAGCCATAGGAAGCGCCGGTGATCATGGGCGAGAGATAGGCATTCATGAGCTTGCCAGCATCTTCGGGACCCGCTTTCAGGAACTCGCCGATCTCGGTTTCGCTTTGCGCACGGAGGGAAACAGAAAGCGTTAGGAACAGGAAGAGGAGAAAACTCTGGCGTACAAATAACTTCATAAGGTGGTTTTTAAATTTAAAAATAAAGATTTTATAGATAGTGAGGGCCTATGGATTGAAATTTAAGTCTGGGGTTCTCCCCAAGTTGCCTATTTTTGACGCTGCATGATCATACTGTATAATCTTGTCCTTTTCGTGATGCGTGCCGGCTATCGCATCGCCGCCCTTTTTCATAACAAAGCCCGGGCATTTGTAACCGGAAGAAAAGACGTCTTTGCCAAACTCGGCGACTACTTTCGTCAAAACCACGCCAAGGTGGTTTGGGTGCACTGTGCATCGCTGGGCGAATTCGAGCAAGGCCGGCCCCTCATTGAAGCCTTAAAAAAAGAATATCCGCAAACAAAAATATTGCTCACCTTCTTTTCACCCTCGGGCTACGAGGTGCGCAAGCATTATGACCAGGCCGACTTTGTCTGTTACCTGCCCTGGGACTCGGCTGCCAACGCGGAGCGATTCATTGCCATCGTGAAACCAACGCTGGCCGTATTTGTCAAGTATGAATTCTGGCATCACTATGCCAAAGCATTAAAGCAACACCACGTCCCCCTGCTCTCGATATCGTCGATCTTTCGCGAAGAGCAAATGTTCTTTAAGCCTTACGGCGGATTTTATCGCGGCATCCTGAAGAACTTCTCTTACTTCTTTGTGCAAAACGAAACTTCGTTGCGCTTGCTGAAGTCCATCGGCATCGATGCCTGCGCGGTGGCGGGCGATACGCGGTTCGACCGGGTCTATGCCATCGTGAAGCAGGGCGGTGAGATCCCCATCGCCCGGCAATTCAAAAGCGACCAGAAAACCTTTGTGGTGGGAAGTTGCTGGCCCGAAGATTTCGAAGTGCTGACACCCCTCATCAACGAAAATCGCGTCAAGTTCATCATCGCCCCGCACGAGATCACGGAGACCTTTATGACGGCGATCGAAAATTCCCTGCAGGTAAAGTCCATCCGATTTTCGCAGGCGGCCGGCAAGCCATTGGAAGACTACCAGGTGCTCATCATCGACAACATCGGCATGCTTTCGCGATTGTATCGCTATGGTGAATTTGCCTTCATCGGCGGTGCCTATGGCAAAGGACTGCACAACATCCTGGAGGCCGCGTGCTACGGCGTGCCCATCTTCTTTGGCAACAAAGACTATGAGAAATACCAGGAGGCCGTGGACCTCATCAACCGCGGCGGCGCGTTCGAAGTGCGCGACTATACCGACCTGAAAGCCAAATACGAGATGCTGAACTTGCCCGAAACCTTCCTGCTGGCGTGCGACGTGACGCGCCTCTATGTGGAAGAAAACCTGGGCGCTACCGAAAAGATCATGCACTATTGCCGAACTTTAGGGATATGATGGAAGGCCTGGTCCTACGCTCTACCGGTTCGTTCTACGAGGTGCTGGCCCCCGATGGGAAAATACACACCTGCCGGGTGCGCGGCAAGATCCGGCTCGAGGGCATCAAAGAAACCAACCCCGTGGCTGTGGGCGACCGCGTGTCGGTGGACCTGGAACATAACATCGGCTCCATCACGGCCATCCTCGAACGCAAAAATCATATCCTCCGGCAATCCGTAAAGAAAACGGGACACTCGCATGTGCTGGCTGCCAACGTGGACCAGGCATTGCTGGTCGTGACATTGACGTTCCCCAGAACATCGCTCGGTTTTATCGACCGCTTCCTGGTGAGCGCCGAATCGTTCCGCATCCCGCAGGTGATCTTGTTCAACAAGAAAGACATGCTGGACGAAGAGGGGAAACAAAACGTGCAGGCGCTTATGGAGTTGTATACCGGCATCGGCGTGGCTTGTTTTTCGATCTCGGCGTTGCATGAAGACCAGGAGATGCTTCGCGATATCCTTCACGGCAAGGTGACGTTGATCGCCGGCCACTCCGGCGTGGGGAAGTCGACCTTGCTGAACAAAATTGCCCCCCATATAAAACAAACTGTTGGCGACGTCTCTGACTTTTCGTCCAAAGGAACGCACACCACTACGTTTGCCGAAATGTTCGCACTCGATGAGAAGACCTATGTGATCGACACCCCCGGCATAAAAGAATGGGGTTTGGTGGACATGAATGCCCAGGAGATCTCCGACTATTTTCCAGAGATGCGCGAGGTTCGGCTGGAGTGTAAGTTCGGCGCGCGCTGCATCCACGTGAACGAGCCGCAATGTGCCGTCGTCGACGCGATACGGGCGGGGAAGATCGCGCTGAGCCGTTATGAGAATTATCTGAGCATGGTCTTGGGGCAAGATAACCGGAGATAAGCCGTGATTGTTTTTTAAGGACAGCAGGCCAAATGAAATACACCGTAAACAACGCAGACCTTTCGTATGACATCTCCGGACCACGGGCCT
>Ga0209050_1003433_pt1 | contig 11689 bp, 8 predicted proteins | sample Araplavi_mTSA_r2_FD_184276 | JGI IMG/M metagenome (GOLD analysis project Ga0209050, IMG submission 184276) | Arabidopsis root microbial communities from North Carolina, USA - plate scrape MF_Cvi_mTSA_r2 (SPAdes) (version 2) | ecosystem: Host-associated > Plants > Roots > Endosphere | place: USA...
GGTTTCAGTTGCTCAAAGGGGCGCTGCAGCAACGCGACCACCTCCTGGCGCTGGACGCCCGCCAAGCCAGTGCACAGACCGTAGCGGCCCAAAGCGGCGCCGCTGGGGTTGGTCAGCGCGATGGCGTGCTGACGTGGGCCTATATACGGCGACGCGCCGGCAGCGCTTCAGACGATCCGCCCTTCACCATTACCTGCGCTCAGCCAACCCAACTGCCGCAGGACTTGTTGACCCTGTCATCGCAAAGTCAACTGGAACTGCCCAAGTTCTACGCAGCGTGCGTCCAAGCCCAGCAGGTTCCCGGCAGCGCCGCAGTCTTGTTTAAGGAGAGCGTCGAGGAACTGACCCGGGAGCGTCGGGCGCAGGCGGCATTTATCACCGGCGTCCGCGCGCTGGTGTCGGCGCCGCCACAGCAACAGACGGACCAGACCGTCTTCGCGTTGGAGAAGGCCAATCACTTCCAAGGCAGCAGTGAGCCAGCGGCGACCGCTGCATCCGAGCAGTTGGCCGCGCTGCGCCAGAAGGTCGATGCCAAGGAGTGCGCGGCACACGGCAGGCAAGCCGGTATCCCGGACGATCTAATGAAGGCGCAGTACCTCATGGAATGGGCCATGCCCACGTCGCTGGTCGCCATGGCTTGCGCTGCTGCGCGCAACGGCGTGGCCTACCGCTTCAAGGCGAAGGGGCTGCCGTCCAAGGACAACTTCGAGCTGAAGGGGGCGGCCGCCATCAAGGTAGTGCTCAGCCGACAGCAGTTGCCCGAAGGAGGCGCGCTGCTCGTGCCGCTGGAAGCGACGGTGCAGGGCAACACCTTCGAGGTCACCCGTCAAAACGTGCAAGTCCTCGCGCACCAGATTCGCGTGGCGCTCAAGCCGCAGCGCTGAAAGGTTCATCGGAGTTCACATGACCTCATTCCGCCTGTTCCGTTCCATCGCGGCCGCAATCTTGGTCACGACGCTGTGCGCCAGTGCATCCGCCCAACTGTTCGGCAGCTTTGGCCTCGGTGCGAACGTCTTTGAAACGAAGAGCCTCGACAAGCAAGAGCTGCCGTCCCAGCAGTGCACCGGCTTCTACAAGACGCCGAATTTCAAGTGCGAAGCCATCAAAGTGCCTGCGTACTTTGCCCGTGTGAAGGACGGCGACCGCAAAGCCCTCGTCGTCATCCTTCCGGGCGCCGGTGGTCTCGACAAGCGTCATAGCGATTACGCCTACTTCCTCGCCGCCAACGGCATCAACGCCGTGGTCCTCGATCCGTGGCGCGCGCGTGGCTCCGCCCACTCCAGTGGCGATGCGAGCATTGATCGCCTCAAGGGTAATGACGACATCAACTTTGCCATCGACGGCATGGCTGTTCAGGCCCAGCTTCGCCTGATCGACGAATGGAAGGACACCAGGTTCGGCTTCCTCGGCGAAAGCCGTGGCGGCACCTCGGCCATGATCGTGCTGCGCCCCTTCATCGAAGCCATCGTGCGCGACTACGTCGGCATTCCGGTGGGTGCCAAGGTCAACTTTGACGCTTCGGTGGGCCTGTACCCCGCATGCGTTGATCGAAGCAGCATGGAGGGCTTCAAGAAGGTGCCCGTCCTGATCGTGTCGGGCGGGGCTGATGCTGCTGCGCCTCCCGAAGTGTGCGAGCGCCAGGTCGAATGGATGAACAAGCGCGGCGGCAACGCCACCTTCAAGGTGCTGCCGGACGAGTACCACGACTGGGACGCGCCCACCAAGGCCGTGATGACCGACTATGTGAGCTCCGGCAAGTGCGAGAACATGTACCAGGGCAACAAGATCGTGCTGCTGCAAACGCAGAAGGAGTTTCCGACCACGCCCGACGGCATCAAAGCCATGAACGCCGAGTGCCGTACCCGAGGCTACATGATGGGCCACCGAGGCAACCCGCAGACCGGCTACGACGTGTGGCTGGAGTTCTTCAAGCAGAAGCTTCTTCCGTAAGGCAGAGCGCATCGACTTGTAGCCAGCGCCAATTCATCCCGCCGTAGCTATCTACGGCATCCCCACACAGAGCACGCCGCTCGCGCCATCAGGTGCGGCCGGCGTGCTTTGTCGTTTCTGAGTTTCCTCAAACCATTCAACCAAAGGAGTTCCCATGTCGAATGACAAGGTGCCTGTGCCCGCGCAGGACGTTCAAACCCTCAAAACCTACAAGCCGGTGCTGGATCTCGGTCAGATCGTTGCAACGCCCGCCGTGCTCGACCATCTCATAAAGCACGCCGTTTTTCCTGCTGCACTGCTTTCACAGCACCAGCATGGCAACTGGGGCAATGTGGACGCGGAAGATGCCAAAGCTAACGACGAAGCTGTCTTGTCGGGAGCCCGGGTGATCAGCTCTTACACCGTGGCGGGTGCGGTGATCTGGGTCATCACAGAAGCAGTCGGCGACGATGGCCGTCGTGCAAGCTCTTGCCTACTGTTCCCCGAGGAGTACTGATGGCTAGCAAAGCATTGTCGAAGCACTCGCCTGGTGAGTCGAGCACGCGCGACGCGCTCAGGCTACCACCGCAAACGTCGCTTGACGCGATTTCTTCAGCCGTCGATGGCTTCACCACAGCGGCCCAGTCGGCGGCGACGCGGCGCGCATATGCCGGCGACCTGAAGCACTTCCGTGAGCACGGCGGCAAGATACCGGCCACGCCGCAGATGGTGGCCAACTATGCCGCGAAGTTTGCAGGCGTCCTGGCGGTCGCAACCATTCAGCGGCGGTTGATTGCCATCCATCAGGTGCACACCGAGGAGGGGCTGAAGTCGCCTGTTATGGATCGCCTGGTCAAGCGCACCATGCAAGGCATCCGACGCACTTTCGGCGTGGCACAGCGTCGCGTGAAGGCTCTGGTGAAGACAGACCTGCTGGAGATGCTGGTCATGGTCAACCGGCAGAAGCCCCTGAAGGCGGCGCGCGACCGGGCGCTATTGCTGATTGGCTTTGCAGGGGCGCTGCGGCGTTCCGAACTGGTGGCAATCCAGTGCGCCGACATCACGCGGTTCGAGGCCGGGATGGAAATTCTGTTGAGGCGATCCAAGACAGATCAGGAGGGGGTAGGGCGCACCGTGTGGATTCCTCACGCGAAGGACAGTGAGCGGTGTCCGGTCGCGGCGCTCGACCAGTGGCTGGAGCTGTCGGGCATCGACCGTGGCCCGGTGTTCCGCTGGGTCAGCCGACATGGGCACCTGGTTGGCGACAAGGGCCTCACATCGCAGTCGGTGGCGCTGGTCGTCAAGCGGTCATTGAAGCGTGTGCACGGCATTGCCGCCACCAAGTCAGTCTCCGGTCACAGCCTGCGAGCAGGCTACTGTACGGAGGCTGCGCTCGTCGGGATGGCGCCGTGGCAGATACGCGAACAGACCGGCCACAAGTCGGACGTGACCCTGGCCAAGTACATCCGCCCGATCACCAAGCGCAAGATTCCGAGTCTGTTGTAAGTCAGTCCTACGCGAAGCAAAGTCAATGGACTTGTCACCCACCAGCGGTTATCCGCGTCCGTATGCGTAGCCATCAACAAAGCACAGTCGGTGCGCCTAGATCTCCATGGCCATCGAACTCTCAAGAAGTAAAGGCACGTGTGGCTAGATCAACCGTATGCGGCTACAAGCACGTCCCCGCTTTCGCTCAGGCGCCGCAAGCGTCAGCCCCCCGCATTGAGAACTGAGGACGTGCCGCAGTCGCCAAATACCAAGTCGGTTATTTCAAACGCTGCGAACGGGGTAACCGAGGGCTCGAAGTCCCTTCAGGGTTCGTTCGTTACGTGGAGGGTACTCGTCCGCGCGCGCCCAACCAACAATCTCACCCCAAGTGCTGAACTGCAACCAGGGAAGTCGCCACTCGGACGTTCGTGCCGCATTCCAGATACGGCGCTCGACAGCATCGGGCCCCCAAATGACATACTGGAAAACCTCTAGCGGCTTGTGACCTGTCTCGGTCCGGGTTTGCCAAAGCCGATCTGCATGCGCGAACGCCTTTGCATGTGGGGCTCGATTGTCCGCAGCCAGGCCAAGCTCCACCTTATCTTGTTTGCTTGCGTAGTCGCCGAAGGCGTGCACCATCGACATGGCAGTTGCGAACTCTTCACGGGAAAGTGTCGGCAGCTTCTCCTTTGCCAGCAAGGTCTGAAGCTGTGGCGCCCAGTTCAACAGCGTATTCCGCTCACCCTCGTAGTCGAAGTCGGCCGCCTTCCACCAGGCAAGGGCTTCCTTCAAAGCTGCAGCAGGATTGGCGCGATTCTTTGTAAACGCGGCTTCGACATACTCGCTACCTCTGTCGCCTCTGACAAATCGATAATAGTAGGCGTGGATGAACTGGTCCGCCTGAGCACCAGTAGGAGTATCAGCGGGAATCCAAGCCGGCCGATTGCTTTCAAGGACGAGATGAGCAGCGATATCGCGAAGGATCTGCAAAGACTCGCGCCAGCGCCGCTCGAATTCCCGATAGCCACGCTCGGCGGCGCTCTGCCGGTCAATGCTCGCCAAGCCCGCGCCTTTCGGGAAGAAACGTGGCGCTTTCTGCTCAAATTCGTAGGCAGCCGTGCTCGCCGCCTTTCCCAGCTTTTTCAGGTCCAGCAGGTGCGTGTGGAATGCGTCGTCTATGGCCTCGCCCCTCGCATCAATCACATCGAAGAGAGTGTGCAATTCCTCCATCATGGAGGTCTGCGCCATGTCCTCCTCGTGCGTGAACGTACCAGCCTCGATGTTGGATACCCAAGCCCGGTCGGTCATGTTGGCAGAACCGACGTACGCGCCAACACCCACCCACCAAATCACCTTGGCATGAAGAATGTCGGGCACCATGCGGCAGGTGAAATTCGGACTCTTTTGATCAAGGAACCACCGGACGACATCCGGGTGGACGGGCACGGCATGGTCGTACCGCCCGTAGTAGGTGAGCGGTTTGCCCGATCGCTTGCAGGCCTCAAGCAGCGCAAGATTATCTCGATCTGCGTATGCGATTGCGGCGCGCACCTCGCTGCATTCCGGCGTGTGGTGCGCGACTAGGTTCTGAAGCCACCGCTTGTTGATAGCGCCTGTGATGAGTTCCATCGCGTGGATATGCGTTGAGGCAAGCGTCAAATGAAAAACGAGCAGACAGAGTATGCCGCTGGTTTAACCGAGGGCTTCGGTTCAGGCCTTGCCCCTCGTCTGATGTTTCAGATCAACGTTGCCGAGATCACAGATCGCCGCCTAACGTCCGGCGTCGCGCCAACTGCCGCGCCCGCTCCTGAATCGCCAGCTCCATGGCCTTCTCATTGCCGTATCGACGGATTGAAAACTGGGACCACAACGTCTTCCCTGGAGCAAGCTGAGTCTTGGCAACCCAGGCACAAGGCTGACCATCGGAAGACCGCGCGCACGAGACACCTGGCACCCCACTGCGGTTGTTTCGATAGAGCACCTGCGCACGTTGGAGCACAGGTCGTGCCTTATGCGCTTGTGAGTCGATGGATGGAATGTGCGTGGTGTCCGCGGCAGGGTGCCGATGAATGCGGCCATTCATCTGTGCGAGTTGCTCTTGCCGCTCTGCAATGGCTAGCTCCTTGGCTCGCTCGCCATAGCGTGCAATCGAAAAAGACTTCTGCAGAATGCGGCCCTCCTGCACGAGATGCGTCTTGGCCAGCCAGCGTTCAATGCTGCCGTCCTTGCGATACAGGCACACCACACCCGGAATGCCAGTCTTGTTGTTGCGATAGGCTTTCGTTGCCTTGTCACGCCGAAGGATCGGTGGATGCTCGCGGATCACTTGGTCTCGCCAGCCCTGCGCTGCGAGCAAAGCCGACTCACGCCCGCCATACATGCTGAATGCGAAAGATTTGGTCCAGCGCTTGGTGTACCGGGTCAGCACTACCACCCAGCAGGCTTTCTGCTCTTCGATGCCATACAACGCCGCAGACTTCAGAGTACCGGCCATTCAGAATCAAAAGCTTGCGTTGAGATTGAAGCCCAGCGTGACTTTGGCTGTGCGATATCCCTCTGGTTTGCTGATGGGCGCGCCAACGAAGAAGTCATAGCTGAACTTGGTCCACTGGCCGCGCACGCCGATGACGGCACCAGCCAGGCTGCGGCCGAGCAGGTCGACCGTTGAACGGCCACCGACATGGCCATAGTCGGCACCGACGTACAGCTCCGCCCCACTTTGCCTCACGGCCCATCCGATGTCGTTGCGGATGAGCCAGCCGCGCTCGCCCATCAGGCTCGTCTCGCCGTCGAAGCCGCGCACCGTGTAGCGCCCGCCGATGGCGAAGCGGTCCTGCGGCGTCAGTGGAGTGCGGTTCCACTGGGCGCGGATCAGGCCGGAGTAGCGCAGCTTCTGCTCGCCGAGCTTGAACGGCGCGTTGAGGCTGATGTCGGCGGTGTAGAGCTTCAGCCGCGAAGTGCCTTCGCCGAACTCCTCTTCGGGCGCAGTGCGCGAGCCGAAGCCGCCGGTGCCGCGCTTGTAGGTCAGCGTGCCTTCGAGCGTGGCCTCGCCGATGTACTCCTTGTGATTGAGGCTGAGCTCCCAGCCGCCGACGACACGGTGCTGCACCTCGACCTCGGTGTCGTCCACGAAGTTGCGCGACTCGCGCCGCCAGCCCTTGATCGCCACGCTCGTCTTGCGGCTCTGGTCGCGGTAGACCAAGCGTGAGAGCTTGACCTCGGCGTTGTTGGTCTTGCCGGCGTAGACGTAGTCCTGGTTCAGGCCAGCCACGCTCTGGTGGTACTGGCTATTGGAAGCGGTGAGGCCCAGCAGCCAGTAGCCGTAGGGCAGCGAGTAGTGAACAGTCTGGCCCTCGGTGCCCTTGGCCGGGTCGCCGAAGACGTGGTTGTTGATGTTGTGGTTGGCGCTGACGTAGAACAGGTCGTTCAGGCCGAAGGGGTTGTCCAGGGACAGGGTGGCGCCGGCCTGGTAGCGGCCGGTGGCTTCGGTGCCGCTGTCGTCCAAGCTGAGCGAGACGCGCCATTTCTTGGATTGGACGTACTTGACGACGAGGTCGCTGTCGCCGGGCTTGGCGTTGGGGGCGGTCGAGGGTTCGATCTGGATGTCGGCTTCGGCTGTCGGAGCCCGCTTCAGGTTCTCCAGGCCTTGTTCGATGTCGCGCAGATTCAGGAGATCGCCGGGACGCGCAGGAATGGCCGTGGCCAGCAAGGCGGAACTGCCGAGCAGCGCAGATGAAGAATCAGCAGTCGTGCGAATGGCTGCGATGCGGCCGGGGACCAGCGAGAGGGTCAGCGCGCTGGCAGAGAGATCCTGCGGCGCAGCGAGAACACGGGTGGTGACGTAGCCGCGCGCAATGACAGCTTGCTGCGCACGCGCGAGGACCACGTTGACGCCAGCCGTGCCGAGGCAGCGGCCGACAGGTGAATCATTGCCTTCGGGGCCAGACAGATCGGCAACGGCCCATTGGAAAGACTCGGACTGCTCGCCGACCAGCAGCACGCGGTCGATACGGAAGCACGGCGACTCGGATTCGGGGATGCGCTGACCCGGCGCTGGCGGGGCTGCCTGTGGGCGCTGGTCGACAGTGCGCTCGTTCTGCTCGCGTAGGGCGCGTTCGCGCTCTTGCTGGCGTTGCTGTTCAACGAAGGGCTGAGGTGTCGTCGGGGACTGCTGGGCCCAGGCCAACAATGGACCGGCCGCAACGGCTGCAGCCAACAGATTGCGCTTCAAATCAAACTCCCTTTCTACTTGGGCCTGTATGTGTGCCCTAGTTCGCGTTATCAGTGGACCGTGGCAGCAGCCCCTGGGGCCGATCCAGTTCGTGCCCGAATGTTCGCGGCGATCTTTGCTGCCAGAGCATCGACCGCAACTTCGTAGCTCTGCGCCACTTGTTGCGGCTGGTCGTACAGTTCGTTGAAACTCGACCAGTGATGGCGAGGGTCCGCCGGAATGCTGCCTGACGTGTTTCCATCAGCATCAGCGCCATAGCGAATGTCCTCGCCGTAAATCTCGTCACCGCTCGACGGGTGTAGCAGGAAAGCACTCAGGTTGACGCGAGGGATGTAGTCCATTGAGAAACGAGCGGAGTACATCCCAACCTCGTTCAGATAAATGTGCAGGACAGGATCGCTCGTTGGCAGGAGGGAATAGTCGATGCTATCCGGCGAGTCCGCAGGCCTGACAACTCCGTCGAGCGCCTGCGCGTCGTAGCCTTGCTCTGTCAGCTCGCGCACCAGCGCCGCCGTCAGCTTTGGCCCCATGTCTTTGCGCGTCGTCTCCATGCGCTTGTCGAAGTCCGAACTCTTGATTCGGTCGGCCAGCGACTGCCACAAGACGCCGAGCGGAATGCTCTTGCTCTCGGTGTACATCTTGGCGATTGGGGCCACGGGAATCACTTTGATGCGAGCCACCGGTGTTTGCTGCGCGGGCGTGACAGGTGGTCGCGCGCAGCCGACCATCGCGCTGAGCACAAGAAGAGAAGCAAAGAAGGGGATGCGCATGGAGAACTTAATCAAAAAGTAGAGTGCTTACTCAGCAAGCGGCCTGCTTTGCTAGGCAGCTCTCTCAATTAATTCATTCGTATAGAACGGCTCTTAATTCTTCTTGAAGCCCTTTTGACTCTTCATTTTTAAAGCAATCTTTCGCCACCTGCAATCGAATGATTCCATTTTCGAGAAGAGAGGAATTCAATTTCTTTAACGCCTTCAGACGATTTTTCCGATCCTCGCCGACACGTTCCCAGAAAGCATCCCCAAGCCACATCGTGCTGCCTACCGCTTCAATATAACCTTGCTTTAATGACCAGCGGCCCGGATTTTTGCTGGTATCAATGATCTTTTGCTCCAATGGAGGAGGCAAGTTGTTGGAGATCAACTTCAGGTGAGAGTACGTTTTTTCGGCGGATTGATATTGCAGCGGATCTGATGCATTTTGCCAAAAATCATATTTCACATCAGAAATCCAAGCTTGCACAAATTCTTCAAATCCCAAGAAAGGCTGCACCCAGTCATCCCAAGAAGTTGCTGCAGCCCCATTGATTAATTCCTCTATGAGGATAAAACTATGCTCCAGCGCGCTCACATGGCCGAAGCGAAACGCAAGACTTTCGGTCTTTAGGGTATGACTCCACTTCCCTGTTGATGCGATCTCTGCTTCCATCTGCTCGGAGTCTCTCTTGCCGGAGGCAGTAGAGAAACGATTCGAGATATTCAACTCTCTCAATTTGGCCGCAATGACCCGAAACACGTCCACATCCTTCACTGTGGCGTCTTGAGCCTCCTGAATCAGCCCTTGCCCTTTAAACGATTCGACGAAAGCAACGTGTCGTAGCCGAAAAATGATGCTCAGTTTTTCCATTTGGAGCTTTCATTGGTATTCTTTAATAATGACAGTGACATTGTTTTGCCTGCCATATTGAATTAAGGACTGCGCCGCTGAAGCGCCTCCCGGCTGAACGCGTATGTCGAGGACCATGTTTGCAGGGTTTCCATTGACCGTTGCCCCGTTTGAGCCGAGTTCATAGATGTGTTGTTCCATGCGCTCGATCCAGGTCGTTCCTCTTGTATCTACGGATTTTAGGCTGACCAACGTATTGCCATTTTGAAAATCAACCAGCGGAAATTTTCCGTTGTTCAGTTGCCCGATATTAAACCAGTCCTTGTACTCGGTTTGTGCGAGGTTGGCTTCGATCAAAATTCCGCGATCTGTTGGCTGAAGATTCCAAATATTTTTGGCTTGCGCTAATGCGAGTGTGGCGCCGATAAGCCCATTATTGGGCGTGACAGTAGGGCCACCGTAATACGGAATGTCGCCCGCGCCATAGCCTCCACCAATCACATGACCAGTAGAGTCGAGGTTGATTGTCTGGTTGCCGCCGGTGTTATTTCCATAGTCGGGAAGTGTTGTCGTATTTCCCGTATTCGATAACCCATAGTTGGGCAAGCCGCCGGCCCCATACCCTCCCGTTCCATAGTCAGCCGCGGAAGGGGCGTTGCCCACGAACGCTTCCCACACGCTGATCGCGCCGGTGACGACGGCGCGCGCAACGATTTCAGATTGAACCACCGTCAGCGCACCGTCAACGCTCAGGCCTGGATTGGCGGCTTGAAGCTCGGATACCCGCGCGGACATCTGTGCTTGGAGAGCTGCGGCGCCGGCTGTTCCCACACACAAGCGAGGGAACTTCGCGCACGTAGTTCCGACAGCTCTCGCTACTTGCCCAAAAGTGTTGTTCTCCACCGCGTTGCCACCCGCTACAGTGGCAATATCAGCACTCGCCTGATTGCCTCCCACGAGTGCCCCGGCAATCCCAGCCATCAACTGCCCAAGCTGAATGGTTTGGGCTGCAAGATCTGGATTGTCGGTCGGGTTGTAGAACTGCCCGGTCAGATGACCGACAGTTGCACCGATCGCGCCTGCCGAGCAACCATCGCCCGCACTGACGCCGTAGCCCGCGCCTGCTCGGCCTGCGCCCACCAGGCACCCCGCAATCGCGTGAGCCACAGCGTTGGAGAAACCTTGCGCATTTCCCCCAATCCACTGCGCGCTTCCTGACGCGGCAGTGTTCAAGAGGCCGTTGAGCAGGCCGTTCTTGATGGCGTCCTCCACGCTGGTGCCGTTGATCGCTGCGCCAACGATTCCCGCAGTGGCGCCATTGAGCAGGTTGCGCGCCAGCACTTGTGACCATGTCGCTGTGCCAGCCGCTGCACCAGAAGCATTCCAACCCTGTATTCCCAGACCGATATTCAATCCTTGCACGGCTCCCGCCGTAGCCATAGCCGTAAGGATGTCCTTGATCGTGCGGCTGGAGCCCAGTTCGCGCAATGTGGCACCAATGTCCCCGTTGTTGTTGATCAGGCTCACCGCCGCGTTGCTGGCCAACGCGGACAGGCCGGCATTGGCCGCGGCTCCAGTCCAAGAGCCTTGCGCTGCGCCGACAAGGTCCGCGCCGTAGCCCCAAGACAAAACGGACGCAACAACCGTCACGACGGCTGCGCCCGTCTGTGTCAAGCTGCCCTGACTCTCGGCCCACTGGCGCTGCGCGACCGGCACGCCTTCCCAATTGATCTTGCCGTCCAGCGAGCGGTCATTGCTCAGTTGCCTGACCCATTCAGTCCCAGGCTGGTTGCTGCCGATCACCTGCGCAAGGGCTTGCTGCAGGCTCTGCTGCGGCAGATACATCGACGTTTGACCATTCGGGCCCGATACGGGGGTCGCGTTCTGCCCGACCTGCACATTGATCTGCTTGGCATCAACGCTCAGATTCGGACTGTTGATCTGGGTATAGTTGGCCACTTCGACATGCGCACCGGTATCAGCCGTTCGCTGGTACGCCAGGCTGCGTTGCCCTCGGGACTGGCTAACCTCGGTGGTCGTGTTGACTACGCCGAAGTTGAGATTGCCCTCCGGGGCACTCAACGTCACACCTTGTCCTGCGTTGATCGTCGGAGCAATGAGGTTCAAGTCGCCCGTGTCGGCCGTGATGTTGACGTTGCGCCCTTCCAAAGTGGCTGAAGCCAGACTGGTTTGGTCGACACGATTCGTGACGTTGCTGCGGGTGTTCAATCCGCTCGCAAGCGAGTGCGGCACTTGATTGGGCGCCATCGACTGGGTTCGAGTCTGTGAGCCCGTACCGGCGCTGGTCTGATTCAGGCCGCTCATCACGGTCACGCTGCCACCGTTCAGGTTCAGATCGCCGGCAGCACTCAGGTTACTCGCGTAGACATTGACCTGTTCCTTGCCTGTGACGTCAACGTTTCCGCCTGTACTCTT
>Ga0209050_1003437_pt1 | contig 11665 bp, 10 predicted proteins | sample Araplavi_mTSA_r2_FD_184276 | JGI IMG/M metagenome (GOLD analysis project Ga0209050, IMG submission 184276) | Arabidopsis root microbial communities from North Carolina, USA - plate scrape MF_Cvi_mTSA_r2 (SPAdes) (version 2) | ecosystem: Host-associated > Plants > Roots > Endosphere | place: USA...
TAGAACTCCGGGTGAAAAATGACTGCCCCGGCGGCACTCTGACCACCAGCCGATGTACCGAAGGTTCCGACGTGATCGGTATCCACATAGTGGTACTTCTGCCCTACTGCCTTTATCCAGCCGATGCGATCGGCGAAGCCCGCGTCCTTGAGATTCTTCCAGCACACATCGTGAAAGGCCTTGGAGCGCCACGACGTGCCCATGCCGTCCACCTGCACGACGATGAAACCCAGTTCTGCCAAGGCATACAACCCGGTGTACCGTTCGGTAAAAGATTTTGGAACAAAAAAGCTATGTGGTCCCGCATAGACCATTTCAATGACGGGATACTTTTTGCTCTCGTCAAAAGTTGAAGGGCGGATGATGATCCCCCAAATATCGGTCTGGCCATCGCGCGCCTTGGCCGAGAAGACCTCGGGCATGCGCCACCCGGCGTTGAGCAATTCTTGTATGTTAGCTTTTTGAATCTCCATCACCGGCTGGCCGGTTGCCGTGGCAATGACCTGGCTTACCGGGGGTAAGTCGACGCGCGAATAGTGATCGACAAAATAGGAATAGTCATCGGAGAAGAAGCCAACATGGTTGGCGTTCGAGGTGGTCAGTCGTCTTAAACCGCTGCCGTCAAAATTCACGACGCAGTAATGGGTCAAATACGGATCCTGGTCTTTGTCGAGGCCAGAGGCTTTGAAGATCACCTGGTGTTTGGCTTCATCGACGTAGACCACTTCGCGCACGACCCATTCGCCGGTGGTGATCGCATTGATCACCTTGCCGGAAGCCACATCATAGCGGTACAAGTGATTCCACCCGCTCCGTTCGGAAGCCCAGATCATTTGTGACCCATCGGAAAGATCGTAGCGATATCGCTTTCCGCTGTAATCAATAAAGGTCTTGCTTTTCTCTTCGACCACTACGCTCACCTTACCGGTAGGTGCGTCAACTTTTAAAACCCTGTAGGTTTGATGTCCTCTTTCGTTGTATTCAAATGTGAAGAAGCGGCTGTCTTTATTCCATCGCACATCCTCCAAGGCATATTGATGCGCGAACAAGCTGTCGGAAACCGGTATGTGCTTCTTCTCATCAATCAAAAAAAGTTGGGGTTGGCGGTGGGGCAGTTCGTCGCCGGGTTTCAGATACTCGCGCTGCTGGAGCTTGGGTTGCAATTGATCGGCTGGGGAGGATTCGATCAAATACACGATGCGGGTTTGTCCGGGCTTTACTTTATAGGCTACCAGCTTTTTGCTGTCGGGAGCCCACGTGATAAAGGAAGAATAAAAATTTCCGCCACTGCCGTCATAGCTGAGCTGCGAGATCTCTTTCGTTTTCCGGGATTGTATAAAAACATTGTAGTCTTTTATAAAAGCAACCCACAGGCTGTCGGAAGATTTTACTGGATGGCTTGCTCCTTCATTGAAGGCATTCCCCCAGTAGCCATCATCGATTTTTTTATTCCGGATCACTTCTTCCACGAGGGCGTTCACATCCACCTCGGTTTTGACAAGGGCGATCTGTCCCTTCTCGAAAAGCGAAGCCTGGAGCACTTGCTCCACCTGGAATTTCAAGCGCCGGTTTTCTTCATAGATGATGTTGGCGTAATGAAGCGATTTTTGTTCGTCCATTCTTCCTCCGCCCGTTCGCAGCACCTCGCTGGCGATCGAAATGTTGGCGATGGGGGTTTGCAACTCGTGCGTGATGTTGTTCATGAGATCGGTCTTGATCTCCGAAAGTTTCTTTTGCTTCATCAAATCGATCACCAGAAATGCAAAAAGGGACAACACCACCAGGAACACGATCGCCGACACGATCCAAAGCCTCATGCCACTCACGATGTCGGCTCGTTTTCCCGGAAAGGTGATCATAAAATCCATCGGCATCGAGGCGGGCAACGCACGCGACCCGCAGGTGGCGGCGTCTTTTGAAGTCGCTCCGGCGGAGTAATAATTTCCCAGTACAATGCTTCCCGGTTGCATGCTATAGACGGTCAACACAAAAGGGAGATTAACGTCGTGGCGGGTGAAGTTCTTGCGAAGCAATGAATCCAGGATTTTGTAGGTCAGGGTATGATTATAGTCGACATAGTAGGCGTTGGTCGCTGTCTTTACGATAGGTCCGATCGGGGAGATGGAATCCCCTTCCGCTTTCAGCAAGTCGTCGGTCAGAGCGCGGATGGCCAGGTTCACCTTGCTGTCGAACTGTTGTTCCTCCACGTTGTAGGCGCTTCTGAACCAAAAGGTTTGCAACACCAGGAGCCCGGCAATGGCGAGCACCGCGGCCGCGAGGATGACGCTGAACATTCTTCGCTTTTTCATACAGAAATGGTTGTACCCTAAAAGTAACACCTAAAGCGATGAGGCTTTAAAATTTTACAAATCATTAACATCTTTTTACATCGCTTTTACGAAGCCCCGATGCGGCCACGGTAGGTTTGTCTGACATTTCTAACCCCCTACATCATGAAATCCGATCACAGTAAAATTATTCTTGCCTGTTTTGCCGTCCTCGCGCTGAGCAGTTTCACGACCGGACCCGGCAAATCTGAACGCCTGATTGTCAATACTCAGGAGAGCACGGTTTCGTGGACCGGCTACTATGCTTTCAACTTCAACGAACACAACGGCACCATCCGGCTAAGCAAAGGAGAGATCGAAGTGGCCGACAATCGCATCACCGGTGGCTTCTTCGAGCTCGACATGAACAGCATCGAAGATGTTGACATGCGCGGTGAGAGCAGCGCAAAAGACCTGGAAAACCATTTGAAGAGCGACGACTTTTTCTCCGTTGCCCAGTATCCCACCGCCCGGTTCACCATCACCAAGGCCAAGGAACTCCAGGACGGCCCCAATGATCCCAACTATGAAATCACCGGCACGCTCACGCTAAAGGGCATCACCAACACGCTCACCTTTCCCGCTACGGTTGTGGTCAAAGACGGCCAATGGCAGGCGAATGCGAAACTCAAATTCGACCGCACCCGCTGGAATGTTCGCTACAACTCCGGAAAAATTTTTTCTTCGATCGGCGACGGAGCGATTTCCGATGCCATCGCACTGGAGATCCATCTGACAGCCAATGGATGTTAATTCTTTCATTTTAAGACGATCCACTATGAAGAACTTACTTTTACTGGCATGTTTCATCGTTCACTGCCCTATCACACGGGCACAAACGCCAACCCTCTACATCAGCAAAGATCAGGGTGAAAACTGGGAGCCGGCAAGCGATGGACTCCCTTCGAACGGAACCATAAACGCATGGACAACTTTTGGGAACACCCTGGTGGCCGGCACCCGATCGCACGGTGTCTACTTGAGCGACCGAAGCCTGAAGTGGTATCGCAGTCCCGGCTTCCCAAAAGAAACACCGGTAAACGCCTTGCTCAATTACGCAAACAAATTCCTGCTGGCCGGCACCACCGGGAAAGGAATACTGCTCTCGGCCGATGGCGGAGAGCATTGGCATGCCGCTTCATCAGGATTGACCAATGCGAATGTGCGATGCTTTTATGCCGCGAGAGGTGTGCTGCTGGCGGGAACCGACCATGGGCTGTTCGCTTCGCACAACGAAGCGCGTTCCTGGACGCTGGTGAAGGGAGACCTGCAGATCAACCATATGATGTCGAGTGGCGATCGCCTCTATGCGGCCACGCATCGTGGGTTTATGTTTTCTTCCGACGCTGGCAGCTCCTGGACATTTCTCTATTCCGATGAGGCCATATCAAAATTTTGGACGGATCGCGATGAGATTACCTTGATGGATTTCAGGGGCCGTACCCTTCATTCGATTGACCGGGGTCGTACCTGGTTGCGGTCGGATGTTTATCTGCCGAATAGTCTCACGTTTCGGCTCACGCCCGCCAGCGCTAAATTTTTTGTCGCTGCTTGGCAAGGTCGTTTTAAAATGTTGTCTGGGAAGATGTCGTATGGTATCCGGTGTTATGGATTGCCGGAGGATTTGCCTTTTACGTTGTTGCTGAATACGCCGTTTGGGATTTTGGTGAGTGCTGGAGGCGGTGGGGATGGGTGTTAGGAGGACATAGGAGTCAACATGGGGTAGCTGAATTTGGCGCGGGCGGCTGCTACGCGATGGCGTGCCGGATATCTTTGCCGACTTTGGGCGTTGCTTCCGGCTTTGGTTCGAGGGTAGTTATTCTTTGGAGAATGGCGGAGAGGATCAGTCCAAATAATACAAAGGCAACAAATAAAATAAAGCCGGGCTGCAAGGTGGTTTCGTTTGTCGAGATGCTGGCGAGAGAGTCGGTTTTCATGTTGAGGTGAGAGAGCTGGCTGTCGAGGATGCCCTTGAAGCCGATGTAGGCCATGAAGATGGCTACCACATTCACGTCGGCCATGCTCCATTTGCCTGACTTGAAAGCAAAATAGTGAATGACCTTGTTGCTCCTCCACCGTTCGCTGCCCAACAGGTAGAGCTTTGTGGAGATGAGCTTTGCGATGGGGAACACGATGCTGAACAACAAGATGAGCACACCCACGATGGCCGAGTCATACTTACCCGTCTCGATCAGGATTCGCACCACGTCTACAATGCTTTTGCTTTGAAAGAAGATGACCTGGTCGTGAAAGGTGATCCGCTCGCCGATCAACAAGAAGCTCATTTCCTTGATGCGTGCGTCGATCTCGATCATGGGCGACGTCAGCCCCACAAACAAAACGACCAGCGCCAGCAGTACCGACACCACGAAGAAGGGAGTGTGCACCTGCCGCTGGTTACGCAGTACCCACCACATCATTAAAAAGAAGATCATGATGCCCAACATGACATAGGTAAAGATGTACGTGCGCGATTCCAATTCGTCCAATTGCTGTGCGCAGCTTTGGTTGAAGGAGGCCAGGTCGGTGGCACCGTATTTTTTCAAAATATCCTCCGCACGGTTCACGTCGTTGGCACTGTCGTAGGTGATCGTGCCGAACTCTTCGAGCTTGCTTTGCGCGAGGGCTTTTAGCTTTTCCTTGTTTTTTGGCTTCTCTATCTCGCTGACGATGGTTTCCGCGAATTGCGGCACCTTGGCGTGAAGCTTGTCTTCATTCACGAGCGCCTTTACGGCAAATTTTTTCAGCTTGCCACCCAATGTCTTTTGCTTCCGGTCGATCATGCTGTCGGCCCGGTTGATGACGGCGTGGAGCACAACGGCGATCTCTTCCTTGGCGGCGGCGCGCTGGGGCTTTGTGAACTCAAAATCGTCGATGCGATGGGTGACGACACGGACGATGTGATCGCGCCAGGCATTCACCGACAGCAATCCGTAGGTGATGTTGTTGATGACGCTATAGTCTTTTTTTATTTCCGCGCGCTTTGCCGAGAATTCGTGCACCTGATAGCCGCTCGCGATGGCAATGGCCAATAATATCCCACCCAGAAAAATTAAAATCGTGCGTTGTAAAGATATCATAGCTTCGAGGGTTGGATGACTGATGGAATACAATCCATATGCCTCAACCACTCCCTGCGAATTCGATTGAATTCGGGCGATTCGTCTTTACACGCCGAACCGATTGGGGAATTTTATACCCAAAAGGTGCGACTTAATATGGCGAGGGACTCACACTTGTCCAGCCTCCATCCACTACCAGCGTCTGCCCCGTCACGTGGCCGGCTTGCGGCGAGATCAAGAACAATGCGGCGTGCGCGATGTCCTCGGTGGTGGCTGGTTTTCCAATGGGCGTGATCCGCGACCAGGTGGCTTCATAGTCAGGATCGTTCAGGGTTCGCTCCGTGGCCGTGGCGCCGGGCGCGATGGCGTTCACCGTGATTTGATGTGGCGATAATTCCAACACCAGCGTTTTGGCCAACATTTCCAACGCGGCCTTGCTCATGCCATAGGCCGCTAAATTTTTATGCGCCTGGTGGCCCGTCACCGACGACATGAACAACACACGCCCACCCGAGCCCTGCTCCTTCATTTGGCGCGAGGCGGCCTGCGCCAGAAAGAAGCTGCCGCCGAGGTTTACGCTCATCACTTTATTGAAGTCGGCGGGCTTGTACTCAAAGAAATCACCAAACAACGTGATGCCTGCGTTGGCCACGGCGATGTCGAGCTTGCCAAATTGCTTTACCGCTTCGGCTACCATGTCCTGGATAAAGACCGGATCGGAAGCATCGCCGCCATAGGGGATGCACACACCATGTTCCTTGCGTACCGCCGCCGCCGCCTCTTCGGCGAGCGAAGTTTCAATGTCGTTCAACACCACGCTGGCACCCTGCGCGGCCAGTTGCTGGCAGATCGCCAACCCGATGCCCTGGCCTGCGCCGGTGACAATGGCTACCTGATTTTGGAAAGTTTTCATGTATGCTCGGCGTTTGAATGAAGGAATGTCGGGAACCTTTTGACCACCCGAAAAGATCCGCTGCGATCAATGCGAATCGCGCGTCACTTCACTGCCGGATCCGCCCACCAGGTAGTCCATGTCGGCGCCAAGGTGCGCTTGTTGCACGTGCTTCTGGTAAAGGCTCACATAGCCTCGGTCATATTTTTTGTGAATGGGCTTCCACGCTTTTTTGCGGCGCGACAGTTCTTCTTCCGAAACTTCGAGCGTGAGCGAACGGTTGGCCACATCCAGGCTGATGACATCACCGTTCTGGATGACGGCAAAATTTCCACCAAGGGCTGCCTCTGGCGATGCGTGTAGGATCACCGTGCCAAAGCCCGTGCCGCTCATGCGGCCATCCGAGATCCGCACCATGTCGTGGATGCCTTTGGCCAATATCTTTTTGGGCATCGCCATGTTGCCCACTTCGGGCATACCCGGGTAGCCGATGGGTCCCACGTTCTTCAGCACCAGCACGCTGTTTTCGTCCAGCGGCAGCGCGGGGTCGTCGATACGGTTTTTATAGTCTTCGATGTCCTCAAACACAACCGCCTTGCCTTTGTGCTTTAGCAAATGCGGACTGGCCGCCGAGGGCTTGATCACCGCGCCGTTTTCGCAGAGATTACCCCTCAGAATGGCCACGCCCGACAATGGGTTGAAAGGTTTTTCCACCGTGGCAATCACCTCGCGGTTGTAGGTTTCGGCGCTGTCGTAGTTTTCCTTGATGGTTCTGCCATTCACGGTCATACAGCCACCGTGAAGATAGCCATCCAATTCTTTCATCACCGGTGGCAATCCACCCGCGTAGTAAAGATCTTCCATGAAATATTTTCCGGAAGGCTGCAGGTTCACGATGAAGGGCACGTTGCTGGAGAGCTTGTCGAAATCCTGCAATTCCAACGGCACGCCCATACGCCCTGCGATGGCCAACAGGTGGATAATGAAGTTGGTGGAGCCGCCAATCGCTGCATTTGTGATGATCGCATTCTCAAATGCTTCGCGCGTCAGGATGTCCGACAGCCGCAAATTTTCCTTGACCATTTCCACGATGCGCACACCCGACATTTGAGCCAGCACTTTGCGGCGCGAGTCGGCGGCAGGGATCGCGGCGTTGCCTGGCAATGAAAGTCCAAGCGACTCGACCATGCAGGCCATCGTTGAAGCGGTTCCCATCACCGCGCAATGTCCGCGGCTGCGGCACATGCAGGCCTCGGCGACGGTGAGGTCTTCTTGCGTCATCTCGCCGGCGCGGACAGCATCGTTGAAGCGCCAGACATCGCTTGTGCTGATGTCGCGGCCCTGAAATTTTCCGGTCAGCATGGGGCCTCCGGAAACAACCAGTGTGGGAATGTTCACACTGGCGGCGCCCATCACCAGCGAAGGCGTGGTTTTGTCGCAGCCACAAAGCAGCACCACACCATCGACGGGATTGGCGCGGATGGATTCCTCTACATCCATGCTGGCGAGGTTACGGTATAACATCGCCGTGGGCTTGATCAACGTTTCACCCAGCGACATCACGGGGAACTCCACCGGAAAACCGCCGGCCTCGGAGATGCCGCGCTTCACCGACTCGGCCAGCTCGCGGAAGTGGGCGTTGCAGGGGGTGAGCTCCGACCAGGTGTTGCAAATCCCAATGACGGGCTTGCCCCTGAATTCATAGTCCGGTATACCTTGATTTTTCATCCAGGCGCGATAAATGAATCCGTCTTTTCCGGTCTTGCCAAACCAGCCTTGGCTGCGAAGTTTATCTTTCATGATGGGGTAAGGGTTGTAGGCTTAAAGATGTCAAATTTTTTCATGTGAAAGCGCACCTCCTATGCGTATGGTATTGTGCACGGCGACAGCGGTAAAATAATCAAAAGACGTTGTCTCTGTAGGTGCGCATCATTTCCGAATAGCTCTGCTTTTTACCAAAGGCCGTAATGACCGTGACGATGCGGCGCGTTTTGGTGGCTGCCGTCTTGGCGCCTTCGATCCATTTGCTGAAATACTGTTGATGCGATTTGGGAAGGGATTTGAAATAGGCCATGGCTCCCGGATCTTCCGCCAGGCATTCCATGAGATCGCGCGACAGCTGCAGCTTGCGCTCGTCCACCTCCAACGACACTTTCAATTTATCGCCTTGGCCTTTGCCGATAGCTTTGCGCATGGTCTGGTTTAGGGGCATAATGAAATTGCCATCACCCATCGGGAGCAGCGCTACTTTTTCGAAAGCATACTCATCCAAGGTCCCCTTCACCCGGAACGACACCTTCTGGCCGGGTTTGAGCTTGGCCGCCTGGGCGGCCGTTATCTCAATATAAGACCACCCCGACTTCTCGCCTTTCTTATCAAACTTTTGAATAACGGTCGAATATTTTATAGCCATAGGCAACTCTTGCGGTTAGCAGACCAAGTTTACAAGATCTTAAATGGACCAGCATTTCCTGCCTCAAAAAAGTGCATTCAGAGGCTGTTTTCGAAATATTATCGTAAAAAATAAACTTTATTCGATTATTAATGTTGTCTATACAACAATTGATTGTACCTTTAACTCTATGTCATTGGAACAAGATATCAAGCAGGAGAAATTCCAGAACGAATACGAGAAGATGGTGGTGAACATCTTGTACACCAGCAGTTGGTTATATAACATCAATTCGTCCCGGTTCAAGCAGCACGGCATCACCCCCGAGCAGTATAATGTGTTGCGCATTTTAAGAGGAAGCAATCCCAAGCCGATGATGCTGGCCGACATCACCTGTCGCATGATCGACAAGAACAGTAACGCTACCCGCCTGGTAGAGAAGCTGCGTCAAAAAGGATTATTGCGCCGCGAGATCTGCGAGAACAACCGCCGCCAGGTGGACATTTCAATCACTGAAAAAGGCATGGAAGTGCTCAAAAAGATCGACCGGGAAACAGAGACCTGGCTCGAGCCTTTCAAAGTCCTATCCAAGCCCGAAGCCCAGGAATTGAACCGCATGCTGGACCGGTTGAGGGAGTAGATTTTCCCCCGAACCTGGCCCGTTTTGGGCAGACCCGAACTACCCGAATCATCCAAAAAGCTTTAAAAAACGCCTGAAATGCCCTAGTTCAATAATTTTACCCTAATACTTGTAAATACAATAGTTGTATGAACCTTTATTTTAGATTTCGCGTATAATAACACAGGAATGGATGGGAAACGATAACCTCCGATCCACCGGAAAACTTAAACTTTGTAACCATAAATCTTGCTATATGAAAACCGTAATCCATAACGCCACCACCCGCGGACATGCCAACCACGGCTGGCTTGATTCTCACCACTCTTTCAGTTTTGCCAACTATTATAATCCTGAGCGCATGCACTTTGGTGTATTGCGGGTCTTGAACGACGACATCGTGAAAGGCGGCAACGGCTTTGGTGCCCATCCCCACGACAACATGGAGATTGTTTCCATTCCCCTGAAAGGTGCGTTGGAACACAAGGACACCACGGGTCGTCACGAGATCATCAAAACCAACGACGTGCAGATCATGAGCGCAGGCTCGGGCATCACGCACTCGGAGTACAATGCTTCGAAAACCGACCCGGTAAACTTCCTGCAGATCTGGGTGTTTCCCAAAGTGAAAAACATTGCGCCGCGCTACGAACAAAAAACGTTTGATCCGGCCGCACGGGAAAACAAATTCCAGGTGGTGGTTTCACCCGAACAAAACGGCGACGGCGTGTACATCAATCAAGACGCCTGGTTTTCGCTGGGCACATTGAAAAAAGATTTCACTACGTCCTACGCTGTCAAGCGCCAAGGTAATGGAGTCTATGTGTTTGTTCTCGCCGGTGAAGTTACCGTGAACGGACAAAAGTTGAGCACCCGCGACGGCCTCGGCATATCGGAAACCGAATCGCTCTCCATCACCGCCAACACCGACGCAGAAGTGCTGCTGCTGGATGTGCCCATGATGTGATCCTTTTAAAAAAACAAAAATTGAAGAAAGCGAGCTTCATACAAATGTCATGAAAAACAGAACCGTATCCCGGATATTGTATGCACAACAGGTCGACATGGGCGGCATGCCCATCCGTCAACCGTTTCCCACGCAACAAGTGGAGCAGATCGATCCCTTCCTGTTGCTGCATCATGCGGATATTAAAGTGCCGGAACATCTCGATCCCGACGATGCCGGTGTGGGCCCTCACCCCCACCGTGGTTTTTCGCCGGTCACGTTCATCTTCAAAGGTGGCGTGCACCATCGCGACAGCCGTGGCAACGACAATGTCGTGTATGCGGGCGGCGCGCAGTGGATGAATGCCGGTATGGGTGCCGTGCACAGCGAACGCCCCCCGCACGACATTCACGAGATCGGCGGCCGCCAGGAGATCATCCAGTTGTGGATCAACTCGCCGGCACGGCATAAAATGGATCAGCCTGCCTACTATTCGGCGAAAAAAGAAGACGTGCCAACCTATCGCAGCGACGACGGAAAAGTTACCGTAAACGTGTTTTCCGGAAATCTGCTGGGGGTGAAAGGTCCCATTCCTTCGAATACGGAGGTGAACGCCTCCACGCTCGAAGTGAAAAAAGGTGGTAAGATATCGATCGCGTTGCCGGCAAATCACAGCGCCTTCTTATACTTGCTGGACGGAAAACTCACCCTGGAAGGCTTTGGCCTCGTGGAAGGACTCAACGCCGTGATGCTGAACCGCGATGGCGAGGGCGTCACCCTCGAAGGTCTGGAAGACACGCGCGTGTTGTTGATGAGTGGTGAGCCCCTGGACGAAGAAGTGGTGTCGTATGGTCCGTTTGTGATGAACACGCAAACACAGATCATGGAAGCGATGCGCGACTATCAAAAAGGAAAAATGGGTATCTTGATCGAAGAGTAAAATGGACTGCGCCGTCGGACGGTGCAGGGTGATGTTAACCAACAAAACTATGCAAGCGACGACGCTCACGTTTGGAAAAGCAGTAAAGGCCGGTGGCATCGCCGGCCTTTTGGCTGCCGGTATCAATAACCTATGGAGCCTTTTGGCGCAAGTCCTGGGCTGCATACCGCCTCCGGGTTTTCCCTTTGCTGTGACGGTGTCGTCCGTTTTTCCATTGTTGGTGGGGGCTATGCTTTATTTTATGCTCGTGCGATTCTTTCCAAAGGGCGCACTGCTCTACACGGCCATGGCGGTTCTCTTTTTGCTCCTCAGCTTATACCCCACACTTTATTATGCCGGCCCCGATGGCGTGGCCCCGACCAAAGGGTTTACGTTGCTGACATTGCCCATGCACCTGATCGCCGGTGGCCTGGGCATCTGGGGCATACCCAAATTTTCGAGATAGATTGTCGTACGAAAGCTTTACGGAAACCGTAACTTGCCTCCA
>Ga0209050_1003438_pt1 | contig 11664 bp, 5 predicted proteins | sample Araplavi_mTSA_r2_FD_184276 | JGI IMG/M metagenome (GOLD analysis project Ga0209050, IMG submission 184276) | Arabidopsis root microbial communities from North Carolina, USA - plate scrape MF_Cvi_mTSA_r2 (SPAdes) (version 2) | ecosystem: Host-associated > Plants > Roots > Endosphere | place: USA...
CGTCCCGGCCGACACGAAGTCGGTGCCGGTGCGGATCGAGCCGGTGAACGGCGAGCCGCGCGAACATAGCCGCGATCTCAATCTGCCGAAGAACGACCAGTTCTTCGTCGGCATCGCCGATCTTACCGCGGGCCACCGCAGCTTCGACGCCGCCAAGCTCGACTTGCAGGGGACGGACTCGGCGGATCCGCGCAAGGATTTCGTCGATGGCCGGCTGGCCTTCTACTATAAGGGCCAGCTTTCCCAGACGTGGCGACTGACCGCATCGGCGGATACCGGCGAGCATCCGCTGTCCGACCTGTTCGATGGTTTCCTCAAGAAGGACTCGCGCTCGTTCCTGCGCCGGCTCGATCCGGACCTGCATTATCCGGTCTATGGCGACGATTCGACGACGGTCGAGGATGCGCCGACCTATGGCCGCTTCTACACGCGTGTCGAGAGCCCGAACATCATCGCGATGTGGGGCAATTTCCAGACGCTCCTCCCCGGCACCGAGCTGATCCGCTATCAGCGCGCGCTTTACGGCGCGAATTTCGGCTTCCGGCCGTCGGCGATGACCAGCTTCGGCGAGCGCAAGACCGAAGTGACCGGTTTCGCGGCGGATCCGGGCACGATCGGATCGCGCGAGGACTTCGCCTCCACCGGCGGCTCGGTCTATTACTTCCGCAATCGCGACCTCGCGCAGGGATCGGAACGCCTCTTCGCCGAGGTCCGTGACCGCGATTCGGGTCTCGTGCTGGAGCGCCGCGAACTTGTTCCCGGCCGTGACTATGAGGTGAACTACATTCAGGGCCGCGTGCTGCTGCGCGAGGCGCTGCCGATCACCGCCGACACCAGCATGTTCGTCCGCGATGCGTCGCTCGCCGGCAACCCGGTCTGGCTCGTCGCCACCTATGAATATGTGCCGGGGCTGACCAGGCCGGACGCGCTCACCATCGGCGGCCGCGCCCAGCAATGGTTCGGCGATATGCTGCGCGTCGGCGTGACGGGCTATCACCAAGGCCAGGATCAGGCGCAACAGGATCTGTACGGCGCCGACCTGCTCCTGCGCTACAAGCCGGGCACCTATCTGCGCGGCGAGTTCGCCCAGTCGGACGGAGCGGGCTCGGGTGCGTCCTTCTCCTCCACCGGCGGCTACGACTTCACTCAGCTGACTACGGCGCCGCGCAAGTCCGATGCGCTGATGGTCGAAGGCGCGGCAGACATTGCCGAGGTTTTCGGCGGCGGCGAAGGGCGTGTCGCCGCATATTGGCGGAGCCGCAAGGCAGGGTTCTCCGGTCCCGGCGAAGTCAATTTCGGCGAGAGCCTCGATCAATATGGTGGCAGTGCCGACGTCGCGATCGCCGGCGGCACCCGCTTCAAGGCCAAGGCCGACATCACCGACGGGCGGGTGACCGACCGGCAGGCGATCGAGGCGGGCGTGACCCACCAGACCACCAACGGCGTGTTCGGCAGTGTCGGCGTCCGCTCCGACAAGCAGCAAGGGCAGGCTACCGCTTACACCCCCTATCCCGCAGCCCCTGGCTTCCAGGGCTCGCGAACCGATGTCGCGGCCAGCGTCGGCTATCGCCACACCCCCGCACCGGCACAGGCCGAACAGGGCGAGGGGAAGCAGAAAAGCGGCATGCCCTGGGCCCTGTCGGTGTTCGGGCAGAAGACAGTCGATCGCGACGACGGGCGTCTGGAGAACGACCGCATCGGCGTCGCGGGCGAATTGCAGCCGACCAGACGCCTCACCCTTGCCGGTGAAGTGTCGGACGGAGACCTCGGAACGGGCGCCAACGTGAAGGCCAACTATGCGACCGGCGAACGCGGCTCGCTCTATCTCGCCTACGCGCTGGCAGCCGAGAATCCCGATGCCTTCACCACCGGCAGGCTTGGTCGCCTGACTGCGGGCGCCCGCCGGCGGTTCGGCAGCAGCACCAATGTCTTCGCCGAAGGACGCTATGAGCATGGCAGCGGCCCGACCGGCTTCACCCAGGCATATGGCGCCGACTTCACGCCGATCCCCGGCTGGACCTTCGGCATGCGCTACGAGACCGGCTCGCTGGCGGATGCGCTCGGCGGGCGGATAGATCGCGAGGTCGTGGGCGGGACCGCCGACTATGGCGGCAAGCGGCTCCGCTGGTCGACTGCGATCGAATATCGCGCCGACGGCAGCGATACCTATGGCGATCGCACCAGCTGGGCGACGCGCAACCAGGTCACCTTCCGGGCGACCGATGCACTGCGACTGTTCGCCAAGGCGAACGTGTCGCTGTCCGACGGCGGGCTCGGCAGCGATCATTCGCTCGACGCCGACTATTACGAGCTGGTCGCAGCGGCGGCGTACCGCCCGACCGACGATGACCGGCTGAACCTGCTGGCGAAATACACCTACCTTGCCGACGAACCTTCGCCGGCACAGGTCGACCAGCTTGGCCTGAACCTCGATTATGCGCAGCGCAGCCATATCGCGGCGTTCGATGCGACCTATCAGCTGACTCCGCGTCTCGCCCTGGGCGGGAAGGTTGCGTATCGCGTGGGCGAGCTTCGCACGTCGCGCGACGCCAATGCCCCGTGGTTCGACAGCCACGCGACGTTCTGGGCGGTACGCGCGGACTATCGCGTGATCGGAAAATGGGATCTGCTGGCCGAAGCCCGCCAGCTCTCGAGCCGTGAGGCAGGTGACTCCCGGCTCGGCGCGCTGGTCGGCGTCTACCGCCATCTCGGCGACAATGTGAAGATCGGCGTCGGCTACAATTTCACCGACTATTCCGACGATCTTTCCGATCTCAGCTACGACGAACGGGGTTTCTTCGTGAACCTGATCGGCAAGTTCTAGCCCTTAGCCCTTCCTCCCGAGCGAAACTCGGGTCGCGCCGCCGCCGAGTTGAGCTTCGGCGGCGGTTTCGTCTATGCCCTTCTCGCGAGGGTAAGGGAGAGAGGCACGCGTACTGGTCAAGTGATCGGAAAGCTTGACGCGTGACGCGGAGAAGAAGCGCCTGACCCTTTTCGGCAATTTTATAGCTCTGGCCTGTGCCGTGGCAGGGTTCGGTGGGATGCTGGGCACGACAATTCTGCTGCAATCCTATGGATATCTATAAGTCAGGCTTGAGGTTGCGGACGATAGGCTGTGCCTGGTGGAAAGCGGTGCGCCGGCTTTGGGGCACTTCCCGCCGGTTCGCTGTCGACCGCGGACGGCGAGAAGCGGATCGGAAGCGGCCTGTCCGCTTTCGGGGCACCGCCTCGTCGATTCCGGTCGTTCAATCGGTCGTAGCGCCACGGCAGCTACGCGCCCAATTGCGGCTGTTCAGCCATCAACGCGGGTGCCTGAAGAGCGGACGTCCCGGCTCAGGAGAAATCGAACGCAAGCCCCGTCACTGTGGTACGGCAGCACCAGCATAAGGATCATAGCCTGCTGGATGTTGTGGGAGCGTCGCCAGTGGCGATATGTCGACTGATTGTATTGGCGGCGATGCAAAGCCGGACGAGCCTTGGTCGCGGACGGCGCTTTCCAGCCCCGCGACTATGCTCGAGGCACCGAAGAGAATGAAGCATCCCAGAACGATGGTCGCGGCGCGGCGAAGATCGACGCGACCGCCCAGCGCCATAAATCCTACGCTGGCGACCGATATGACAGCAGCAGTCGTAGCGATGGTGCCGAGCAGCGTGCCTTCCAGCCATCGAATCGCTGCCACAATCGAGCCTGATACGGAGGGATCGGCGCCGCCGCCGAGTTCCCACGCTGCTGTAGAGATCGCCGAGATGAGCACGAATGCATCGTGCGCCGGAGATCGCGGCGGATCAAGAGAACTATCGGCGCTAATATAGCGATAACCAAGCATAAACGATTGCGCCGGGCGCCGAGATGGCGTTAGTCATTCAAAGCGGAATTAGATACCGCGTGTCGGGCGCTCAAGCTGACAAATTCGTCTACCTGCGATGGCCGGGGGGTGTCGATATGCGAGTACTAAGTAGCGTTTTTATTCTGGCTGCGTGCGCATTTGCGGCATCGCCGGCGAGCGCTTCCGAAACTGTCATCTATACCTATGATGCCAAGGGTCGCGTGGTGAAGGTCGAGCGATCGGGCGCGGTCAACAACGGTGTCAAATACGAATACACCCACGACAAGGCGAACAATCGCCGCAACGTGAAGGTGACCGGATCGCCGAATCCGCCACCGCCCTGAGCGACGCCCGCCAGGCGCAGTGACGCCTGATTCAATTTATCCAAACGGGGGGATCAGATGCTGAACCATGTCGGGGCCGTGCGCCCGGGCGCGCGCCGCGCCATTGCCAGATTGCTTGCCTGCTCGATCCTTTCAGTACCCGCGGTCGGCGGCCTGTGCCTGATACCTGCTGCCAGGGCGCAAGTCGCCGCCGCCGCGCCGGTGCGGCAATCGCTCGACGCGAATGGAGTGGATCTGTTCTACGGCACGATCAACGTCGACGGGCCTGCGCTTTCGGCCGGACAGGGGGAAGCGGGACTGAGCTGGTACAAGCTCATCCGCAGCAATCAGGTCTGGGGTGACAACCTTGTAGCCTCATTGTCGGTAAACGGCAGCACCGTCCATGTCGCTTTTGCCGGCAAGACCGATCGCTTCACCATCTCAGGCAGCAGCTATATCCCTACTGAGGGAAATGGGTCCACATTGTCGCTCAGCGGCAATGTATACACCTATACCCTGAGCGACGGTACCGTCATTCACCTCAACAAGGTCTATGCGGGAGCAGGGTCGTTCCAGACAGTCAGCGGCGTCGTCACCGACGTCACCAAGCCGTCGGGCGAGACCCTTACCTATACATTCGAGAGCATGTATTATTGCTCGCAATCGAAGGAAGGTTCCGAAGGCCAGATCTGCACCGGACATTCCTACGCCTATCGGGTATCGTCGGTTCAGAGCAACTCCGGGTACAAGCTGACATACGACAATGCTCCCGCAAGTGTCGATCCCGACGACATCTTCAGCACCGATTGGACGGCGTGGTCCACCACCAACGGTGTGTCGCTGACCAACACCGCCGTGGCTGGCGCGAGCGCGCGCACGCAGGCTTTCGCCACCACTTTCGCCGTAAATACACGCTACGACAGCATCACGGACCCGATCGGACGGAAGACGACATTCAGGACGACGTTCAATGGAGCCGTCCAGGGGCTTGCCGGCATCAAGCGTCCGGGCAGCAGCGGCGAAGACGTGACGGTCACCTATGACGGGTCGAACCGGGTCTTCAGCGTTACGACGGCGGCAGGCACCACCACCTACACTTATGCGGACAACACGGGGCAGCGGACAACGACGGTGACCGATCCGCTGGGCCATGCGACGGCTTATGTCTTCGACATCGCGTCGCAACGGATGCGCTCGAAAACCGATCCGCTCACCCGGCTGACCCAATGGGATTACGACACCAGTGGCCGGGTGACGAAGGTGACCGCGCCAGACGGCAACTACACACAATATACCTATGACGGCCGCGGCAATGTCACCGAAACACGATTGGTCGCGAAGCCGGGATCCGGGCTTGCGGATATCGTGACGACGGCAAACTATGATCCGTCATGCACCTACGCGGCAAAATGCAACCAGCCGAACTGGACCAAAGACCCGAAGAACAACCAGACCGACTATAGCTACAACACGACCACCGGAAAGCTGGTGACCGTCACGTTGCCCGCCGCAACCAGCGGTGCGGTGCAGCCGGCCACCACCTACGGCTATACCGCGGTCAACGGCGTTCAGCAGGTGAGCAGCATCTCGACTTGCCAGACCGCCGCCTCCTGCACGGGCACGGCAGACGAAGTCAAAACCAGCATCTCCTACAATGCCAATGGCCATCCGACCACGGTGACCAAGGGCGCCGGCAACGGATCGCTGACCGCAACTACTACCATCGGCTATGACGATGTCGGCAATGTGCTGACGGTGGATGGCCCGCTCTCAGGCACCGCCGACACGGTGCGTTACCGATACGATGCGGCGCGACAGCTGGTCGGCGTCACGAGCCCCGATCCGGACGGAGGCGGCGCGCTCAAGCCACGCGCGCAAAGGTTGACCTATGATCCCAAGGGCCGTGTGACCTTGGCCGAGACCGGCAATGTCGACAGCCAGAGTGACGGCGATTGGGCTGGCTTTGTAAGCCAGCAGCAGCTCGCGATCGATTATGACGGCGTCGACCACAAGGTGAAGGAGACGGTGAGCGCCGGCGGCACCACCTATGCAGTCACGCAATATGGCTACAATAACGACGGCGTGCTGGTGTGCATCGCGCAGCGGATGGATCCGGCGCAATGGGCAGGGCAGAGTGACTCATGCACCCCACAGCTCACTGGTCCCAACGGCCCTGACCGCGTCGAGCAGCGCGGTATCGATGCGCTGGGGCGCGTAACCGACTATCATCGCGCGTTCGGCACGGCCGCTGCCTCGCATGAATATGTGAGCTTCACCCCCAATGGACAAATCGAGACCGTCACCGACGCCGAGGGTAACAAGACGACGTACGAATATGACGGGTTCGACCGGCTGTCGAAGACACGCTATCCGGTCACGACCGTCGCGGCGGGCACGAGCTCGACCACCGATTACGAGCAACTTGGCTACGACGCCGCGAGCAACGTCACCAGCCGACGCCTGCGTGACAGTCAGACGATCACCTACGGCTATGACTTCCTCAATCGCGTGACGAGTAAAGTCACGCCCGGAACTGTGCGTGGCGATTGGGACGTGAGTTACGGCTATGACCTACTCGGCCGCCTCAAGAGCGCGACCGGTGATGGTGCGATTGTTACCTCTTTTACTTATGACGCCTTGGGCCGGGTCATCACCGAGCAAAATTACAACCATACAACCTACCATGCCTATGATCTAGCCGACCGTCAGACGCGGTTGACCTGGGACGATGGGTTTTATGCCGCCTATGATTACAACGTCACGGGCGAGGTGACGGAGATTCGCGAAAATAGCACGACTCCTGGCGTCCTCGTGCTCGCGGACTACAGCTATGATAATCTCGGCCGCCGGACGGCCGTCGGGCGCGGCAATGGCACGACCACGTTCTATAGCTATGACGCAGTGTCGCGCCTCGCCTCGCTAACGCAGGATATTGGCGGTTCGGCCTACGACTTCACCAATAGCTTCACCTACAATCCGGCGGGTCAGATCGCGAGCCTGACCCGGTCCAACGACGCATATGCCTGGAACGGGCACTACAACGTCGATCGCGCTTATGCCGTCAACGGTCTAAATCAGGCAACTACGTCTGGCACAACGGGCCTCGGCTATGACGGCCGCGGCAATCTCATTACGTCGGGAAGCCAGAGCTACAATTATACTACCGAGAATCGGCTAGAATTCGCTCCCGGTGCCAGGTTCCTCTATGAGCCTACCGGCGACAAGATCTTGCAGTTTTACAACAGCTCGACCGGTCAGGATACGCGATTTGCGTGGTCCGGAGGCCAGATGATTGCGGAGAACAGTTACGGCTCGGCGATCACCAAGCGCTATGTGCCGGGTCCCGGCACCGACGAGATTTTGGTGTGGTACGAAGGCTCGGGCACGAGCGACCGGCGCTGGCTGCACGCCGACGAGCGCGGATCGGTGGTTGCGGTAAGCGACGGCTCGGGCAACGCGATCGCGGTCAACCGCTACGACGAATACGGCATCCCCGCCTCGACCAACATCGGCCGCTTCCAGTACACCGGCCAAGCATGGCTGCCCGAGCTCGGCATGTATTACTACAAGGCCCGCATCTACTCGCCGACGCTGGGGCGGTTCATGCAGACCGATCCGATCGGGTATGGCGACGGGATGAACTTGTATAATTACGTTGGAAGCGATCCGGTGAATTATGCGGACCCCAGCGGAAATCTAGCCGAAACCTATACAGGGTCTATAATTCCTGGCGTCATCCCCAGTGGCCTCAAAATAAATGGAGCCGATGTCGATGCTTTGCTGATGTCTCTGAATGGATTCTCTTTCGGTGCGGATGGTAGCAATCCGGCTACCCCCGCCGAAGCTCTACGTTGGTTGCTAGATCACGGAGGTTATACGGCGGTCAATGCTGACGGTTCGCGACAATGGGTGCCGGTTGCCCGATCAGCGGGAATAGATTTTGGATTTGATAGGGGATCTGCCTTTATGGCAGGACCGGACTGGGATAGCGGACTTTCTAGGGATGTCCCTACTTTGTTGGCAGAATTGGCCGACGCGAAAAAGGTAAAGGATACGGCTCTCCAGAAACGAATTTATAGGCAGTTGAAGATGGCCGGCCGGCAACAGGGGAGCAAGCAAAGAGGGCTGGGTAGATTTAGGGGGGCGGGGGGCGGTTTATTTGCTGTATTAATCCCTCAGGTTCTACTTGATTCCGTCTGCTCTATAATAACTGGCCAAAAATGCGACCCTCACAGTGAAGATTAATACTCAAATGTCCGAAGATCTTGAATCTGCCGATTTGGAGCGCCTCCTGTGCGGAGGTGGGGATCGCAAGGATCGTCGCAATGCCGTGATTCGGTTTCATCGAAACCGAAATCCAGACCTTCGCGCAATCGCGGCGCAGGCCTGTGTGGTCGAGGCTATCATCCCGTTTTCTGCGCTCGCGAAATGGTATCAGGTGGAGAATTCGCTTGAAGTGAAAGGCCTTTTGCTTTTGGCGATGGCCAAAGCAAACCGAAATTCATCGAAGAATATTATAGTAGAAATCATGAAAAATGCTTCCCCTGCACTCCTTCCTTACGCGACAGCTGCTTTCGCAATGGTCACTAACTCCCGTCGTGAACTGCTCGCGCTATTACAGCTATCATACTCAAGGAATGCATCTATCGCTCAAAGCGCTATAGAGTTGGCAAAAATGCTAGTTTCGGACGACGATATCGATTCAATGAATTTTATAGCACTTGTTGCAGCGGAGGCCGGCGTAGAAACTAATAGATAATCCCCCTCGGTACCTTTCGCACCGGAAATTCCGAGGAACTAGGAATTCCGGGGACACTTACCTAATTGCAAAACACGCGCGATCCGATGGCTTGTCGGGATGGCAAGGCTGGCGCGTATTATGGTCCCCGGGGTGCGCATCACGTGACCCAGCACGGCAACCGGCGGCAGCCTACGTTCTTCGTGCGCCCACCAGCGAGGTCGACCGGCACGTGAAGCCAAACCACCGCTTGGTCGATGGTGTCAGTCCTGCTCGACGACTGACTCGGCTCGACGGCAAAACGATCCGCTCTGTTCCAGAACGGGACGGCGGCGAGTTGATACACATCAGCCTCGACTCGCGCACCGCAGGAGCACCCGGCGGACCTGACCGGCGCGCCAGATGCCGCCGCTGGGGGCGGGCAGGCCGCGTACATTGAGCTGACGCGCAAGCTCGGCGTTGCTCTGGTCCAGGCCAATTTCAGCGAGCATCGGCTTTAGAGCCTCAGCATCCGACAGGGCGCGAGCCCTTCGCGCCTCGGCGCTGGCCGCGACGGCTTCGTGGCATTTATCGTGGAGGTGCGCTGCGCCGTTCGGGTTGCCGAGCTTGACGCCACGTGCCTTGGCGGCGGCGAGAGCCGCCTTGGTCCGCTGGCTGATCATGTCGCGCTCATACTCCGCCATAGCGGCCATTAGGTGCAGGGTGAGCCGGTTAGCGTGGGGGTTGTCAGCACACGCAAACTCGACCCCCGAGTCCATGATCGCCGACAAGGTCCGCACTGATCTGCTCAGACGGTCGAGCTTGGCAATTAGGAGAGTGGCCTTGTGAAGGCGGCAGGCGGTCAACGCGGCTGCCAGCTGAGGCCGATCGTCGCGCTTGCCCGACTCCACCTCCAAGTACTCAGCGACAACGGTCATGCCCGCACCCGTGGCGTGGGCCTGCACCGCTGCGCGTTGCGCCTCCAGCCCTAAGCCGGAGGCGCCCTGACGAGCTGTGCTGACGCGCAGATAGCAAACTGCTCGTTGAGCACTCACTGAGCAGACTCCTCGGCTTCGCCGGTGGGATAAAGCGTGAGGAAGTTGTCGCGGAGCGCGCCGGCGACCCAGCCTTGGCACCAGCCGCGATCGGTCGGCTTCGCCTTGGCATGCGGGAACGTCGCAACCGCCATCATGTCCAGCAGCTCGGCGCGGGTCACGCTGCCGCGGCCGGCGACAAGCTCCACAATCGTCGCCGACACGGTGTTCGCGTTCGGCTTGACCTCGCCGACCTGGAGCCGCTGGTCGCCCACGTCGCGGCCGCGGCGCTGGTAGCCCGCGGCCTTCCGCCGGGCGAGCATGCCTTGGAGCGCTCTCTCGTCCTCCTCAGACCATGATGGCGTCTGTGGGAGCGGTTGGGCTGGCAGGGCCGCCGCGGCCTCCTCAAGCCATGAGGGCAGGGGAGGAGAAGATGACTCGGCTGCGCCATCGGCATCGCCTGCTGACGGCTCCATATACTCGATGCTCGACAATGCCGTTTGCGATTGTACCTCACTGGTGCCGGGCACGGACTGGGGGAACATCGCCTCCAGCGTGCCGCCGTCCGGCATGGCTGCGGCGTTCTGCCGCGCTTTTCTTGCCAGCAGTGCCTTGCTGGCGCTTTGGCGCGTGCTGGTCATTTGCCGCGATGCGGCTGATGCAGTCTTGCCCATTAGTCTAAGCTCCACAGTCTCTTGATGGAGCCCGTCGAGCTTACATATCTGCGCTAGATCGCAAGTGATCTCGGTCAGTCGCGTGAACGGCTCACCGCAAATCGAGTAAAAAGTCGCTATGGTACCGCGGGCCAATATCTCGGAGGGGGAGGGGCGTGGGCTCAGTGAGCGTGATCTAGAGAATCTCGAAATTTTCGACGCTATTATCGCTTCCTGTCCAGCTGCTCATACTGAGCCTTTGCGGATTCGCCTTCCTCGCGAGGTACTTCTCCGTGCTGGAAGATGTCGCGAGAGCTGAACTTGTTGCGGTCACCCGGCGGCCCGAATCTGCAAATTGCGAACTTGCGTAAATTGACCCCCATCGGGTTCATCGCGTCGTATTCCAGTAGCACGAATCCGGTCTTAGCCATCTTGAGCCAAGCTCCGGCGTTCACGATCGCTTGTTCGGATTCTTCAAGCTTTACTCCGCGCCGCTCCTTTTCCGCGACTTGCTTGCTGAAAGCCGTGGTCATCTTTTCGGCGAAGGTTCGCGAGCACTCCCCCGCTTTCTCGCGCTTAACGGAACAGCCCGCGCGGTCCATCCACTCCTCGCGCTCACCTTCATCCAACGGGCCGCGCTCGGTGAAGTTTGCCCAGATGCGCGTGTAGCTGGGCGGGGAAACAAGCTTGGCACGCGTGGCCTCCTCGCACGCCGCGATCGCGCCCTGGGATCCGTCGTCCGCAAGGCCTGTGATACTGCCACAACCCTGTAGGCCGAGGCTCAACGCCAACGTGACAGCACATGTAGCCCGCATAATGTCGCCCCCATTGGCGACACTCGCTTCCCAGCCCGCGCCGCCCGTATGTCCTCTCGGGGCAGCGGCCGAAGCCGGATGTTCGAAACCTGACCAATGGAACAGGCGCATGCGCCTTTACCGGCAAGCCGGCTGGACATGCGCGCATGCCACCCGGCCTCAGCTCTCGCTGCGACCGGACCATTGGTTGAGGTTTCGACGCCCCGCTCCCCGGCTTTCACGGGAAGCGGGGAGAGTTTAGTGGCGCGCGCCTACGATTGGCAAGTGACGCGTGGGCGCGACAGTGACAAGCTCA
>Ga0209050_1003442_pt1 | contig 11656 bp, 10 predicted proteins | sample Araplavi_mTSA_r2_FD_184276 | JGI IMG/M metagenome (GOLD analysis project Ga0209050, IMG submission 184276) | Arabidopsis root microbial communities from North Carolina, USA - plate scrape MF_Cvi_mTSA_r2 (SPAdes) (version 2) | ecosystem: Host-associated > Plants > Roots > Endosphere | place: USA...
GCTCGCCGGCGGCCGCGCGGTGCGGCGGCTGGACCACCGCCCGCCCACGCCCGGCAACACGCTGAATCTGTCCATCGACATCAAGCTGCAGGCGCTGGTGGAGCGGCTGTTCGGCGAGCGCCGCGGGGCGCTGGTGGCCATCGACCCGCGCAACGGCGAGGTGCTGGCCTTCGTCTCCAAACCCACCTTCGACCCCAACCTCTTCGTCGACGGCATCGACGCCGACTCCTGGCGCGACCTGAACGAGGACATCGACAAGCCGCTGCTGAATCGAGCCCTCCGAGGTACGTACCCGCCTGGCTCCACCTTCAAGCCGCTGATGGCCATGGCCGCGCTGAACAGCGGCAAGCGCGACCCGCGCACGGTCATCATCGACAACCTGACCTACAGCTTCGGCGGCCGTACCTTCGGCAGCCCGGAGACCGATCGCGCCGGCCCCAAGGACATGCGCCTGGCCATCGTGACCTCGTCAAACGTCTACTTCTACAGCCTGGCCAACGAGATGGGCGTGGACCTGATCCATGACCAGCTGGAGCCCTTCGGCCTGGGCCGCAAGACCGAGATCGACGTGCAGGGCGAGGTCACCGGCGTACTGCCCTCGCAGGAGTGGAAGCGCAACTACTTCCGCAAGAGTCCGGCAAACCAGAAGTGGTTCCCCGGCGAGACCATCTCGCTGGGCATCGGCCAGGGCTACAACAACTTCACGATGCTGCAGATGGCCACTGCCTATTCGACGATCGCCTCCGGCGGCCTGCGCTTCAAGCCGCGCCTGGTGCGCGAGATCGAGGACGTCGTGAAGCACGAGCAGCGCCGCGTCGCGAGCGACGCGCTGACGCCGCTGCCGCTCAGGCCTGCCGACGTGGCCATCATCCACAACGCGATGAACGGCGTGACGCTGGAGGGCACGTCGCGCCTGGCCTTCCTGAACGCGGGCTACCAGAGCGCCGGCAAGACCGGCACGGCACAGGCCATCGGCCTGAAGGCCGGCGAGAAGTACAGCAGCATCAAGGCCGACGAGCGCAAGCGCGACCATTCGCTGTACGTCGCCTTCGCACCGGTGGACGAGCCGCGCGTGGCCCTGGCCGTCATCGTGGAGAACGCCGGCTTTGGCTCGATGTCGGCCGCGCCCATTGCGCGCCGCGTGTTCGACTATCTTCTGATGGGCCAGTACCCCAGTGAGGAAGACATCGCCAAGACGCAGCTGGGCCAGACCTTCGCGCCCATAGGCACGTCGCGCAAGGCGGCCGACGTGCCGATGCTGCCGGGCCTGTCCGCATCCGCGCCCGCCGCTGCCTCCGCACCGGCGGCGCCTGCATCAGGAGCCTCGCGATGACCGTCATCGAACGCCCGCCGCTGATGAGCCGCCTGAGGCCCTGGCTCATCGGCTTCGACATCCCGCTGCTGATCGCCGTGGTGTGGATGTGCTGCTGGGGGCTGCTGTGCATGTACTCGGCCGGCTACGACAACGGCACGCGGTTCCCGGACCACGCGCGCAACATGGTGCTGGCCCTGGTGCTGATGTTCGTCGTGGCCCAGGTGCCGCCGCAAAAGCTGATGGCGCTGGCCATACCCCTCTACACGCTGGGCGTGGCCCTGCTCGTCGCGACCGCCATCTTCGGCGTCACGAAGAAGGGCGCGACGCGCTGGCTCAGCATCGGCGTCACGCAGATCCAGCCGTCCGAGCTGCTCAAGCTCGCCACGCCGCTGATGCTGGCCTGGTGGTTCCAGAAGCGCGAGGGCCTGCTGCGCTGGCCCGACTTCATCGCCGCCTTCGGCCTGTTGCTGCTGCCCTTCCTGCTGATCGCCAAGCAGCCCGACCTGGGTACCGGCATCCTGGTGCTGGCCGCGGGCCTGTACGTGATCTTCTTCGCCGGCCTGCCCTGGAAGCTCATCCTGCCGGCCCTGGTGCTGGCCGCCAGCGGCGCGACAGCCCTGGTGCTCAGCGAGGACAAGATCTGCGAGCCCGACCTGAAGTGGCCGGTACTCAAGGAGTACCAGAAGCACCGCATCTGCACGCTGCTGGACCCGTCCAAGGACCCGCTGGGCAAGGGCTTTCACATCATCCAGGGCGAGATCGCCATCGGCTCCGGCGGCGTGACGGGCAAGGGCTTCATGAAGGGCACCCAGACCCACCTGGAGTTCATCCCGGAGCGCACCACCGACTTCATCTTCGCGGCCTTCGGCGAGGAGTTCGGCCTGATGGGCGCGCTGGCGCTGCTGGCCGGTTTCACGGCGCTGATCCTGCGCGGGCTGATGATCGCGTCCGACGCGCCGACGCTGTTCACACGGCTGATGGCTGGCGCGGTGACGCTGTCCTTCTTCACCTACGTGTTCGTCAACATGGGCATGGTCAGCGGCATCCTGCCCGTCGTGGGCGTGCCCCTGCCCTTCGTCAGCTATGGCGGCACGGCGATGGTGACGCTGGGCCTGAGCCTGGGGCTGCTGCTGTCGATCGCGCGGGTCAAGAAGCTGGTGAAGACCTGAGCCAAGCCTGTTCTCGATCCAGTCTCAGTGATAGTCGCTCTCGCGCTGGTGACGCACTGAGCCGATGACGACCCGGCCATCGCGGCGGATCTCAAACAGGGCAACATAGCCGCTTGCGCCGAAGGAAATCACCAGTTCGCGGACCCACCCGTCTTGCCCGACCCGGCGGCAACCGAAAGGGCTGATCGCCAAGTACTGGCAGGACACGCGAATGGCCTCGATGGCGCGCGCGGCAATGTCCAGGTCGCCACTCGGGCTGTTCAGCTCGCGCTCCAGCGCATGATCGAAGAGTCGTTCCAGATCGGCTTCAGCCTCCCGGCTGAAGATGACTTCGTATTTCATGCGTCACGGGACGCGCGCAGGCGCTTGGCCGCAGCAAGCCTGGCCTCCAATTTGGCAATCACCGCCTCGGCAGGAACACCATCGCCGGCAACGACAGTGCGCTCTATGGCAGCCAAGCCGCGCTGCACGAATTCCGCCTGCTCGCGACGACGTGCAACTTCGCTGCGAACGGCTTTCTCTACCAAGGCCGCCAGAGTTTCACCGTCGCCTAGCGATTGCTCGATCTCCTCCCGCAGTTGCGGGGCGATCCGAACTGGCGGGAGCGTCGCAGTTTTCATGGCAGCAGTGTATCGCATATGTGATACGCCGTTCAACCCAACGGCACCACACCGGCCGGGAAGCGGATCGTGAACCTAGCCCCCGGCCCCTGGCCGTCGGGCGACTCGCCGCCCGCGGCGCGGCGCACGCGGGTGTCGTCCAGCGTCAGTTCGGCCTCGTGCTGCTGCACGATCTCGCGCACGATGGCCAGGCCCAGGCCCGAGCCCTCCACGCCGCTGCCCAGCGACCGGTAGAAGGGTTGGAAGACCTTCTCGCGCTCGTTGGGCGCGATGCCGGGGCCGGTGTCCTCGACCTGCAGCACGACGACCTGGCCGAAGGGGTCCTCCACGACGCGCACCGTGACGAGCCCACCAGCCGGCGTGTAGAGCAGCGCGTTGTCGACGAGGTTGCGGATCAGCTCGCCGATCAGCACCGGCTGGCCTTGCACGCGCAGCCGGCTGTCCTCGGGCACGACGCCGTCGTAGCCCAGGTCGATGCGGCGCTCCAACGCGCGCGGCACGAAGTCGCGCACCGTGTCGATGGCGATCTCGGCCAGGTTGACCGGCTCGCGCTTCATGGCCTGCTCGGCGTCCTCGGCGCGCGCCATGGACAGCAGCTGGTTCACCATATGGGCCGCCCGTTCGCTGGCGCGCGCGATCTGCGCAAGCGAACGCTTCATCTCCTCGGGCGAGGCGCGGCCGGCGTCGATCTCGCGCTGGATGAGCTCGGCCTGGGTGCGCAGGCCGGCCAGCGGCGTCTTGAGCTGGTGGGCCGCGTCGGCGAGGAAGTGCTTTTGCCGGCTCATGGACGAGTCCAGCCGCGCGAGCAGGTCGTTGATGGCCTGCACCAGCGGCGCGACCTCGTCGGGCACGCGCTGCTCGTCGATGGGGGAGAGGTCGGAGGCCTCGCGCGAGCGGATGCGACGCTGCAGCTCGTTGAGCGGCGAGATGCCGCGCGCCAGCGCCAGCCACACCAGCAGCACCGCCAGCGGCAGGATGACGAACTGCGGCAGGATGACGCCCTTGATGATCTCGTTGGTCAGCCGCGCGCGCTTGCCCAGCGTCTCGGCCACCTGCACCAGCATGGTCTTGCTGGCGCCGGCCTGGCCCTCGGGCGCGATCCACAGGTAGGCCACGCGCACGGCGTCCGTGCCGACTTCGTCGTCTCGGAAATGCAGCTCCCAGGGCACGACGGGCGCGTCCTCGACCGGCACGGGCAGCGTCGCGTCGCCGCTGAGCAACTCGCCGCGCACGCCCAGCACTTGATAGAAGACCGTGTCGGACGCGTCAGCGCGCAGCAGCGCCGCCGCCTCGGGCGCCAGCGCATAACGGTCCCGTCCCTTGGTGGGCACCTCGGCCGCCGCGATCTGCAAGCCCAGGCTGCGCGCCATCTCGCCCAGCTCGCGGTCGTACGGGCGGCTGGCGATGCCCTGCGCCACCAGCCAGGTCAGCGCGACGCTGATCGGCCAGATCAGCAGCAGCGGCGCGAGCATCCAGTCGAGGATCTCGCCGAACAGCGAGCCCTGCTGCGGGCTGGCGCCGTCCTTGGTCGGCATCTAGGAGTTGATCTTTTCTAGGCAGTAGCCGAGGCCCCGCACCGTGGCGATGCGGATGGGCCCTTGTTCGATCTTCTTGCGCAAGCGGTGGATGTAGACCTCGATCGCGTTGTTCGAGACCTCTTCGCCCCATTCGCACAGGCGCTCCACGAGCTGGTCCTTGCTGACGAGGCGGCCGGCGCGCTGCAGCAACACCTCCAGCAGCGACAGCTCGCGCGCCGACAGCTCCAGCATCTGCTCGTTGATGTAGGCCACGCGGCCGGTGGCGTCGAAGGTCAGCGGGCCGTGCTTGATGACGCTGCTGGCCGTGCCCAGGCCCCGGCGCGTCAGCGCGCGCACGCGCGCCTCCAGCTCCTGCAGCGAGAAGGGTTTGGCCATGTAGTCGTCCGCCCCCAGGTCCAGCCCCTTGACGCGCTGCTCGACGCTGTCCGCCGCGGTCAGGATCAGCACCGGCATCGTGGAGCCGCGGGCGCGCAGCTTGCGCAGCACCTCCAGGCCGTGCAGGCGCGGCAGGCCCAGGTCGAGGATGACGAGGTCGAACTCATGCGTGGCCAGCGCCGTGTCGGCCTCGGTGCCGCTGCTGACGCGGTCCACCGCATAGCCGGACGCGCGCAGCGCACGCAACAGGCCGTCGGCCAGCACTTGGTCGTCTTCCGCAATCAATATGCGCATGGTCTTGTCTCCGAGGCCGATGTTATGTGTTGAGCGGGTGGCTCACTTATTGAGCTACCTTATGCCTAGGATTCGATCCATGCGTTGACCGTCCTCAAACGGACGGACAAAACTACTGTACAAAAATACAGATTGCCCCATAATCCCGCCCATTCTTTGGAGAACCGCATGGACGCCCCGGTCAAAGCCCTCAACACCGAAAAAGCCAAGGCCCTGCAGGCCGCCCTGTCCCAGATCGAGAAGCAGTTCGGCAAGGGTTCCATCATGCGCCTGGGCGAAGGCGAGGTGATCCAGGACATCCAGGTCGTCTCCACCGGCTCGCTGGGCCTGGACATCGCGCTGGGCGTCGGCGGCCTGCCGCGCGGCCGCGTCATCGAGATCTACGGCCCCGAGTCGTCGGGCAAGACGACGCTGACGCTGCAAGTCATCGCCGAGATGCAAAAACTCGCCGGCACCTGCGCCTTCATCGACGCCGAGCACGCGCTGGACATCCAGTACGCCCAGAAGCTGGGCGTGAACCTGCAAGACCTGCTGATCAGCCAGCCCGACACCGGCGAGCAGGCCCTTGAGATCGTCGACGCACTGGTGCGCTCCGGCTCGGTGGACCTCATCGTCATCGACTCGGTTGCGGCGTTGACGCCCCGCGCCGAAATCGAAGGCGAGATGGGCGACCAGCTCCCCGGCCTGCAGGCCCGCCTGATGAGCCAGGCCCTGCGCAAGCTGACCGCCACGATCAAGAAGACCAACTGCACGGTCATCTTCATCAACCAGATCCGCATGAAGATCGGCGTCATGTTCGGCTCGCCCGAGACGACCACCGGCGGCAATGCGCTGAAGTTCTATGCCTCTGTGCGCCTGGACATCCGCCGCATCGGCTCGATCAAGAAGGGCGAGGAGGTCATCGGCTCCGAGACCAAGGTCAAGGTCGTCAAGAACAAGGTCAGCCCCCCGTTCAAGACCGCCGAGTTCGACATCCTCTACGGCGAAGGCATCAGCCGCGAGGGCGAGATCGTCGACATGGGCGTCGTCCACAAGATCGTCGACAAGTCCGGCGCCTGGTATGCCTACATGGGCGAAAAGATCGGCCAGGGCAAGGACAACTCGCGCGAGTTCCTGCGCGAGAACCCCGACATCGCCCGTGAGATCGAGAACAAGATCCGCGAGGCGGTCGGTGTCGCGCCGGTGGGCGGGGCTGCAGCCGACGAGTAAACCGTGGCGCGTGCGCCACTGTCCCTGAAGGCCCGCGCCATCGGCCTGCTGGCCCAGCGCGAGCAAAGCCGCGCGGAGCTGAAGCGCAAACTGCTGCGCATCGAGCAGCAGCGCCTGCGGCTTGCCGCGACGCGGGCCGCTGCCGACGGCGACGAGCCGGCCGCCGAGGAGAGCCAGGACACCGGGGTGGATGAAGCCGCCGTCGACGCCTTGCTCGACTCGCTGGCCGCCGCCGGGTACCTCAATGAAACCCGCTTTGTCGAATCGCGCCTGCACCTGCGTGCGGGCCGCTTCGGCGCGCAGCGCATCCAGCAGGAGCTGGCCCAGCATGGGCTGAAGCTGGACGCCGAGCAGCAGGACGCGCTGCGCTCGACGGAGCTGGAACGGGCCCGCGAGGTCTGGCTAAAGCGCTTTGGCGCGGAGCCGTCCCGGGACGCGGCGGAGCAGGCCCGCCAGACCCGCTTCCTGCTGGCAAGAGGCTTTGCACCTGATGTCGTGCGCCGCCTGCTAAGGGCCGCTTGACCGGGCGCGGACGGTAGTATTTACCCTCCGTGCTACATTGCCGGCTGCCGCCAAAACGGCGGTTCGTCCGGTTACAAGCCCGCAGCCCGTCAGCAAATTGGCAGCGAGAACCGGTAAAACCGCTGTCCCGGCACCGGCCGGGTTGTTTCGTCTACTCCCGCCCATGCCCGCCGTCCAACCGTCCGTCACGCGTCGCCTGCTGCACCGTCGCGCCCTCGATGTGCAGGTGTTCGTACGCGATGACGGCTTGTTCGACGTTGAAGCCAGCCTGACTGACACCAAGACGCACGATGTGCCACTGGCCGGCGTGCCGCGCAAGGCGGGCGATCCCATCCACGAGATGCACCTGCGCCTGACGGTGGACAAGACGCTGACGATCACGGCCGCCGCCTCCGACACGCTGTGGATGCCCTATCCCGGTGCCTGCAACGAGCATGGCGACGCCTATGCCCAGCTCGTGGGCCTGAACCTGATGAAGGGTTTTCGCCACGCCGTCACCGAGCGCCTGGGCGGCACGCGCGGCTGCACCCACCTGACCGAGCTGTGCCAGATCCTGCCCACGGCCGTCATCCAGGCCATGGCCGGCTCCGTCATCGATACACGTGAGCGCCCCCACGCGCCTGCGGCGCTGCCCCCCGAGGGGGCTGAGACGCCTAGGGGCGGTCCGTCGGCGTCTCGCGAAGGCGATGCCGCCGGCAACCCGCCCTTCCAGCTCGACCGCTGCCACGCACTGCGCCGCGACAGCGCCACCGTGGCCAAGTTCTATCCGCGCTGGCACCAATCAGCCGAGCACATCACTTCCGAATCCTGACTTCCCGACCCGAAAGACCCAGCCATGAAAATCCACGAATACCAGGGCAAAGAAATCCTGCGCCAGTTCGGCGTTCCCGTGCCGCGCGGCATCCCCGCCTTCACCGTGCAGGAAGCCGTTGAAGCCGCACAGAAGCTGGGCGGTCCGGTCTGGGTCGTGAAGGCCCAGATCCACGCTGGCGGCCGCGGCAAGGGCGGCGGCGTCAAGGTGGCCAAGAGCATCGAGGACTTGAAGGCCAAGGCCGAAGGCATCCTGGGCATGCAGCTCAAGACCCACCAGACCGGCCCCGAAGGCCAGAAGGTGCGCCGCCTCTACATCGAGGATGGTGCCGACATCGGCAAGGAGTTCTACATCTCGCTGGTGACCGACCGCGCCACGCAGAAGGTGGCCTTCATCGCCTCCAGCGAAGGCGGCATGGACATCGAAGAGGTGGCCCACAGCACGCCCGAGAAGATCATCACCGAGGTCATCGACCCGCTGACCGGCATCACGACCGAGCAGTCCAAGAAGATCGCCGCGGCCATCGGCATGGAAGGCCACACGGTGGACCAGGCCGTCGACCTGTTCGCCAAGCTCTACAAGTGCTACATGGACACCGACGCGTCGCTGGTTGAAATCAACCCGCTGAACCGCGACGGCAAGGGCAACCTGATGGCCCTGGACGCGAAGTTCAACTTCGACGCCAACGCACTGTTCCGCCACCCCGAGATCGTGGCCTACCGCGACCTGGACGAGGAAGACCCGGCCGAAATCGAGGCCTCCAAGTTCGACCTGGCCTACATCTCGCTGGACGGCAATATCGGCTGCCTGGTGAACGGTGCCGGTCTGGCCATGGCCACGATGGACACCATCAAGCTGTTCGGCGGCGAGCCGGCCAACTTCCTGGACGTCGGCGGCGGCGCCACGGCCGAGAAGGTGACCGAGGCCTTCAAGATCATGCTGAAAAACAAGGCCGTCAAGGGCATCCTGGTGAACATCTTCGGCGGCATCATGAAGTGCGACACCATCGCCGAAGGCGTCATCAGCGCCTGCAAGGCCGTGAACCTGTCCGTGCCACTGGTGGTGCGCATGAAGGGCACCAACGAAGAACTGGGCAAGAAGATGCTGGCCGAATCCGGCCTGCCCATCATTGCTGCCGACACGATGGCCGAAGCGGCCACCAAGATCGTCGCTGCCGTAGCTTAATGACCTTGCGGGACAGACCGCCCGAGCGTACTCGCGAGTAGCTCTGTCCCCAACTGACTAGGAACAGATCCATGTCCATCTACATCAACAAAGACACCAAGGTCATTACCCAGGGCATCACTGGCAAGACCGGCCAGTTCCACACGCTGGGCTGCCAGGCCTATGCCAATGGCAAGAATGCCTTCGTGGCGGGCGTGAACCCCAAGAAGGCCGGCGAGAAGTTCTCCGAGATCCCCATCTACGCGACCGTCAAGGAAGCCGCCAGCCAGACCGGCGCGACCGTGTCCGTCATCTACGTGCCGCCCGCGGGCGCCGCGGCCGCCATCTGGGAAGCCGTCGAGGCCGACCTGGACCTGGCGATCTGCATCACCGAAGGCATCCCCGTCCGGGACATGCTGGAAGTGCGCAACAAGATGAAGGCCAAGGAAGCCGCCGGCGGCAAGAAGACGCTGCTGCTGGGCCCCAACTGCCCGGGCCTGATCACGCCCGAGGAAATCAAGATCGGCATCATGCCGGGCCACATCCACCGCAAGGGCCGCATCGGCGTCGTGTCGCGTTCCGGCACGCTGACCTATGAAGCCGTGGCCCAGCTGACCGAGATCGGTCTGGGTCAATCGAGCGCAGTCGGCATCGGTGGCGACCCGATCAATGGCCTCAAGCACATCGACGTGATGAAGGCCTTCAACGACGATCCGGACACCGACGCCGTCATCATGATCGGCGAGATCGGCGGCCCCGACGAGGCGGAAGCCGCCCGCTGGTGCAAGGCCAACATGAAGAAGCCCATCGTCGGCTTCATCGCCGGTGTCACCGCGCCTCCCGGCAAGCGCATGGGCCACGCCGGTGCGCTGATCTCCGGCGGCGCCGACACGGCCGACGCCAAGCTCGCCATCATGGAAGAGTGCGGCTTCACCGTGACGCGCAACCCGTCCGAGATGGCCAAGCTGCTCAAGGCCCTGCTGTAAACCCGCGTTGAGCGACTGACGAGGGCCGTTCATCGAACGGCCCTTTCCTTTTGTTGCCTGCGTAGTTGCACGCAGAGGCAGCCCGCCCGGTCGGACCGACACTCGGGCGCTACAACAACGATCCCGCCATGGACCTGCTGAACGCCGCCTTCTTCATCGCGCTGCTGAAGATCATCTGGGTCAACATCTTGCTGTCGGGCGACAACGCCGTCGTCATCGCGCTGGCCGCACGCAACCTGGCCGCGGACCAGCAAAAGCGCGCCATCATCTTCGGCAGCGGCGCGGCCATCGTGCTGCGCGTGGTGCTGACGCTGTTTGCCGTGCAGTTGCTGCAACTGCCCTGGCTCAAGCTCGTGGGCGCCGTGCTGCTGCTGTGGATAGGCGTGCAGCTGCTGGCCGACAGCGAGGGCGACGCCGAGGTGCATGCCAGCAGCAGCGTCTGGGTGGCCATACGCACCATCCTGATCGCCGATCTGGTCATGAGCCTGGACAACGTCATCGCCGTCGCGGCCGCCGCCAACAGTGCGCCGGAGAACGTGCGCGTGTTGCTGCTCGTCATCGGCCTGGGCCTGTCCATCCCGCTCATCATCTTCGGCAGCACGCTGCTGTTGAAGCTGATGGAGCGCTACCCCGCCATCATCACGCTGGGCGCCGCGTTGCTGGGCTTCGTCGCCGGCGAGATGGCGACGACCGACGCCGCCGTGCACGGGTGGTTCGAGACGCACATGCACGGCCTGGACTACGCGGTCAGCATCAGCTGCGCCATCCTGGTCGTCGCGGTAGGCCTCTTGCTCGCCCGCCGCAACAAGGCCGAGGCGACCTAAGATCGGCCGCATGGCAAGCGGCGGCAAACCTGGTTTCTGGCAGCGGCTGATCGGCCGCGTCGCCGACGCGCAGCCCAGCGAGCTGTCGACGCTGCCGGCCGTGCAGCAGACGCACGCCCCCGGCGCATCACCGCCCCAGGCCAAGCCCGTCAGCCCCCCGCCGGACCTGCATGACTTCGAACTGGGCGCCGAGATCGGCCGCGGCGCGATGGCGGTGGTCTACAAGGCCACGCAGCGCTCCACCGGCCGCCAGGTGGCCGTCAAGCGCCTGGCGCTGAGCCGCGAGTTCTCGGCCGAGGATCTGGCCGACGTGCGCGAGCGCTTCATGCGCGAGGCCCGTGCCGCGGGCCAGTTGGAGCACCCGGACATCCTCCAGGTCGTCGATGCCGGCCAGGATGGCAATGACACCTGGATCGCCCTGGAATACGTGCTGGGCCGCGACCTGAGCATGTTCACCAAGGCCGGCCAGTTGCTGCCGGTGCGCGAGGTGGTGCAGATCGGTGTGCGCCTGGCCCGGGCGCTGGCCTATGCGCACAGCCAGGGCGTGGTGCACCGCGACATCAAGCCGGCCAACGTGATGCTGGACCGCATCAACGGCAGCCTCAAGTTGATGGATTTCGGCATTGCCCGCATGGGCGACGGCAGCCGCACGCGCACGGGCCTTGTCCTGGGCACGCCGTCCTTCATGTCGCCGGAGCAGCTATCAGGCCTGACGGTGGACGGCCGCAGCGACCTCTATTCGCTGGGCGTGCTGCTGTACCAGCTACTTTGCGGCGCGCTGCCCCACCAGAGCGAGTCCATGGCGCGATTGATGCAACAAATTGCGACA
>Ga0209050_1003445_pt1 | contig 11650 bp, 11 predicted proteins | sample Araplavi_mTSA_r2_FD_184276 | JGI IMG/M metagenome (GOLD analysis project Ga0209050, IMG submission 184276) | Arabidopsis root microbial communities from North Carolina, USA - plate scrape MF_Cvi_mTSA_r2 (SPAdes) (version 2) | ecosystem: Host-associated > Plants > Roots > Endosphere | place: USA...
AGCGTGGTGCTGACCACCGCCAACGTCCCGACCCAACCATTGCCATGCCCGGTCAAACGCGCCTTGGGTCGGGCCGCGACCTCGCGCGCGGCCAGCGCCATCATCACCGCCACCACCAGCGCCGTCAGCCACGGCGCGGCATGGGCGAACACAATGCGCAGGATCTGACCCACCAACAGCAATTGCACTACCGTGCGCACCGCCGCCCAGAGCACCTGCCGTTGCAGGTTCAACCGCAGTGCGAAGGAAATACCAGCGCTCAGCAGCACCAGCAGCGACGCGATCACCAGATCCAGCGCCTGCAGCTTGATCACGTCCATAGCGGCTCCATGTGGCCTTGCGTCATCCGCCAACGCCGGCGCGCCAGGCGCTCCGCCTGTTCCGGGCTATGCGTCACCAGCAGAATGGCAGCGCCGGCAGCCAGGACGCGTGACAGTTCCGCCTCGACTAACGTTGTCGCATCCTGATCCAGTGCGGCGGTCGGCTCATCCAGCAGCAGCACGCGTGGGCTCTGCATCAGCGCGCGCACGAGGCCCATCCGCTGACGCTCGCCCGTGGACAGTTCATGGACCAACGCGTCCAACTTGGCCTCAGCCAGCCCAAGGCGCTCCATGATGGCAATCGCGCCCGCGCGGTCCGCGTAGTGCGCGGACACGTGGTCATCCCACCATCCGGCCTCGGCCTGGCAATACACCACCAGACGCCGCCACTCGAAACCGCGCATGGCCGACCGGCGACGCCCGTCCAGTTCCGCTTCACCATGCCCGGGGTCGAGATCCGCAATCTGCCGCAACAGCAGCGACTTGCCCGATCCCGACGCGCCGACCACCGCCGCGCACTCGCCCGAGGCCAGATCCAGGCTAACGGGCGCCAGACGCTCGCTGTACAGGCCTCGGAGCCTGAGCAACGGCGGCGCGTCAGAAACAACTTGCGAGGGAATCGGCGCGGATTGCATGGGTAGGCATCATATAGAAAAGCCCGCGGCAAGGCGGGCTTCACGGTATGCGGCGGCGGCTCGGATCAGAGCATATGCGCCAGGAACTCACGGCTGCGCGCATGCTGAGGCGCGGCAAAGAACTCGGCGGACGGCGCTTCCTCGACGATGCGGCCGTCGTCCATGAAAATGACCCGGTGCGCCACTTCACGGGCAAACCCCATTTCATGCGTCACGACCAGCATCGTCATGCGCTCGTCAGCCAGCTGCTTCATGGTGCGCAGCACTTCGCCGGTCAGCTCCGGGTCCAGCGCCGACGTCGGCTCGTCGAACAACATGATGTCCGGCTCCATCGCCAGCGCCCGCGCAATCGCCACGCGCTGCTTCTGACCGCCGGACAGGCGCGTCGGATAGTTGTCGCGCTTGTTCGACAGACCCACCTTGCGGAGCAGCTCTTCGGCCTTCGGCACGATCTCCGCGCGCGACATACCCTTCACGGTAATGGGCGCTTCGATGATGTTCTGCAGCACCGTCATGTGCGGGAACAGATTGAACGACTGAAACACCATGCCCATCTTGCGGCAGATGCGGCGCACGTCGCCGTCGCTGGCGTACTGGCTGCGGCCGCCCGGTACGGAGGCAGCCATTGTCTCGCCTTCGATCTGGATGCTGCCTTCGTCGATGGTCTCAAGATGATTCAAACAGCGCAAAAACGTGCTCTTGCCAGACCCCGACGGGCCGATCACCGCCACGACCTCGCCCTGCTCCAGGTTCAGCGACACGTTGTCGAGCACGCGATTGGAACCGAACGATTTGACGATATTGCGGGCTTCGATCATGACCGGACGCTGGCTAAGCCCGGCCGGGGAATTATTGGTCATATTTTGCATAGCGCTTTTCCATGTGCTGGAAGAACCACGTCAGGAGCAGCGTCATCAACAGATAGAAGGCAGCGGCGACGAGGAACGGCGTGGTCGTGAAATCGCGCTGCACGATGCCCCGCGCGGTGCGCAGAATGTCGTTCAGCGCCAGCACGTAAATCAGCGAAGTGTCCTTGACCAGCGTAATGGTCTCGTTGCTCATGGGCGGCAACACGCGCTGCACCATCTGCGGCAGCACGATGCGGCGCAGGGTCTGCAGGTACGTCATGCCTAGCACCTTGCTGCCCTCGTACTGCCCCCGATCCACCGACTGGATACCGGCGCGGAAGATCTCGGCAAAATACGCCGCATAGTTCAGCGCAAACGCCACCACCGCCGCCGGAAAATCCGGCAGCCGGATGCCGATCACCGGCACGAACGGCAGCGCGAAGTAGATGAACAGCATCTGAAGCATCAACGGCGTGCCGCGCATCAGCCAGATATAGCCATTGACCGCGCGGCTCAGCAGCGGCCACTTTGAGATGCGAGCCAGGGCCAGCACCAGCCCCAACGGCACCGCCAGCGCCAGCGTGATGAAAAACAGCGTCAAGGTCACTTTCGCGCCTTCCGCCAAGGGCCCCAGAAGGGAGAGTACGTAGTCCATGCAGTGGGTTCGCGCCGCGAGGGCAAGAGAGAATCATGGGCAAGCCCGCCTGGCCTTGCGGCACTGCGGCGGGCTGCGAACTGCAACGGCAAAGGCGCCGCGGCCGGCTAGGCCACAGGCGCCTTCCCGCTTACTTGATGATGTTGGCGCCGAACCACTGGGTGGCGATGCGGCCGGCGGTGCCGTCCTGCTTCATCGAATCCAGCGTCTTGTCCAGCTTGGCCAGCAACTCGGTGTCGTCCTTACGCACGCCAACGCCGTAATCTTCCGTACCGAAGTTCTCTTCCAGCACGCGATACTCGCCCGCACGCTTGCTGATCAGGTAACGGCCAACCACTTCATCCACCACGATGGCGTCCAGACGGCCAGCAGCCAGGTCCATCAGCGCGGTGACGTTGTCGCCGAACTTCTTCACTTCCTTGATCTGCGCGGCAACCGGGTCCTTGGCGATGGCGTCGGTGGCACTGCTGCCGTCCTGCGCGCCGATGACCTTGCCAGCCAGATCATTCTTGACCTTCACCGGCGACGTGTTGCCCACGATGATGATCTGATGGTTGGCCATGTACGGCGCGGTGAAGCTGATGTTCTTCTTGCGCTCTTCGGTAATGGTCAGACCGTTCCACAGCACGTCGACGCGCTTGCCGTTCAATTCGGCTTCCTTGGCGCTCCAGTCGATCGGCTTGAATTCCACTTCAATGCCCAGACGCTTGCTGGCTTCCTTGGCCATGTCGATGTCAAAACCGACGATCTGGTTGTTAGCGTCGCGGAATCCCATGGGCGGGAAATTGTCGTCCAGGCCAACGACGACCTTCTTGGGCGTCGCCGGCGCTTGGGCGCCAGCGGCAGGCGCGTTGTCGCTGGGACCGCAGGCCGTGAGCAGAGCGGTGGCGGACACAAGAAGTACAGCAGTCAGTTTTTTCATCGTTGTGAAAGCGCGAAGCGCAGGATTGGAGAAAGCCGGAAAAGCGGACGGTATGCCGGGAGGCGGTATTTTAGCGTTGTTGGGGGGATTTGCTGGCGGGGGCAGGAATGGCGGTGGCGAGCCTCGAGGACGGCCGGACCGTATCGCTGGCCTTGGACCGTCTAAATGGCGACGGATTGGCCTTAGTTAGAGGTGGCACGACGGGAGTGTCAGTATTTTTGTGTTTGAGGCGTTAGAAGCCTGATAGTTGGTTCTATCAGGCTTATTGATGCTATCTCAGCGATACGGGTCAGTGAAGCGTTCTGCATAAATCACGGCGAACTGGTTCATAGCGGCCTTCCAGTCGTGCGCGGCGCTGCCCCAGGCTCCGGTGATGTTGCGCAAGACCAGCCACAGTAGCTTGGTGGCGGCTTCGTCGCTTGGGAAGTGACCTCGCGTTTTCACCGCGCGGCGCAGTTGGGCATTGATGCTCTCGATCGCATTGGTGGTGTAAATCACCTTGCGGATCGCCGGTGGGAACGTAAAGAACGGGATCACACGGTCCCAGGCCCGGCGCCATGCGTCAGCGATCGGCGCGTAGCGCTGGCCCCAGGGGCCTTGCTCGAACTGCACGAGCGCGGCCAGCGCTGCCTCCACGGTCGCCGCCGTGTAGATCGGCCTCAGCGCCGCAGCCACCGTCCGGCGCTCCTTCCAGCTGGCGTATTCCAGGCTGGAGCGGATCAGGTGCACGATGCAAGTCTGCAGCGTCGTGGCCGGGAACACCGCGTTCAGCGCCTGCTCCATGCCTTTCAGACCGTCAGTGACAGCGATCAGGATGTCCTGCGTGCCGCGGGTCTTGAGCTCGTTGAACACCTTCATCCAGAACTTGGCGCCTTCGGTCTGCTCGATCCACAGGCCCAGGATGTCGCGCGTGCCGTCTGGCAACACCGCCAGCGCCAAGTAAACGGCCTTGTTGCGCACCACGCCGTCCTCACGGATCTTGACCCGCAGCGCGTCGAAGAACACCACCGGATACATCGTCTCCAGAGGCCGCGTTTGCCAGGCCGTGACCTCGTCCATCACCGCGTCGGTCACCGAGCTGACGAACTCCGGCGAGACTTCCGTGCCGTACTGCTCGAGCAGAAACCCTTGGATTTCGCGCACCGTCATGCCGCGGGCGTACATGGCGATGATCTTGTCGTCGAACCCGGTAAAGCGGCGCTCGTGCTTGGGGATCAGGATCGGGGCGAAGCTGCCATCGCGGTCGCGTGGGATCTCTACCCGAAGCGGCCCATCATCGGTCAGGACCGTCTTGGAGCTCTTGCCGTTGCGTTGATTGGTGGCCTGCTCGGGGCGCTCGCCGCCCGCCGGGTAGCCCAGATGGTGGCCCAATTCCGCTCCAAGGGCCCGTTCGATCAGCGCCTTCTTGAACGCCATCGACAGGTCCTGCACCGCCTCGGCGGTCATCGGGCCTTTGACGAATTGATCAACCAGCTCGGCGGGAATCGCCGGCAGTTCCCTCAGCGGTGTCTTTTTCTTGGTAGCCATACATGCTCCTTGAGCAACATGTTAGGCCCCAAACACAAAATTTATGACACTCCCTCTGACACCCTCGGGAGATGCGCTTGGTATCACTTGAATCTCACCTAGGTGTCAGACACCTAGACCAAATGCAGCCACACGCGAAGCGCCATCGCTACGCCGCAAGACACCGCGTAAGTCTCCGGAGGCCGCCCGCGCGGCCGAACGGAGACGGGCCCCGCAAGATGCTTCTGGCCCGAAAAGATCTACACAAAAATGCCAAGCACGCTGATCGTCCCAGCTGCCTAAAGACTTGAATTGCCAGAGTCCGGTGCGGTGGCGGCCCGGGGTGCGCGGGGCGTCGATAAGCCCGAGGGAATCGGAAGGCAGTCGCCGGAGGCGACAACGACGATGACGACGGGGCAGTCCGGAGCGAAGGCTCCGGACCGCAATCGTGGCCCCGCGCACCCCGGGCCGCCACCGTGCCGGACGTCTTAAGAACTCAACCACCCGCCCGCCCGCCACCGTGCCGGACGCCTCAAGAACTCAGCTCTTCGCGCAACAAAACGCGAAAAACCAAACCCTTAAGCCAAATCCCGCAGCAGCAATTCCCAAAACTTCAACCGCTGCTCCAACGTAGACACCAGCACATACTCATTCAACGTATGCGCGCCATCTCCATCAGCTCCCAACCCATCCAGCGTCGGAATACCCATTGCCGACGTGAAGTTGGCATCGCTGCCGCCACCCGTCATCGGCGCATCTTCAAGCAAGAAGCCCGCGCGATCCGCAAACCCCTGCACCAAGGCCAGCAACGCAGCCGCCGCCTCCGTCTTCACCATCGGCGGACGGTTCAGTTCCACGTCGATGTCCAGTTCAACGTCCGGACCCACCGCGCACAGTTCACGCATCCGGCGCAGCACGTCTTCCGCGGCGCCCATGTCAGGCACCCGGAAATCCACCACGCAGCGGCACAGCGCCGGAACCGTGTTCGTGACCGTACCGCCCGCGATGGTCCCCACGCTCACCGTGATGCCACGGTCGTAGTCCGTCATCGCTTCCAGCGCCAGCACCTGGTGCGCCATCTCGCGGATCGCGCTGCGGCCCTTCTCGTGTTGCATGCCTGCGTGGGCCGGGCGGCCCTTCACGTTCAGATTCAGCATGCCCGTCCCCTTGCGTGCCGTCACGCACTTGCCGCCGTTGGGGCGGGCCGGTTCGCACACCAGCGCGTACTTGGCATTGGCGGCGAAGCGTTCGATATGCGCGCGCGAGGCGTGGCTGCCCGTTTCTTCGTCCGGCACCACCAGGAAATCCACCGGCAGTTGCGTCGCGCCCGGACGCGCCACGCCGGCCAGCGCCGTCAGCGCCAGATAGATGCCCGCCTTCATGTCATAGCTGCCCGGGCCGTAAAGACGGTCGCCGTCGATGCGCACCGGGTTTTCCAGCAGCGTGCCCACCGGATGCACCGTATCCATGTGCGCCAGGATCAGGATGCCCGGACGCGTATCGCCCGGCGCGCGGTTGGTCGCGTACAGCAGCGGGCCCGTCGTGGGCCCCAGCGACGACAGCTCCACCGTCAGGCCGGCCGCAGCCGCGTAGTCGGCGATGATGCGCGCCATCGCGGCGATGCCTTCCGGGAAGTTCGACGGCGACTCGCATTGCAGCCAGCTTTGAATGCCGGCGACGATCTGTTCAGTGCTCTGGGTGTTGGACATGGCGGTATCGGATTTCAGCAATGGAAAAGGAATTCAGGCGATTTGCTGGCCGGCCAGGCGGGCGAGCTCGGCATCGTCGGGCATCTTGCCATCGAACCACAGGCTCGCGCACACGGCGGACATCGCGCGGCCGTCGTGGCCGATGCCCGGCACTACCTGCAGCTTCCAACCAAACGGCACGCCGCGGCGCTCGGCCTCTTTGCGGCCGAATTCGAAGTAGTTTTGCGCACGGGCAAAGCGGTGCGGGCCCTGGCGCATTGCCGCGGGCTCGGACGGCAGGTTGGGATCGTTGGTCTCGATGTCCTTGTCGCCCGCCAGGATCGTCATCGGGTAGGCCAGCAGCTTCACCAGATGGTCCTCGGTCAGCCCCACGCCGTCCATGCCCTCGGGATAGGGATAGTCGAACGTCGGTAGCGTGTACCAGCCCGGATTGCCCGCCGTCACCGCCTTGAACGGCGCGTGCGGCTGGCTGCTCATCAGGCGGTGGACGAATTGGCCGCCCGCGCTGTGGCCGAACAGGTAGACGTTCTGCCCGTCGGTGATCTCGCCGGCGATCATGTCCTTGATGACGTTGCCCACCAGCGCATACGTCCAGCCATCGATGTGGCGCGGATTGCCGCCGGCTGAAAACACCCGGCCGTTGTTGTAGCTTTCAACGCCCGGCCAGATCTCGTTCGAGAACGTCAGCGCCACGATCAGCAGCTTGTGCTTGTCGGCGGCTTCGACCCAGAAATCGCGGTATTCGTCGCCGTTGCGCAGCACGCCGTGCTGCACGATCACCACCGGGCAGTCCGGCGTGTAGCCGTAGGGGCGGTAGGTCTGCAGCTTGAACGGACGGTCGTAGTTGCGGTCCTCGTCCACGTACAGGATCGCGTTGCGGCCCGCATGGCCCATTTCGATGGCGATGCGGTCCACGTTGGACATATCGGAAGGTTTCATCAGGCGCTCGCTTCGTTCAGGTGGCAGGCCGACCAGTGGCCCGCCGAGATTTCTTTCAGGGCCGGCGCCACTTCACGGCAGCGCGGCATCGCGTGGGGACAGCGGGGGTTGAACGTGCAGCCGGACGGCGGATTCAGCGGCGACGGAATCTCGCCCTTGATCGGCGTGAACTTGCGGCCGCGGCGCGCCACGTCCGGCACTTCGGCCATCAGCGCCTGCGTGTACGGGTGATTGGCGCGGGCAAAGATTTCGGCCGACGTCGAGATCTCCACGATCTTACCCAGATACATGATCGCGACGCGGTCCGAGATGTGCTTGACCACGCCCAGGTCATGGCTGATGAACAGGTACGTGAAACCGTGCTGTTCGCGCAGGTCCATGAACAGGTTGATCACCTGCGCCTGGATCGACACGTCCAGCGCCGCCACCGGTTCATCACAGACCAGGAATTTGGGCGCCACCATCAGCGCGCGGGCGATGCCGATGCGCTGGCGTTGACCGCCCGAGATCTGGTGCGGGAAGCGGTCGCGGTATTCGGTGGCCAGACCCACTTCCGTGAGCGCCTGGTCGACGCGGGCGGGGATCTCGTTGGGAGGCGCCAGCTTGTGCACCTTCAGCGATTCGCCCAGGATCTGCCGCAGCCGCTGGCGCGGGTTCAGCGAGGCCTGCGGATCCTGGAAGATCATCTGCACGCCCAGCGTGTACGCCAGCTTGTCGGCGCCGCGCAGGCGGTTGGCGTCCAGGCCCTGGTACAGCAGCTCGCCTTCGGTCTGGCGATGCAGGCCGGCCACGACGCGTCCCAGCGTGGACTTGCCGCAACCGGACTCGCCCACCAGGCCCACGACTTCGCCGCGTTTGATGGACAGGTCCACGCCGTTCACCGCGTACACGGTGCGGCGGTCGATGGGGCGGCCGGTCAGGGCGAGAATGCGTTGGGCCAGGTCAGGCCGCTGCTCGAAGCGCTTGTGGACGTTCTTGAGCTCGATGACGGGGGTATCGGCTTGGCTCATTGCTTACTGTGCCTCGCGGGCAATCGGCACGTAACAGCGATAGCTGCGCGAACCTTCGGTGGTGACGGAGGGGGCCTGCTCGGTGCAGCGCGTGACCGCGTTGACGCAGCGCGGCCGGAACGCACAGCCCGACGGGCGGCCCGCCAGGCTGGGCGCCATGCCGTTGATCTGGTGCAGGCGCGCGCCCGGCTGCGTGGCGCCGGGCATCGAGTCCAGAAGGCCCTTGGTATAGGGGTGGCGCGGCGCATCCAGCACCTGTTCGACCGGACCGCTTTCCACGATACGGCCGGCATACATCACGGCCACGCGGTCCGCCAGCTCGGCCACCACGCCCAGATCGTGGGTAATCCAGATCAGCGCCGTGTTGTGCTCGCGGCAGATCTGCTGCATGCGGTACAGGATCTGGCCCTGGATGGTGACGTCCAGCGCAGTCGTGGGTTCGTCGCAGATGATCAGGTCGGGTTTGTTCAGCATCGCAATCGCGATCGCCACGCGCTGACGCATGCCGCCCGAGAATTCGTGCGGATAGCTCTTCAGCCGCTTTTCCGGCGACGGGATGCCGACCATGGCCAGCGCCTCGCGGCAGCGTTCCTCGGCCTGGGCGCGCGGCACGTCCTCGTGCGTCAGGATGGCTTCCATCATCTGCTCGCCGATGCGCAGCACCGGGTTCAGCGTCATCAGCGGGTCCTGGAAGATCATGGCGATGCGGTTGCCGCGCAACTGGCGCATCTGCTCTTCAGACAGCTTGCGCAGGTCCGTGCCCTTGAACTTCACTTCGCCGTCGACGACTTCGCCCGGCGGGTCGATGAGGCCCAGCAGCGAAAAGCCTGTGACCGACTTGCCCGAACCGGACTCGCCCACCAGGCCCACGATCTCGCCACGGCGCACGGTCAGGTCGACACCGTCGACCGCCAGCCACGCGCCGGCCTCGGTATGGAATGCAGTGCGCAGGCCGCGCACATCAAGAAGAATGTCGCTCATGCTCGACGAGGATCCAGGCTTTCGCGCAGGCGGTCACCCACGATGTTGATGGAGAGGATGAGAACCAGGAGCGCAATGCCCGGGAACAGGCTGATCCAGTAGTCGCCCGACAGCAGGTACTGGAAGCCGTTGGAGATCAAGAGGCCCAGCGACGGTTCGGTGATCGGCACGCCCACGCCCAGGAACGACAGCGTCGCTTCCAGCGCGATCGCGGTCGCGATCTGGATGGTGGCGAACACCATCACCGGACCCAGGCAGTTGGGCAACAGGTGAAAGAGCATGATGCGCCACGCCGGAAAGCCCAGGTTGGCTGCGGCCTCGACGTATTCCTTGCGGCGTTCCTGCAAGGCGCGGCTGCGCATGATCCGCGCGTAGTGGCCCCATTGCACAAGGACAAGCGCCAGGATCACCTTGTCGACCCCCCGGCCCAGCACCACCAGCAGCACCAACGCCACCAGAATGGTCGGAAAGCCCAGGATGAAGTCGACGATGCGCATCAGCACGGTGTCGACCCAGCCGCCGATGTAGGCGGCCACCAGGCCGATCGCGCCGCCGATGGCGGTTGCCAGCACGACGGCGGACAGGCCCACCATCAGGCTGATGCGCAGGCCATACAGGATGGCGCTGAGCATGTCGCGGCCCTGGTCGTCAGTGCCCAGCCAGGCGATGCTGCCGTCCATCAGCGCCTGGCGCGGGGCCAGGCGCCCGTCCATGAGCGACAGGTTGGCCAGATCGTACGGATTCTGCGGCGCAAAGAATGGCGCGAAGACCACCAGGATGATCAGGACGGCCAGCGCGATGACCGAGCCGCGCACCGTGGGGCGCGCATGCAGTTTTTTCAGGATGGCGGCGCGCCGGGGCGTCTCGGCCAGAGGCTGGACGGTGCGGGTGCGGCCGGGATTGGGAGAGTTAGCCATGGCGGTTCAATGAGCGGGGGCCACGAGCTGCACGCGCGGGTCGAGCGCGGCGTACAGGATGTCCACAACCAGGTTGATGATGACGAAGATCAGCGTGACCAGCATCACGTAGGCGACGACGACGGGGCGGTCGAGCTGGTACACGCTGTCGATCAGCAGCTTGCCCATGCCGGGCCACGCGAACACGGTCTCGGTGATGGTCGAGTAGGCGATCAGCGTGCCGAACTCCATGCCGATGACCGTGACCACCGGGATCAGGATGTTGCGCAGGATGTGGCGGCGCACGATGCGGCCGGGTTTGACGCCCTTGGCGCGCGCGAACTTCACGTAGTCCTGGCTGCGGGCTTCCACCACGCCGGAGGCCGTCAGGCGCAGCACCAGGGCGATGTTGGCCAGCGCCAGGTTGATGGCGGGCATGATCAGGTGCGACCAGCCGTCGGCGGTCAGGATGGACAGGCGCACGCCCAGCACGGTCACCGTGTCGCCGCGGCCGGTGGCGGGCAGCCAGCCCAGCCAGACGGCGAACAGCAGGATCAGCATCATGCCCTGCCAGAAGTTCGGCAGCGAAAAGCCCAGCACGGACGAGGCCATGATGCCGCGGCCCACATACTCATCGCGGTACAGACCTGCGATCAGGCCGAGCGGAATGCCGATCACACAGGTCAGCATGATCGCGACGATCACGAGCTCGAACGTGGCGGGAATGCGCTGCACGATCAGTTCGATCGCCGGGATGCCGTGCACGAAGGACGTGCCCAGGTCGCCGTGCAGCGCGCGCCACAGGAAGCCTGTGTACTGCTGCCAGACGGGCAGGTCCAGGCCCAGGCGGGCGATCATCGCCTCGCGCGCGGCCTGGCTGGCTTCGGGGCTGACCAGCAGCTCGATCGGGTCGCCCACGGCATACACCGCGAAGAAGACCACGACCGAAACGGCCAGCAGCACGAACAGACTCTGTATCAGTCTGCGTAGGATGAACAAGGCCACGAGATGATTTCCTTGGTGGGCTCAGGGGTTGGGGAAAAGCCGGGGGTTTGGCAGGCCGTACGCTACGCAATCGGCTGCGCCAGGCGCACGACGGTGACGCCGGGCCGCAGGTTGGCGGTGGACGGCATGATGAGCACGCAGTTGTCGTACGGGGTGGTGACGGGCTCGCCTTCCGACCAGCCGATGACGGTGCCCGCCTTGGGCAGCATCTCCAGGCCCTTCCA
>Ga0209050_1003446_pt1 | contig 11648 bp, 15 predicted proteins | sample Araplavi_mTSA_r2_FD_184276 | JGI IMG/M metagenome (GOLD analysis project Ga0209050, IMG submission 184276) | Arabidopsis root microbial communities from North Carolina, USA - plate scrape MF_Cvi_mTSA_r2 (SPAdes) (version 2) | ecosystem: Host-associated > Plants > Roots > Endosphere | place: USA...
CGCCCATACAGCAGGCCGCCATCCCGGCCATCCTGGAGGGCCGCGACCTGGTGGCCTCGGCCCAGACGGGCTCGGGCAAGACCGCGGCCTTTGCTCTGCCGCTGCTGCAGCGCCTGGCCACCAGCGCCGCGCCCAGCGGCCACCGGCCCGTGCGCGCGCTCATCCTGGTGCCCACACGCGAGCTGGCCGCGCAGGTCGGCGAGGCCATCGTGAGCTTTGCCAAATATTTGCCGCAGCGCGTGAAAGTCGCGGTGGTATTTGGCGGCGTCTCGATCAACCCGCAGATGATGAATCTGCGCGGCGGCGCCGACATTGTGGTCGCCACACCGGGCCGGCTGCTGGACCTGGTGGACCACAACGCCCTGACGCTGGCCGGTACCACCAGCCTGGTGCTGGACGAAGCCGACCGCCTGCTGGACCTGGGCTTCGGCGAGGAACTGAATCGCATCCTGGCCCTGCTGCCGGCCAAGCGCCAGACGCTGTTTTTCTCCGCGACCTTCCCGCCCGCGATTGAAGCCCTCGCTGCCAGCCTGCTGCGCAACCCCCTGCGCGTGGAAGTCGCGCCCGTCGTGCAGGCCGTTCCCGACATTGCCCAGCGCGCGATTGAAGTCGACGCCCCCCGCCGCACCCAGTTGCTGCGCCACCTGGTGCAAACCGAAAAATGGGAACGCGTCCTCGTCTTTGTCGCCACCAAACACGCAGCCGAAATCGTCGCCGACAAGCTGCGCAAGGTCGACATCCAGGCCGAACCCTTCCACGGCGAACTCAGCCAGGGCAAGCGCACCCAGGTGCTGCAGGACTTCAAGATCAAGGCCGTGCAAGTGGTCGTCGCCACCGACGTCGCCGCGCGCGGCATAGACATTGCGCAGCTGCCCGTGGTCGTCAACTACGACCTGCCGCGCTCCGTCACCGACTACACCCACCGCATAGGCCGCACCGGGCGTGCCGGCGAATCAGGTGTGGCGGTGAGTTTTGTGAGCGCGGACACCGAGGCGCATTTCAAGCTGATTGAAAAACGCCTGGGCCTCAAAGTGCCGCGCGAGCAGGTCGTGGGTTTTGAGCGGGTGGAAGTGGCGGTCTTGAACCCGGTGGACCCTGCGGGGACCGGTGGGATCAAGGGGAAGCGGCCTAGCAAGAAGGATAAGTTGCGGGCGCTTGCTGGTCGTGGGCTGTAATTTTTGGCATAACCAAACAGCCTTATTCAAATACTTGGAGAACTAAACACTGCCACATGCGGTCATCCCTAATTACGATTTTATGTAACGGATTTCGTTGTCAACTCATACCCAACAACTTCTTAGCCTGTATCAAGCAGGGGGCGTATTCGTGAGTAATGTTGCTGCAACTCACGAAGAGTAATCAAAAATGAATTCGGTTCGAAGCCGAATACGCCATCCCAAGTCTTTCCATCCACTCCTATGGGGTAACGATGGCGCTGATCTTCAGGAACCTTCTTCTTGCGTTCACCAATGTAGGCTAGCAATTCAGCAAGCTCTTCCGTTGCCATTGCTCCAACTAACTCGGGAATCTCACGCCTAAAAGGCACCTCGAACCGGAAGATGTTCTTCGGGTAAAGCTCGAAATAGGATTTGGAGAGAGAGTCAAGATCGTGACCCGACTTTCCACCAAATTTCTCTCCAGGTCGCAACTTCAAAATACAGCCTTTGAAGAAGAGCTCAAGCGAGTGAAAGGCGAGAGACATGGTCACCGCTCCGTGGGCATAGCTGGCATGCTGTATATCGGAGCATAGGTTGCCGCAGAGTATTTCTGCCGAGTCGAGGTACGCCTGGGCAAAATCGAGTAGCTGCTCCGGCACGGGACGTTGTTGCAGATCCGAGAAATTGAGCATCCGCCAAGTCATATGAAGGCAAGCATTGATTTGATAGAAGCGTTAGGTCAGCTTCATCCGTTGCCTTGCTCCTGCAGGGCGTCAAATCGAGCTTGCAGTTGTCGCCGAAGCGACGCCTCTGTATCCCAAACAATAAAGCGATACGCTGCAAGATCGAAATGGATTTTGTCTTTCTGTCTGACGCAAAACACCATAGGCTTCCCAAGCGCGTGAGCAAAGCCTGCCTCGTAGTAACAGTTAGGTCTTTCACCACTGAGGTCTGCAATGATTAAACGACTAGTAGCGATGTGCTCGACGATCTGCTGAGAAATGTTTCCGCTATCCTGTATTTCATCAACGCGCACTACTCTCTCAAAGCCCGCTCCAATGCCCAGAGGCTTATAGACACCCTCATATGCCGAATCCAGCCCTGCATCACCAAATTTCATGACTACAAACAACTTATTCTGTGGAGGAGTAAGTGCCAGCTGAATCAGCGAACGATCCATCGTAGGAACCGTAGCAAGTCGCAACTCCGCGAGAAATTCACCTGTGACTTCGTTCTCCTTTACGTAGACTTTGTCCTTTAGCTCGGCTGGTGTCTTGTCTAATGCTGGCCGCTTCAACTTCTCTTTCGATTTGACGACAGTAACGTACTCAACTGAGCCAAAATTAAACAAAGAGGCGACACCCATCCGGTTAGCAGTTACCACTTGCTTAGTGACGAATGGAATAACAACGTCTTTAGCAAGACTATCGCGAGTCCGATTCCACCAATAGCGAGACCTGGTGCCGTAGTGAGCGATGGCGTGGTACCACATGCGTTTAGAGAATGTAATGTTGAAGAAAAGGAGCCGCGCCGTACGCTCTCTACGGGCATCGACTTATAGAGATGCAACTAACCATTCAGCTGCTCAAAGAACATAGTCAACACCTCGGCCGGAGCAGATTCGATGAAATTATTCGGTGGGATAGTGAATTCTGGAAAGTGCTTGCGTATGCCATCTACAACTCTGTTTGGGATGGGAGTCCCATGACTTCGATCATGAGCACTACCGTCGTTATTCATCGCAAAGATCATGTTGTTCTTGCAATAAACGTGAAGGTGATCCTGTCCCGGGTCAATATGTGCCCCATGATGCACTGCAGAGTATGGACCGCCGATCGGAACACCTCGGTGCTGAGCCTCAGCAAACATGGAAGATTGTGGTGAATTTGATTCCACCACAAATGAAACCTTCTCACCATCGACTTCAATTGAATAGACGATGTATGGAAGTTGCTTGAGTTCATCGAGCTTCACCATTTCCCCCTCATGCCACTCCGCGCGCTCTATTTAAAAAAACGCGTCGTAGAATTTTCCCTCCGTCGAATCGTCGCAGGTAAACAAAAATTCGTCAAACATTGTCTTCAAACGGAAACTCCTTGCAATCAGCGCACTTTTTGCGTCAACCGCCGGGGCAAGGCAGTATAGAAATTACCAGTGGTAGAAGGACACCTGCAAAAACCGCATCCCGGCCAGTATCTGCTGGATCCATTCCTCCGACAGCATTCCGATATACGCACTCAGTCGCGCCCTGTAAACCGAAGACACCTACGACACGACCACCACGCTCTGTTTTTCCAGATTTCCCTCGCCAGGCTCCAGCAGGACATTGCCCGGCTCCGTCGCGCGGTTCAGGTTGGAGGTCAGCGCGCAAACAATGACGGTGCTGATGCGGGAGCGGTTAAAGATGTCGTTCTGCACGACGACATGGGGATGCGGGGAGTCTGGAATGGAGCCGCGTGAAGGCTCAGGCCCAATCCCGAGGAAGACTACGCATCTCTCTGCGCTTCGCGCTCCCTCTTAGCTCGCAGAACACGAAAGCGCCAGCGCACAAGGCCGATGGCGTAGCTGATGTAGTAGCCCGCCAGCAGGCCAAAGACGGCCAGTGTGAGCGGGCTGCGCGCAAAATCACCGACTCCGTTCGGCATCCCCGGGGCGATGACATAAACCTCAACCACGCGATAAACAATGCGCGCAACAAACAGCAGTGACAACGCAATGCCCAGGTGCGCATTGGGTGTGTAGAACAGGCCTTGGGGTGTCGGCTCGAAACGCGTCTTGCCCAACCCGAAGACGCCCAGCCAGGCACCCAGGCCCAGGCCGCCGGCCAGCCAGCCGAGGCGGTCCAGGTGCTCGCGCGCGGCAAAGCCCAACGGGACGATCAAGACCGGAAAGATCACCAGCGTGATCCAGGGCCTAATCCTCGACAGGCGCTGGCGCCCCACCATGCGGCGAAAGCGTGCGTAGACGCGCCATGTGATCAGCGGAAGAAGCACAAGCCATGTGAGGGTGGAGGGACTGGGCGCTGGCATGGTGTGGGCCTTCAAGTGGCGAGGAATGGGCACAGGCGGCGGAAACGACCCGGCGTGATGCTCCGGACTATCGCTGGAGAAACGACGCCTGCAAAAATCGCATGCCCGCCAGTATCTGCTGAACCCGTTCCTCCGACAAGCTCCCTATGTGTTCACCGAGGCGCGTCTTGTAAACCGAAGAGACCTGGGACACGACCACCACGCTTTGCTTCTGCAGGCTCCCCTCGCCGGGCTCCAGCAAGACATTGCCCGGCTCGGTCGCACGGTTCAGGTTGGAGGTCAGCGCGCACACAACCACGGTGCTGATGCGGGAGCGGTTAAAGACGTCGTCCTGCACGATGACATGGGGATGCGGCGAGCCCGGGATGGAGCCGCGTGAGGGGTCGGGCTCTATCCAGAAAATGTCGCCCTGTTTGAAGGTGTCGGGGAAAGGGCCTGTTGGGGCTTCTGGGTCTCTGTCCATAGGCTGCATTTTCTCATCGCAGGGACCAGCACCCTCGACAAATGAAAACAAGCAAATGCGGTTGCCGACTTACAGATTGGTGAAGAGCCCTTCCCTAGCCTCCGTCAATCCACCAGACCTTCGGATTCGATCTGGGCAATTCCAACGAGAAGTCATCTACAGCCATTGCTAGCTGAATTGCGACGTTCGCGAGCCAGTCAAAATGAAAATGAATAAGTCGCCTCATCTGCGCAGACTCGTCGCTTATTCGATTGATATAGCTCACATTTTGGTTCTGCAACATAGTTGCTGGCCACGAGTCAGCATCTTTTCCTGGTCTGTACTCGTGAGCGTATGACGACCTAACGTCTTGATAAAGAAGGGACGCATAAGAGAATCGGCGTAACTCTTTCGCGTTCAGGCTCGGGCAAATTGTCGTGACGTCCGCCATAGATTTATCCACATCGGCACCAGTCAGAATACGCGCGGAAGTGGGCAATCCAAAAGCCTTCCTCACGAGCGCCGCTTCCACTTTATGCGAGTTAGCATCGAGATACTGCACCAAAAGTGGAGTGCTGATGGTGGCCCATATTTCCGTGGGAGAACCGAGGCGAACCAGCATCTCAACGAAACGTGCTCGATCAATTCCTCGACCTTTCCATAACTCCGCGGCAAGAGCGCTCAGAACTGCACAGACCAGAATGACCGCTTCGGCATAGCTGGCACCGGCATTCCCCTGAGACAACCGAGTCGCGATGCCGCATTTCTCTCTTACCCAAGCCTGCCGCCACGTTTGAGAAGTCACGCCACATCTCCAGCATTTGAGTCTATTGGCTCGCCGAGGACGAATCCGGTGTGATCAAGGACTAGGCCCCTGCGGCGATGTCATTGAGTCTTAGTTCAGTAAACTTCCAAGCCTCTGGAATGATGTCCGTTGTCCCAGTAGCCTTCGCCCGTTCTGACCATTCATGCCGCTCGTAAAGGATGGTATCTCCGCGCCCCGCCGCCGCAGCTTTGAGCCAAGCTGCAATTTCGACTGGTCTTGCAAGATACATACGAGGAAGCTCGGTTATCGGTGTGCCTTTGAACTGAACAAGACAAAACACAGTCTTCGAGGAGTGCTTCTTAAGCCAGGCATCCGCGGCCGCGTGATAGTCGGCGTTCGCAATATATGACTGTGTAAGGCCCCAACCGCCATCTCTGCTGCCCTTGACAGAAACCTTCAATACCCGCTCTCCGTCAAGGGCGACAAGATCGTACTCAGGCTGATTGGCACCGTACTGAACCGATATATCCCAACCGCAGCGGGCGAACTGTGCGGCAGCAAACGCTTCAGCGGCGGTTGCGACTTGCCAGGAATTTTTCATTCATCGGCCTCACGTACTGCGCGCCATAACTTTTACTCGCCATCCATCAAATCATCCTCACCCTCATTCCTCACCCGCGCCACCTTGATACCAGGCTTGGCCAGCACCTCGACATAAAACTGCTCTCCGCCGTCCTTGACGATTTCGTCAATCGACTTGATGAGGCCGGCTTCCGGCACAACAGCCGCCGAGGCTTCGCTATAGCCTGACTTGCAATCAAAGTCCCAGAAGTCCACGCCCTTGGGCAGGGCCTTGGCGCGTTCGCGTTTGAAATATTTGCGGATGTCGTGTTTGGCGGCTTCGAGCAGGCGCTCGCGGTTTTTGCCTTCGACTTTGAGCTGGAATGTTTTCTTCATGAGTACTTTGGTGTCAGTGAATAGCCTGCTGCGGCCACGGGATGCTACCGATTATCGGGCCGTAGCCGCATGGACCCGCAAAACCATAGGCAAAAGCGGGGCTGCAAGCCACAATTTGCGCGGCACGGCGTTTGCTTGACCTCCACGCCAACGTGCAAGCCCCCCATCGTCCCTTCAAAGACTCAAGGAGTTTCCGATGATCTATGGATTGACTTACCTCGGTGTGATCCACACCGCCATCAGCCTGGTAGCCGTTGCGGCGGCCTTGATTGCTTTCTTCCGCGACAAGGAAATCATTGCCGCGTCCACCCTGGGCCGGGTCTATATCTGGACCACGGTGCTGACCTGCCTCACGGGTTTTGGCATCTTCCAGCATGGCGGTTTCGGCAAGCCGCATGCGCTGGGCATCATCACCTTGCTGGTGCTGGGCATTGCCTGGGTGGCGGGCAACAACAAGGTGCTGGGCCGTGCCTCGCCTTATGTGCAGACGCTCAGTTATTCGATCACCTTTGTGTTCCATATGATCCCGGCAATCACCGAGACCTCCACGCGTCTGCCACTGGGCGCGCCGCTGCTGCCCAATGCCGATGCGCCCCAGCTCAAGGTGGCCACGGGTGTGTTGCTGCTGCTTTACCTGATTGGTGCGGCACTGCAGGTGCGGCGCATACGCGCGCGCAATGCGGCGCAGGCTGTGCCGCTGCCGGGTTCGGCTGCAGCTTGAGCATCAGCCGGGGCTGATGACCAGCAAATAACGGCAGCCCCCTCGCCCCAGGGTTTTAAACACCAGGGGCCGGTCCACGCCAAAGTCCAGGCAGTCGCCGGGCGCCAGCTCAAAGGCCTCGTCGCCGTAGTCAATGCGCAGGCCGCCCCCGACCAGCCAGAGGCGCTGGCGGTAAGGCTGGCCTGTCCACCTCGGGTAGGCGACGCGGGTAGACCGCGGCAGCTCGACCTCGACCATCTCGGCGCCGCCTTCGCTGCCGCGCTCGGCCACCTGGCGCCGCAAATAACCGGCTTCGGGGTCGCGCCAGACTTCCTGGTCCGCCCTTTTGCGCAGGCGGCGGCCGGCGTCCTTGTCCTCTTCGGTGAGCAGTTGGGCCAGCGGCACGCCCAGGCCGGCGGCGAGCCGGCCCAAAATCATGGCGGTGGGGCTGCTTTCGACACGCTCGACCTTGGAGATCATGGCCTTGCTGACGCCGGACAGTTCGGCCAGCTCGGCCAGGCTCAGGCCCTTGGCCTGGCGCAGGGCCAGCAGCCGGGAGGCGATCAGGGCATCAATCGTCATGGCTTGCTTTCAGGGAAAAGAAGATTCGTCTATCATAAGGGACAAATAATCTCTTATAGTAGACAAATCTATTCCCTCCCTTAAGGAGTTCCCCATGCATCCCGTGTTGTGCACCGAAGAACGCCATGCCGGCCAGATCCTGGCCATCTTCAACGAGGCCATCGCCAATTCAACCGCGCTGTACGACTACAAGCCGCGCACACCCGAAAGCATGGTCAGCTGGTTTGCCACCAAGCGCAGCAACGGCTTTCCGGTGATAGGGCTGGAGGACGACGCGGGCAAGCTGCTGGGCTTTGCGAGCTATGGCACCTTTCGCGCATTCCCGGCCTACAAATACACGGTCGAGCATTCGGTTTATGTCGAAAAAAGCTGCCGCGGCCAGGGGCTGGGGCGCAAGCTGCTGGAGGCCATCGTCGCCAAGGCCGAGGAGCAAGGCATGCATGTGCTGGTGGGCGCGGTCGACCTGGAGAACAGCGCGAGCATGGCGCTGCACAAGCGCCTGGGCTTTGAGCACTGCGGCACGATCAAACAGGCGGCCTTCAAGTTCGGCCGCTGGCTGGACCTGGCGTTTTTGCAGAAGACGCTGGTGACGCCCCTGCAGCCGGTGGACGGCTAAGAAGCTGTTCTAGGCCTGGCCCGATTGGGCCAGCGCCTTGTCGATCGCTTCGTGCAAATGCTGCAGGCCGAAAGACACGTCGCAGACCACGCCGTTGACGTAAAAGGTGGGTGTTGAGCGCACGCCCAGGTGGCGGCCGCTTTGCATGTGCTCCTGCACGCGCTGCAGGTAGACATGGTCGTTCATTTCATTCTGGTAGCGCGCCATGTCCAGGCCGGCCTGGGCGGCGTACTCGAGCAGGTGTTTGTCCTTGAGGTGCTGCTGGTGGGTGAAGAGCAGCTCATGCATGGGCCAGAACTTGCCCTGGGCGCCGGCGGCCTCGGCCGCTTCGGCGGCGAGTTCGGCATGCGGGTGCACCTCGCGCAGCGGGAAGTGCCGGTAGACAAAACGCAGCTGCGGGCCGAAGTGCGGCAGCATGACTTTTAAAGCGCCGTAGGCCTGGAAGCAGGAGGGGCACTCAAAGTCGCCGTACTCGAGCAGCGTGACCGGGGCCGACGAGCGGCCGCGTATGTGGTCTATGGCCTCGTCAGGTTCAAGCTGGGGGTCCGGCGTGGGCATGGTTCACCTTTCTTCAACTGTTCAACGGGTCGTGGAGACAGTATGCGCCCTGGGCCGTGACGTGATCAAGACGCCGGGCAGCCAGAGCGCGGGAAGCGGTGAAACAGTCTGTGCGAATCAGCCCTGGTTGGCCGCGTTCTCGAGGGCTTCGTCCAGCGCCTTGCACGAGGGCGAGCACACGGCCTGGGACTTGCCCAGCACCTTGCGCGTGCCCATCAGGGAACGGGCGCGGTGCTTACCGCACATAAAGCAGGACATGGTGGCCGCACCGAAGGAGGTGGTGGCGGCGAACGGGGAGCCCGAGACCTTGGACTTGTAGCGCAGGCCGTCTGCGAGGACAGCGGTTTTGGCGTCAGCTCTTGCCATGGTTTGGATCTTCCTTGGTTTGGGGGGTTGAAGGTTTCATGGCCTTTTCGATGGCCTCTTTGGCCTGCTGCTCGGCGGCGAGCGAGGCGTCCAGCGCCGACCGGCACAGGCCCGCGTACTGGTAGTTCACGTTTTCATACAACTCGGCGGCGGCCGGATGGGTGTCCAGCAGCGCGCCCAGCGCCACGCCCGGCTCCACGTCGCCCAGTTCACTGACGAGGTGCAGCACGACGGAGCGGTATTGCTCGGCGCCCACAGGCACCGCGCTGTGCTCCAGGCGCTCGAGCAACTCGGCCAGCACGTGGGTGACCGTGAGGTCGGTTTTGTGGGGATGGGGTTGGGTGGCGTTCATGCAGTGAATCTGGGGTTTCCTTCCCCAAAATCAAGCGCCGTGGCCGCCCAGGACGCCGGCCTTGCGGCGGCTGCCGGACCCGAATGGGCCTAGCCTGGATCAGCCTGGCACGCTATATTTTCTATAGCTGATGACGCTTGTCTGCCGTGGGTTGGAGCATTATTTTACCGCAAAAGCGCGGGGGCCGCTTTCACCGTGCCAGGCAGGGGGTTTTAGCGGCGCCATGGCAGGCCGCGCGCATCAGCTGCCCGGACTGTCCGCCAGGTGTTTGACCAGCAGCCTGGCCGCGGCCGACAGGCCGGCCTCGCCCCTGAAGCAGATCGCAAAACGGCGCCTGGCCCAGGCATCCGTCAGCGGCATCACGCGCAGGCCGAAGGTGCGCGCATAGGGATCGGCCACCTCGCGCGGCACCACGCTGACGGCCAGGTTGGCGCGCACCACCCGCAGCGCGGCCTCGAAGTTGGAGACGATGACGCGGTGCACGATGGCCTTGCCCTGGAGCGCGGCGGCGCGCTGCAGCAGCACCTGCACCGCGCTTTGCGCCGGCAGGCTCACGTGCTCGTAACCCAGCGTCTGTTCAAAGCTCAAGGTCTCGTGCGCGGCCAACGGGTGCGAGGCATGGGCCACGATGGCCAGGTGGTCGTGGCGGTAGCCGCGGGATTGCAGGCCGGACAGGTCGGCCGCGTCCCAGCAGATGCCGACCGAGGCCACGCCCTCCTTGATGCCGCGTATCACCTCGGGGCTAACGCGCTCTTCCATGCTGATGCGGATGTCGTGGTGGGCCGGCGCCTGCAAAAAGCCGGCGACGTCGTCGGCCAGCGATTCGGCCATGACCGAAGCCGTGGCCAGGATGCGCACCTGGCCGCGCACGCCCAGCGCATAGTCGCCCATTTCACGCTCAATCTGCTCGGCGCTGGCCAGCATGGCGCGTGCGTGCTCCAGCAGGCTTTCGCCGGCCGGCGTGGGCTCGACGCCGCGCCGCCGGCGCAGCAGCAAGGGTGTGCCCACGGTGTCTTCGAGCTGGGCCAGGCGCTTGCTGACGGCCGAGCCGACGATATTGGCCTGCTCGGCCGCGCGGGCAATGCTGCGTGCATCGCAGACGGCGGCAAACAGGCGCAGCGTGGTCAGGTCCAGGTCTCTCATGTTTACGTCCTCAAAGCCTTAGATATTCCCGATTGGAACACCATAGCTTCCAAAATTGATAAACCAAACGGTTTGGGAAATTCTAAACTGGGGACTCGGAATTTCGGAGACAAACCCCGTGACCCTGGCCACCCACCCCGCGACCACCGCCCCCGCCCTGCCCGCCCACGCCATCATCCGCGAGGTCGGCCTACGCGACGGCCTGCAAAGCATTGCAGCCGTGATGCCGACCGCGCACAAGCTTGAATGGCTGCGCCAGGCCTATGCGGCGGGCCAGCGCGAGATCGAGGTCGGCTCTTTTGTGCCGGCGCGCCTGCTGCCGCAGCTGGCCGACACGGCCGAGCTGGTCGCCTATGCCAAGACCTTGCCGGGCCTGGTCACCTCGGTGCTGGTGCCCAACCTCAAGGGCGCGGAGCGCGCGATTGAATCGGGCGCCGACCTGATGCTGCTGCCGCTGTCGGCCAGCCATGCCCACAGCCTGGCCAATTTGCGCAAGACGCCTGATGAGGTCGTGGAAGAAATCGGCCGTATACGCGCGGCGCGCGACGCCTCGGGTTCGCGCATCGTGCTCGAGGTCGGCATGAGCACGGCTTTTGGCTGCACGCTGCAGGGCCGGGTCGAACCGGCCGAGGTGCTGCGCCTCTTGCAGGCCGTGCTGGACGCCGGCGCCGACCGCGTGAGCCTGGCCGACACCGTGGGTTATGCCGACCCGGCCATGGTGCGCAGCCTGTTCGAGGCGGCTTTCGCCCTCGTGGGCGACAAGCTGGCCTGCGGCCATTTCCACGACACACGCGGCCTGGGCATGGCCAATGTCTATGCCGCGCTGCTGACCGGCATGACGCGCTTTGACGCCTGCCTGGCCGGCATAGGCGGCTGCCCGCACGCGCCCGGCGCCAGCGGCAATGTGGCCAGCGAAGACCTGGCCTATATGTTCGCCAGCATGGGCATTCAAACCGGCATTGACTTCGACAAACTCATGG
>Ga0209050_1003451_pt1 | contig 11621 bp, 15 predicted proteins | sample Araplavi_mTSA_r2_FD_184276 | JGI IMG/M metagenome (GOLD analysis project Ga0209050, IMG submission 184276) | Arabidopsis root microbial communities from North Carolina, USA - plate scrape MF_Cvi_mTSA_r2 (SPAdes) (version 2) | ecosystem: Host-associated > Plants > Roots > Endosphere | place: USA...
CATGCCTTGCCCCTTTGCTTCGAATTGCCGATAGCGCGGGGTCATGGAGCATCGCAAACCTTACTTCTTCGTGGGCATCGGCGGTTCGGGGATGATGCCCCTCGCGATGATCCTGGCCGGGCAGGGCGCCAAGGTGGCGGGATCGGACCGCAGTCTCGATTCGGGGCGGCTGCCCGCCAAGTTCGATTTTCTCAAGACGAGCGGCATCGGCCTGTTCGCGCAGGACGGCAGCGGCATCACCTCAAGCGAGCAGATTGTCGTCGCCTCCGCGGCGATCGAGGAGACGGTGCCCGATGCCCGCCGCGCGGCCGAGCTGGGCAACCCGCGGATGACGCGGGCGGAGCTCAACGCGGCGCTGTTCAACGCCTCGCCGCTGTCGATCGGCGTGGCGGGGACCAGCGGCAAATCGACCGTGACCGGGATGATCGGCTGGATTCTCCATGCGCTGGGCCGCGATCCGACGGTGATGAACGGCGCGGTGATGAAGAATTTCGTCACGCCCGAGGCGCCCTTCGCGACTGCGCTGGTCGGCGGGGGCGGCACCTATGTGAGCGAGGTCGACGAGAGCGACGGCTCGATCGCGCTCTATCGCCCGAAGGTGGCGGTGCTCAACAATGTCAGCCTCGATCACCTGCCGATGGAGAAGCTGATCGAGCTGTTCGGCGCGTTCATCGCGCGTGCGGGCAAGGCAGTGATCAACCTCGACAATGGCGAGGGCGCGTTGCTCGCCGCGACCATGCCGCGCGACCGGCTGCTGACCTTCGCGATCGGCAGCCCGGCCGACCTGACCGCAATCAACCTGCGCGAGCAGCGCTACGGCATCGCCTTCGAGCTGGCCCGGGAAGGCGAGCCGTCGATCCCGGTGACCTTGCAGGTGCCGGGGCGGCACAATGTCTCCAATGCGCTGGCGGCGATCGGCGCGGCGGTGGCGGCGGGGCTCCATATCCGTGATGCAGCCCAGGCGATCCAGGGCTTCCAGGGCCTCAAGCGCCGCTTCGAGCTGGTCGGCGAGGCCAGTGACATCGCGGTGATCGACGATTTCGGGCACAACCCGGACAAGATCGCCGCGACGCTGGACACGCTCCATGCGTTCGAGGGGCGGCTGCTGCTGCTGTTCCAGCCGCATGGCTATGGCCCGCTCAAGGTGATGCGCGCCGAGCTGGTGGGAATGTTCGCCGGGAAGCTGGGCGCGGAGGACGTGCTCGTCCTGCCCGATCCGGTCTATCATGGCGGCACCACCAGCCGCGAGGTGACCAGCGCCGACATCGTCGCCGATGTCGCGGCGACCGGGCGAAACGCAGTCCATATCCCCGACCGCGCGGCGGCGGCGGCGCATCTCGTCGCGATCGCGAAGCCGGGCGACCGCATCGTGGTGATGGGTGCACGCGATGACACGCTGAGCCAGCTCGCGGCCGAGATGCTGGGCAAGCTGGCGGGCTGAAAACCGCACATTTCAGGGGTTTCTGAGCGGGTCGCTAGAAAGCGACCTTGGCATATAGTCATGCCTGCTTTCCGATATGGAAAGCATCATTGACATTGCGCGACTTGCTGCGTAAAGCTCGCTTTACAAGCTGTAAAGGGAGCCAGTCATGGCGATGAATCGTGCGCAGAAGCGCTATTCGGTTTCGGTGATGCTGCTCATGGCCAGCTATGTGCTGACGCTGATGGGTGTGGTCCTCTATCATGACAACCACCCGCTGCACGGTCCGCTGGGCTATGTCGTCGGCCTGATGCCCGCCTTTCCGGTGATCGGCGTGTTCTTCGTGCTCGGCCGCTATCTGGTCGAGGAGCGAGACGAGTATCTGCGCATGCAGGTCACCCGCCAGGCGCTGATCGCCACCGGCTTCGCGATGAGCATCGCCACGGCCTGGGGCTTCCTCGAGAATTTCGACCTCGTGCCGCATGTCTATGCCTATTACGCGGCGATCCTTTGGTTTGCCGGGCTGGGCCTGGGCGCCTGCATCAACAAGGTCGCGGCGATGCGGGGAGGCGGGGAATGATCAACCGCCTCCGCGTGCTGCGCGCCGAGCGCGCCTGGAGCCAGCAGGACTTGGCCGAGCGGCTCGAGGTTTCCCGCCAGAGCGTCAACGCGATCGAGACGGGCCGCTACGATCCCTCGCTGCCGCTCGCCTTCAAGATCGCCGACCTGTTCGGCCTGACCATCGAAGAGATCTTCACCAATCCCGCCAAGGAGCCCAAGCAATGATCCGTCGTATCGCTTTCGCCATGCTCGCCACTGCCAGCATTCCCGCCATCCTCGGCGCGCCGCAGGCCCATGCCGCGGTCGCGCCCGCCCAGGCCGGGCTGATCCAGATGGACCACATCTCGGTGCAGGTGATCGGCAAGGGCAGCCCGGTGATCCTGATCCCCGGCCTCTCCAGCCCGCGCGCGGTGTGGGACGGCGTGGCGCCCGAGCTGGCCAAGACGCACGCCGTCTATCTCGTCCAGGTCAACGGCTTTGGCGGGGATGCCCCGGGCGCCAATCTCGGCACGGGAATGCTGCCCGGCATCGTCGCCGACCTGCACAAGCTGATCGCCGACAAGAAGCTCGGCGGCGCGGCGGTGGTCGGCCATTCGATGGGCGGGCTGGTGGCGCTGATGCTCGCCAAAGCGCATCCGGGCGATGTCGGCAAGGCGCTGATCGTCGATGCGCTGCCGTTCGTCGGCTCGGCCTTCTTCCCGGGATCGACCGTCGACAGCGTGAAGCCCCAGGCCGAGGCGATGCGCGCCCAGATGGCAGGGCTGTACGGCAAGCCCTTCCCGGCGGCGGTGGGTCAGGCGATCGGGCGCCAGAACGCGCTGAAGCCGGAATCGCAGGCGCAGGTCGCGGCCTGGTCCGCCGCGGCGGACATGCGCGTCTCGGCGCAGGCGCTCTACGAGGACCTGCAGACCGACATGCGGCCCGATCTGGCGAGCATCGCCGCGCCGGTCACCGTGCTGGTGCCCTGGACGGTGGCGCGCGGCGGCGAGGAGGCGGTGCTCGACCTCTACAAGCGCGAATATGCCGGCGCGCCCAAGGCCAGCGTGAAGGGCGTGGCGGAGAGCGGGCACTTCATCATGCTCGACCAGCCCGAAGCCTTCCGGACGGCGCTGACTGCCTTCCTCGCCGGCTGAGCGGACAAAGAAGGGCCCGGGAACATCCCGGGCCCAGTTCTGCTCACTTCTGGTATCTGGGATCAATAGGTGCCGGAGAAGCTCCGGTTGAGGTTCCTGTCGCGGCTCCAGTCCTGATCGTCGCGTCCGCCGAACAGCGCGCCCGAGCGCTCCTCGTCCTTCCACGCCGCCTGCGCCTCGTCGGCGGTCTTGCGCAGCGTCACCTTGTCATCGACCGACTGGATCCAGCGCGACGGGATCGAGTGATGATGGCCGCCGGCATCGGTATCGTTCTTCGTCAGGATGATCCGGTCGCCGCGCACCTTGTCGACCTTGCCGACATGGCTGCCGTCCGACCCGACCACTTCCATATGCTCGCTGACCCGGCGCACGGCGTCGCGCTGGCCCTGGCGATCGGTGCGCCAGGTATTGAACTCGTTCTGGAAGCGCTGAGCGTTCTCGCGGCGATATTCGTCATAATCGCTGTCGAGCTCAGCGATGCGCTCGCGGCGCCAGCTGCCATAATGGTCGTCCGGGCCGTGCGCCCAGCGCTCGGCCCGATCCTGGCGGGCATCGTAGCGCATGTCCTCCTCGCGGCGCTGCTCCGCCTCGCGGTCGCCGAACCAGGAGCGGACCTCGTCGCCGGCACGGTCGAGAAAGCCGCGATCCGCATCGTAGCCGGTGCTGCGCGCCCCGCGATCGTAGCGGCTCTGGCTGCCGTAGGCGCGATCCTGGCCGCGGGTGTCTTCCCAGCCGCCGCGATAGTCGCGGCCGCCGCGGTCCCAGTCATTGCCATAGCCGCTCCGGCCATAGCTGGACTGACTGCCATAGCCGCGCGGGCTGCGCCCGAGTTCGCCGGCCGCGGCATATTCGCGCGCGCTCGAATAATGCTCGCCGCCGGCGCGCCGCGCGCCGCTGACCTGATATTGATCCTCGGGGCCGAAATAACGGGGCTCGGTGTAGCGGTCGTTCATGGAATCCTCTCCATTGCCGGTTGGGCGAATTGGTGCGGATTCAGCGGACAAGGACCGCGAATGGTTCCTGGAAAAGCCCGGCTTTTCAATGTCATTCGCCGCGCGAACGAAGCGTTTTGCCGCGCATGCCGCAAGCCGGTTGCATTGGCTGAGAAGCGCCGCTAATGCAGCGCCTCCCGGGCAACCGGGACAGGCGGCGGGGCTGTAGCTCAGATGGGAGAGCGCTGCAATCGCACTGCAGAGGTCAGGGGTTCGATTCCCCTCAGCTCCACCACCGCCAAACCGCAGAATTCTGCGATTTCAATATCATCGACGGACTCGAGCGGCGGCCAACTCCACTAGTTTGGTATCGCGCTGGTATCGCAAGTGGGCGTCGGTATGCTCGCCAACGGCCTCCCAGAAGGCCTCGGTCGAAGCGATGAACTCGCGCAGATATTCCGGTCGGAGGTGGGTGTAGTTGGCACCGGTGCCCTGCTCGCTATGACCGGCGGCGGCATCAATCTGAGCGTCGGGCACCCCGAAGCGTTTATGCCAGGTGTGGATGCTGTGGCGCAGGGTGTTGGGCGAACCGATCGCCTTCATCTTCGGCCGAGGGGCGGTCTCGCCCAGCTTCTTGCGTGCGGGAAGCCATATCAGCTCGCCGGCGTTGTCACGCTCATGGGCCGCAAATCCGAGGTCCGGCCGCGCCTCGTGCGCTGCCCGCAGCAAGCCTGCGAACCCAACCTTGATGCTGTTGGTCGCCTTCTCGGCGAAGTCTGCAGCGCCGGCGGCGCGCGCCTTGTCGGATGTCGGAACCCGATACCGAATAACCTTGCCGGTAGCGCCCTCGAGCCAGGGCGCCAGCGTCGGGCAGATCGGAACGATGGTGCGCCGCTTGCGCGTCTGATCCTCGCCGGGGCGAAGGAAATGGATCATGCCCCGCTTGATCTGCGTGTCGGCATCCAGCTCGAGCGTCGCTTCGGCGCGGGCGTGGGTGCTGAGCATGATCATCGCGAACAAATGAATGTGCCGGCGATCGGCGCTCGAGCGCGCCGTCTCGAGCAGCACCGCAATCTGCTCTGGGGTCCACTCAAGATCCTTCGGCCGCTTGCGACCCTTCACGTCCTTGACGCGGGGTGCGCTGGTCAGGCGGCCGATCTCAGGCTTGAGGCCCCAATTGATGGGACCGCGAAGCGCAGCCAGGTCGCGGGATATGGTGGGAGCGGATACGCCTTGAGCGGCGCGCCATGCGATAAACTGGTCGACCAAGCCGTTGCTGACCTTCGACACGGTAAACGGCTCTGGCAGCAGGCGCTCGCCGCGCAACTCGGCCCAGAACATCTCGAGTCGTTCGACAGAGTCGAGATAGCGCTCCGGCGCGTCGAGCTGGGCGACGTGTTCCTCCAGCCAGGCGGCTGTGAGGTCCGCGAGCAGCACCTCGCCGGGAGGCAGGGGGCCGGTGGCCTCGATCGCCTCGGCCTTCGCCTTCCAGGCGGTATAGTGGTCGATCAGCGTGAGCTTCGCCTCTTCTGGCGGATCTCCTGCGTCACCGCCAATACCCGTCGATGCGCGCCGAGTGACGCGGCCATCGAGCCAGCAGATATTCCAGTCGTCGCGGTCGCGCCGATACCAGAGCCAGAACGGCCCGAGACCGAACCGCTGGGCGGAATCGTTCGAGGCTTTGGCGGCGCCGGCGCCGGCGGCTCCGGTTCCTCGCTTTCCTCTTGCCATTCTGCCCTCAGCTCTTCCGATTCGATTTCACACATCACCGCATAGATCCGCGGTTCCAACAAGACACGCGCCTCGACGGCGGTGAGGTGCAGCTTTTCGCCATTGCGCGCCGACCGGCGCAGGCGCTTTAGCACGCCGGTCATCAACTGGTCGGGCATTGCACCTCCCCTTCCGGGAACCGGTCCACGTCATTCCCCCAGCTATCCCAGCCTGGGCGGCGCTGGCGGGCGAACAGCTCGGCATAGGGGCCGCCATAGAGCGCCTCGACATCGGCGAGCATTTGATCGGGCTTGCGGCTGTGCTCGCGCGTCGGCGCCACCACCAGGTTGCGAACCGAGCGCGACAGCACGCGCGGCTTGCCGATCGTACCGACCAGGTAGAACTCGGCGGCCGAGCGGAAGACATAGCCGGTGCCAAATGCCCAGGCCGAGCCGGTCGATGTCTGTTTCGCCCAGGCGCCGGCGCTTTTGAAGGTGAAGCCCCACTCCTTGAGCAGCTCGATCGCGCGGTCGAGCAGCGGCGCTGTTGCCCACATGATCAGCGCGCAGTCTGGCGCGGCGAGCCGCGAGACGGGCAGGCGCGCGAGATCCTCGATCTTCATGCACGGATAGTGCGCGACCGGGTTCTTGGCCTCGCCGTTCGCGGAGAAGTTGGAGAAGCGCCAGGGCGGGTCCGCGTAGATCACGCCATATTTGCCCGGCTGCAGCTCGCCGAAAGGCCACGCCGGCGATGCGGGTGTCGGCGGCGGTGCCACCTCGGGCCGCTCGGGACGAGTCGGGGTGCCCAAGTCGCCTGCGAAAAGCTCATGGTTGGCGGCGGCCTCGATGCGCCGGCGCGACATGGTCAGCCGCATATTGTGCGCGTGGATGCCGCGATCGTAACCAAGGTGGCAGCGCTGGCACATTGCGCGCAGGTTCTCGGGCTCGCAGTTCTCGGGCGTGTCGTCCAGGTGCGCGACGGTGAGCACCACGGTAGAGCTGGTGACGCTATGGGCCTGGCCGTTCACCTCGGGGCAGCGGCCTTCGTGCTCGAAGCCGCATTCGCCCTGGCACTCGCAGCGGTCGCCGGCGCGGTCCTTGCGGATCTGCAGGCTGATCACCGGCCAATCGGCGGGATAGCGGGCGCGGTTCTCTGGCGAGATCGGCATCACCAATTGCTCCCCAGCGCGCGGGCGATGTGACCGGCATAGACGGCGACCACTTTCCAATAGGCAGCCATCATGTACTTGCTGCGCCGCCATGCCCGGTCGCCTTCGAGCTTCGCCTCGGCGCGAAGGTCCAGAAGGACCTGCCGCAACTCGCATTTGGCCTCGGCATTCATATTCTTCAGGCGGCGGGCGGCATCCAGTCTCAGAACCGGATTGCGCACCTCGGGGCGGTTCGATCGCTCGGTCATGCTGCCACCCGCAAGCTGGCGGCTTCTTTGGCCCGCTCGGTGTGGAACAGCTCGGCGATCCGATCGCGGACCAGCTCGGCCGAGGCGTAGGGGGTTTGGAGGCCATGCACTGCGAGGATCTCGGCGCGGACAGAATGGATGCGCGCGGCCTCGTCCAACGTCGGAATGCGCTGCGGCCATCCCTTCACATAGCGGAGGTTCGCCGGCAGCGAGGCTTCAAGCTGCAGCCGCTGGGCCGCCAACGCCTTGCCGCGCGCGAGATCGGCCGCGAGCGATGCTGGCAGCAATTCGGGGGCGACGTCGCCGAGCCAGCCATTGGGCTGGAAGCTGAAGCTGCTCTTCGCCTCCATATCCACCAGGTGGAATAGCACGCCGCGATTTCCGGGCGCGCGCGCGGCGACGCCGATGTCATTTGCCGAGGCTAGAACGCAAAAGGCGCAGCCGTGACGGGTGCTGCCCAGGCCATAGCTTTCTGGCAGCGGCAGCTGGTGGCGGCTGATGTAGGTATAAACCTCCTCTTCGAGGACATCGACGCCAGGGTGCCAGGTCAGGATATTCCCGCCGGCGGCACGACGGTAGCGGTCGCCCTCGGGCTTGGAGATCGGCGTCAGGCGTCGCTTAGGGCTCTCCTGGCGCCGGATGCCCACGACGGACACGATCTGGCGATCGGGCCACTGGCGCAGCACCTCGGGCAGAATGACCTGGGTCTTCATCTCGGCCGTGCAAAAGCGATTGTTTGCCGAGGACCAGGGCGCGGTGAGATGATAGGTCAGCAGGCCGGCGTAGCGTTCACAGCCCAGCTCGAAGCGGCGCTCCCATTTCGACACCATGTCGAAGCTACGGTTGCGGATTACGATCAGCCGCACGCCCAAGCGAGCAGCGCCCGCCTCGACCGTGGCGGGCGTCGACGCCCACTCGATGCGGCCGAGATCCGCATGGATTGCGACGCGCCGATCGCGCGGGTGCCCGATGCTGTCGAGATAGGCCGAGGTGGCATAGCTGATCGAGACGCTGTCCTTGCCGCCCGAGAGGCTGAACGCCACCGGTGCGCCCGCCTGCAGCGCCGACCGCACGCGATCGTCGATCGCCAGCGCATCGAAGCCGCCGGCGAACAGGCCCAGCTGCCCGCGATTTTTGAACGGCACCAATTTACCAGTGGAGGTCATGAAAGCGTAATCCGAGTTGATAGGCGGCGCCGGTGAGGATTCCGACGCCGCTCCAAAATGCCGCCCAGGCGGCGAGGAAGAGCGCGGCGCGAAGGATGCTGCGCGGCTTCATGTGGAAATGGCCTCGCGGCCCGCGTCGGTGATGCTCCACTCGACGTAGCAGCCGGGTCCCCATCGCCGGCTAGCGACCTTGCCCTGTTTCTCCAGCTTATCGAGACGGCGCCTGATCTGCGGGGTGGTCAGATTGGGAATGTGATGATCGCCGGCGATCACGTTGCGAACCCAGTAGCTATTGCAGCGCTCGCGCGACCCAACGACCGTCAGGATCATCGCGTCTGTAGGTGCGAAAGCAGGGTACTCCGGCGCCGCGCCGAGCAACACAACCTGCGCGACGTATCGCGTCTGCTTCGCATCGACGTGGGTCAGCTCGTCGTCCGACCAAGTCGCGATCCGGGCGACTAGCGCGCGAAATCGATCCTCGCTCGGATGCTGCGCCTCGACGTGTCGAAGCGTGTCCACATTGAGAAAAATGGCGTCGGGCTCGCTTTCGCCCATGCAATAGACGCGCCCCCATTTTTCGAAGCCGCGATTCACCAGGATCGTTTCAGCGAGGCGGCGCGTGATCTTCCCGCGCAGAACGCCGTCGTCCCGGTCGGCATGCTCGAGTGCTGCGATCGCGCCAGTGATCGAGCAAAAGGCGCGGTCGCCGACCCACGTGCCGAGCAGGCCGCTGGCATGCTCGAGCTGGGCCGGGGTAAGAAGGCTGGTCAAAGGTCGATCCTTTCGCCGGTGATGCGCGCGTTGAGTTCGAAGGCGCGTTGCGGGGTGATGGTTGGCCGCGTCGGCGCGGTGCGCGGCGCTGGCCGGATGTTGAGAAGGTCGCCCGCCTCACGGGTGAGCTGGTCCCAATCCTTGAAGCGGCGCTCGTGGTGCGCCTCGCTGATGGCGAGGCTGATGTACGGGGGCAGCTTTACGAAGCAGTCGGTGCACAGGCGCGAGTTGGTCCGGTTCGGACAGCCGCGAATGTCGCATCGGCGGGCTAGGCGGGCGCGGGTCATCGGCTGCGGCTCCCGGCGATCGAGACGATCACGGCGAGCATCAGCGGGATGGCCGTGGCGATCGCGACCAGGGCGAGGCCAAGGGCGCGAAGCGGGCGGCGCCGGCGGGTGGGTGGGAGCGCGCTCATATGCCCAGCGCCGACTTGTAGGTCTCGAGGATGTGCTCGGCCTCGTCCCGGTGATGCTTCTCCATCTTCCGGATGCGGATGATTTCGCGCATGCCCTTCGTGTCGAAACCGGTCGACTTGGCCTCGGCGTAGACATCCTTGATGTCGTCAGCGATGCCGGTCTTCTCCTCCTCGAGGCGCTCAATGCGCTCGATGAAGAGCTTCAGCTGCTCGGCCGACACCTCGTAATTTTCATTCGCGACGATCGGATCGGGCACGACGCGCTTCTTTTTGCCCTTGGCGGGCGCGGCCTCGATCGGGGCGGGGATGTGGCGCGTGACGCCGTCGGCGCCGCGCGTCGCGCGCATGGTCATTCCGGTCAATGGACGGCTCCCCAGATCAGGTGGAGGAGGGCCCGGCCCGGCATCAGCACGAAGGCGATGACGATGAACCAGGTGGTCAGCGCGCCGAAGGCGGGTGCCGCCGGCGGTGCGCAGTCGGGGCAGCTGCAGGGCAGTGGGCGGGTGCTAGTCGGCATCAGTCGTTACCGACGCAGCGGGTGCAGATGTTCGGCGCCGACCAACCGCAGCGCTGGTCCGGCCAGCTTTCGCAGCAATCCCATTCCGAGCAGCCGCAGCCCCGGCAAATCTGGGGATGGCGATCGGCGGGCTCGGTGGCGAGCTGGTGATAGACGTTCGGGTCGATCGGGAACGCCTTGCGGAGCAGGGCGACGACTGCAGGTCGAGCGCGACCACGCCGGGCGTCTCGAGCTGGCGCACCAGGGCGCGGACCTTGGCCTGGTCGCCCGCCTTCACCGCGATCAGCGCCGCGACCTGGGCGATGTCGAGTTTCGACGTGCGCCGGCGCAGGGCAACATAGGCCGCCGGGGTGAGAGGCTGCCGAGTGGTGGTAACGGTGGTGAGTTTCGGCGTAGCGCTGCCGATAACCGGGGCATGCAACATGCTCAGGCTCCTTTCTTTTTCTGGTGATCGGGATTGCGGAAGGTCCAGCAGCTCACCGATTTTCCGGTGACTGAGTTGACCGTTTTGTTCTCGAGGAAGCGGCGGGCCTTCGACGTCTTGAGGTGCCGCTTCAGCTCCTGGCTGGTGCACGGCATGCGCAGGCCCTGGGAGCTGCAGCGGGCCTCGAATTGGACCAGGCTGATCGCGTGCGTGTCGGTGCCGCGCGCATGGTCGATCGGATGATCGACGTGCAGCTGGTTGCCGTCCTGGGCGACGAAATATTCGAACCGCTCCCAGAACCAGACGACGTGCGGGTGATCGGCCTCGGTGACACGGTGACGATCGACCAGCATGTCGAGGATCAAGCCGTGCGCGTCGCGAGCGTCGGCGTCGGCAACGTTCGTGATCACGAGCCGCATGGCGTCGAGCATCGCCGCGAGCTGGGCGTGATTCTTCGCAAAGCGATAATCGCCGCATCCCGGATGCTTGATCATCGCCGCTTCGTGGCGGGCGAACGCCTCGTAATAGGTAGCGAGGATCTGCTCCTCGCGACGCACGATGTGTACCGGGAAGCCGGAGATATCCTTGAGGTCGGCGCCCTTGAGCCTTTCGCCGGCAGTCTTGCCCTCGGGCGAGAACCGCCCCTTGTCGAAGTGCATGCCCATGATGCGCTCGCGCATCGCGGGTGAGCCCTCGACCGGGTCATTCTGGGCGACGATCAGGGCGCCGCGGAATGGCGGCTCGAACGTTTCCATGCCGCCATTGGCGATGGCGCGGGTACGAACGGCGCGACCGTTATAGGCGGTCTTCAGCTCGTCCCATTCGAACCGGCGAGCGTGCGACGTCTCCTGGCCGCGATCGCCCTCGATCAGCACCACCGGCAGGTTGCCGACCTGGCCGAGCGTGCGGGCGATGCCGGCATTGGTGGCCTTGGTCGGGTCGAAACCCTCGTAGGCGGGCCGGCCCAGCAGCTTCCAGATGAACTCGAGCAGGGTAGTCTTGCCGCTGCCCGGCGCGCCGGTCATCTCAAGGAAGCCCAGGCTCTCCTGCTTGCGCCGGATCTGCTCCGCGAACAGGCTCAGCACCGTGAAGGCGACGACGACCAGGCCCTTTGGGCCATAGGCGGTGATCAACGGCTCGACCCAGCTCAGATCGA
>Ga0209050_1003453_pt1 | contig 11621 bp, 11 predicted proteins | sample Araplavi_mTSA_r2_FD_184276 | JGI IMG/M metagenome (GOLD analysis project Ga0209050, IMG submission 184276) | Arabidopsis root microbial communities from North Carolina, USA - plate scrape MF_Cvi_mTSA_r2 (SPAdes) (version 2) | ecosystem: Host-associated > Plants > Roots > Endosphere | place: USA...
CGAGGTCGGCCCAGCGCGAACCGAGGAACCGGTAGGCGGCGATCAGGGACTGGACGTGGACCTGCTTGTGCGCGATGGCGAGGTCGGCGTTGCTGGCCTTGTTGCCGAAGGCGTTGGCCTTGGCGCGCTGCGCGAAGGATTCGACGACGGGGGCGTGGGCGACGTCACGAGAGGCGCTGCCGTCGGCGGCCGGGACGTTCTGGAGCGCGTCGAAGTAGGCACGCCAGTTGTCGGGCACGGAGCCCGGGTTGTCGAGGTAGGCCTCGTACATCTCTTCGACGTACGGCGCATTGCCTCCGAACAGGTACGAGTTGGACCTGTATTCCTGCATCATTTTCGCTCACCTTTCGCACCGGTTTCCAGCGCTGTAGTGGGTTGATAAACCTTCCGCGTTACGGCTGCACCGGTTTGCGGATTGCGACCCGCCTTGCCCAAGAGCAAGGGGACGGGAAGGACCTGTCTGAGTCTGAGCCGGCACTGTAACACCGTTGCGGTTGCGGCGTCAGTTTCAATGATCACGTTCACAACCACATCCGCACAATGGGAGGGTCACGTGTCGTGCCGATGTCAGAAACCCGAATCATCCAGATCCACCCCGAGGCGCCGGCCAAGCCGCCCGTCGGCAGCGCCTGCAATGGCTGCGGGGTGTGCTGCCTGGCGGAACCGTGTCCGGCCGGCATGCTGGTGAGCCGGCGCCGGACGGGCGCCTGCGCGGCGCTGGTGTGGGACGACGCCCTGTCGGTCTACCGCTGCGGTGTGGTCACGGAACCACAGCGGTTCATCGGGCCGGCGTGGCTGGCCCGGGTGGCGGCGCGCTTCGCGCCGCGGTGGATCGCCGCCGGCGCGGGGTGCGACTGCGACCTGGAGCCGCAGCCGCCCTCCCCGACCTGACCCGGAGGTCGGCTCAGCGCAGCGCCAGGCGCTCCCGCGCCTCGTGGTACTCGGCCGCCAGGCGGGCCACCAGCTCGCCGGCCGGCACCACCTTCTTGATGTGGCCTATGCCCTGGCCGCAGCCCCAGATGTCCTTCCAGGCCTTCTTCGACTCACCGCCCGAGAAGCTCATCTTGCTCGAATCGCTCTCGGCCAGGTTCTCGGGGTCGAGGCCGGCGTTGACGATGGAGCCCTTCAGGTAGTTCCCGTGCACTCCGGTGAAGAGGTTGCTGTAGATGATGTCGTCGCTGGAACTGTCGACGATCATCTGCTTGTAGGCGTCGACCGCCCGGGCCTCGTCGGTCGCGATGAAGGCCGAGCCGATGTACGCGAAGTCGGCGCCCATCGCCTGGGCGGCCAGCACCGCGCCGCCGCTCGCGATGGAGCCGCTCAGGGCCACCGGGCCGTCGAACCACTCGCGGATCTCCTGGATCAGCGCGAACGGGCTCTTCACGCCGGCGTGGCCACCGGCGCCCGCGGCCACGGCGATCAGGCCGTCGGCGCCCTTCTCGATCGCCTTCTTCGCGAAGAAGTTGTTGATGACGTCGTGCAGCACGACACCACCCCAGGCGTGCACCGCCTCGTTCACGTCGGTGCGCGCGCCCAGCGACGTGATCACGATGGGCACCTTGTACTTGGCGCACACCTCGAGGTCGTGCTCGAGCCGGTCATTGCTCTTGTGCACGATCTGGTTGATGGCGAACGGGGCGGCCGGCTTGTCCGGGTTCGCGCGGTCGTGGGCGGCCAGCGCCTCGGTGATCTCGGCGAGCCACTCGTCGAGCAGTTCGGCCGGGCGGGCGTTGAGGGCCGGCATGGAGCCGACCACGCCCGCCTTGCACTGCGCGATCACGAGCTTCGGGTTGCTGACGATGAACAGCGGCGACCCGATGATGGGCAGCGGCAGGTTCTTCAGGATGGGAGGCAGGGCCACGGAGGTCTCCAGTCGCGGGATCGGGGTCAGAACGAATCGAGGGCCAGCGCCGTGACGCTGTCGGCGCCGTCGAGGATCGCGGCACGCACGCCGGGCGCGCGGGTCAGGATGTGCTCGGCGTAGAAGCGGGCCGTGGCCACCTTCGCGGTCAGGAAGGCGGTGTCGCCCTCGCCCTTGGCCAGCTGGTCCTCGGCCACGAGCAGCGCGCGCGCCAGCTGCCAGCCGGCCACCACGTTGCCCGCGAGCATCAGGTACGGCACCGAACCGGCGAACACGGCGTTCGGCTTCGTCTTGCCGTTGGTGGCCACGAAGTCCACCACGTCGACGAAGGCCGCGCGGCCGGCCGACAGGGCCTTGAGCATCGCCTGGGCCGCCGGGGTGCCCGACTTCGCGAGCGCGGCCTCGGTGGCCTCGATCTGCTTCGCGATGCCCCTGGCGGTCTGGCCGCCGTCCCGCATCGTCTTGCGGCCCACGAGGTCGTTCGCCTGGATGGCGGTGGTGCCCTCGTAGATCGTCAGGATCTTCGCGTCGCGGTAGTACTGGGCCGCGCCGGTCTCCTCGATGAAGCCCATGCCGCCGTGCACCTGCACGCCGAGGTCGGTCACCTCGAGGCTCATCTCGGTGCTGTAGCCCTTCACCAGCGGCACCATGAATTCGTAGAACGCCTGGTTCTGCTTGCGGGCATCCGCGTCCGGGTGGGCGTGCTGCGCGTCGTGGGCCGCGGCGGCGGTGATCGCCATCGCGCGGCAGCCTTCGGTCAGCGAACGCATCGTCATCAGCATGCGGCGCACGTCGGGGTGGTGGATGATGGGCGCGCTGCCGGGCATCGAGCCGTCGACCGGGCGCGACTGCACGCGGTCGCGGGCGTACTGCACGGCCTTCTGGTAAGAACGCTCGGCCACCGCGATGCCCTGCATGCCCACGGCGTAGCGGGCGGCGTTCATCATGATGAACATGTACTCGAGGCCGCGGTTCTCCTCGCCGATCAGCTCGCCGATGGCGCCGCCGTGGTCGCCGAACTGCAGCACGGCCGTCGGGCTCGCCTTGATGCCCAGCTTGTGCTCGATGCTCACGCAGTGGGCGTCGTTGCGCTCGCCCGGCGTGCCGTCGGCGTTCAGGCGGAACTTCGGCACGAGGAACAGGCTGATGCCCTTCACGCCTTCCGGCGCGCCGGCCACGCGGGCCAGCACGAGGTGGACGATGTTCGGCGCCATGTCGTGTTCGCCGTACGTGATGAAGATCTTCGTGCCGAAGATCTTGTACGTGCCGTCGGGCTGCGGCTCGGCGCGCGTGCGCACCAGCGCGAGGTCGGAGCCGGCCTGCGGCTCCGTCAGGTTCATCGTGCCGGTCCACTCGCCCGAGATCATCTTCGGGAGGTAGGTCTGCTGCTGCTCGGGCGAGCCGGCGGTCAGCAACGCCTCGATGGCGCCGTCGGTCAGCAGCGGGCACAGCGCGAAGCTCACGTTGGCGCTGTTGAGCATCTCGATGCAGGCCGCGCCGATGGTCTTCGGCAGGCCCTGGCCACCGAAGTCGGCCGGGTGCTGCAGGCCCTGCCAGCCGCCCTCACCGAACTGGCGGAACGCTTCCTTGAAGCCCGGCGTCGTGGTGACCTTTCCGTCCTTCCACGACGACGGGTTCTTGTCGCCCTCGAAGTTCAGCGGGGCGAGCACGCCCTCGTTGAACTTGGCGCATTCCTCGAGCACCGCCTGCGCCGTCTCGAGGCCCGCGTCCTCGAACCCCGGAAGTTTCGCGACCGACTCGAGGTCGGCGAGTTCCTGCATGCAGAACAGCATGTCCTTGACGGGGGCGACGTAGCTCATGACAACTCCTGGAAATGGTGAATTCGGGCGAGAAAAAGCCCGTCGGCCTCAGGTTCGGCGAACGGGCTGGGGGCGGAACGGAGGCTTACAGGGCCTTGACCAGTTCCGGCACCGCGGTGAAGAGGTCGGCTTCGAGACCGTAGTCGGCCACGCTGAAGATCGGCGCTTCCGGATCCTTGTTGATCGCGACGATCACCTTGGAGTCCTTCATGCCGGCCAGGTGCTGGATGGCGCCCGAGATGCCGGCCGCGATGTAGAGCTGCGGCGCGACGATCTTGCCGGTCTGACCCACCTGCCAGTCGTTCGGGGCGTAGCCCGCGTCGACCGCGGCGCGGCTCGCACCCAGTGCTGCGCCGAGCTTGTCGGCCAGCGGGGTCAGCACTTCGTTGAACTTGTCGCTGCTGCCGAGCGCACGGCCACCGGAGACGATGATCTTCGCGGCGGTCAGTTCCGGGCGGTCGTTCTTGGCGATCTCGCTGCCGACGAAGCTCGACTTGCCGCTGTCGGCCGTGGCCGAGGCGGTTTCGACGGCGGCGCTGCCACCCGTCGCTGCGGCGGCGTCGAAGCCGGTCGAACGCACCGTGATCACCTTGACCTTGTCGCTCGACTGCACGGTCGCGATGGCGTTGCCGGCGTAGATCGGGCGCTCGAAGGTGTCGGGGCTCACGACCTTGGTGATGTCGCTCACCTGGCCGACGTCGAGCAGCGCGGCGACGCGCGGGGCGACGTTCTTGCCCGAGGCGGTGGCGGGGAAGACGATGTGGCTGTAGGCCGGGGCCAGCGCGGTGACCTGCGCGGCGACGTTTTCGGCGAGGCCGTGCTCGAAGCCGGCGGCGTCGGCGTGGATCACCTTGGTGACGCCGGCGATCTGCGACGCGGCCTTGGCGGCGTCGGCGGCGTTGGCGCCGGCAACCAGCACGTGCACTTCACCGCCCAGTTGGGAGGCGGCGGTGACGGTGTTCAGGGTGGCGCCCTTGATGGACTTGTTGTCGTGTTCAGCGATGACGAGTGCGGTCATGTTCGTGTTCCTTGATGTTCCCAACCCCCTCTGTCATCCCGGCGAACGCCGGGATCCACTGCGGAAAGGACGCGCAGAAAGGGGCGGTGGGCCCCGGCGTTCGCCGGGGTGACAGTGTTTTTAGAGGACCTTGGCGGTGTTCTTCAGCTTGTCGACCAGCGTGGCGACGTCGGGCACCTTGATGCCGGCGCTGCGCTTGGGCGGCTCGCTGACCTTCAGCGTCTTGATGCGCGGCGCCACGTCCACGCCCAGGTCGCCCGGCTTCACCACGTCCAGCGGCTTCTTCTTCGCCTTCATGATGTTGGGCAGCGTCACGTAGCGCGGCTCGTTCAGGCGCAGGTCGGTCGTGACCACGGCCGGCAGCGTCAGCTTCAGGGTCTCGAGACCACCGTCGACTTCACGCGTGACCGAGGCGCCGTCGGCGGCCAGATCCACCTTGCTCGCGAACGTCGCCTGCGGCAGGCCGGCGAGCGCGGCCAGCATCTGGCCCGTCTGGTTGTTGTCGTCGTCGATGGCCTGCTTGCCCAGGATCACCAGCGACGGCTGTTCCTTGTCGACCAGCGCCTTCAGCAGCTTGGCCACGGCCAGCGGCTGCAATTCGTCGGTGCTCTCGACCAGGATGGCACGGTCCGCGCCGATGGCCATGGCCGTGCGCAGCGTTTCCTGGCATTGCGTCGGGCCGCACGAGACGGCGATCACTTCCGTGACCACACCCTTCTCCTTCAGCCGCACCGCCTCTTCGACGGCGATCTCGTCGAACGGGTTCATGCTCATCTTCACGTTCGCGATGTCCACACCCGTGCCGTCGCTCTTCACGCGAACCTTCACGTTGTAGTCCACCACCCGCTTGACTGCCACCAGCACTTTCATGAATCGACCTTTGATGTTGAACGGAGCTCGAACACGGCCCCTGTGACGCAGCGTGCAAGGCCTCCGCTTGCACGTGTATTTGCAAAACACGCTTCTGCACAGCGGAATATACAACCGCTCAGGCGGAGCGGCAAGTCCGACCCCGGAGAACGGCGGGGTCATCGCGCCCGGGAGCCCGTGTCACGGGGAAGACACCATTTGGGCGCTTAGCGGAGCATGTACGTAGTTACCGGTACACAGGGTCTCCCAAGCGACAAGGCGGGAAAAATCCTCTCAGTGTTTGCCCTTGCATGTTCCGCTATGCAGAATTTCGACGTTGACGGTGGACCGACATCACAGCAAGATCGGGCCGCGTTCTATGGAGCGCAACGTGCGGTTGGCCCCTCCCCGGGGTGATCTCTCGACCGCATCCCAGGCGGTCGCCAACCTCTCTTCTTCTCGATACAGGAGCGTGACGAACATGCCCATGCCTGCCCGAACGGGTCGCGGCCACAGCCCCGAGCAGACGCCCATCGTGAATCCCTCCACCGTCCCCGCGCGGAAGGACTGACCCGATGGATTTCCTCCAACAATTCCTGCAGCAGGTGCTCAACGGGCTCACACTCGGCGGCATCTACAGCCTCGTCGCGCTCGGCCTCACGCTCGTGTACGGCATCCTGCACGTGCCGAACTTCGCGCACGGCGCCTTCTACATGGCCGGCGCCTTCGTCTCGTTCCACCTGATGACGCGCTACGGCGTGAACTACTGGCTCGCGATGGCCGGCTCCGCCGCCGTCGTGGCCGTGCTGTCCACGCTGGCCGAACGCCTCGTGTTCCACCCGCTGCGCCACCACAGCGGCCTGCACCCGATGATCGCGGCCATCGGCATGATGCTGTTCCTCGAAGCCACGGCCCAGCTGATCTGGGGCGCCGACTTCCAGCGCATGCAGTCGCCGTACAGCGGCATCGTCGAACTGGGCGGCCTCACCGCCCCGGTGCAACGCCTGCTGATCATCGCCGCGGCCTTCCTGATGATGGTCGTGCTGCACCTGTTCCTGAAGAAGACCGTCACCGGCTCCACCATCATCGCGATGGCGCAGAACCGCGACGGCGCCTCGCTGGTGGGCATCGACGCCAACCGCGTCGCGATGCTGACCTTCGCGATCGCCGGCGCGCTGGCCGCCATCGCCGCGTCGCTCTACGCGCCGATCAACCTCGTGTACCCCGCGATGGGCAACCTCGTGATCACGAAGGCCTTCGTGATCATCATCCTCGGCGGCATGGGCAGCGTGCCCGGCGCCATCGTCGGCGGGCTGATCATCGGCTTCGCCGAGAGCTTCGGCGCGTTCTACATCTCGTCCGACTACAAGGACATCATCGCCTTCGTGCTGCTGGTGGTGATCCTGTCGGTGCGCCCGCAGGGCCTGTTCACCAAGGGAGTGCGCTGACATGAAGTACCTCGAAGGCCGCATCGGCTGGACGCTGCTCGTCCTCGCCGGCCTCGTCTTTCCGTTCGTCACCGGCAACGACTATCACCTCACGGTGATGTCCACCGCGTACATCTTCGCGCTGGCCACGCTGGGCCTGAACCTGATCACCGGCTACACCGGCCAGTTCAACCTCGCGCACAGCGGCTTCATGGCGCTCGGCGCCTACGTGGTGGGCATCCTGACGGTGGACCACCAGGTGCCGTTCTGGGTGGCGTTCGCGCTGTCCGGCGTGATCACCGCCGTCGTGGGCCTGCCGCTCGGTTTCGTGTCGCTGCGACTGAAGGGCCACTACTTCTCGATCTTCACGCTGTGCGTGGGCTACATCATGTTCCTCGTGATCGAGAAGTGGGAATCGCTGACGCACGGCACCGTGGGCATCATCGGCATCCCGGCGCCCACCGGCTTCGGCGGCTACGTGTTCGACCAGCCGCGCGCGCTGTACTACCTCGTGTTCGCGTTCCTCGTGGTCGGCGCGTTCGTCATGCACCGCATCGTCACCTCGCTGCTCGGCCGCACGTTCATGGCCATCCGCAACAGCGACGAGCTCGCCGAGTCGCTGGGCATCAACCTCGCGCGCAACAAGCTGCTGTCGTTCCTGCTGTCGGTGTTCTACGCCGGCCTCGCGGGCGGCCTGTACGCCGGCTTCGTGCGGTTCCTGGGTCCCGACCTCGCGGGCACGCACCACACGTTCGAGATGACCACCTTCATGCTGATCGGCGGCATCGGCACCATCCTCGGCCCCCTGCTCGGCGCCATCGGCATGCCGTGGCTGTCGCAGCACCTGCAGTTCCTGCAGGAGTACCGCTACGTCGTCTTCGGCCCGCTGATCATCCTCCTCGTGATCTTCGTGCCGAACGGCATCGTCGGCAGCTACCTCGCCTGGAAGGCGCGCCGCGCGTCGAACGAAGCCAAGAAGCTGGCCGCGCCGAAGGCCGCCCAGCCCGTCAACACGACCGCCCCGCAAGGAGGCGCGACCCATGCTTAAGATCGAGAACCTGAGCAAACGCTTCGGCGGCCTCGCGGCCGTCAACGAGGTCAGCACCTCCATCGAGAAGGGCAAGATCAACGCGATCATCGGCCCCAACGGCGCGGGCAAGACCACGTTCTTCAACCTGATCAGCGGCGTGCACAAGCCCACCTCGGGCCGCATCACGCTCGACGGCACCGATGTCACCCACCTTCGCACCGACGAGGTCGCGAAGCTGGGCGTCTCCCGCACCTTCCAGACCACGGCGCTGTTCGACAACGCCTCGGTGCTCGACAACCTGATCGTGGGCCACCGCCTGCGCACGCGCTCGGGCCTGTGGGACGTGCTGATCGGTTCGTCGCGCCTGAAGACCGAGGAGAAGGTGTGCCGCGAGAAGGCGCGCGACGCGCTCGACTTCGTGGGCCTGTCGCACATGGCCAACCGCATGGCCGGCGACATCTCGCAGGAAGAACGCAAGCGCGTCGCCTTCGCGCTCGCGCTGTCCACCGACCCGAAGGTGGTGCTGCTCGACGAGCCGGCCGGCGGCGTGAACCCCGACGAGACCGCGGGCCTGGCCGAGCTCATCCGCAAGATGGTCAAGCACGGGCTCACCGTGGGCCTGATCGAACACAAGATGAACATGATCATGAGCCTGGCCGACAAGATCATGGTGCTCAACTACGGCGAGAAGATCGCCGAAGGCACCCCCGCCGAGATCCGCGCGAACCCCGCCGTGATCGACGCCTACCTCGGGAGCGAACATGCTGACGCTTGAGAACGTTTCGCTCAAATACGGCAGCTTCCAGGCGCTCGACGGCGTCAGCCTCAACGCGAAGGAAGGCGAGCTGGTCGTGCTGCTCGGCGCCAACGGCGCCGGCAAGAGCTCCATCTTCCTGACCACGAGCGGCATCCACCGCGCCGCCGGCGGCAGCATCCGCTTCCACAACCAGGAGCTGGTCGGCATGCGTGCCGCCCAGATCGTGGAGGCGGGCGTCGTGCAGTGCCCGGAAGGCAGGAAGCTGTTCCCTCAGATGAGCGTGCTGAAGAACCTGATGCTGGGCGCCTACGTGCACCGCCGGGATTCGGCGGGCAACAAGAAGCGCCTCGACGAGGTGCTCGCGCTGTTTCCCATCCTCGACCAGAAGAAGGACGACCCCGCCGGTTCGCTGTCGGGTGGCCAGCAGCAGATGGTGGCCATCGGCCGCGCGATGATGAGCCGTCCGAAGGCGCTGCTGCTCGACGAACCGTCGCTCGGCCTCGCACCGCTCGTGGTGAAGCAGGTGTTCGAGGTGATCCAGCAGATCAACCGCGCCGGCACCACGGTGCTGCTCGCCGAGCAGAACGCGTTCGCCGCGCTGAAGATCGCGCACCGCGCGTACGTGATCGAAGGCGGCCACATCGTCATGGAAGGCGATCGCGACAGCCTGCTCAACAACGAGGCCGTGCGCCGCGCCTACATCGGCGCCTGAACTTCGCGCCCCCGTCCCCCTCTCACCTTTCCCGGGTCCGCCCACCGGCACCGTCACGAGCCGGTGGGGGCCATCGTCCCCTTGATCGTTGTTTCACAGGAAGTAGACAGATGACCGTGACATTCAAGCTGAAGCACCTCGCCGCCACCGCCGCCCTGGGCCTGGCCTTCACCGGTTCCGCCTTCGCGCAAGAGGTCGTGAAGATCGGCTTCTCCGGCCCGCTGAGCGGCGGCGCCGCCCTCTACGGCAAGAACGTGCTCGACGGCATGCAGCTCGCCGTCAACGAGATCAACGCCGCCGGCCTCGAGGTCGCGGGCAAGAAGTACAAGCTCGAGATCGTGTCGCTCGACGACAAGTACAACCCGTCCGAAACCGCCATCAACGCGCAGCGCCTGGTGCAGCAGTACAAGACGCCGGCCATCCTGGTGCCGCACTCCGGCGGCAGCCTGGCCCTGCAGGTGAACAACGAGCAGAACAAGTACCTGCTGCTGTCGTACACCAGCGTCCCGCAGGTCACCGCGCGTGGCAACAAGCTCACGCTGCGCATCCCGCCCGAGTTCACGTCCTACGTGCCGGCCTTCGTGAAACACGCGATGACCAAGTACGGCAAGAACATCGCGTTCGCCCACGGCGACCACGACTACGCGAAGGCCTGGACCGCCGTGTTCAAGCCCGCATGGGAAGCCGCCGGCGGCAAGGTGGTCATCGAGAACCCCATGTCGTACAACCGCGCCGCTGATTTCTACAGCGGTGTGAGCCGCGCGCTGGCGGCCAAGCCCGACGTCATGTTCATCGGTGGCGCGTCCGAGCCCACCGGCCTCGTCGTCAAGCAGGCCCGTGAACTGGGCTTCAAGGGCGGCTTCGTGATCATCGACCAAGCCAAGATGGACGAGATGACGAAGGTCACCGGCGGCTACGGCCCGCTGGAAGGCGCCATCGGCGTGCTGCCGCTGGTGGAGGACAAGACCTCCGACGCGCAGAACTTCGTGACCCGCTTCCAGAAGGCCTACCCGGGCCGCGTGCCCAGCTCGGAAGTCTCGCTGAACTACACCGCCGTGTGGCTGCTCGCCGGCGCGATGAAGGCCTCGGGCTCCGTGACCGACGCCACCGCCATCCGCGCGTCGCTCGACAAGGCCGCGAAGGAACTCAGCCCCGCCCACAACCCGAACACGCTCGACGGCGTGGACGACAAGGGCGGCACGCTGGCCGACACGCGCGTTGCCGTCGTGGAGAACGGCAAGGTCAAGGAGATCAAGCTCAGCGCGCTGAAATGAAATAGAGCCCCCCAGTCGGCTGGCGCCTCCTGCCCCCAGGGGGCGCCACGGGTCGCCCGGGAAACCCGGGCTCGCGTGTTGCTTGACTGCGGCTTTGTTTCACTCGCCTTCTCCTGGGTGTGGTTCCTCAGCAGTTCCCCCCATATCGGTCCGTCAACGCTCGCCATCAAACTACCGTTCCCAGAAGAGCGTACGTCGCACGACGATTTCGTCAGACCGTCCCACCACCAGGAGATAGCAGATGAACGTGAAATTCAACGTGAAGCAGGTCGCCGCCGCAGCGGCATTCGGCCTGGCCTTCGCCGCCCCGGCGATGGCCCAGGAGGTCGTGAAGATCGGCTTCTCCGGCCCGCTGAGCGGTGGCGCCGCGCTCTACGGCAAGAACGTGCTCGACGGCATGCAGATGGCCGTCAACGAGATCAACGCCGCCGGCCTCGACGTCGCGGGCAAGAAGTACAAGCTCGAGATCGTCGCGCTCGACGACAAGTACAACCCGTCCGAGACCGCCATCAACGCGCAGCGCCTGGTGCAGGAATCGAAGACCCCCGCCATCCTGGTGCCGCACTCCGGTGGCAGCCTGGCCCTGCAGGTGAACAACGAGCAGAACAAGTACCTGCTGCTGTCGTACACCAGCGTGCCGCAGGTCACCGCGCGCGGCAACAAGCTCACGCTGCGCATCCCGCCCGAATTCACGTCCTACGTGCCGGCCTTCGTGAAACACGCGATGACCAAGTACGGCAAGAACCTCGCGTTCGCCCACGGCGACCACGACTACGCGAAGGCCTGGACCGCCGTGTTCAAGCCCGCATGGGAAGCCGCCGGCGGCAAGGTGGTCATCGAGAACCCCATGTCGTACAACCGCGCCGCTGATTT
>Ga0209050_1003465_pt1 | contig 11602 bp, 12 predicted proteins | sample Araplavi_mTSA_r2_FD_184276 | JGI IMG/M metagenome (GOLD analysis project Ga0209050, IMG submission 184276) | Arabidopsis root microbial communities from North Carolina, USA - plate scrape MF_Cvi_mTSA_r2 (SPAdes) (version 2) | ecosystem: Host-associated > Plants > Roots > Endosphere | place: USA...
GATATTCGGAGACAAACGAGGCCCCTCATCATGGAAAAGAAACCCTTCTACAAAGTACTGTACGTCCAGGTACTGTTCGCCATCTTCTGCGGCGTCATGCTCGGCATTTACCTGCCGACCGACGCGGTAGCCATGAAACCGCTTGGCGACGGTTTCATCAAACTGATCAAAATGATCATTGCCCCGGTCATCTTCTGTACCGTGGTGAGCGGCATCGCCGGCATGCAGGACGTGAAGAAGATCGGCCGCGTGGGCGGCAAGGCCCTGATCTACTTTGAGATCGTTTCGACGTTCGCGCTGGTCATTGGCCTCGCCGTCGCCAACTTCATGCAGCCCGGCGCTGGCTTCAACGCCGACCCGCATACGCTGGATACCAAGTCCATCGCCCAGTACACGGAAAAGACCAAGGCGCTGACCACCACCGACTTCCTGCTGAACATTATCCCTAACACCGTGTTCGATGCCTTCGCCAAGGGCGACATCCTGCAGGTGCTGCTGGTTGCGGTGCTGTTCGGTTTTGCGCTGTCCCTGCTCGGCGAGCGCGGCCGTCCGGTCACCAAGCTGATCGACGAGGTGTCGCACGCCTTCTTCGGCATGGTCAACATCATCATGAAGGCCGCCCCGATCGGTGCCTTCGGCGCCATGGCCTTTACCATTGGTAAGTACGGCATCGCTTCCCTGCTGCCGCTGGCCAAGCTGATGGGTTCGTTCTACCTGACCTGCTTCCTGTTCGTGTTCATCGTATTGGGCCTGATCGCCAAATACACCGGCTTCTCGATCTCGCGCTTCATCTCCTACATCAAGGAAGAGCTGCTGATCGTGCTGGGCACCTCCTCCTCGGAAAGCGCCCTGCCGTCCCTGATGCGCAAGCTGGAAAAGCTCGGTGCTTCCAAGCCGGTGGTGGGCCTGGTGGTACCGACCGGCTACTCGTTCAACCTGGACGGCACCAATATCTACATGACCATGGCCGCCCTGTTCGTGGCCCAGGCCACCAACACCGACCTGACGCTGTGGCAGCAACTGACCATCCTCGGCGTTGCCATGCTGACCTCGAAAGGCGCGTCCGGCATTACCGGCGCCGGCTTCATCACCCTGGCAGCAACCCTGGCCGTGGTGCCAAGCATTCCGGTGGCCGGCATGGCCCTGATCCTCGGCATCGACCGCTTCATGAGCGAATGCCGCGCCCTGACCAATTTCGTCGGCAACGGTGTGGCAACCCTGGTGGTCGCCAAGTGGGAAGGCGAACTGGACATGGATACCCTGAAGCGCGAACTGGCCAACCCTACCCCGCTGAACGCACCGGTCCAGCCGGCTCCAACGGAAGCCCTGGCAGCTACCGCCGAGTAAGCCAAAAGCTCCTTTAACACCAAGGCAGGCCCCATGCAATTGTGCATGGGGCCTGCCTTTTTTTGTGGTTAGAATGTAACGAAAAGTAGCGGTGCGAATGTTGACATACGGAAACATGCATCCTAGAATAAACTCACTAATAATGCACCCAGAACGGAAGCCAGGATGAGACTCCCCAGCCACCGTGGTTTTACCTTGATCGAATTGATGATCACCGTCGTAATCGTCGGTATCCTCGCCGCAGTCGCCATTCCCAATTACACCCGCTACGTCTTGCGCGGAAATCGCGCCGCCGCCCAGCAGCACCTGGTCGACCTGGCCCAGCGCGAACAGCAGTTCATGGCCGACGCGCGCGTCTACAAGGATTCCGTTTCCGGCCTGAACATGGTGACGCCGGAAGCCGTCTCCAAGTGGTACACGATTACCATCCAGACCGACGATGGCCCGCCGCCAGGGTTCACCATCACCGCCACGCCGGTGGCCGGCACCGGCCAGGTCGAAGACGGCGCCCTCACCATTGACCAGGCCGGCACCAAGCTGCCTGCATCCAAGTGGTGATGCCATGAAACGACAGAACGGCTTCAACCTTCCCGAAATGATGCTGGTGCTCGTCATCGGCGGCGCACTGGCGGCGATGGGCATGCCTGCCATGCAGGACTTCATCGCCAACCAGCGCCTGAAAAGCACGTCGAGCGACCTGTTCACCACCATCCTGCGTGCGCGCAGCGAAGCGATCAAACGCAACACGGACGTGACGATTTCGCCCTCGACCAACTGGAACACGGGCTGGTCCATCCCCAGCCCGAATGCAGGCGAACCAGCCCTGGCCACCTTCATCACGCGACCCGCGATCACGGTCACCGGACCGCAAGGCGGCGTGACGTTCACCGCTGCCGGGCGCGTCAGGGGCGACAGCAACCCGCAGTTTTCCATTTCGAATACGACCGGCAGGGCCAGCTGCATCAATATCGACCTCGGCGGCCGCCCGAACGTGCAACCCAAATCATGCTAAGAACAACCATGCACCGCCAACAAGGCATCACAATGATTGAGGTCCTGATCACGATCGTGATCCTGGCCTTCGGCCTGCTGGGGATTGCCGTTTTCCAGTCCAAGGCCAGCGTCGGTTCGATCGAGTCCTACCAGCGCGCCCAGGCTGTCATCCTGCTGGACGACATGACCGCCCGGGTGCAAGGCAACCCGGAGAACGTCGCCTTCTATGAGTCCACCAACATCGGCACCGGCGACGACCAGCCGGCCGATTGCAGCGCACTCGGCGCCGGCCCGACGCGCGATGTCTGCGAATGGAGCAATTTGCTGAAAGGCGCGGCCGAAACCGACAGCGATACCAAAGTCGGCGCCATGATCGGCGCCCGCGGCTGCATCACCCTGTTGCAGGCCGCCGACCGTAGCGCCGGCGTTTGCCGGCCTGGCATCGTCCAGGTCGCCGTCGCCTGGCAAGGCTTGCACGCCACCCAGGCTCCATCCCTGGACTGCGGCCAGAACCAGTTCGGCGATGAGAGCTATCGCCGCCTGATTTCGGCCCAGGTCCTGATTCCTCTACTCGACTGCAAATGAGGAGCCCATCCATGCAGATTACCCGCCGCAAGCAAGGCTTTACCATAGTTGAGCTGATGGTGGCAGTCGCCGTCGGCATGCTGATGCTTGCCGGCTTGTCGACCCTGTTTTCCAGCAACAGTTCCGCGCAGATGGAAATTGAGCGCGCCAACCGCCAGGTGGAGAACGGCCGCTATGCCATGCAACTGATGACCGGCGACTTGCGTAATGCCGGCTATTACTCCGAATACGACCCGGTCGAGCTGGCGGCGCCGGCAGTCCTGCCCAACCCGTGCGATGTCGACCTTGTCAATATGCGCGACGCGATCGCCTTCGCGGTGCAAGGCTATGACAACAGCAGTTCTCTCGATTGCCTGTCCGATGTCAAGGCCAATACGGACGTGGTGGTGGTGCGCCATACCCACACCTGCGTGGTCGGTGCCGCCGATTGCGAAGATGCCGCCGCCGGCGGTCCGTTCTTCCAGGCTTCGCAATGCGCCAACGATTACGAACTTGGTTCCAACGACAAGACCAAGCACTACCAGATCTCCGCGATCGACACCGGTTTCACCCTGCACAAGTTCAACTGCACCCAGGTCAATAACAGTGGCACGCCGGCCGATGTGCGCCGCCTGTTGACGCATATCTACTTTGTGGCCAACAACAGCCTGGCGGGCGACGGCATCCCTACCCTCAAACGCGCGGAAGTTGTGAGCAAGGGCGGGGTCATGTCGGTGCAGATCGTGCCGCTGGCCGAAGGCATCGAGAACATGCAGCTCGAATACGGCCTCGACAGCAACGACGATGGCGTGGCCGACAGCTTCAGCACCAAGATCAACGATGCGGAATGGGGCAACGTGGTTTCGGTCAAGCTGCACCTGCTGGCGCGCACCCTGAGCCCGTCCATGGCGCATACCGATACCAAGTCCTATGTGCTTGGCTCGGATGAAAACGGACAGCAATACGTCATCAGCGCTACCGGTGACAAATACAAACGCCACGTTTTCACCTCTTTGATTGGCTTGCCTAACGTGGCCGGAAGGAAATCCTGATGAAACACCTCGCACTCCGTCGACAGCGCGGCATGACCCTGGTTGTGGCACTGGTCATGCTCGTGCTGATCACCTTGCTGGCGATGACCACCTTCAACCTGGGCAAATCCAGCATCCAGGTCGTCAACAATATGCAAAACCGCGATGAAGGCATTGCCACCAGCCGCAGCGTGCTGGACGAAGCCATGTCGAGCACCCGTTTCTTTGATACGCCAGCCGATGCGCTGGACCAGCCCTGCCTGAACAGTAACCATCGCTGCTTCGACATGAACGGCGACGGCGTGATCGATATCGTGACGGCACTGAGCGCAGCGAAATGCGTCAAGGTGCGCACCATCAAGTCCAACGAACTCGATCTGGGCGTCGATGAAGACCGCCGCTGCAGCCTCGGCTCCAGCAATGAAAATGGCATCGTCGGTGCCAACCGGGGCAATTCGATGTGCGCCGATACCACCTGGGAAATGACCGCCACCAGCCAGGACCAGCACGTCCAGTCGGAGGTCGAGATGGTACAAGGCGTCGCCATGCGCGTCTCCACCGACAACGTCGAAACATCCTGCAAATAATAGCCCGCTTATTTTCGAGAGCCAGCCATGCAAAAAAAGCTAATGATCACCGCGGCCGCCAGCCTCGGTGCATGCGCCACCCTCCTGTCGTTCCCTGCTGGCGCTGACGACATCGATATTTTCACCGGCGCCTCTGCCGGCACCTCGATCAATCCCCGCATCCTGATCGTGCTGGACAATACGTCCAACTGGTCGCGCCAGGCGCAGAAATGGCCAGGCGGCCTGACCCAGGGCCAGTCGGAAGTGCGCGCCATCAAGAGCGCCATCGCTGGCCTGGACGACAAGGTCAACGTCGGCCTGTTCGAATTCGTCACCGATGGCAACGCTAACGACAATGGCGGCTTCGTTCGCTTCCAGGTGCAGCCGATGACCCCGTCGGCCAAGAACCAGCTCAACAACAGGCTCGATACCATCGACGGCGGCATCAACAGCCCGATCGAAAAGCGCAATTCAGGCACCATGTACGGCAACCTGATGTACGACGTGTACAACTATCTCGGCGGCCGCCCCGGCTATTCCGCCGCGAAAGGCGTCACGCCAAGTTCGATTGCCGACCCGGCCGGCTACGTCAGCCGCTGGGTGCCGTTCAAGTCGCCGCTGACCGACGACGCCAGCTGTGCCAAGACCATTGTGATTTTCGTCACCAACCCGGACCAGAGCGGCCCGACCAAGGACGATTCCGTCAATACGACCCAGCTGCAGAGCCTGGGCGGCAATACCCAGCAGCTCGGCCTGCCGAACTTCTCGACCCAGACCGTCCAGAGTGTTACCAATATCGGCCAGACCTCGGTCTGTTATTCGAGCCAGGCGGCGGCCGCCAGCGAACTGAACCTGGCGCCCTGGCCCACGACCTGCGGCAATTACACCGACGGTTGCAGGATCGGCTCCGCCCTGAACAACGGCAGCAGGGTTTGCCCGGTCGGCACGTCGTCGTTTGCAATCAATGGCGTCAACAGCACGGTCACCAACGTGCCGACTGGCGGCGAAACCACCGATGCCAACCCGTGGAACTCGGACGAATGGGCGCGCTTCATGCACGACAAAGGCGTGCCGATCCCGTCCAGCACCATGAAGTCCAAGGTGACGTTCTACACCATCGACGTCTACAACGCGCAGCAGAACGTCAACCATACCAAGCTCATGCTGAGCATGGCCAAGGCCGGTGGCGGCAAGTACTTCGCCGCTAAGAGCCAGCAGGCGATCCTGGATGCGCTGAACCAGATCATTGGCGAGGTGCTGGCGGTCAACTCCACCTTTGCCTCGACCTCGCTGCCGGTGAACGCCACCAACCGTTCGCAAAACCAGAACCAGGTCTTCATCGGCATGTTCCGTCCCGACCCGGACGCCAAGCCGCGCTGGTTCGGCAACCTGAAGCGCTATCAACTGGTCATGGATGGCTCCGATGTCAAGCTGGGCGACGTCAACGGCAGCCTGGCGGTCAACGACAATACCGGCTTTATCACCGATTGCGCGCAAAGCTTCTGGACCACCGAAAAGGGGCCGTATTGGGAAAAACTCGGCCTCAACCCCGACCCGGCAAGCGGCTGCAAGGCCTTGCCGCGCGGTGTCTCGCCCTACTCCGACGCACCGGACGGGCCATCGGTTGAAAAAGGCGCCGCGGCGCAGGTGATTCGCAATGGCAACAACCCGAGCAACACCGGTGCGCCCACCTACGCTGTCGACCGCACGCTATACACCCGCGTCGCCGGCGGCACGTCGCTGGTGACCTTCAACACCACCAACAGCGGCTTGTCGGCCGACGTAGTCAATTTCATCCGCGGTGCCGACGTCACCCAGGAACGCGGTGCGGACAAGCCCACCACCACCACCCGTCCATCGCTGCACGGCGACGTGATCCACTCGCGTCCATTGCCGCTGGCTTACGACGATAACAACGTCTTCGTCTTCTACGGCTCCAACGACGGCCTTTTCCGCGCCGTGGACGCCAGCAACGGCAAGGAACGCTGGGCCTTTGTCGCACCTGAGTTCTTCAGCCGCCTGTCGCGCCTGAAAGACCAGACGCCGCTGGTGAACTATCCGAACGTGGCCGGCCCTGGCGACGTAGCGGCCATCGGCAGCCCGAAGGACTATTTCTTTGACGGCTCCACCGGCGTGTACCAGAACTTGCCGGCCAATGCCTCCGAATCCAAGAAGATCTGGATCTATCCGACCATGCGCCGCGGCGGCCGCATGGTATACGGCCTGGACGTCACCAACATCGACAGTCCGCGCCTGATGTGGTCGGTCGGTTGCCCGAACCTGGCCAACGACAGTGGCTGCACCCCGGGTTTTGACGGCATCGGCCAGACCTGGTCCATTCCAGCTGTTGCCTTCATCAAGGGTTATTCCGCGACCAAGCCTGTGATCGCGATGGGCGGTGGCTACGACAACTGCGAAGATGCCAATACCGGCGCACCGACCTGCGTAGCCGGCAAGGGTGGCTATGTCTACCTCATGGACGCTGAAAGCGGCTCCCTGCTGGCCAGTTTCCGGACCAAGCGCAGCGTCGTGGGCGACATTTCGATGATCGATATCGACAACGACGGCATGGTCGACTATGCCTACGCCGTTGACCTGGGCGGCAACGTCTACCGCATTGACTTGATCGATGGGCCGGCAACCAAGGCCAGCCTGGCTGCCAGCAACTGGCGCATGTACCGCGTGGCCTATACCAACCAGGCCACCAGCCCGCGCAAATTCATGTTCGGCCCGGCGCTGCTGTACAACAAGGGCTTCATCTACGTCACCATGGGCAGCGGCGACCGCGAGCACCCATTGTCCTGGCAGTACCCGTACGAGTCGACCGCCAACCGGTTCTACGTGGCGCTGGACGACCTGACCATCAAGCCGACCACTGACGAGGCCGGCCTGAACATGGATGCCAGCCTGACCAACAGCACCTCGCCAACCGACTGCAACTCGCCGAACGTGCTGCCAAACGGCAGCAGCCGGGGCTGGTTCATGGAACTGCAAAAGGGCGAACAGGTCGTGACCTCCTCCCTGATTGTCGGCGGCAACGTCATGTTCAGCACCAACCGTCCAATCGTCGGCAATGCCTCCAGCTGCTCGACTGCCCTGGGCGAAGCGCGCGGCTACGTCGTCAACCTGTTCAACGCTTCCGGCACCATCGGCGCCGACGGCGTCTGCGGCGGCAACCGCTCGTCGGTCTTTGCCGGTGGCGGCCTGCCGCCTTCGCCGGTGCTGGCCAGCGGCGTGCTGGTGCGCGGCCCATCGGATCCGAACAACCCGCAGTCCACGCCGGTCGACCGCCGCGTATCGGTTGTGATCGGCTCCGGCGGTCCACCTTCGGCAATTCAATCGAAGCGGGTCAATCCCAACATCAGTTCGGTCCGCAAACGTAAGTACACCTACGTTAAAGGCCAGTAAGTAACACGGGGGCGCTGCGGCGCCCCTTCTTCTTCACGCAATAAAAAAGGGACGCCGCGGCGTCCCTTTGCTTCTTACAGCCGCCGCTTCAGGCGAACGACAGTTCCACCCCGGATGCCGCGGCGATTTCTTCGCGCGTCACGCCCGGGGCCAGTTCGGTCACCTTGATGCCCGTTGGGGTCACTTCCATCACGCCAAGGTCGGTGATGATCATGTCCACCACGCCGACGCCGGTCAGCGGCAGGTCGCATTTTTTCAGCAGCTTGTGCGAAGTCGAACCATCCTTGGCGGTGGCGACGTGCTCCATCAGCACCACCACTTTTTTGACGCCGGCCACCAGGTCCATCGCGCCGCCCATGCCCTTGACCATTTTGCCTGGGATCATCCAGTTGGCCAGGTCGCCCTTTTCCGACACCTGCATCGCGCCCAGGATCGCTAGGTTGATCTTGCCGCCACGGATCATGGCGAATGAGTCGGCCGAGCTGAAGTAGGCCGCGCCCGGCAGCGCGGTCACGGTCTGCTTGCCGGCGTTGATCAGGTCGGCGTCCACTTGCGCTTCGGTCGGGAACGGGCCGATGCCCAGCAGGCCGTTTTCCGACTGCAGGAACACTTCGATATGTTGCGGCACATAGTTGGCCACCAGGGTCGGCAAGCCGATACCCAGGTTCACATAGAAGCCGTCCTGCAGCTCTTTCGCCGCGCGTGCGGCCATTTCATCACGAGTCCATGCCATGTTGTCTTCTCCTTAGTTGGCACGCACGGTGCGCTGTTCGATGCGTTTTTCCGGGGTGGCGTTGAGCACGATGCGGTGCACGTAGATGCCCGGCAGGTGCACGGCGTCCGGATCGATGGCGCCGACTTCCACGATTTCTTCCACTTCCACCACGCACACCTTGCCGGCGGCGGCCACGTTCGGGTTGAAGTTGCGGGAGGTCTTGCGGAATACCAGGTTGCCCGACTTGTCGGCCTTCCAGGCTTTGACCAGCGCGACGTCGGCCACCAGCGAGCGTTCCATCACATACTGTTCGCCGTCGAATTCACGGATTTCCTTGCCGTCGGCGACGATGGTGCCGACACCGGTCTTGGTGAAGAAGGCAGGAATGCCCGCACCGCCGGCGCGCAGCTTCTCGGCCAGCGTGCCTTGCGGGGTGAATTCCAGTTCCAGTTCGCCGGCCAGGAACTGGCGCGCGAACTCCTTGTTCTCGCCCACGTAGGAGGAGATCATTTTCTTGATCTGGCGGGTCTCCAGCAACTGGCCGAGGCCAAAGCCGTCCACGCCGGCGTTGTTGGAGATGGCAGTCAGGCCGGTGGCGCCGCTGTCGCGCAGGGCCGCGATCAGGGCTTCCGGGATGCCGCACAGGCCGAAACCGCCGACCGCGATGGTTTGGCCGTCGGCCACGATGCCGGCCAGGGCGGCCTTGGCATCAGGGTAAATCTTGTTCATTTTGTCTCCTTGCTTGTTAGACCAGGTGGGGATTGAGGATAGAATACAGCCCGACAAACTTCAATACCGTAGAACTACCGCAATGCCCATCGACTTTGAATCCATCTTCCAGCACGCTCCGGTGGGCATGTGCGTGTCCGACAACCGGGTGATCCAGGCCAGCAACGATGCGCTGGCCGCCATGTTCGGCTACGCGGCGGGCGCGCTGGCCGGGCAGTCGTTCCAGGTGCTGTACCCGACCCAGGATGAGTACCTGCGTACCGGCGACCGCATCATTCCCATCATGAACGCCCGGGGCCGCTATTCCGACGAGCGAATCATGCGCCGCGCCAGCGGGGAGCTGTTCTGGTGCCATGTGACGGGCCGCGCCCTCGATCCGACACAGCCGCTGGGCGCAGGGATCTGGACCTTTGAAGATTTGTCGGAACAGCGTCCGGTGTCGGCCGCCCTCACCCCGCGCGAGCGGGAAATTGCCGCGCTGCTGGTGGAGGGCAAGACCAGCAAACTGATCGCACGCGATACCGGCCTGTCGCCGCGCACGGTGGAGATGCATCGCGCCAGCCTGATGCGCAAGTTCAGCGCCGCCACCGCCGCGGAACTGGTGCATAAGCTGATGGGCATGCGCTAACGCGTGTCCTCAGAAAGGCGCCTCGTGGGAGCGCAAAGGCGGCGTCGATTGGCGGGCCGGCCCCTGCAGGATGGTTTCGATCGCCAGCGTGGTCGGTATCGCAAGGATTTGCTGGAAAGTCGCCGGGCGCAAGACAATTTCCTGTTCCAGCAGGTTGGCGGCGGTCGCAGCCAGGCTCGTTCCACCCATCCGCCCCCACACATAGTGCACGCCCTCGCGCATGCTCTCGAAATTACGCACGTACACGCGCAGCACCACGGCAGTTGCAGCCAGGCCGGGGCGGCGGGGGATGATGCCGGTGATTGGGTCCGGGTCGCCTGCCTGCGTGGCGGTATCGGAAAAGTCCAGCGCCATCTGATAGCTCCGCGCCACGTACAGCCCCTGCCCGCGCGCCAAGCCGGCCGAGGAACCGGCGAACGCCCGGTCGAAACCGTTCAGCAGGATACCCGCCATGCCGCGGCCATTGGTGCCGTGATAGCCGATGAACGCGTAATTCTGGTTAGTCAGCAGGGCGTGGGCCTGTCCGACGCGCAGGTCGGTATTGTTTTGTAACAGTGCCTGCGACAAATCCGGCGTAAACGGCCATTTCATGGGACACGCTCCAGGGTCGGAACTACTGTGCCATCATCCCGTCATCAGCAGAGATGATGGCGCCATTGATAAAGTGCGCCTCGTCGCCGGCCAGCAGCAACAGCAGCCCATCCAGGTCCTCCGGCTTGCCGGCCCGCTTGCGCGGCAGCATATCGATCAGCCGCTTGCCCTGCTCGCTGGCAAAGTAATCCTCGTTGATCTCGGTCTCGATATAGCCCGGGCAGATGGCATTGGTGTTGATGCCGTACTTGCCCCACTCGACCGCCATGGCCTTGGTCATCTGCACCACGCCCGCCTTGCTCATGCAGTAGACACCGATCTGCGGCAGCACGCGAAGTCCCGCCACGGACGCGATGTTGATAATCCGATGCTGCTTGCGTGGATCGCCCTTGGCGCGCGCAATCATGCGTTTTGCCGTTTCCTGCGCCACGAAGAACGCTCCGCGCAGGTTGCAGTCCATGACAAAGTCATAATCTTCCGGCGACACGTCAAGCAAACGTTGCGTCATAGATACACCGGAATTATTGACGAGGATGTCGATCGGACCGGCTTCGGTTTCCGCATGGGCGATGGCAGACTTGATGCTCGCATAGTCGGTCACGTCCAGCGTCACCACATGGGCGGCCCCGCCATCGGCTTCGATTTCGGCACGCAGTTCTTTCAGGCGTTCGATGCGGCGCGAAGCCAGCACTACCTGGCAACCTGCCTTGGCCAGCACCTTGGCAAACCGGGCACCGAGTCCGCTGGAGGCGCCCGTGATCAGGGCGATCTTGCCCTCAAAATTTACTTCGATCCCCACCGGCTACTCCTTATGATTCCGTTCCGACATGATGACACAAAAAACCTCCTTATTAGATTGCCACGTCTAATATTTGCCCTCACAATGGCGCCACCGTTGCAATCCCAAGGAAAAAAGAGCACACTCGTTCTATTTCCAGCACCGAATTTTCCATCATTCTTATAAAAACACTATGAGCAACCTTGTAGAACAGTACGGCCCACGCGAGGCAATGGAGTACGACGTTGTGAT
>Ga0209050_1003469_pt1 | contig 11580 bp, 9 predicted proteins | sample Araplavi_mTSA_r2_FD_184276 | JGI IMG/M metagenome (GOLD analysis project Ga0209050, IMG submission 184276) | Arabidopsis root microbial communities from North Carolina, USA - plate scrape MF_Cvi_mTSA_r2 (SPAdes) (version 2) | ecosystem: Host-associated > Plants > Roots > Endosphere | place: USA...
CCTCCACCTGTTTACGCTCATCTTTTGAAAGCGTCTTCACCCGTTCCGTCCAGAACCGTTCGGCCTCAGGCGGATCCCGATCCCATTGGCGGACTTCGGTGATATTGTCGTCAATCTTGGACCGCCGGCGCCCGCCGAGGCTGAGATATTCCTTCGCGAGCCTCAGGCTTGGAGTTTCGGTGTTGCTGTCGCCGTCTATCGCAGCGCTTACATTGCTGCGGACATTCTCCAATGTCCTTCGGCGATCCTTCTCGGCATCTCGCGTGTCGGCGGAGCGCGCGTCGTCTGTACCGCTTTCCGGCGGTACAACGGATCTGGACGTCATAGCGCTCCTCCTTCCATTCATGCAAAGGATGTTGTGATCCGATAACCCTCGCGGGTAGCGAGAGTTCCCGCCTGAGGCAATGATTTGAACGGAGGATTAGGCCGGAGCACCGGCCGGCCGTCAATGGACGGCCATGCTCACCATGCGATAGGGGTGCACGGCCTCGAACTGCGAGATCATCGCCGTTGCCTGCAGCAGCACGCGCTCGGCATTCTCAGGATCGTCGCGGGCGAGTTCGTCAGCGTTGACGCGGATCGCTTCGGCCATGTTGTTGGAAATTTCTGCAAACTGCATATTGCCCTCGACAAGGGCCTCACGTGCCGTGTCTTCCAGCGTACGAGCGATGTCGACGAAGATTTCCTCGCGTTCCTCGATGCTGAGGTCCTTGATGATATTGGTCATCTCTTCCATATCGCGCACTCCCAAAAGACGTGAGAACCGTCGTCTTTAGTTCGAACGCCGGAGTGGCGCTTCTGTTCCCTGGAGGGCGATGCAGGTGCCTCGGCACCGGCATCGTTGCCGCCCGATCGAGGCGCTGGATTGCCGACAGTCCGGAGCGGAAAGTTCAGCCATCATCGGCAAGTCTCCAGATTGCCCGTCTACTGCCCAGGGAATTTGACCATCGTGCCGCCGCCGGTCGCCTGATCCGTCGGGAAGACTTCGATCCGGGCTACGTCGACGAAGATGGGAAGCTCGATGGCATTGGCGATAATAGTGGCGATGTGGGAGGACTGTATCGGACGGTAGCCGTCGTAGAGCAGGGTCCGAGCCTGATTGCCCGCCATTGCGGTGCGATAAAGGTCCGTCTGGACGCGGCCCGGCACTACCTCCGTCACGCGAACCGAGCTTCCGAGCAGATCGCAGCGGAGATTGTCGCAAAACAGGCTGAGCCCGGCCTTCGACGGGCCGTAGGCCGCCATGTTCGGATAGGGCGCCTGGCCGCCGCTCGAACCGATATAGATGAGATGGCCACGCTTTCGCTCGACCATGGCAGGCAGGAACGCGCGGGTCAGATGCATCGGCGCTTTGAGATTGATGTCGATCATGGCATCGATCTCGGAAGGTTCGATCTCGCTGAACGTTGCCCGCGTCGAGAGAATGCCGGCATTGTTGACCAGGATGTCGACATCAACGCCATCAAGCTGCCGCACGATTTCAGCGGTGTCGCGGACATCGGCCCGGATCGGCTTGGCTCCGCTCTCCGCGGCCAATTCATCGAGTGCCTCGGCGTTTCGGCCGACGGCATAAACCGTCAGCCCCATGTCGCGCAGCCTGCCGACGGTGGCGCGGCCGATGCCGCTCGTCGCACCCGTGACGACGGCGACCCGATAGGCCAGCGGCTCAGACATAGATGTAGCCTCCGCTGACGACGACGTTTTCGCCGGTGGCATAGGTGTTGCGGCTCGACGCCATCATGACGATCCATTCCGCCATCTCGGCCGGCTCGGCCGCACGGCCAAGCGCGCTGGCCTTGGCGAGCTCGGGGAGAAATCCGAGCTCCTTTGCGCGGTCGGTCGCAAAACCGGCGGGTGCGACGGAATTGACAAGGATCTGATCCTTGGCGCATTCCTGGGCAAAAGATTTCGTCAGGCTGACGACGGCAGCCTTGGTTGCGGCATAATGGGCGTTTTGGGGGTGGGCCTTGAAAGCATCGACCGAGGTCACGTTGACGATCCGCCCCGTCACCGCGGGCGCGTTCACATGCTGGCGCATATGCAGGACGGCAGCGACCATCATATGATAGGTACCCTTGACGTTGATCGCATTTTCGAGATCCCACTCCTCATCGGTGATCTCAAGGATAGGCCGCCGGGGATAGATGGCGGCGCTGTTGACGAGCACATGGATCCGGCCGAGCGTGCCGGCGATCTCGTTAAACCCGCGATGCGCCGTTTCCGACTTGGAAATATCGGCAACGGCCGTTGCGACCTCGGCGCCCAGCGCGCGCAGCGCCGCAGCCGACGAAGCAAGCAGTTCCTCGTTGCGATCGATGAGCCCAATCCTGGTGGCCCCATGCGAGATCATGAGCTTCGCCGTCGTCAATCCGAGCCCGGAAGCGCCGCCGACGATGATTGCGGTCTGGTTCTTCAAAGTTCCACCTCGTTGTTTGGCGCTGCGCCATCATTGTATGTTATCACTTATATGCTAAGCTTGGTAAAGCTCAAGTGCATTCTGAAGGTTTCGAAATGATTCCACGCCTCCAGCCGAAGGTTTCAATCCCCCTGCCCCCCGCAGGTTTCTTCCAGCGGCTTATCGAGGCGGGGTTTTCCGGCGATATCGAAACCGGCGTGGCAAGCCGAACCGTGTTTTCGACCGACAATTCCATCTACCAGGTCGAACCGACCGGCATCCTTTTTCCGCGGGCCGTCGAAGACCTGCAGGTCGTGGCGGCCGTGCTATCGGAACCCGCCTTCCGAGGGATCAGCCTCGCGCCGCGCGGCGGCGGCACCGGCACCAACGGTCAATCGCTGACATCGGGCATTGTGCTGGACTGTTCGCGGCACATGACGTCCGTTCTCGAGATCGATCCCGTCCGAAGGATTGCGCGCGTCCAGGCGGGCGTCGTCAAGGATCAGTTGAACCGGGCATTGAAGCCCCATGGCCTCTTTTTCGCTCCCGAACTCTCCACCTCCAACCGCGCCACCATCGGCGGCATGATCTCCACCGACGCCTGCGGCCAGGGTTCCTGCCTCTACGGCAAGACCAGCAACCACGTCCTCGGATTGCGCATCGTTCTTACGGACGGGTCCGACTTTTGGTCGCGCCCGCTCGACGCGGAAGCGTTCGAGGAGATCGCCGCGCGAGAGAGCCGCGTCGGCAAGATCCACAGGGCGGTTGAACGGATCGCCCGGGAAAAACACGAGCGGATCGCCGAAATCTTCCCGAAGCTCAACCGCTATATGACCGGCTACGACCTCGCCCATGTCAGGCGCGGCGACGGACACTTCGACCTCAATGCCATACTCTGCGGCTCGGAGGGAACGCTGGCGATGATCGCCGAAGCCGAGCTTAACCTCCTGCCGATCCCCGCCCATGCGGCGCTGATCAACATCCGCTACGGCGACTTCAACACCGCCCTGGAGGATGCCCGCAACCTCGTGGCGCTGAACGTCGCCTCGGTGGAAACGGTCGACGAGAAAGTTCTCGGCCTCGCGAAAGGCGACATCGTCTGGACCGGCATTGCGCGCTTCTTTCCCGACGATCCGGACAGCACGACGAACGGCATCAATATTGCCGAAGTGCTCGCCGACGATGAAGAGGAACTCGAACGCCAGCTTGCGGAGGTGACCGCCGCGCTCGACACGGGCGCGAATGCCCGCCATGCCGGTTATACGATCGCCCGGGGTCATGCCGATGTCGAGGCGATCTGGTCAATGCGCAAGCGCGCGGTCGGCCTGCTCGGCAACGTGGAAGGGCCGGTCAGACCCGTCGCTTTCGTCGAGGATACGGCCGTGCCGCCGGAGAATCTGGCGGCCTATATTCGCGAATTCCGCGCACTTCTCGATGGCGCCGGCCTTTCCTACGGCATGTTCGGCCATGTCGATGCCGGCGTCCTGCACGTGCGGCCGGCGCTCGACCTGACCCGCGCTGATCACGTCCGGCTGGTTCGGGAAGTCAGCGACGCCGTCGTGGCGCTCACCCGCAAATATGGCGGCGTGCTCTGGGGAGAGCATGGCAAGGGCGTACGTTCGGAATATGTGCCGGAATTTTTCGGCGATCTTTATCCCAGCCTGCAGGAGATCAAGCGGGCTTTCGATCCCGAGAATCGGCTCAATCCTGGCAAGATCGCGACCCCTTCCGCGGAGGGACTGACGAAGATCGACGATGTTCCGTTGCGCGGAGGCATCGATCGCATCATCGGCAACGAGATCCGCTCCACCTTCGACAACGCCGCCTATTGCAACGGCAACGGCGCCTGCTTCGATTTCGACGAAACGAACCCGATGTGCCCCTCTTACAAGGCGACGCGCGACCGGCGCTTTTCGCCCAAGGGCCGCGCCGCGCTGATGCGGGAATGGCTGAGGCTGCTGGCCGAGAAGGGCATCGACCCCCGCCAGGAGGCGGCGCGCCTGCGGCGGAGCATTCCGTTCGCCAGCCTCGCGCGGCGCGCCTTCAATTCGCTGAACCCGGCAAATCGCGATGACTTTTCCCACGAGGTGCGCGCGGCGATGGACACGTGCCTAGCCTGCAAGGCCTGCGCGGGGCAGTGTCCGGTGAAGGTGAGCGTGCCGGCCTTCCGCTCGAAATTCCTCGAACTCTATTACGGACGCTACCTCCGCCCGCTGAAGGATCCGCTGGTCGCGGCGATCGAAACCACCCTGCCGCTCGTCCGGCGCATCCGGCCCGCCTATAATCTGGTCGTAGGCACGCGCGCCGGCAGGACGATGATGCGTGTCGCCGGGCTGACCTCCCTGCCGCATCTGCCGCGAATCTCGCTCGCCAGGGAAGCCGCCCGCCTCGGCGTGCCGCTTGCGACCGCTCAAACGATCGAAGCTCTGCCGCCGCAAGAACGGCAGCGCAGCGTCGTCTTCGTCGCCGACGCCTTCACCGCCTATTTCGATCCTGACGTTGCGCTTGCCGCAATCGGGCTCGCCAGGGAAATCGGGCTCACGCCGTTCCTTGCAGCCTCCCACACCAATGGCAAAGCCCTGCATGTTCATGGCTATCTCGGACGCTTCGAGGCGGCGGCCAAGCGGACGGCCCGCTATCTCGAGCGACTGGATGAAACAGGCGTGGCGCTCGTCGGGCTCGATCCATCGATGACGCTCGCCTTTCGCAGCGAATATAAGGGGATATCGAAGGCGAATGTCCTGCTGCCGCAGGAATGGCTGGTCGCCAACCTCGATCGGCTCGCCGCCTCGCCTTCCGCTGCCGAAGGCAAAAGCTTCCGCTTGATGGCCCATTGCACCGAGCGCACCAATGCGCCCGCCTCCGTCGCACAATGGCAGAAAATATTCGAAAGCCTCGGCATCGACCTTCAGGCGGCACAAACCGGCTGTTGCGGCATGGCCGGCACCTTCGGCCACGAGGCCCGCAACCGGCCGATCTCCGAACGTCTCTACGCAATGAGCTGGAAGCCCGAGCTTGATGCGGCCGGTGAAGCCGATATCCTCATGGCGACAGGATATTCGTGCCGCTCCCAGGTAAAGGAAATCGACGGCAAGCGTATCCCGCATCCGTTTCAGGTCATAAACCGGATAATTTCCGAAAAGCCGGACATCTCGTGATCATATGTGGCATGACATGTGATATGTGCTAAATTCGATCGTGGAAACCGGAGCACACAAGTGTCAATCATCACGCAACGAGGCAATCTCGCGGAAATCGTCGTTGCGAAGCTGATGGAGCGCATCGACTCCGGCCTTTATGCGCCCGGCGAGAAAATTCCGTCAAGTGCCCAGCTATGCGAGGAATTCGGCGTTTCCCGAACCGTCATTCGCGAGGCGCTCACCTCGCTCAAGGTCGGCGGCAGGGTGACCGCGCGCCAGGGCGCCGGCGTCTATGTTTCCGACAAGGATGCCAAGACTCTCAATTTCGAGATCAGCCGCATCGAGGATATTCGCTCGGCGATGCAAATCCTGGAATTGCGGCTCGGCGTCGAGATCCAGTCCGTCGCGCTTGCAGCCGCGAGGCGTACGCCAGAGGCGCTTGCCGAGATCGCCCGGGCCTACGACGCCCTCGAAAACCTGGTCACCGATGATGCCGTCGTCGAGGCGCGCGCCGATTACGAATTCCACCTTGCGATCGCCCGTGCCACCCGCAATCCGCATTTTCCGAGTTTTCTGGAAGCGGTGATGGAGAGCATCAATTTCGATCTCGTGCTCAAGCATCGGCAATCGGCGCGCGGCTACAGCGGTTATCTGAAGAAGATAAACAAGGAACATGCCGCCATTCTGGCCGCGATCACCCAGGGTGACGTCAAGGCCGCGAAGAACGCGCTGATCACCCACCTGGAAGAAAGCTTGCATCGTTACCGCACGATGCTCGACGAGCCGGCGAGCATCGACGCGGAAGATTGAAGCGCGCCGCCTGGCTTTCAGGCGGCGCATTCCCGATCATTTTCCCTGAGCAATCGCCTGCTGGCGAATCTGCGTCAGGCTCATTTTCGGCGTCAGCGCTTCCGGGTCGATTCGGATTTCGATGAGGCCGGGCTTGCCCGATGCCTCGCAGCGTTCGAAAGCGCCGGCGAAGTCCTCCGTCTTCTCCACGGTCTCGCCATGCAGGCCGTAGGACCGCGCCAGCGCGGCAAAATCCGGGTTCGTCAGGCGGGTGCCGGAAACACGGCCGGGATAGCTGCGCTCCTGATGCATGCGGATCGTTCCGTACATGCCGTTGTTGATGACGAGGAAGATCGCCCGGGCGTCATATTGCATCGCCGTTGCGAGTTCCTGGCCGTTCATCAGGAAACATCCGTCGCCGGCAAAGGCAACCACCGTGCGCGAGGGATCGGTGATCTTGGCGGCGACCGCCGCCGGCACGCCATAACCCATGGAGCCGTTGGTCGGCCCGAGCTGGGTGCGGAACGAGCGATACTGATAGAAACGATGCGCCCAGGCGGAATAGTTGCCGGCGCCGGTGGTCAGGATGGCATCGGGTTTGAGATGGCCGCGAAGCCATTCCATGATGTCGCCCATCTGCACCGGACCCGGCACCTCGGGATGCTTGAGGTTTTCGAGGTAGTCGGTATGGGCAGTCCTGGTCCAATCCGTCCATACCGGTGCGACAGGCGGCTTCAGCTTTGCCGCCTGCGACAGGAAACCGGCGACGCTGGCATTGATCGGCAGGCTTGCGTGATAGACCCGCCCGAGTTCTTCGGCGCCCGGATGGATGTGAACGAGTGACTGCCTCGGAACGGGAATGTCGATCAGCGTATAAGCGCCTGTCGTCATCTCCCCGAGACGGGCGCCGATCGATATCAGCAGATCGCAATCCTTGACGTGCCTGATCAGCTTCGGCCCTGCGGCAAGGCCGAGGTCGCCAGCATAGTTTTCGTGGCGGTTGTCGAACAGGTCCTGACAGCGGAAGGACGCGGCGATCGGCAGGCTGAAGGCCTCGGAAAAGGCCTTGAGGTCATCCACGGCCTGCTGCGTCCAGCCGCCGCCGCCGACGACGGTCATCGGGCGCTTGGCCTGCGAGAGAAGACCGAGCAGTTCCTCCAACTGCTGTTCGCCGGCAAAGGCTTCGACCTTTTTGTGGGGCGGCGTGTCGGCGACATCAACCATATCGGTCAGCATATCCTCGGGAAGCGCGACGACCACCGGCCCCGGCCGACCGTTGACGGCGCGGTGGAAAGCCTGGCTGATGAGCTCGGGAATCCGGGCGGCGTCCTCGATCTCGACCACCCATTTCGCCATCTGGCCGAACATCCGGCGATAATCGATCTCCTGGAAGGCTTCGCGCTCCATCTGGTCGCGCGCCACCTGGCCGATGAACAGGATCATCGGCGTCGAATCCTGGAAAGCCGTATGCACGCCGATAGACGCATTCGCGGCGCCCGGCCCGCGGGTCACGAAGCAGATGCCGGGCTTGCCGGTCATCTTGCCGTAGGCTTCCGCCATATAGGCAGCCCCGCCCTCCTGCCGGCAGATGATGAATTCGATGGCCTCTTCTAGGTCGTGGAAGGCGTCGAGGGCGGCAAGATAGCTTTCACCCGGCACGCCGAACACACGATCGACGCCGTGGATGCGCAAGGCATCGACGAGCACCTGGCCGCCGCTGCGCTTTGATGTTTCGTTTCTCATCGGGTTCCCTCTCCTGTTCGTTAGATGACGGCGTCTTCGAGGAAGGGCCGGTTCACCGTCACCCGCTCATAGCCGAATGGCGAAAGATCGAGGGTCTTGAAGCCGCCATAGGCGATCAGCTCCGAGAGACCCCGGCCCATCGCCGGCGACTGCTGCAGGCCGTGGCCTGAGAAGCCGTTTGCAAAGAGGAAATTTCCGACTTCCGTATGCGGCCCGAGGACGACATTGTGGTCGAGGGTGCAGTAGTCGTAATGGCCGGCCCAGGAGTTGACGACCTTGATCGCTTCGAAGGCCGGAACCCGGTTCGCCAGGATCGGCCAGATTTCCTCGTCGAATTCGTCATGCATGACGTCGAAATCGTTCGGGTCCACTTCCGGATCGTGTTTGGGATAGGTGCCCATCAGATAGAATTTGCCTTCCGGCCGGAAGAAAACGCCCGTGGGGTCGATCGTCAGGCCGACTTTTCCCTCGAGCGGCGTGCGGCAATCGACGACGAACAGCGAGCGCCGCCGCGGCTCGACGGGAACGTCGAGACCGGCCATCCGCGCAACCTTCTTGCCGTTGGTGCCTGAGGTATTGACCATCGTGCCGCATGCGATCGTCTGACCACTCTTCGTCGATACGGATACGACGCGGTGTCCCTCTCTGTTGACGGAGACGACCTCGTCTTCGATGTATTCGACCCCGAGCGAGCGAGCCTTCTTGCGAAAGCCTTGCAGCAGGCCGACACTGTCGAACCAGCCCTCGCCACGCTCACCGGTGCTGCCGAGCGTCAGCCCTTCGAGATTGAGCCAGGGAAACCGCCGGCCGAGGCCGTCAGGATCCAGAAGCGTCACCTCGGCGCCGCAGGAAAGCTGCGTCTCGTGATTGCGTCTCAAGACCTGATCGCCGCGCTCGTCCTCGGCAAGGAACAGGTAACCGGCCTCGTGAAAGCCGATCTCCGGCGTGTCGTCATCGATCGCGACGTTTTCCTTGAAGTTGCGGATGAACTCCGTGCCGAATTGCGAGACCTTGACGTTGATTGCATTGGAGAACTGGTGGCGGATGGAACTGGAGGAAAGCGCGGTGGCCGAACGCTGATAGGTCCAGTCCTTCTCGATCACCAGGACCGAGCCCTTGAAGTCGGGATTGGTCGCGAGGAAGTAGGCGGCCGAACTGCCGACTACCGCGCCGCCGACGATCACCACGTCATAGGATGACTTGGATGCTTGCATCGGCGTCTCACTTCTTCTCGTCTTCGAAATGGCCGGCGGCGGCAAAGCTGCCGCCCTGGAAGCGCACGGCCGGATCGTTGGGATCGCCCTGCCGTGTCTTCGCGAAGACCTTTTCTTCGTAGTCGTCGGCGCTGTCTTCCGGCTTGTAACCGAGGGAAGCCGCCGTGCGGTTGTCCCAGAAAGCCCGGCTGTTGTCGGACATGCCATAGGCGACCATGAAGCCGACGCGTTCGGCCGACAGGCTCTTTTCGACGAGCTGGCGGCAATCGCGATAGGAGAGCCAGGTGATGAGATGGCGCCGGTCCGTCGGCTCCGGGAAGGAGGAGCCGATGCGCAGACTGACCGTCTCGATGCCGAACTTATCGAAATAATAGCGGCCGAGGTTTTCGACGAAGGTCTTCGACACGCCGTAGAGGCTGTCGGGGCGGGTCGGCGCATTGCCGTCGATCGTCTCGGTGCGCTCGTAAAAACCGATAGCGTGAACGGAGCTGGCATAGACGATACGCTTGACGCCGTGCTGCCGGGCCGCCTCATAAATGTTGTAGCTGCCGACGATATTGGCGTTGAGAATGGTGTTCCAGGACGCTTCCAGCCCCTGGCCGCCCATATGGATGATGGCGTCGCAGCCCTCCACCGCTTTCGAGACGGCGTCGAAATCGGAAAGATCAGCCGGAACATCCTCCTCGTGCGGAGCAAGGTTTTCGCAGGGTTTGCGCGCCGACAGCCTGACGATCTTGCCGAGCCTTGTTCCGGATTCGCGCAGCTGGGTTCCGAGAGCGCCAGCCGCGCCGGTCAGAAGCGTGCGCTGATAATCGGTCATAATATTTTCCCCTTAGCGAAGTCTGGCCAGCGCATCGGCGGTGCGCTCGATGGCAATGGCGAGATTTTCGCGCGATGTTGCGAACGAAAGGCGGATATAGGGCTCGACGCCGAAAGCGGCACCGGGGACGGTGGCGACCTTCCCCTCTTTCAGGAGATAGGAGGCCAGTTCCGTATCGTTGGAAATCCGGGTGCCGTCAGGCGCCGTCCTGCCGATATAGCCGGCGCATTTGGGGAAGAGGTAGAAGGCACCTTCGGGCGCCCGCACTTCGAGGCCCGGTATCGCGGCGAAACCCTTGGCGACAAGTTGGCCGCGCGCCTTATATTCAGCGACCGCCGTCGTGACGAAGTCTTGAGGGCCGTCGAGGGCGGCAGCGGCCGCGACCTGGGTGATGGAGGACGGGCAGGTCGTGCTCTGCGACTGGAGCTTGTTCAAGGTCTTGGTCAATTGCTTCGGACCAGCCGCATAGCCGAGGCGCCATCCCGTCATCGCATAGGCTTTCGAGACGCCGTTGATGATCAGCGTGCGCTCTTTCAGCTCCGGGCAGGCGACGGCGAAGGAGGTAAACGGCACGTCGGCGCAGACGATATGCTCGTAGATCTCGTCCGACATGATGGCGACATGGGGATGGCGCGCCAGCACCGCGCCGAGCGCCCTCAACTCGTCCGCCGTGTAGATCGCGCCCGTCGGGTTCGATGGCGAGTTGAACAGGAACCAGCGCGTCCTTGGCGTAATCGCCGCTTCGAGGCGTTCCGGCGTGATCTTGAAGGCATCCTCGACGCCGCAGGCAACGACCTTCGGCACGCCGCCATGCAGGATGACGATGTCGGTGTAGGAGACCCAGTAAGGCGCCGGCACGACCACTTCGTCGCCGGGCTCCAAGGTGGCGAGGAAAGCGTTGAAGAGGATCTGCTTGGCGCCGTTGCCGATGGAGATTTCGTCCATGGCATAGTCGAGGCCGTTTTCGCGCTTGAACTTGGCGACGATTGCCTGGCGCAGTTCTGGCAGGCCGTCCGGCGCCGTATAGCGCGTGATGCCGTGCTTCATCGCCCCGATCGCAGCTTCGACGATGTGAGCGGGCGTATCGAAATCGGGCTCGCCGAGCGACAGGTCGATGACATGCTCTCCCTTGGCCCGCATTGCCTTGGCGGCCATGGAGACCGCCATGGAGGGCGAGGACTTGATCGTCGCGACACGCGTGCTTTCGAATGCAACCATATTCATGCCTTCTCTCCCTGGCTCCGGCTCCGGCCGTAAGCGCCAGCCTGTTCTTCGGTGATGTATCCATGCATGAGATCGTGTTCGACCGCCTCGCTCGGGCGGGCGGCCGGATCGCCGTAACCGCCGCCGCCCGGAAGCGACAGAACGAGGCGGCGGCCTTCCGGCACGAATTGCAGCCCCTTGCCCTTGAGAACCGTGCCGTCATCGAGCGCAACGGCGCCGGCCGCGCCGTCCAATCCGCCATCACGGCCGCGCGCG
>Ga0209050_1003471_pt1 | contig 11576 bp, 9 predicted proteins | sample Araplavi_mTSA_r2_FD_184276 | JGI IMG/M metagenome (GOLD analysis project Ga0209050, IMG submission 184276) | Arabidopsis root microbial communities from North Carolina, USA - plate scrape MF_Cvi_mTSA_r2 (SPAdes) (version 2) | ecosystem: Host-associated > Plants > Roots > Endosphere | place: USA...
CCGCCATCGGCGGCGTAGACGTAGGTGTCGGCGCCGCCCAGGCCCTTGAGCACGTTGTCGGCCGCGTTGCTGGTCAGCACATCGTTGCGGCTGGCGAAGCCGGTGATGTTGGCCGAGCCGGCGGCGACCTCCTGGTCGATATAGGCCTTGAGGAGATCGTTCCGGCTCCAGGTGGTTCCATCACCGAACACGATCTGCTCGACCCCGCCGCCATAGCCGTCGTCCATGTTGTCGATCTTGATCGACCCAGCCTGGCCGCTGAAGCTCAAGGTTAGGGCCGCCCCGTCACGGTCGAGATGCAGGGCCGAGGCGTTGAGACCCGCCCCCAGCTGCAGCTTGTCGACCGTCCCGTCGTAGCTGGAGGTCTCGATGATCTGGTCGTTTCCGTCGCCGGCGTTGTAGATGTACGTGTCGGCGCCCGCCCCGCCGTTCAGTACGTCGTCTCCCAGGCCGCCGTTCAAGGTGTCGCCGCCTCCGAGGCCTGACAGGGTGTCGGCCCCATTGGTGCCGGTCAGGACGTCGTCGCGGCTGTCAAACCCCGTGATCGAGGTCGCCCCCGCCGCCACTTCCTGGGCGATATAGGCCGCTTGCAAGTCGCCACGCGTCCAGACGACGCCGTCATTGAAGACGAATTGCTCGATCCCACCCGCGTAAAGATCATCCGCCTGCTCAATGGTCACGGATCCGGTGAAGCCATCGAACGACAAGGTTAAGGCTGCGCCATCGCGGCTGATGTGAAGGTCCCGACGGAAGAGAAACTCGCCGAACACGAGTTTGTCCACGATCTGGTCGTAACTGCTCTCTTCCTGGATCGTTACGGTCGTCGCACCATCGAAATAGTACGTATCCGCGCCCGCACCGCCGTCGACAAGCTGGCTGTTCGTGGCGAGCGGAATCACATCACGGCCTGCTGTCCCCGTGAGCATCATGCCGCCACCAGACGCCAGGTGTGCGCCCGTGGCCAGCTCGGCGAACGCGACCCCGAAGCCTGCGTTTTCAAACCACCTAGTCCCCTCGACGACGGCCAGATTGAACGCGGCTTGGTCGCCATTGAAGTATGTCGACTTGAAAGCTTGCAGGTAATCGGCGATGTGCGCTGCGCTAGCCAACGTCGTGGAATCTGCTCCGTAAAGCTGGAGCGAAATGTTCCACATGATCTGATCGAATGTTTGGTGCGCAGTCCCCAGCGTACCGTCGTAGTCGGCGCCGACGAACGCCCAGAGATCCCCGCTAGCCGCGGTGACAGGATCGCCACTGAAGATGAATGTGGATGCCGCCGCCTGCTGCAGCGTCGCTGCAAAATAGTAGTCGATCAGCTTTACATAGAGTTCGGAGAGCGCCGCACCCTGCGCTGAGGTCGTCGGATTCGAGGAAGATCCCGTCAGGAACCCGGTGCCATAGAAGGCCTCCAGCACCTCGAGCTTCGCGCCATCCACGTAGGCGCCACGATCTGGCGCGTCGGTGACGCCCGCCCATTGCTTGATGATCGTCTCGAACTCCGCTCGCGCGGCCTGATAGCTCATACCCTCAATGTTTTCGACAAATGCCACGACGTGCGCGCGCAGATCGGCATTGTTCGTCATGGCGACACGCAAATCTGCGACGACACCATAACCGTCCAGGTCCGGTAGCTTCAGGGCATCGCTGTTGAAGGAAAATCCTTCAGGCAGAATGTATTTGCTGAGCAGGGTGTCCGTTGCGAACCAGACAGCCGCCGCGGTTCCTTCCCCATTTTGCCCGGAGAACGCTCCGGTCTGAGCGACAATGTTGCCTTCGACGGTCGTCTCGTTATGCACGTTCTGCAGTTGAATGGCGGTAACGCCGTAGTCGGAAAGATTGTGCAGTTCGCCGGCGTCGGTTTCGCCATTGCCGTTGGCGTCGACCCAAATCTTCAACTCGGCGAAAACGGCGTCCTTGTCGTCGATCACCTTATCCTGGTTGGCGTCGAACGCAGCCAATGCTGTAAAGCCGTCGATCGAGGCGTTGCCGAAAAGCTCACTGATATCGTCGATCACACCATTATCGTTGAGGTCTCGCGCAAGGAAGCCATCGGTGGCCGAGAGCCATCCTGTCTTCTCCGCAAAGCCGTCGCCGTTGAGATCAAAATGCGCAACGGAATTGGTCAGCGAGATGAGGTTGACGCCGTTTCCGTCCAGATCGAGGACCAGCGGGTCCTTGAAAGGGTTTTTGAATCCGTCGGGTCCCCACGGGTTCCAAGGCGCCCCTGGTCCAGGGCCGGGGCCGGGGCCGGGGCCGGGTCCAGGACCGGGGCCAGGACCGGGGCCAGGACCGGGGCCAGGACCGGGGCCAGGACCGGGACCGGGACCGGGGCCGGGGCCGGGACCCGGTCCGGGATCACCAGATTGCTCTATAACCGAGTGGATATATTCGCCAATGGGCTCGATAACCTTGTCCAACCAAGCCAAGGCGCCCATTTTATCGAGTGGACCCGTGGCCTGGATAAGATTGTGAAGCTTCTCCGGAAAATTGATATTTTTCTTGATTGCGTCAACGAGGTTGTCGGACTTTCCAGATTGATCAAGAGCCTTAACGCCGTCGATGAATTCATGAGCACTTTTGACGCCTTGCACCCCTTTCACCGTCTGTGTTGCGATCTGGGTGGCCTTACTCGGCGAAGCGGCGTCCGCTAGGTCCGCTCCTTGTTGGACCCAATCAAGAGGCTTGTCCGGGGTTGGCAGTACTGGGACGCTGGGCTGCGACGTGCTGTCGGTCATGAATTTGTAACCCCCAATGACTACAGGTTGCGCAAGCCTTTCGGAAGCCTGTGACGATATCAACCCCTGGTGAGGAAAATTCTGTGAATTCAACCCGGCGTGGAGCCGACTTTCGCATGGGAAGACGGGCGCGAGCGTTCGGAGTTATTGCGGCCCTCCTAGTCCTGCCGCTGTCGGCCTGTGAACGAAAGCCGGGCTACTATGTGGTTTCGGGAAACGACAAGCTCGTTGCGGCGATTGAGATTTCCCCGAGCCTTCCCCGGAAAGCCTACAGACTTCACATGTCTTACCGGCAACCGAAGTTAGTCGACGGAATTCCTGCGAGGCACATGTCGGAAGAACGACGGTATGACTGCCAAAATCAGTCAACCCAACCGTTGAGCCAAGTTATATACAATCTAAATGGTCAAAAGATCTTCGAAGAGAAAGTGAACGGAGGCTGGGAGGCTGCCAAGCCAGGAACCTCCAACGCAAAGGCGCTGAAGATCGTCTGTGGATGGCAGCCAGAGCGGCCGACCACGCAAAGCTACGCTGAGGTTGAATCCGCCTACGATAAGAGTCTCGCGGGACAACTGGCCAAGCAACCCTAGGCTGGTTCTTTCGCCCCGCTATTCGGAAGCGCGCCTCGCGATTGACGCCCCAAGGTTGAGCCCTTATTCGATGGTGCCACACCTGAGCGAAAGTTGCGGTTTTGCAGGCCAAGCCTAGGCATATTTCCGGTCTGAATTTCGCGCCTGGCGGTGACTTCGAAGCGCTTGCGCCCGGGCTCTCCAGCCGCGCCAAGTGGCAGCGATACGACTCGCCATTTCGCCACGTCCTCGCCTCGGGCGTGTTTACAGATACCGCCTATGCGAGAATTGAGAGCGCTTACCAAGACCTCCTCGGGAAGGCGACTTCGCGCAATCGGGACTATGACGCGCACATCCTTCGGATCGACGAGGCCGCTGCCGAGAAGATCGCTCCTCTGCTCTCGCTACCGTTCCTCTCGCTGGTCCAGCGATCGCTGGAGTTGGACGCCGAGGCCAAGCTCGATGCGGCTATCCACTATCATCCGGGGGGCAGTCGAGCGGGCTGGTCGCACAACGATTTCAATCCCGGCCGCTTTCCCCGCGAGGCGGTCCAGGACCGCATCTTCAGCAATGCGTCCAACGTCGAATATCGTGTGCGCGCTGGCGAGCCTCAGTCTGGAAACGGCCTAATCTACATGCGAAAGATCGCCGCCATTTTCTACGTGGCGAACCCGGACTGGAGCCCGGATCATGGCGGAGAAACCGGCCTTTACTGGAACGGCGGCGCGGGCGCACGCCTCGTCAAGCGAATCCCCCCCGTGAATAACAGTCTGCTTCTATTTGAGTGCTCACCCCACTCGTTCCATGGCTTCTTGGGAACAAGCCGCCCGAGGGGCAGCATCGTTTTCTGGCTTCACGTCCCCCTTGAAGACGCCATGAGCCGTTGGCCGGGTGCTCAACCGGTCTGTTGGCCATGAGGATTCTCCTTACCGGAGCCGGCGGAAAATTTGGCGAAGCCTTCATCGACCGCTTGGCGGATACCGCAGATATCATCGCACTCCGGCACGATAAAAACGCCCCGGAACTCCCACGCACCTTCAGGCCGGATGAAGCGACGCCTGGGCCGAAACTACGGTCCGTGGGGTGTGATTTCCATGACGCCGAAGATATTTGGCGGGCCGTGTCCGCCATCGTCGCCTTGGCGGGCCCGATAGATCATATCGTCAATGCAGCGGCCGACGTGCGCTTCCTCGGCTCGACCGTCGACATCGCGCTGCACGCCGTGGAAGCGTGCAGACAGATCGAGGCCAATACTCTGGCCCCGGCCGTTGTGGTCTCGAGCGTGTTCCATCACGACTGGAAGCAGCGATCGCCGGCGGATGCTTCCGTCCTCAACATCTCGAGCATGTCCGCTCATCAAGTTTACGGCGGGGTCGGTCAAGGCCTGTATGCCGCCAGTAAGTCGGCCCTGAACACCCTGACGCTGCATACTGCTTGGGATCTCCGCCCCTATGGAATTCGGGTGAACGCTCTATCACCCGACACATTTCCGGCCGCCCTGTCCACCGCAGCCGTCGTTGACGCAGCTCTGAAGATTCTGGCTGGAAAAACGACCGGCCATATCTTCCAGTTGGCCGCCAGGACTACCTCCGCCCCCTGAGAATTCGGCTACCAAAGAGGGCTACGACGCTGGCGGTCGTGCTGTGCCGCCCTTTCGTGTGGTGTGGATCAGGGCGCGAAACCGCCCACCGTAGGCAGTCTCGTTCCAGACCGACTCAAATTGCGCGTAGGTCGCGGTCAACCGGCCTGGAGCAGATGCTGCAGGATCAACGAAATAGATGAGGCCAAGGCTGTCGTCGAAGCCAGCGACCACGATCGTATGGCCGATCCCTCTATTGCTGATGTCCACAAGGGCGGGATGACCGGCGCGCAGATCGCTTTTTAATTGCGCCAGCCCCTTACTAAAGCCGTCCGGGGTCATTTCGTAATCTGATATGCTCCATCGATATCCCAGAGTCCGGACGCCGCGAACCAATTTCACGTAAGGCGTAATAGAGTAGTCTCTAAAGGGGGCGCTAGGCCGGAAATAGGCACCCTGGGAGAGCATCTTGAGTTTGCGGGGCGATTGTTCGTCGCCATAGAACGCCAACACCATTGACGCACTGGTTGGGACGCAAAGTAATCTCTCTTGCGCCTTGAACGGTACGGCGAGCTCAACCTTATCCCTGCTCTTCAGCGCTATTCGGTCGCACCTGCCAGTGATTGAAGCAAAACCAGCGAAAGCAATCGCCAACCAGCCGGCCGCCACCATCTTCGATGACTTCTGGAGCATTCTTGCGCCTTCTCGCCAGACGTCAGCCGGAGGGGCCGCGACAAACCCGATTATATCGTCGCCCCCTTGAGTTGCTTTTTCATCAACCAGCCCCCATCGGCCTCCCGACACGCGCGCGGAGTACGACCGTGGTGGCGACCGGTTTGGACGACGGCAAGATTGAAGCGTTCGGCCCGATCGGTCCTTACGCCGCTGTCTGCACACTGGAATTTCCCGGCCCAGCGCCAAGCGCTTGGTCCTGTTGAAGGCGTGAAGGTTAGGGATTTCAGGGCTCAAATAGGGGCCAAACGACGATGGCGAGATAAAAGGACCGGGACCTTTCAGGCCCATGTCATTGGTGGTGTTGAAGAATTTCCGGGACCTCGATTTGGCCTCGGGTCCCGGTTTTTCGAACTAGTCGAACGAGTTCAATCCGATATCCGGGACCAACGGCCAAATTGGTCGGAACGCCAGCTAGTTAGGCCGACTGCGGATCAGCCGGGCGCGATCTCGGATTTCGAGAGGGGTAGCGTCGTCAGGAAGCTCTTCAGCGGCGCGCGCCAAGCTCTGAAGTATCTCTTCGAGGATGAGGGCGTGTCCGGTGGACAGGCTTGCCGCAAACCGACTCATCGCCCGCCGCGCCAAGCGCGTCAGAATGGGATCATCGCGCTCGCTGGCCGTCGCTCGGACGAGCCGTGAAATGGCCTGGTCGATCATGCCCGTCCCAAGGGCCAACCGGCCCCTACCCTCATGCAGAACGCGCCCTGAAGCGCTTGGTGGAACGAAGGCCGGACGGGCTGCTGAGCGTCAAGGGTGGCGCCTTCGGCGCCATCGCGGAGCGACGGCGAAGCCGCCCTTGACCCCCAGCATCCCGCCCGGCAGAGGCTCGGCAAGCGCTTCAGGGCGAGCACCGACCTTTCAGGTCTGGCTCTTACGAGCGCAGCCGAACACCAGGGCCGCCGCTGGCGTCCGCGCTAATGAAAATCACCCCGCCGTCCTCCAACGTGGTCTGCACTTTGTCGAGGTTGGCAGCCAGAATCCCACCTCGGCCAGTCTCGAAGCGGAGGATCGTGGATTCCGCGACTCCAGATGTTTTTGCGAGTTCGCGAACACTGATGCCAAGGGCAGCGCGGGCCATGCGGACTTGCGGCGGGGCGAGGATTGTCAACGTTTTGCTCCACAAGTGAACGAATTGCGTTGACTCAGTCACCGTAATTCGTTTGAATGTAGCTTCAATCCATTCAAACTCCACCGATTAGCGTGCTGATCGGACCGAGCGCCTGCGCCGGGAGCCCCCGCATGTCTGAACGCAAGGACGATCCGACCTCAGTTTCCCGCCGCGCCCTCCTTGGCGCCGCGTCGGCGACCCCGTTGGTCAGCACTGCCGCCGAGGCTGCTCTGGCGTCGGCTCCTGAGAGCTTGGTTGGTCAGTGTGCGCAGTGGCTCAAGGCCGACTTTGAGTCGGACGACCTATCTCGTCGCTGGGGAGCTTTGGAGATCCTAGCGGCCTCCGGCTACGACTACTTCCGCCTCGACGATAGCCAGCGCCGCCGGCTCCCCATGGGACCAGAGATGGACGCGATCGAAGTCGAACTCGACGTCCTTTCGAAGGAGCGCGACCGGCGCTTCAAGGCGATCACGGCGCTGGAGCCGCGCAACCTCCACGAGGTAGCGAGTCTCTTGGTGATCGCCGCGCGCATGGACCTCTACATGCCGGGCGACACCGCCCCGCTTGTCCATCAGGCAATCACGTTCCTGTCGTCGGCCAAGTGCCCCCGCTGCGGAGAGCCCTATGTGCCGCCCAGCCTGCCCACGGCCTGACGCGACGAGCGCAAAACCGCCGATCGCCTGTCTTTGCCCGCCAAGGTACGACGCGGCGCTGGTCATCGTTGATCGCTACTCACGCGCAGGCAACGTCGGCAGATGGCTCGACGCTCTCGCCAGGCCAAGCCGCCGGCAGACCTTCACGACTACCTGCAAGCGCCCCTCGTCGCTCGACTGGAGAGGCCAGCGCAGTGCGCCGCGCCCGACATCCACGTCACCGACGACTGGCCCGACTTCGTGCCGATCAGCGACCGCGAGGCGCGGATCATCGAAGCCTTCTTCGCCGATGTGCTCGACGAGCTATTCGGCTCCATTCCCTGACAATCTGGAGCTACCCAATGGGCCGGCTGATCGAGCCTGAACCGACCTCGATGGCGTCGAGGGCGGCGCTCTACCTTCGTGTATCAACCGGCCGTCAGGCGGAGAGCGATCTGTCTCTCCCCGACCAGCGCCGGCAGATGGAAGCCTATTGCGCCGGCAAAGGCTGGACCTTGGGCGAGGTCTTCGTTGAACCGGGTAACACCGCCACCGATGACAAGCGCCCGTCGTTCCAGGCGATGATCGAGGCGGCGCTGACCAAGCCGGCACCGTTCGACGTGATCCTGGTCCACTCGTTCTCGCGGTTCTTCCGCGACCAGTTCCAGTTCGAGTTCTACATCCGCAAGCTGGCCAAGAACGGCGTGCGTCTGGTGTCGATAACCCAGGAGCTGGGCGATGACCCCATGAGCGCGATGATGCGCAAAATCATGGCCCTGTTCGACGAGTACCAGTCGCGGGAGAACGCCAAGCACACCCTGCGAGCGATGAAGGAGAACGCCCGCCAGGGCTTCTGGAATGGCTCACGGCCGCCGCTCGGCTACCGGGTCTATGTGGCCGAGCAGCGCGGCGCGAAGCTCAAGAAGAAGCTGGAGATCGACCCGATCAACGCCGAGAAGGTCCGCCTCATCTATCGGCTGGCGCTGTACGGCGAAGACGGGTCAGGCCCGATGGGCTTTAAGTCGATCGCGGCCTATCTCAACGATCGAGAAATCCGCACCCGCGACGGTGGAAAGTTCGGGCTCGATGCGATCCACCAGATTCTTCACCGCCCTTCGTACATGGGCGAGCACCACTTCAACCGCACCGACCACAAGCTCAAGAAGCGCAAGCCCGATGCCGAGCACGCCATCTGTGAGGTGCCGGCGATCGTCACCCGCGAAGAGTTCCAGGCGGTGCAGGACTCGCTACATCTGCGCTCCTGGAAACAAACCCACCCCAACCACGTCAGCAGCCGGGTTCTGCTGGGCGGGATCGCCTTTTGCGGCAAGTGTGGCGGGGCCATGACCCTGCGGACCGGCCATAGCTCCACGGGGCTGCGCTATCGCTATTACACGTGCTCGACCAAGGCGCGGCAGGGGCGGTCAGGGTGCGAGGGCATCACTGTCCGGGAGGAGAGGCTAGATGCCGCCGTCGTCGATCACCTAGAGCGCCGGCTACTGCATCCCGAGCGCCTTGAGGTGCTGCTGGGCAACGTCATCGACAAGCGGGGCGAATGGATCGACCGGCGCCGGGCTCACGTCGTCGAGTTGCGCCAGCGGGCGACCCAAGCCGCCACCAAGCTCAAGCGCCTCTATGAGGCCGTGGAAGACGGTCTGGCCTCGACCGAGGATCAGGACCTCAAGGACCGGATGCGCGAACTGGCGATCATCCGCGACGACGCCCGCGCGGACGCTGACCGGGCCGAGGCGGCGATCGAGAAGCTGGGGCCGATGCTGACGCCGGAAATTCTCAGCCGTTTCGCCGAGGCGACCAAGGAGCGGCTACGCGGCGAAGACGGCAAGTACCGGCGCGAGCATGTGCGCGCTGTGGCTCAGCGCGTGGAGGTGATCTCCAAAGACGAGATCAAAATCATGGGAAATCGGACTGACTTGCTGAGAACCTTGGCCGCCTCGGCGGGCGAACACGCGGCGGTTCTCGGCGTTCGCAGTTTTAAACCGAAGTGGCGCACCCGACACGATTCGAACGTGTGACCTTTGCCTTCGGAGGGCAACGCTCTATCCAGCTGAGCTACGGGTGCGTATCGCCCCGGACGACCGGGGCGGGAAGCGGGTCTTAGCCGAAAGGCCGCCGATGCGCAAACGGTCTCCTCACGCCGCGCCCATGTAGATGAACCGCGCCACGAACAGGGCGGCCAGGACGAACAGCAGCCAGTCGCCCGGCTTGGCCTGGCCGCGCACCAGCTTGAGGCCGGCGAAGGCGGTGATGCCGAAGGCCAGGCCGTTGGCGATCGAGAAGGTCAGCGGGATGGCGATGACCGTCAGGAAGGCCGGAATGGCCACGCCCGGATCGTCCCAGTCGATGTCAGCCAGCGCGCCGACCATCATCGAGCCGACGATGATCAGGGCGGGCGCCGTCGCGGCGGCCGGGATCGCCTGAACCCAGGGGGCGAAGAACAGGGTGATCAGGAACAGCACGCCGACCACGACGGCGGTCAGGCCCGTGCGGCCGCCGGCGGCGACGCCCGAGGCGCTCTCGATATAGCTGACCACGGTCGAGGTGCCGGCCAGGGAGCCGCCGATGGTGGCGATGGAGTCGGCGGTGAGAATTCGGTTCAGGCGCGGGATCGCGCCGTCGGGCTGCACCAGGCCCGCCTTCTTGGTCACCGCCACCAGGGTGCCGACATTGTCGAACAGGTCGACGAATAGGAAGACGAAGATCACCTCGGCCAGCGCCATTCCCATCCCGCCGTTCAGGTGCAGGGCGGCCGGGATGTCCAGCTTGAAGGCCGTGGCGGTGAGGGCCGAGAGCCCGGACTCGCCGGGGGTGATCTTGGCCAGGCCCAGGGCCCAGCCGACCACGGCGGCGACCAGGATGCCGATCAGGATCGCGCCCTTCACCCGCCAGACCATCAGTCCGCCCATGATCAAGAGGCCCAGAATGGCCAGGGCGGCGGTCGGCTTGGTCAGGTCGCCCAAGGCCACGGTGGTGGCGGGATCGGCGACGATGATGCCAGCTTCCTTCAGGCCGATGAAGGCGATGAACAGGCCCACACCCGCCGCGACCGCCGAGAACAGCGGACGCGGGATGGCCCCGACGATCAGCTGGCGGATCCCCGCCACCGTCAGGACCAGGAAGGCCACGCCCGACAGGAAGACGCAGCCCAGCGCCGTCTCCCACGGCAGGCCCATGCCCTTCACGACCGTGAAGGTGAAATAGGCGTTGAGGCCCATGCCCGGGGCCAGGGCGATCGGGTAGTTGGCGATCAGACCCATCAGGATCGAGCCGAACCCGGCGGCCAGGCAGGTGGCGGCGGCGACGGCCGCGATCGGCATGCCGGCCTGACCCAGGATCGTCGGGTTGACGATCACGATATAGGCCATGGTCAGGAAGGTGGTGAAGCCGGCCAGCACTTCGGTCCGCACCGAGGTTCCCTGAGCCGAGAGTTTGAAGATCCTGTCGATCATTTCGCCATTTCCCCCTTCGGCGCGGGCGCCGCCGCCTCGTACCGGTCCCAATGCCCCGCCAACTCGCGGACCACGACCGAGCCTACACGATAGGCCGAGTCGAAGGCCGCCATCGCGCCCTCGCCGTGGAAGGCCCGCGGGAAGGCCGGGGCGCCCAGCGGCGGACGCGAATAGTTGCTGGCCGTACGCAGCACCAGGACCCGCCCGAAGTCGACCTTGCCGGCCTTGGCGTAGAGGTCGAGCACGTCGAGGATGCCCTGGTCCTCACAGTCGGTCATGGTGAAGGTTCCCGCCCCGTCGGTCCACAGCTTCACCCAGTCCTCGGCCCATTGGGTGCGCTTGTCGCCGTGCCAGAAGCGGGTGGTTCCCAGGGCGTCGCCCTTGAGGACGAAGGGCGGCTTCAGGGCGTTGGGCTCGCCGACATAGCCGGCGCGGAGCTTGGCGAGGCCTTCGTTGTCGGGGATCGGCGTCTTGGCGGTCAGGTCGTAGGCCCAGTCGACCAGCCTGGGGTTCAGCGCCCAGACCATGCCTGACGAGCCGAGGGCCGAGCCCTTCACGTTCGGGCGATCGGTTTCCAGCGAATAGAGGCCATAGGGCCAGTCAGCCGGGATCTCGCGGTCGTCGACCTCGTAGATCGGGTCGGCGTCGACGACGTAGCGGGCCCAGGCGGCGCTGCCCAGCGAGGCGACCTTGGGATCGGCGCCGGCGATGCCGGCCACGATCCAGTAGGCCTTGGAAAAGTCGAAGCGCTTGT
>Ga0209050_1003474_pt1 | contig 11559 bp, 9 predicted proteins | sample Araplavi_mTSA_r2_FD_184276 | JGI IMG/M metagenome (GOLD analysis project Ga0209050, IMG submission 184276) | Arabidopsis root microbial communities from North Carolina, USA - plate scrape MF_Cvi_mTSA_r2 (SPAdes) (version 2) | ecosystem: Host-associated > Plants > Roots > Endosphere | place: USA...
AGCGCGCTGATCGAGCGCGTGGCCAAGCAGCACGACGTGGCGCTCAACCTGGAGCCGGGCCGCCCGGCCGACGGCCTCGTGGTCGAGCGCAAGGGCTCGGCCACCGCGCTGCTGGAGGTGAAGGGCCTGGCCGCGCATGCGGGTGTCGCGCCCGAGGCGGGCCGCAATGCGGCCATGGAACTCGCGCACCAGGTGCTGCAACTGTCGAAGACGGCCGACGCCGCGAAGAAGACCACGGTCAACTTCACCGTGCTGACCGCCAACGGCCCGACCAACGTGATCCCTGCCGCGGCCAGTGCCAAGGCCGACGTGCGCGTGGCCACACCCGAGGAGTTCGACCGCGTCGAGAAGGACATGGTGCGCATCGCGCAGAACAAGCTCATTCCCGAGACCGAAGTGCGCGTGCGCCTGAGCCGCGGGCTGCCGCCGATGCCGCGCCTGCCTTCGTCCGAGAAGCTGGTGAAGATGGCCGAGGGCATCTACGCGGAGATCGGCAAGAAGCTCACCATCGAGAGCAGCGGCGGCGCGGCCGATGCCAGCCTGGTGGCGGGCGTCGGCGTTCCGGTGCTAGACGGCTTCGGCATCGTGGGCGGTGGCATCCACACGCCGGAAGAGTATGCGGAGGTCGAGAGCGTGGTGCCGCGCCTTTACCTGCTCTCGCGCATGCTGATGGACCTGTCGGCGAACTAGGCACACCCCCAGGCTTCGCGCACTTCGTATCGCTTCGCCTTCTCCCTTGCAGGGGGCGGCACCTGCGGCCCGGCGAAGCCGGTTCCGAGGTAGGGTCGGCACACCCCCAGGCTCCGCGCACTTCGTGTCGCTTCTCCTTCCCCCTTGCAGGGGGCGGCACCTGCGGCCCGGCAAAGCCGGTTCCGAGGTGCCCCTGGAACCGGTCAGCCCCGCTTGGGGATGTTCAGGCCGCGTGCCACTGCGGGGCGCGCCACGAAGGCCTCGAGCACGCGGGCCACGTTCTTGAAGTCCTTGAAGCCCACCAGGTCGCCTGCTTCGTAGAAGCCGACCAGGTTGCGGATCCAAGGGAAGGTGGCGATGTCGGCAATGCTGTAGTCGTTGCCCAGGATCCACTTGCGGCCGTCCAGGTGCTTGTCGAGCACGCCGAGCAGGCGCTTCGATTCGCCGACGTAGCGGTCGCGCGGACGCTTGTCCTCGTAGTCCTTGCCGGCGAACTTGTTGAAGAAGCCGAGCTGGCCGAACATCGGGCCGATGCCGCCCATCTGGAACATCACCCACTGCAGGGCTTCGTAGCGGCCCGCGGTGTCCTGCGGCATGAGCTTGCCGGTCTTCGACGCCAGGTACACCAGGATGGCGCCCGACTCGAACAGCGGCAGCGGCTTGCCGTCGGGACCGTTCGGGTCGAGGATGGCCGGGATCTTGTTGTTCGGGTTGAGCGACAGGAACTCCGGCGACATCTGGTCCTGCGTCTCGAAGCTCACGAGGTGCACTTCGTAGGGCAGGCCGGTTTCCTCCAGCATGATCGACACCTTCACGCCGTTGGGCGTGGGCAGCGAGTAGAGCTGCAGGCGGTCGGGATGCTGCGCGGGCCATTTCTTGGTGATGGGGAAGCTCGAGAGATCGGTCATTTTTCAAGGTCCTTGAGAAGGGGAACGGCAAGCGCCGGATTCTGCCCGCGTCAGCGCGGCGGCGTGCGCGCGTGGCCTTGCAGGCGCGGCAGCACTTCGCGCCCGAGTTCGTCGATCACGTCCATGGCGGGGCGGAGCCCGCGCACGAGGTTCAGCAGCACGTGCGCAACGCCGGCGTCCTCGAGGCGGTCGAGGTAGCCGACGAGCGCGCGCCGCCCGGTGCGCAGGCCGAGTTCGATGGGCTCTGCCGGCGCATCCGCGTCGTCGAGCAACTCGAGCTGCAGCGACTGCACGAAGGGCTTGGCCTCGCCGCCGGCACGCTCGCGCAACGCGCCCTGCCACAGGCCGATGCGCCCCTGCTGGCGCGCCTCGTCGCGGTGGTAGGTGGCCCAGCCGTCGGCATGCGCGGCGGTCCATTGCAGCGACTGGCGCGCCGAGCCCACCACCAGCATGCCGATGCGCGCTGCGGGCGCCGTCATCAGGTCGTGTCCACCGGTGGCCTCGAACAAGGCAGCGCGCTCCGCGGCCTCGGGAGACAGTGCGGAACGCAACAGCGTCCAGCGTTCGCGAAAGGCCTCGCCGCGGCGTTCGATGTCCTGCCCGAAGATCGCGAACTCGGCCTCGCGGTCGCCCGAGCCGAGGCCCAGGACGAGCCGCTCGCCCGATAGCCTGTTCAGCGACAGCGCCGACTTGGCCACGTGCAGCGGATGACGCAGCGGCAACACTGCCGCGGCCGTGCCGAGCGCAATGCGCTGCGTGGCCGCGGCCAGTGTGGCGAGCCACACGAAGGGCTCGTCGAGCACCGAAATCTCGTCGCCCTGCGGCACCATCACCGGCACATCGCGCGTCCACAGCGCGGCAAACCCGAGTTCGTCGGCGAGCCTGGCGGCGCGCAGCTCGAGTGCAGGGTCGGACATGGAACCGTTGGGCCGCGCCACCGGCGTCATCAGGCCCAAGGTGAGCCGGCCGGCGAGCAGCGTCTGCCGGTAGGCGATGTTGAAAGGGGGCATGGCGGAAATGATGGCACGGGCAATCTCGTTCGGAGATGCGTCGATCTTTAATCCATATGAATCCTGCGCGTAAACCCGCTGCGGCGATGCGGGCGGCGGCCGCGACCATCGGCTGCACCCCCAGAGACGAATGAAAGCGAGAGGCGTCCCCATGACCACCACCACCGCCGCGGCCGGGCCCTACAAGGGCCGGTTCGACACCACTTCCGACGCCGTCTACCGCAAGGTCGGCTGGCGCCTGATCCCGCTGCTGTTTCTCTGCTACATCGTGGCTTACCTCGATCGCGTGAACGTCGGCTTCGCCAAGCTGCAGATGCAGGGCGACCTGCAATTCAGCGAGGCGGTGTACGGGCTGGGCGCGGGCATCTTCTTCATCGGCTACTTTCTCTTCGAAGTGCCGAGCAACGTGGTGCTGCACCGCGTGGGCGCGCGCCGCTGGATCGCGCGGATCATGATCACCTGGGGCCTGCTCTCCGCCGCCACCATGTTCGTGAGTTCGCCGACCTCGTTCTACGTGATCCGGTTCCTGCTGGGCGCGGCCGAGGCGGGCTTCTTCCCCGGCATCATCCTGTACCTCACCTACTGGTACCCGGCTGCGCGCCGCAGCAAGGCCACGTCGCTGTTCCTCGCGGCGATCCCGTTCGCGGGCATCCTGGGCGGCCCGATCTCCGGATGGATCCTGCAGGGCATGGGCGGCATCAACGGCTGGGCCGGCTGGCAGTGGCTGTTCCTGCTTCAGGGCCTGCCGACCGTGGCGCTGGGCATGGTGGTGTGGCGCTGCCTCGACGACCGCGTGAAGGATGCGCAATGGCTCACGCCCGCCGAGCGCGAGCTCATTGCCCGCGACATCGCCGCCGACGGCGCGGGCAAGGCCGAGCCGCGCATCCTCAGCGTGCTCGGCAACGGCCGCGTGTGGCTGCTGGCGCTGGTGTACTTCGCCTACACGTCGGGGCTGTACGGCATCTCGTTCTGGTTGCCCAGCATCATCAAGGCGATCGGCGTGAAGGGCGCGCTCGACATCGGCCTGCTCAGTGCCATACCCTGGACATTCGGCGTCGTCGCGATGTACCTCATGGCGCGCAGCGCCGACCGCCGGCTCGAGTACCGCTGGCACAGTGCGCTGGCGGCCGTGGTCGGCGCCGTAGGCCTGGTGCTGAGCGTGGCCTTCCACGGCAACGCGACGCTTGCGATGGCCGGCCTCACGCTCGCGACCATGGGCATCATGTCGACGCTGCCCATCTTCTGGGGCATGCCGACCGCCTTCCTCGGTGGTGCGGCTGCCGCTGCGGGCATCGCGCTCATCAACTCCTTCGGCAATCTCTCGGGCTTCAGCGCGCCGTTCCTCATCGGCCTGATCAAGGACGCGACGCAAAGCACCGATGCGGGCCTGCACATGCTCGCAGGGCTCCTGGTGCTCGGCGCCGTGCTGGTGCTGTTCGTCAGGCCCGAGCGTGCCGCGCCGAACCGTTGATGCACTGATGCACTGACGCACCGGCCGATTCGGTCCCCGTGCCGCGGCGTTCGCCGCGGTGCCTTTCCCCGCCTTTTGAAAGAACCCCATGGATGCGGTTGTGAGTACCCCTGCGCGTTCGAACGCGCCCGCCGTGGCCCGGCGATCCCCGTCGCCCGAACTGGTCGCGCTGCTGCAGCGCAGGTTCGCAGAGCGCTTTTCCACCAGCCAGGCCGTGCTGCTGCAGCACGGCACCGACGAGTCGGCCTACCGGCCGCAGCCGCCCGACGCGGTGGTGTTCGTGCGCAGCACCGACGAGGTCGCCTTCGTGGTGCGCGCCTGCGCCCGCGAGCGCGTGCCGCTCATCGGCTTCGGCGTGGGCTCCTCGGTCGAGGGGCACCTGCTGGCCGTCGAGGGCGGCGTGTGCATCGACTTCTCGCAGATGAACAAGGTGCTGGCCATCCGCGCCGGCGACCTCACGGCCACGGTCGAGGCCGGCGTGACGCGCGGCCAGCTCAATGCCGCGCTGTCGGAGTCGGGCTTCTTCTTCTCGGTCGACCCCGGCGCGGACGCATCCATCGGCGGCATGGTCGCCACGGCCGCATCGGGCACCAACACCGTCCGCTACGGCACCATGCGCGACAACCTCGTGAGCCTCACCGTGGTCACCGCCAGCGGCGACGTCGTGCGCACGGCATCGCATGCGCGCAAGAGCTCGGCGGGCTACAACCTCACGCAGCTCTACTGCGGCTCCGAGGGCACGCTGGGGTTGATCACCGAGGCCACGGTGCGGCTGCATCCGCACCCCGAGGCGTATGCGGCGGCGGTGGTGCATTTCCCCACCGTGCGCGCGGCGGTCGACTGCGTGATCGAGTCGATCCAGATGGGCGTGCCGCTCGCGCGCGCCGAGATGCTCGATGCGTTGACCATCCGCGCCGTGAACGCGCACAGCCGCACCGCGCTGAGCGAGAACCCGACGCTGTTCCTCGAGTTCGGCGCAAGCAAGGCGCAGATCGACGAGCAGGCGGACATCGTGCGCGAGATCGCGGGCAACCATGGCGGCGGTGCCTTCCAGTGGGCCAACCGGCCCGAGGAGCGCTCGCGCCTGTGGACGCCGCGCCATCACGCCTACTTCGCGTGCCTGCAGCTGAAGGCGGGCAGCCGCAGCCTGACCACCGACGCCTGCGTGCCGCTGTCCGCACTCGCGCAATGCATCGACGAGACGCAGGCCGACATCGCCGCACACGGCCTGCTCGCACCGGTGTTCGGCCACGTCGGCGACGGCAACTTCCATTGCCTGGTGCTGGTGGACCCGGCCAGCGCCATCGAGAACGAGGCCGCGGAGGCCTTCAGCCATCGGCTGGTGCAGCGCGCGATCCGCCATGGCGGCACCTCGACCGGCGAGCACGGCGTGGGACTGCACAAGATGAAGTACCTGGCCGAGGAGCACGGCGAGCACACCGTGGCGCTGATGCGCGCCGTGAAGCAGGCGCTGGACCCGCACGACATCTTCAACCCCGGCAAGGTCGTCGGGCCGGCCGGCGCCTGAGCGAATCCAGAACCCCATCAAGGAGACAGAAGAATGAGGAACGTCCCGATGAATTCGATCGCCCGCCGTGCGCTGGTCGTGGTGGCCGTCGCCGCGCTCGCAGCCGGATGCGGCGGCGGTGGCAGCAGCGGAAGCGGCTTTCTTCCGCTGTTGCCTTCCGCGCCCCCGCCGTCCAGTCCGCCGCCTGCCGCACCGCCGCCACCGGCGATGTCGCTCGGTGACAAGTGCCCCACGCTCAAGGGCGCGAGCTTCGGCGCAGGTGCGGTCGTCATCGACGATGCCAGGGTGGTGTCCGCGGCGGCGCCGCAGCCGGAGTACTGCGTGGTCACCGCCAGCTTCAAGGGCTCGAGCCTGCGCTTCGAAGCGCGCCTGCCCACGTCGGGCTGGAACGGCAAGCTCGCCTTCATCGGCGGCGGCGGCTTCGACGGGCAGCTGCCCAAGGCGGGCGATCCGCAGTTCAGCCCTTCGATCTTCAGCGAGCGCTACGCCACCATCGGCACCAATGGCGGCTACGACTACGGCGGTCCGGCCGACGCGGGCTACTTCGCGGCGCGCTTCGCCGCCGATCCGGCCAAGCTGCTCGACTTCACCCAGCAGTCGGAGCACCGCGCGCTGCCGCCAGGCAAGGAACTGATCGCGGCCTTCTTCGGCAGCGCGCCCGCGCGCAGCTACTTCGAAGGCTGCTCGATGGGCGGGCACGATGCGCTGATGCAGGCGCAGCGCTTTCCCGACGACTTCGACGGCATCGTGGCGCGCGCACCGGCGGGCAACATCATGGGCCTGTTCATGCAGTTCAACCGCATCTCGAAGCAGGTGCGCACGCCGGCCCACACACTCAGCCCGGCCAAGCAGACCCTGCTGGCCAACGCGGTGCTCGCGCAGTGCGACGCACTCGACGGTGTGGCCGACGGCATCGTTTCGAAGCCCGCGGCCTGCAACTACGACCCCACGCCGCTGCGCTGCGCGGGCGGTGGCGACACCGGCGACACCTGCCTGTCGGACGCGCAGCTCGCCACGGTGAACACCATCACCTCGGCGGTGGCCACTTCGGACAACACCTGGTCGCACCCGGGCTACAACTTCGGGCTGGAGAACACCGCGGAAGGCTGGGGCTCCTACATCTGGCCGCAGGCGGCGCTGGGCGGCAACTCGATCCAGGGCATGTTCTCCGATGGCTTCGTGCGTTCCTTCATCACGCAGGACCCGACGTTCGACACGCTCGCCTGGAACCCCGACCAATGGCTGGCGCGCATGGGCGTCATCGGCGGCCTGTTCAGTGCGGCCGACCCCGACCTGAACCGGCTGCATGCGCGCGGCGCGAAGCTGATCATGTGGAACGGCACCAACGACACCTCGGTGAGTGCGCGCGACACTTCGCGCTACTACGACCAGGTGGTGGGAACGCTGGGGCAGCAGAAGGCCGACGAGACGGTGGAACTGTTCCTGGCGCCCGGCGTGGGTCACTGCTACGGCGGGCCCGGAGCCGACAAGGTCGACCTGCTGAAGGCGATGTCGACATGGGTGGAGCAGGGCGTGCCTGCGTCGGCGCAGAAGCTGGTGCAGCGCAAGGTCGATGCGGCCAGCGGCGCCACGGTGCTGTCCCGGCCGATGTGCAAATACCCTGCCTACCCGCGCTACAAGGGCGCGGGCGACGTGAACGATGCTGCCAGCTTCGACTGCGTGAACTGAGGTTTCAGGGGCCTTGCGCGGCATTGTCCGACCCTGCTCCCGCCAGGGCTCCACCTAGAATGGCCGGCCGCCGCCACGCCCCGTGGTGCGCGGCCGGAGACCTGCCGATGGAACTGCGCCAGTTCAAGTATTTCGTTGCCATCGTGGATTGCGGCAGCCTGTCGCGCGCGGCGCAGCAACTGTTCATTGCACAGTCGGCCCTGAGCAAGCAAATGACGGAGCTCGAGTCGGAGCTCGGCTCGCAGCTGCTGCTGCGCAGCCGCAACGGCGTGGCCATGACGGAGGCCGGCAAGGTCTTCTACGAATATGCGCAAGGCATTACCAAGCAGGTGAGCGACGCCAAGGCGGCGGTGCTCGTGGCGGCCGATTCGGTTTCCGGCTCGGTGGTGGCGGCGCTGCCGCAGAGCGTGTCGCCCATGATCGCGCTGCCGCTGATGCGCGCCGCGGCGCGTCGATATCCCGACGTGGTGCTGCACCTGAACGAGGAACTCACCGGCAACATGGCCGACCAGCTGCTGCGCGGCCGTGTCGACGTGGCGGTGTTCTCGCCCACCATGCCCGCGGAAGACATCGCGTTCACACCGCTGGTGGAGGAGGACTTCGTGTTCCTCGAGTCGCCGCAGAGCGCGCATGCGCTGCCGGCCGGCGACGTGAGCATCGCGCAGGCCACCGCGCGTCCGCTGGTGTGGCCGGCCAATGCGCACGGGCACTGCACGCGGTGGCTGGTGGATGCGGTGCTCGAAGGCGCAGGGCATTCTGCGGCGCAGGTGGCCGCGGAAATCAATTCGGTCTATACGCTGAAGGCAGCGGTGGAAGCGGGCCTCGGGCCGACCATCATGCCGTTCGGTCTCGCGCAGCGCGAGGTGGAGGAGGGCCGCCTGGCGGCGCACCGCATCGATTCGCCTTCGATGTTCCGCACGCTGGGGCTGTGCGTGTCGGTCCACCTGCCGACCACCAACGCGAAGCGCGCGGTGTGCGCGCTGATCGGCGAGGTCATGCGCGACCTGTGTGAGAGCGGGCAGTGGGCAGGCGCGCGTGCCGTCGCTGCGCCGAAGAAGGCGAAAGCCTAGACGGCCTTCGCCTTTCGCGAAGGCGTGACTGCGGCCGGGGCGGCGAACAGGTGCGAGATGGCCTGGCGCACATGGGCCTGCATGTCGGGCACGGCCTGGGCGTCGCCGGAGAGATGCTTCAGCAGCGCCTGCTGGAAGAGCCCGTCGAAGAGCGCGTAGGTGGCCGAAGGCGGCATGCCGGCCGGGCGGCCCGAGAGCTCGGCGAAGCGGCTCATGATGCGCCAGATCATGTCTTCGAGGCTCTTGTCGATCTGCACCACGTCGGCGCGGAAGGCTTCCTCGAACAGCGCCTGCGAACGCAGGTCGTACCAGAGCCGGTGCACGTGGCCTTCGGCGCGCAGCGTGTCGCCCAGGCTCTGCAGGAAGCCTTCCATGAGTTCGTCGTAGGTGGCGGCGCTTTCCACGGCATGGTCGTAGCGCGTGACGCAGCGGGCCTTGTACTGCTTGACGCTGCAGATGATCAGGTCGACCTTGTCGCTGAAGTAGTAGTGCAGGACGCCGTGCGAGAACTCGGAGTTCTGCGCGATCTCGCGCAGGCTGGTGCGTGCGTAGCCGAGCGCGGCCAGCGTGGTGAGCGCCGCTTCGCCGAGTTCGGCGCGGCGTTCCGAGAACTTGTCGACCCGTGCCTTGGGCACCCGTTCCGCGTGTTTCTTGACCCGTTGATGTGTCGTCATTGAAAGCCGGGCCGCTGCGTGCCGGCCAATGTGTTCTTCGTGATTCGAAACCATAGCACGCAAGCGGGAGAACCCGCATCCGGCGTGCCACCGATACCTTTTCGGAAAGTCTTGACGTGCGTCAAACAAAAACTTGACACGCGTCAAGTCGATTTCTAGCATGGCCTTTCCATCTCATAACCATATCCACAGGAGACAAGTGATGGCCAAGTTCGACTTGAAAGGGCGCAGGGCGCTCGTGACGGGTGGCGCGCGCGGCATCGGCGCCAGCATCGCCGAAGCACTGGCCGCCGCCGGCGCTTCGGTGATGATCGGCGACGTGCTCGCCGACCTCGGGCGGGAAACCGCCTCTAGGCTGTCGGCGTCGGGAGCGAAGGTGGGCTTCGTTCCGCTCGACGTCACGAAGGACGCCGACTGGGCCTCTGCCGCCGAGACCACGGTGAAGGAACTCGGCGGCTTCGACATCCTCGTGAACAACGCGGGCATAGAGATCACCTCGCTGGTGGTCGACGTCGACGGCGACGACCTGCGCCGCATGCTCGACGTGAACGTTGCCGGCACGCTGCTCGGCATGAAGCACGCATTCCGCACGATGCGTCCCGGCGGCAGCGCGGGCGGCGGCGGGGCGGTCGTCAACATTGCGTCGGTCGCGGCCACCATCGCGTTCCCGGCCATCGCGGGCTATTCCGCCACCAAGTCCGCCGTTGATCGCGCTACGCGCGTGGCGGCCATGGAGTCCGGCAAGCTGGGCTACGGCGTGCGCGTGAACTGCATCTACCCCGGGCTGGTGCCCACCGACATGGGCATGAAGCTGGCCAACGACATCGTGGCCGCCGGGCTCGCCCCCAGCGTGGAAGCGGCCGTGGGCGACGTGGTCGGCCAGACGCCGCTCGGGCGCCTCGGCGAGGTCGGCGACATGGCCGACGTGGTGGTCTTCCTCTGCAGCGACGCGGCCCGGTTCATCACCGGCGCCGGTGTGGCGGTGGATGGCGGCATGGGCATGTGAGCGCACGGCATCAAGGAGACAAGCACATGAGCAGCAAGAAGAAACCCGTCGTCGTCTACGGCGCCTCCGGCTACACCGGCCGCCTGGTCTGCGAATACCTGCGCGAGTACAACATCCCCTTCGTTGCCGCGGGCCGCAGCGCGCAGAAGGTGGAAGAGGCCATGAAGTCCAACGTGCCCGGCATCGAGACTGCCAGCTACGAGGTGGTGGAGGTCGGGCATTCGGTGGCGGCACTCACCGAGCTCTTCACCGGTGCGTCGGTCGTGCTCAACACCGTCGGGCCGTTCGCCAGGTTCGGCCCCGAGGTGGTCGAGGCCTGCCTGGCCGCCGGCTGCCACTACACGGACACCACCGGCGAGCAGGACTGGCTCATCACGCTCGAACGGGAGTGGGGCCGCAAGTTCGCGGCTGCCGGCCTGCTGCTGTCGCCCGGACTGGCGCACATGTACACCACCGGCGAGATCGCGGCGCAGCTGTGCCTGGAGACACCGGGGCTCGACACGCTGGACATCGCCGTGTTCTGGGGCGGCAGCCCGACCATCGCATCCACCCAGACCATCCTGGTCAATGCCGCCACCTCGAAGGCCTACTACCTGGAGCAGAACGAGTACGTCGAATGGCAGCCCGACGCGGGCCTCTACCACCTGTCGATTCCCGGGCAGCACGAAGCGGCGCTGGCATTGCCCTGGGGCGGCACCTCGCACCCGGTGTGGTTCAAGCGCGACCCGCGCGTGGCCAACGTGAAGGTGCTCGGCGGCGTCTTCAACAAGGCGCTGATGCAGGGCGTGCCGCAGATCGTGGCTGCCGCGCTCAAGGCCACCGAGGGCATGAACGACGACGACCGCTATGCGGCCCTGGCGCAGACCGCGTCCGGTGTGATGAACACCATGCCGCCGCGCGAGAACCCGCGCATCAACAAGTCTGTCGATTCGGTGCATGCCTCCGGGCCCCTGGGCCACGTGCACTGCGTGATCTACGGCAACTGCAACTACAAGCAGACCGGCCTGCTGCAGGCCTATGCGGCGGTCTCGCTGCTGCAGCAGGCGCCCAAGTGCGTCGGCTTCGCATCGGGCTGCCAGGCCTTCGGCCACCGCGAACTGCTGGGCGTGCTGAGAAGCTTCGGCCTCGTGATGGAGCCGGTGCTGACGGCGCACCGCTGACCCCGGAGGCCGCCATGCGCTTGATCGACTACCTGGACAAGGGCGCATCGCTGGGGCCCGGCACGCCCTGCCTGCGCATGGGGGCCGTGCAGCTCTCGTACGGCGACGTGCAGCGCTTCAGCTGCCGCGTCGCGCGCGGGCTGCAGCGCCGCGGCATCGCGCCGGGCAGCAAGGTGGCTGTGCTGTCGGGCAACGACCCGATCGCCTTCGGCTGCGTCTTCGGCCTGTCGCGCGCCGCTGCGGTGTGGTGCCCGGTGAATCCGCGCAACGAGGCCACCGAGAACCGCCATGTGCTCGACGCCTTCGACTGCAGCTGCCTCATCTTCCACAGCAACTACGCACCGCTGGTCGAG
>Ga0209050_1003478_pt1 | contig 11547 bp, 10 predicted proteins | sample Araplavi_mTSA_r2_FD_184276 | JGI IMG/M metagenome (GOLD analysis project Ga0209050, IMG submission 184276) | Arabidopsis root microbial communities from North Carolina, USA - plate scrape MF_Cvi_mTSA_r2 (SPAdes) (version 2) | ecosystem: Host-associated > Plants > Roots > Endosphere | place: USA...
TTCTTCTGCAAGCTCAAAACATTCAGGCGCATCGCCACCCGCTATGAGAAAACTGACCAAAGCTACCGAGCCATGATCAATATCGCGGCGCTGAAGATTGCCATACGATAAATGTCCACAAGCCTTAGCTCCTTTTGCTGCCTTCTGGCGAATTTTTCGGGGCAGGCGCCCGACTAATAAGGAAATCACGTTTTGCGCGGATCTCCGGCGCCTCGATGCGGTGCGGTGAACGAAGGTGCCGCTTGGAGATCATTTACCTGTTCGCACGGTGCGGTCGGCCGGGGCCTCGCCTTCTACCGAGGCGCCGATTTGAAAGTCAGGCGATGAACCTGATGAGATCTTCCGACAGCCTTGTGGGCACTGTCGCGAACAAGCCGTGCGGCTCTCCCTGATACTCGATGATTTGCGCACCGGCGATCCCGCTCGCTGCCGCTCGGCCGGAAGGTTCGATCGGAACGATCTTTTTGGCCGCGCCGTGGATGATCAGGGTTGGCAAAGTGAATGAGGCTAGATCGGATCTAGTGTCCGTCTGGGCGAAGGTATCAGTGCATTCGACGGTGGCCTTCGGGCTGGCCATCACGCCAAGCAGAAAATTGCAATCGGGCAGGCGCTGGCTGACCCGGCTGGAAATGAGCCCGCCGCCGTAGAACTGCTTGGCAAAATCCTGGCGGAAGGCACCGGTCTTCGCGAGCCTGCGCTCTAATGGTGTCGAAGACGCTCTCGTCGACACCTTCCGGATTGTCGTCACCTTTGAGGAGGTGCGGCACGATACTGCTGACCAACACAGCCTTGGCGATGCGCCCTGGGCCATGACGGGTCAGATATCGCGTGATCTCCCCGCCGCCCATGGAGAAGCACAAGAGCGCGACGTTTTCCAACGCCAGTTCGCCGATTACCGATGCCAGGTCGTCGGCGAAGGTGTTGTAGTCATAGCCGCAGGCTGCATGTTCGGATTGACCAAAGCCCCGCCGGTCATAGGTGACGACGCGGTATCCGGTGTCCAGCATTGCATGCGTCTGGAATTCGAACATGTCGCCGGTCAAGCGCCAGCCATGGATAAGCACAGCTGGCTTGCCTTGGCCCATATTCTTCACATCAAGGCTGCTGCCGTCTTTCGATGTAACGAAGGCCATACAGCACGCTCCCGGACCGGAGATGTTCGGCAAACCGTGTTGGATTGGTCGTGGTTTTTAGATGATGGGCAGACGTTACCCGCGGCCAAAAGGCCTGTCTCCTTTCGCAGAGTCTCAGGTGCCCGCCGCCTGTGCCGCATGCCTGCCTTCCTCGAATTCTTCGAGGATCTTCGCGCAGAAAGCCGGAAGGTCGTCCGGGGTCCGGCTGGTCACCAGCCCGTCGTCCACGACGACTTCCTCGTCGATCCAGTTGCCTCCGGCATTTTCGATGTCGGTTCTGACCGTGGGGAAGGATGTGACGGTACGGCCGCCCAGTACGCCAGCTTCCACCAGCAGCCAAGGGGCATGACAGATCGCGCCGACAGGTTTGCCGGCCTCGAAGAAGGCGCGCACGAATGCCACAGCTTCCTCGCTGCCGCGAAGCTTGTCGGCACCCACGCTGCCCCCGGGTATGACAAGGCCGTCAAATTCTGCGGCGGAAACTTCCGCAAAGCTCTTGTCGACAGTATAGCTTCCGCCAGGATCGAGATCGTTGTTGTTCGTCTCTGCAGTCCCGCTCTCCAGCCCGATGACGGTAACACGCGCACCGGCTTGTTCCAGCGCTTCCCGGGGCTCCACAAACTCGGGTTCTTCCGTCCCGCGCGGCGCGATAAGGATGGCGATCGAGCGATTTTCAAGAGACATGGCTTCTCCTTTTAGCGTGAGCACGCCGGTGCTCTTTGCAGTTTGCAGAAAAAGGGCGGCGTGTCGGACCCTGCTTCAACAACCTGCCGCTGCGTTCGATCCTGCGGACCTGCGCCTGGTTGCTCGTTTGCGAGAAGTTGCCGCAGACATACGGTAACCTGTTGACCGTCCCAAGGGCGGCAGAAAGCGGACCGGGCTCTTTCGGGCGTAAACTCCGAGGGAAAGAGTTGCAAATCGCGAGGTTACACCGATAGGGCGACCACCATTCGTTTCGGCGACGCGTGCCAGGGCGGCTTTCTTGCGACGTCCCCTTTCCGAAGACTGTCGCGGCATCAATGCTGCTGCAGCTGCCGTCAGATTACCACTGCTCGGATAGGGCTGCGCAAGTCTTGCAGTACTTTAATCCATCGAAGCTTGCTGGCGAACCTACCCCTGGGCCGCGCCGATCTTGAGGCCGCCCCTCCTTGTGAAGGGCGGTCTCCTTGAAGCTTTGGTCGATCCGGGGAGGCAGATCGACAGATGCGACCACCTGTCGAAGCTGTCGGCCGTTGAGAGACGTGCGGGTATTCTTAGGATGACGAACTTTTTCGGCACCCGCAAATTGACAAGCCCCTTGGGAATGACTGGCAGAATGGCAGCAGACAAGTTCGATATGCGGCGCCAGCAGGTATTCTGACCACGATTTTGCTTACCCTCGCCTAAATTTACCGGGTCGCAACCATCGAAACAACGCCTCGATCGTAGTTCGGGTTGCCAGCGCGGTTGCCGCGTAACCGCGCCGGGTACAGAAATATCCGCATAGAGAGGCGAACCGTCCCGGGGATTCGGTCTGGCATTGAAGGAAGGGGCTTCGGCAATGGCGTCGGCAATGTGATCCCGGCAATGCAGCAACATGGAGACGAGGGCCAGGTTCGAAACGTTCGATTATCGCAAAGAGAGCCACGTTTATCCCCGGGCAAACCGAGGTGTCCCGCGCCGGGGCGTACTTCGGCGGTCGCGAGAATATCCGGTGTAAGGTGTCGAGCAGGCGGGTCTGCCCGATATTCAGGTCGTACCTGCATCTGTAAGCAAATCCGCCGCTACTCTTGGCCGCAGCGACGGATCTGGACGAAACTTCAGAAGTGGAAGACGACCCCACCCATCGGACGCAGGCTGTCGAAATCGTACGTTTCCATCTGAAGACGAATACGGATTCCGCTATTGCCAGTCACGCCGCCGAGTCCGATGTCCTTGGGACCAACCTCCACGCCAACGCCGTAAATCCAGTCCTTCTGGTCGCTATAGGCGCGCTTGCCGTTCACCCACTGATATCCGGCAGACGCGAAAACCATTCCGCTTTCGCCCGCACGTGCCCCCACACGGCCACGGACGCCGTATTCCCAATCGATGTCGCTGAAGCCCTTGGTGGCGTTTCCTTCAGCGCCAACGAAGACGGGGCCGAGGGGGATGTTAACACCGGCGATGCCGCTGATGAGTGCACCGTTCATGCTCCCGCCGCGCGGCGAGCCAAATTCGCTGTCCTTGTCGAAAGTGTGATAACCGCCAAGAACGCCGACATATGGCTCGATTCCGAACGCATCGGTTCCGTCGGGTGCAGTTTCCTGCGCTGAGGCCAGAGTGGGCAGAAAGCAGCAGGCGACGGCTGCAAGAAGAACCTTTTTCATAAGACCTCTTCAGTATAAAATGCATTGGGAAGAAATTGATGTGGAATTAACTGGTGCGAACGAGGAGAGTTTCAGCGCGTAATAACGAATTGCCGGGCGTGATAAAAATATCACTCATGCTCTGTGCGTAAGGTTTGCGGTATCCCGTTGTTAGAAACCCCTTGTGACTCACCTGAGCATGGCGCAGCCATTGTCAGCGCAGACCCTTCGCCGCTGCATTAAGGCTTTCGATTGCCTGCGTTGCCGGCGTTGCAGCCTCCAGCGGCACCGGATCGCTGCCTTCAGGCACGTAGCCTTTCGCAGGAGCAACCTGGCCTCCGCGACAGATAGAGAATCCCGATATCCTTGTTGGACAAAGTTGAAATAGTGTGACCTGTTATTTCTCTGTCTCGCGATAGTCAGCCTCGGCGTAATCAGTGACGTGGAAGGCTGGCTTCGTGAGGGTGATGTCCCGGAAGGTGCCCGCGACTTGTCGCTGCGTTGGCAAGAGTAGCTTCGTCAAACAGACGTGCGCTCCGGGAGGTCCATGAAATGACGTCCTGCGAAGCTTTCGGGATTTGCCTGCGCATCTCTGCTCATCGGGGCGCGGCGGAGAAAATTGCGCAGCACGTGTAGTCAAGGGTTGGAACCGGGCCGGTCAATTGGGCGGGCCGGCACACCGCCTCGGCACGGTGCTCGAAGACTCCGCCAGCACCGGGGCCAACATGCCTCCTGGCTGGTGGAGGAAGTCCAGATACGCTCCCGTCTGCTCTATTACATCGATCAACTTGAACGCGCCCATGGCGATGCCACCCCCGGGGTTTTCTTTGATGGCCTTACCTATGCAGACGTTGCCGATCGCATGGCCTGGCGCTGGGCACGGTGGAAAGTGGATCCGGCGTGGATGCAGCGGCTGAAGGAAGGGGGGCGGCAATGGCTGATATGCGTTTCTCCGCCGAAGAGCCCGATCGTCCAGCCGCCAAACTGGTGCTCGGTGATAGCGGATCCGGAACTCACGCCGGGACTGATCGAGGACTGGCAGCGCCGTTCGGGCCGCGTTACGAAGGAAACGTGCCGGCCCAGCGCTTCCTGAGACGCGCTGGGCGGTGATGGCCGTGCGGATTAAACCTGGAAACGCGCCGCAAAACGGGCACTGCAGCACCTTCGCATCGGGCACGCGGGTGCCATTATTGCCGGCGTCGCGGCCGCCGGGCCAGCGGCTCCGTCCTTTGCCCTCTTGCACTGTCTGCATCCGCCCGGCCGGCAGCAAATTCGCAGATTATCGGCGCGGCGAACGACCCGGTCGTGCTCGCACGCGTTGACTCATCGACCGGCACCTCTCCCTGCGCATGCCCGCCGTGAGGCCGGGGGCGCTGACGTCCGGGCTATGGGTCATCGCCGCCGAAGGCAAGCCGCGATCCTGGGGAATGATCGAGGCAAACACCGATAGCCAGCTTCCGTTTGATGCAAATCTGCGGATTTGCATGGCCGGAGGGACCACGCTTACCGCCACGATGGAGCCGGCCGCCGGCGCGCCACATGCCGCGCCGAGTTCCGCGTCCGTCGCCTTTGGGAAAAGTGTTGCTGATCTGACGCATCCCCGGCTCGCCTGCTCGCCCAGCAGTGATGCGCGCCCGGCTTTGGGGACGCGCGACATAGGAAGGAAATCTGGTGGCAGGCTCTTTGACAGAGTCTCCCTTTGCGGACCCGCAACATCGCAATTTCTCCCTTAAGGTGCAGGCAGTCCGGTATTTCGATAGGCGCTGCCAGATATATGTCGTACAGCAACTTGGATCAGAGCGGCCGGTCTGTTGGCACATCGCCGCCGAGCGTGCGATCACGTCATGCCAATGAGGCTGCGTAAGGTTCCTGCACCAGAAGATCGAGAACCATGACGCCCGCGTCGCATGATACCTGGTGCGACCTCAGCATCTCTCCCTTGACGCAAAACATGGACCTGCGAGGGTCATTGCCCGACACCGAGAAGCGGACTGTCACCATTGAATTTGCCCGCTTGATAATCGCGGATGGCCTCACCGATTTCTTCTCGGGTGTTCATTACGAATGGGCCATGGGCGACCACCGGCTCGCCGATCGCGTCCGCATGCCCGTACAGCAGGACGGTATCGAGGTATGCCTCGATCGATACTGTGTCGGCGTCATTACCCAGCGTCACCAGGTTCCAGGCGTCCACGTCATTGCCACCAACAGACACCTGGCCGGACACCACATAGAGGAAGACGCTGCGCTCCTTTGGAGCGGGTAGGTTCAACTGCGCGCCAGGGGATAGATTTACTGTGGACATGAATACGCCGGTGAGCGAAGGGATCGGGCCCGTCACGTCGGCATGAGTCCCCGAGATCAGGTTCAGCGTTCCTTTGCCTTCAGCCACCGGGATTGCCGGGATGCCGTTGGCTTGCACGCCAGTGTAACACGGCGCGGTCATCTTCAGTTTCGAGGGAAGGTTTACCCAAAGTTGGAGGATTTCCATTGGTCCGCCCGCTGCCTTGAAGCTGGGCGGCGACACTTCGGCATGAATCAGACCAGATCCGGCCGTCATCCATTGAACGCCGCCTGCCCCGATCACGCTTTCGTGGCCGCCGGTGTCGTAATGGGCAAGACTGCCCTCAAGAATGAAGGTCACCGTCTCAAACCCACGGTGGGGATGAGGGCCGAACGGAAGACCGTTATTGCCGGGCTTGTAGACCTGCGGACCGTGATGGTTGAGGAAGAGAAACGGATCGACCTGCTCCAGGCCTGGCCTAGGTACCGGCCGACGGGTGATGAGATCGGCGATGTCATCACGGTGAGCAGGATGGATCCCGGTAACGGAGCGGCTGGTCATGGCGATTCCTTGATGTCGGAGCTTGCGGCGAGGCTCGCTCGATTACGTTGATATTTGATTTCGGAGTTGAATGTCCGGATGGCAAGGGGCACTGCCTCCCCGCGCCTGGCGTGAGTCAATTCCCGCAGCAGCAATCGACCCTCGCGCGATCGTCATCGTCGCCGGGCAGAGGAATTCTTGTCCAGGGAGCCGCAATAGCGCACTCCGGCCCTGCTCACTCGCTGGAACTTTACGTGTGGGATGGGACGCACGTTCAGATTTGTGTTCTTTATATGTTCCTGTCGTGATACGATCATCTCATGGTCGATTCACCGATCCGCAAGATTATTCGCGTGGGCATGAACGCTTTCTTCGCGTCCGTAGAGCAGCGTGACAATCCGGCCCTGTGGGGCCGCCCGTTTGCAGTGGGAAACGGCGCCAGACGCGGCGTTGTGGCGGCTGGCAGCTGTGAGGCGCGAAAGTTCGGGGTCAAGTCGGCGCTGCCCTCGGTGACAGCGCCTCGACGCTGCCCTGACCTTATCTTCGTGCCGCCGAGGTGCGAGGTTTATCGGGACGTTTCGCGGCAAATCTACGAGATCCTCGCCCGCTACACTGACCTGATCCAGACCCTTTCGCTCAACGAAGCCTATCTCGACGCCACCGTAGCAAGGCGAGCATTGAGACCGCCTGGAAAACCGCGAAAGCAATCCGCGCGGCGATTATGGAGGACTGGGCTTACCGCCTCGGCGGGCGTGTCCTGCAACAAGTTTCTGGCCAAACTGCCTTCGGACCATCGCAAGCCAAACCGACAGTTCGCGGTTACACCTGACATGGGCCCTGCTTGGGGCGAGACGCTTCCGGTTAGTCGTTTCCACAGCGTTGGCCCGGTGACGGCAGGCAAGATGAAGCGCCTCGGCATCGAGACCGTAGCGGACCTGCCGGCAAAGTCATTGGAATGTCTGCTCGAGAACTTCGGCAGTTCCGCCGAGTGGTATTATGCGATCCTGCGCGGCGTTGACGAGCGGCCGGTCAATCCGAACCGCATTCGCAAGTCATCGGGGGCAGAGACGACCTGCGAGCGCGACCTTAGAATGGTAGGTGTGACCGTGTCGAATTTCGCTAAGACCGAAGCGAAGGACCGGATCGCCGTGACCGGAGTGCCGATCTTCGTAGTGAATCAAGCAGCATGATGCTGGATCTCTTCGGTACACCCGTGCTCCCAGGCCTGGCCGAGTGCCCGGACATCATCGACCGGGCGGAAGAAGAGATGCTGATCCGCAAGATCAATGAGGCCGATCTCACTGCGTTCAGGTTCCACGGCTGGACCGGCAAGCGGCTCACCACCTCGTTCGGCTGGTGCTATGACTTCGACGTCGGCAGACCGATGGAAGCCCCGCTAATTCCAGGTTGGCTAGTGCCTTTTCGCGACAGGGCAGCGCATTTCGCCGGCCTGGATCCGGAATTGTTGATCCAGGCTTTGCTGATCCGGTACGATCGGGGTGCTGGCATTGGCTGGCACCGGGATCGCCCGGTTTACGAACACATTGTCGGCATCTCTCTGGGTGAGGCAGCGGAGATGCGTTTTCGCCGTCGGCGGGGACACGGGTTCGAACGGGCATCGATGCCGTTGGCGCCGCGCGCTGGCTATCACATCAGCGGACCGGCAAGGTATGACTGGGAACACAGCATCGCTGAGATGAACAGGCCGCGATGGTCGATTACATTCCGCAGTCTGTCGGCACGAACATAGAGTCAGAATTCCGCCCCCGGCGTCAGGTCGCCGTCGCTTTGTCGTAGGCTTCGGTGGCCTTCGCGATCTGCCCACCGTTCGCGAGGGCCCATTCGCATAGCGCTTCGAACGGTTGCCGAAGGGAATGGCCGAGCGGCGTGATGGCATATTCCACACCGATGGGGGCGGTCGGCAGGACGGTACGCGTCACCAACCCGTTGCGCTCCAACCGCTTAAGGGTATCGGCCAGCGCCTTGTGGGTGATGCCATTCAGCCGCCGTCTGATCTCATTGAAGCGTGTAGGCTTCGGACAGATCACGATCAGGATCATGATCGTCCACTTGTCGGCGATCTTGTCGAGTATCGGCCGGATTTGCGCCATTTCCGACATCGCCGTCTCCGATAGACAGGCTAGGTCGATATCTTCGGCTATATCTACGCTATTCATAGTGCGTTCTTGATAGCAGATATACGCGGTATATCTAGATGCCCGTCTTCATCAGTACGGGAATTCGGCATGGAAAGAATGACGGGCAAGGTCGCCCTTGTCGTGGGCGGCGCCAAGGGTATCGGCCTTGCGATCGCAAAGCGTCTTGCTGAGGAGGGAGCGCTGGTGACCTTCACCGGTCGCTCCTGCGCGCAGGTCGATGCAGCTGCCGTTGAAATCGGTGCCGGGGCACGAGGCATCGTTGCCGATGCGGGTGTCGCAGGCGATCTTCGACGGGTCATATCCGTGATCCGCGAAACTCATGGCCGTGCGGATGCCCTGGTGCTCAATGCCGGGATCAGCGAGCCCGCGTCGCTGCCGGAAGTCACCGCAGATCATTTCGATCGGCACTTCGCTGTGAATGTTCGCGGGGCTCTGTACGGGCTTCAGGCCTCCCTCCCGGTGCTTGCGGATGGCGCATCCGTTGTGCTCGTCGGCTCAGTTGCCAGTCAGTTGGGGGTAGCGGGGTACGGAACATATGCTGCGACCAAGGCTGCTCTGCGCTCGTACGCCCGGAGCTGGACCCTCGAACTGGCTCCGCGAAAAATCCGCATCAACGTCGTCGCGCCTGGCCCTACTGATACCGGGATGATGGAGCGCGTTCCGGACGACGTGAAGGCAACACTGATTGCGCCCATCCCGCTTGGCAGGATGGCCAGGCCCGAAGAGGTTGCTGCTGCGACGCTCTTCCTGCTCAGCGACGAGGCAAGCTTTGTGGCCGGAGCCGAGCTCTCCGTAGATGGCGGCATGGGGCAAGTATAGTTTGCGTCGCCCCCTGCAGCATCCTGTTCAGATCCTTTGGACTATCGGTTAGCGGGATGACCTGCATTCCCTAGCGAATGCAGGTCAGCTCCATTTGGGCGCTGCCAATGGTCGTGCCTGCGACGGCGAGGGCAAGCCCAGTCCGCAGGAAGGACGCCCGCGAACGAGGTGCAATCGGTCAATGCGCCGGCGCCGAATGAAGACAATGAATATTGCCAGTCCCGAGCGGTATGGTATATCATATCATGATTCGCAGTTCGGCATGGCCGATGAGGCGGGATGGAACCAGGTGTTCTCCGCCGGACTGCGTTATGGGTCGCATGTTCGGGGGTTTGATGAAAAAGCTGGTTATAGCGGCGGCGCTGCCGTTCGTCGTCGCGCACTCTGCGCACGCGGAGGAGCAGGACGACGGCGCCACGGTCCGAAGCGAACGCCGCGCGGCCGTGTCCGGGCAGGAAATCGTCGTTACGGCGACGCGGGGCGAGCAGGAGATAGCAAAGGCCCCAGCCTCGATGTCGGTGGTCACGGGGCGGAACTTGCGCCGCCGCCCGGTTCAGGATCTTTCCGAAGCCCTGGAGAACGAGCCCGGCCTCACGATTAACGGCGTGGGGATGACGCGGCGCGGGATCTCGATCCGCGGCATGTCGAACGAGCATGTGCTAACGCTGGTGGACGGCCGCCGGATAACCGACTCTGCAGCCAACATGGCACATGTAGACTTCGATCTCGGCTGGGTGCCGACTATCGCTATCGATCGGATCGAGGTCGTGCGCGGACCCTTGTCGGCGCTGTACGGGTCGGAAGCGCTGGCCGGCGTCGTCAACGTCATCACCCGCAGGCCGGAAGACCGGCTCGAGGTCAGCACGCTCGCGCTTCAGAGCTTCCGCGATGGCAAGGGCGGGAATACTTCGCAGCTTTCCGCGCTCGTCGGTGGGCCGATAGCCGATGGCAAGCTTGGTATCGTCGCCTGGGGCGAATATCGTCGGCGCGGGCGTACGGTGAGTAAGGCCGATCCGCTCCAGAGTGAGTTGGAAGCCCGTGAGGCGCTGAGCGGCAGTGTCATCACCTGGTGGAAGCCCGGGCCGGGTCACCGCCTCGAGATTGGCCAAGCCGTCGGTGACGACGATCGCGCACGCGATACCGTCACGACGGGGACCGTGCCGGTCTACCATGAGTATCAGGATCATATCATCCGCGCACAGACGCACGGCAGTTACACGGGCCGCTTTGGGTGGGGCGAAGTGCAAGTGCGGGCCTACCGATCGGTGCTCGAACGCGGAAACGAGCGCGATCGGGACCAGACGCCGACAAACTCTACACGCAGCATCGATTTCGTGGCCGATGCGCGCATCACGCTGAATGCCTTTACCGGCAACAGGCTGACGCTGGGTGCCGAGCATCGCAACGAGTTCCTGCGCGATGTGACGATCAACCCGGCGGGCGAGGACAGCGTCGATCACGAGGCGCTGTTCGTTCAGGACGAATGGAGATTCGGCGGGAGCGGCTCACTGACAGTCGGCAGCCGTTTCGACCACCACCCCGGTTATGGCTGGCAGTCCAGCCCGAGGGCATACCTGGTAGTCACCCCGATTGAGGGGCTCGTGCTGCGCGGCGGGGCGGGCAGCGCGTTCAAGGCGCCGAGCCTGAAGCAGCTTTCGTTGGGCTACATCACCGTCGCGGCGGGAGGACGCTTCATCATCACCGGCAACCCGGATCTCAAGCCGGAAACCAACACCGCCTACGAACTTGGGGCGGCCTTTTACGGGCAGGCTTGGCATATCGGAGGGACACTGTTCCAGAACGATCTCAGGGGCCTGGTCCAGACCATCTGCGTCGAGAGCTGTGGCATCCGGGGGCGCGAGCGCCGGGCCTATGTCAATGTCGACAAGGCGCGCATTCGCGGCGTGGAACTGGGCGGTGCATGGACGCCGATGGAGAGCCTATCGCTCTCGGCTAGCTATACTTACGTCGATCCGCAGGACATTTCCAATGATCGGGAACTAGCCGAGCGGCCCAGCCACAGTGCCAAGTGGCAGGTCGCTTGGGACTTCCTTCCGCAAAGCACAGTGAGCCTGCGCGGCCGCTATATCGGCAGGCAAACGATCTATCAGAGCACGGTGCCGGTGCATCTGAATGGCTACGATCTCTGGTCGGCAGACGTCAGCCACGCCCTGAACGAGCGGCTGACCCTCAAGGCGGGCATGGACAACATTTTCAAGAAGCGCCTCGCCGAAGCCTCCCCGCTCTACCCTTATGCCGAGCCGGGGAGGATGTTCTTCGTCGGT